>Ga0307981_1000213_pt1 | contig 61669 bp, 64 predicted proteins | sample OrgLakmetagen987_FD_201849 | JGI IMG/M metagenome (GOLD analysis project Ga0307981, IMG submission 201849) | Saline water microbial communities from Organic Lake, Antarctica - #987 | ecosystem: Environmental > Aquatic > Non-marine Saline and Alkaline > Saline | place: Antarctica: Organic Lake... | reverse complement strand
TAGACATATCCATGGTGAGGCGGGGCTCCTGAAAATCTGCTTTTTTGGCTTCGACACCATAAAATTACAGCTTTTCAGAACGTTACGCCACCCTCACCAACACCTCATGCATAATTCGGGTTAGCACCCTCGACAATTCTGGTGTCATCAGACTGATTGATGAACGTCAGTTTGTCGCCCAATCTCACATAGGAAACGGCTGGAAAAAACGCCTCATCCAGAATCAGGATGGTCTGCGAGTTAACTAAAGTCTGCGCTACAGCGGGGCTTCCGCCGATGGCTATGGTGAACGCGATAAAGGCAAATGACCCTTTGCGAAAGATATTTGGCATTGAAATGCTCCTGACAACGGCCCCACCCGGTTACATCTGAATTTTGACTAACCGCACAATACGGCGCAATTATGGCAATTCAGCTAGAGGTTTTTGTCGGTTTGCCGCGCCAGCCAGTTTTTGAACGACCCAAGTGCTGCAGTCTCGGCGCGGTCTTCCGGCCAGACCAGATAGTAGTTGCCGATGCTTTGCGTGGTCTGGCTGGATGCCAGCACCAGTTGGCCGTCGCGCAGATAGGGCTCGGCTGAAAACGTCGGCAGCAAAGCCACGCCAAGCCCGTGCACAGCCGCCTGCGCCATCGTCGAGAACTGGTCGAACATCATGCCAGACGGCGGCACGCCCGACACGCCAAGCGCTTCCAGCCAGCGGGTCCATCCGCGCGGGCGCGTATCAAGATGCAACAATGGAAAGCGCAGGATATCTGCGGGATTGTTCAGGGGGGCTTCCAGCAGATCAGGCGCACACACTGGCACCACTGTTTCAGGCATCAGATGCAGATAGGCGGCACCCGGCCAGTCTTCCTTGCCGAAATGTATCGCCGCATCAAAGGGGCTGTTTTGAAACGAGAACGGATTTAGCCGGGTGCTTAGGTTCACCGTCACCTCCGGGTGGGCTTGCGCAAAATCGCGTAAACGCGGGGCCAGCCAGTGCATGCCAAAGCCGGGAAGGATCGCTAGATTCAAGGCACCCGCAACTGGATTGGTACGCGCCAGAATTGAGGCCTGCGCCAATCTGTTCAAAACGTCACGGACCTGTATCACATAGTTCTTTCCAGCTTCGGTCAGAACCAGCTGGCGGCCCTGGCGGTCCAGTAGGGAAACGCCCAACTGTTCCTCTAATGTTTTGAGCTGACGGCTGATGGCGCTTTGCGTCAAGGATAGCTCAAGCGCGGCTTGTGTTGCGCTCCCCAGTCTCGCAACCGCCTCAAATGCAAGCAGTGCGTTGATCGACGGCAGGAAGCGGCGGGGGGCTATCATATGACTTTAACTCATAAGGCTAGGATAAAGCAGCGATAGTATTTTGCGGCTGTCTTTGCAATACTCGGCCAAATCTTAACCTTTTAGGAGGATACGACATGAATGCCGAAGCACCTATTTTGAAAGCCAAAGACGCGCCTGACATGGGCAGTTTTGATTGGACAGACCCGTTTCGTTTGACAGACCAGCTGGATGAAGACGAGCGCATGATCCAGGACAGTGCGCGCGCCTATGCCCAGGAAAAGCTGCAGCCCCGCGTCATTGACGCCTTTGCCAACGAAACGACAGATGCTGCGATCTTCAAGGAAATGGGCGATATGGGCCTGCTGGGTGTCACAGTCCCCGAGGAGTATGGCGGGCTTGGCGGCAACTACGTCTCTTACGGGCTGGTCGCACGCGAAGTTGAGCGTGTGGACAGCGGTTACCGCTCGATGATGTCCGTTCAATCCAGCCTCGTGATGTATCCGATCTACGCTTACGGATCGGAAGCACAGCGCAAGAAATACCTGCCAAAACTGGCAAGTGGTGACTTTATCGGCTGCTTTGGGCTGACCGAACCCGATGCAGGGTCCGATCCCGCCGGTATGAAAACCCGTGCGATCAAGACGGCGACCGGCTACAAGCTGATCGGGTCCAAAATGTGGATCTCGAACGCGCCGATTGCGGATGTGTTCGTGGTCTGGGCAAAGTCCGAGGAACATGGCGGCAAGATCCGTGGCTTTATCCTTGAAAAAGGGATGAAGGGTCTGTCTGCGCCCAAGATCGGGAACAAGCTGTCCTTGCGCGCTTCGATCACTGGCGAAATTGTGATGGATAACGTGGAAGTTGGCGAAGATGCCCTTCTGCCGCATGTTCAAGGCCTCAAAGGCCCGTTTGGCTGTCTGAACCGGGCCCGCTATGGCATCAGCTGGGGCGTTTTGGGTGCCGCAGAGTTCTGTTGGCATGCGTCGCGTCAATACGGTCTCGACCGCAAACAGTTCAACAAGCCGCTGGCGCAGACACAGCTGTTTCAAAAGAAGCTGGCCGATATGATGACCGAAATCGCGCTTGGCCTGCAGGCCTCGTTGCAGGTCGGTCGTTTGATGGATCAAGCCAATGCCGCCCCCGAGATGATCTCGATCGTGAAACGCAACAACTGTGGCAAGGCGCTGGATATTGCGCGTTTGTCGCGGGACATGCACGGCGGTAACGGCATCAGCGGCGAATATCAGGTGATGCGCCACATGATGAACCTCGAGACGGTCAACACCTACGAAGGCACCCATGACGTGCATGCGCTGATTTTGGGGCGTGCGCAAACCGGTCTTCAGGCATTTTTCTAAGACGGAAAATGAGGGGGCTGTCTGCCCCCTCAAACTCCCCCGAGGATATTTTTAAGCCAGAGAAGGGGGGAAGACGGTTCCCTTTTCTCTGGCTCTTAAATATCCCTGCCGGAGGCATCTTCTGGGGCTGCCTTTGATATCGTCGGAAGGGTGACCATGGACCGCGTTCAGATCGTTCACGAAAACTTCCTGCGCCGTGTTGCGGCGCTGGACTTTCCTGTGGGAAGGACCGCTACCCCCGGCTTGGGCGCTGATGAGGCCGTCGAGTTGTTTCGCGCTCAGGTCCTGTCGCGGGCGCTGGATTTGCAAAGCCGCGTCATGCAAAGCAAGAAACAGGGTTTCTACACAATCGGATCAAGCGGGCACGAGGGCATGGCCGCCGTCGCTCATGCGCTGCGACCAGATGATATCGCGTTTCTGCACTACCGCGATGCGGCCTTCCAGATCGCGCGGGCGGGTCAAGTCGGCGGGCAGGACATGCTGCGTGACATGCTTTTGTCTTTTGCCTGTTCGACCGAAGATCCCACCAGTGGCGGACGGCACAAGGTTCTTGGCAGCCGCCGCTTGATGATCCCACCGCAGACCTCGACGATCGCCAGCCATCTGCCGAAAGCTGTGGGTGCAGCGCATGCGCTTGGGCTGGCGCGGCGTAACCCGCCCGAGCATCGGTTGCTGCTCCACGACGGGATCGCGATGTGCAGCTTTGGCGATGCCTCGGCCAATCATTCGACGGCCCAGGGTGCCATCAACGCTGCCTGTTGGACTGCCGTGCAAGGTGTACCGCTACCCTTGCTATTTGTATGCGAGGACAATGGCATTGGCATCTCGACCAAGACGCCGACGGGCTGGATCAAGGCGTCCATGTCGGCGCGGCCCGGGCTTCCCTATTTCGAAGCGGATGGGCTGGATTTATATGCAGCCTACACTGCTACGAAAGAGGCCGCTGATTTCGTGCGAAAGCACCGCAAGCCTGCATTTCTACATTTGCGCACCGTTCGGCTTTACGGTCATGCCGGTGCCGATATCGCAACAAGCTATCTGCCCAAAGCAGAGGTTGAGGCGGATGAAGCGAATGATCCTTTGCTGCACAGCGTGCGACTTTTGGTTGAATCCGCTGCGCTGAGCGCCGAGCAGGCGTTGGAAATCTATCGTCAGACATTGAATGATGTGGACCAAGCTGCGGCTGAAGTGGTCACCCGCCCGCATTTGAAGACCGCTTCGGATGTCATGGCGAGCATCGTGCCGCCAAAACGTGTCTGCACGGCAACCAATGGCCCTTCGGCTGAGGCGCGCGGCAGCGTCTTCGGGAGTGAGCTGGCGCAGATGGACGCTCCGCAGCCCCTGTCGAAGCTGATCAACTGGACCTTGCATGACCTGATGCTGGCCCATCCTGAAACATTGCTGATGGGCGAGGATGTCGGGCGCAAGGGCGGGGTTTACGGCGTCACGCAAAAGTTGCAATCGCGGTTTGGTCCGGCCCGCGTCATTGATACTTTGCTGGATGAACAATCCATCCTCGGTTTCGCGATTGGTGCCGCTCATAACGGTTTCATCCCGATGCCGGAAATCCAGTTTCTGGCCTATCTGCATAATGCCGAAGACCAGCTGCGCGGCGAGGCGGCAACTTTGCCCTTCTTCAGCAATGGACAATGGACCAACCCGATGGTGCTGCGCATCGCAGGGCTTGGCTATCAAAAGGGCTTTGGTGGACATTTCCACAATGACAACTCCCTTGCCGTGCTGCGCGACATACCCGGGATCATCATCGCTTGCCCGTCGACCGGAGCGGATGCCGCGATGATGCTGCGCGAAGCGCACCGCCTTGCCCGCGAGGAGCAACGGGTCGTGGTTTTCGTCGAACCCATTGCGCTCTATCCGATGCGCGATCTGCTTGAGGCAGGCGATGGCGGCTGGATGACACAGTACCCCGCACCGGACCAGCGCATTGGCCTCAAAGACGTCGGGATTCATGGCGATGGCGATGATCTGGCAATCGTGACCTATGGCAATGGCCACTACCTTAGCCGCCAGGCGCAGGCCGATCTGGCGGCACAGGGCATCAATGCGCGCGTCATCGACATGCGTTGGATTGCACCTTTGCCGGCAAACGCGATTGTGGACGCCATTGGCGACCGCCCTGTGCTGATCGTAGACGAGTGTCGCCGCACGGGCGGGCAAGCCGAAGGACTGATGGCGCTTATGCAAGAAAGCGGCATCGCCATTTACGCTCGCCTAACGGCCGAAGACAGTTTTATCGCGACGGGCCCTGCTTATGCGGCCACACTTCCATCACGCGACGGGATTGTCGCCGTTGCGAAAAAACTCATCGCACCCTAGTCGTTCGAGGGTGGCGCACCGCCCTCGAACGCATTTCCGTTTGCATAATCACAGGGCGCATCTTGCATTTGCAGATGCAGGTCGGACCCGACATAGGGATGTGCGCGGGCAAGTGCCTCGTCTACTTCAATGCCCAGACCGGGTGCGGTCGGCGCACTTATGAAGCCGTCTTGTACGCGGATCGTGCCTTTGATCAGTTGATCATGGAAAGGGGTCTCAATACATTCGCACATCAGGATGTTGGGGATCGAGACAGCCAGATGAATGTTCGCAGCCCATTCGACGGGCCCGGCATAAAGATGCGGTGCCACCTGCGCATTATAGACCTCGGCCATGGCAGCAATTTTCTTGCCTTCCCAAATGCCGCCCGACCGCCCCAGTGCGGGCTGTAAGATCGCGGCGGCGCCTGCGCGCAACACAGGGGCGAATTCCGCCTTTGTGCTGAGCCGCTCTCCGGTAGCGACAGGAATACGCACGCTGCGCGCTACGGTGGCCATCTGTTCGACGGCATCCGGCGGTATCGGTTCTTCGTACCATAGCGGGCTAAAGGGCTCGATCGCCTGGCCCAAGCGGATCGCCCCTGCGGTGGTGAACTGGCCATGTGTGCCAAACAGCAGATCGGCTTTGGTGCCCACGGCCTCGCGGATGGCTTTGCAGAAAGCAACGGATTGGCTGATATCCGTCATCGCGGGCATATGGCCGCCGCGCATCGTATAAGGGCCCGCGGGATCAAATTTGATCGCGGTATAGCCCCGCGCGACACAGTCCAGCGCTGATTCCGCCGCCATTTCAGGCGAGGTCCAAAAGGCGCTGATATTATGATGCGGGAGGGGGTAGAGATAGGTATATGCGCGCACCTTGTCGTTCATCTTGCCGCCTATCAAGGCATAAACGGGCCGGTCCCGGTCCTTGCCCAAGATATCCCAACAGGCGATTTCCAACCCTGAAAACGCGCCCATGACCGTCAGATCAGGCCGCTGGGTAAAGCCCGAAGAATAGACGCGGCGGAACATTAACTCGATGTCCTCGGGGTTTTGCCCCTGCATGTGCCGCTCGAACACATCTGCGATCACAGCCCGCATCGCTTCGGGGCCGACAGAGGATGCATAGCATTCGCCCCAACCGACAATGCCGGTATCTGTCGTCACCTTGACCAATATCCAATAGCGCCCCCCCCATCCAGGCGCTGGAGGGGCCGTTACAATCACATCCAAGTCTTGCAATTTCATCGCCAAACCCTCTTTTCCAAATGGTTTAAAATCCCGGGGGTGCGGGGGCTGGCCCCCGCTTTAATCAAGGTGTCGGCACTGTGCTGATCTTGCAAGGGACAATGCTTTCCAACCCTGATTTTCATGCAATGCTTGCCGCAGGGCTCCGCCACCTGACAAAGATGGATATCGCCACCAATGTCAGCAGCATCGATAACAAAAACGGTGCACCGGGGAAATAAATCGCTGTTCCCGGGGCAGTGAACGCGGCAAATGTTGCGGTCATCACCAAGGGGGCGACCACCATCGCCAAAGCCGAAGCCGAGGTCAGAACCCCCTGAAGCTCGCCCTGAGAGTTTTGGGCGACCGATTGCGACATGATGCCTTGAAGTGCAGCCGGAATGACCCCTGCAAGGGCGGCCATCGGGGTCAGCACCATAATGGCCGTTCCAGATGTCACCGTCCCGATCAGAAAAAATGTTGCCACGCTGAACACATAGCCAAAAAGCACGGTCCCGCGTTCACCGAACCGTTTCAACACCGGGCGGATGACGCCTGCCTGAACCACAGCCATCGCAAGCCCGAAGAGCGCCAGCGATCCTCCGATCATTGAAGGAGACCAGTCAAATTGCGCCTTGCCGAAATAGCTCCAGACGGAGGGATAGACGGCAAAGGCGAGGTGGTACAAAAAGTAGACAAGCAAGAGCCGCCTGATCCCGGGCAATGCGCCCAGATGCTTTACAGCGCCAAAGGGATTTGCGCGCTGCCACGAAACCAGGCGGCGATTTTCCGGTTTTACCGTTTCCTTCAGCACGATCCATCCGAAGGCGACGTTACCCGCGGCCAAAGCCGCAGCGGCCCAAAACGGCGCACGGGTACCATATTCGGCCAGAAAACCCCCCGCCACAGGTCCCAAAACAAATCCGATCCCAAAGCCCGCGCCAATCAACCCAAAATTCGCAGCGCGGTCCTTGGGCTCGGTGATATCGGCCATATAGGCACTGGCGGTGGCCCCGGTTGCAGCAGAGATCCCCCCGACAATGCGCCCCAAAAGCAGCAGCCAGATCGACCCGGCCAAAGCCATGAGGACATAGTCCAGTGCCATAACCGTCAGCGAGATCAACAAGACCGGGCGGCGGCCAAAGCGGTCGGACAGACCGCCAATCAGCGGGCTGAACAGAAACTGCATCACCGCAAAGGTTGTCGCCAGCACCCCGCCCCACAGCGCGGCACGTGACAGGTTGGCAGCTTGGACCTCTTCGATCAGATCGGGCATGACGGGGATGATCAGGCCAATCCCCATGGCGTCGATCATCACGGTCAGGACAATGAATACAACCGCAGGGCGGATCAAGATCGGTGGGCCTGTGCGCGGGCGATAAACGCCTCTGCTTCGGTGGCGGCGTGGCCTGTGTGTCGGGCCGGATCAAAAATATCATGTGGCAGGTCAGGATAGTCGGCGGCCACAAGATCGGCCAAAGGCACTTGTTTGTCTTGCGCCTCGCGACACAGCTTTTTGGTGACCTTCTGTGCTTCGGGTCGCGGCATGAGGTCGGCCAGCGCAAAGCTTAATGCTTCGGCGTGGATCAGCCCAAGGCTTGCGGTCAGCGTGCTTTGCATTTGCACGGGATGTGGTGTCACACCCGAAACCACCGCTTTGGCGTGATGCAAGGCGGATGCCAGGCAAAGGGCCAACTGCGGGACGGCCATCCATTCGGCAAACCACGCCCCGCCGTCGCGCTGATGCTGATGGGCTGCAGCGGCCTGCAAAGTTGCGCGTTGACCCGTGAAGTTATGGCCAAGGGCGATAATCGCGGAGGGGGCAACGGGGTTTTGCTTTTGCGGCATTGTCGAGGACGCGCCAGACGCCCCAAGTGCTATTTCCCCGATCCCTGTCATGGTCAGGCCAATCGTGCTTTGAGCCATGTGTGAAAGCGCCGCCATCACGCGGCCCTGCCAATCCGCGATGCGCAGGATGGGACTGCGGTCGACATGCCAGCTGCGTTTCGGGTCATTCAAGCCCAAGGCTTTGGCAAGGTCCGCGCGGGTCTGGGCCGCTTTGGAGCCAAGCGCGGACGCGGTGCCTGCCGCCCCGGAAAGCGACACAAACAAGGAGGAGGCGCGCACCGCTTCCAATTCATCCAGCGCGTCGATCAGCGGCATCCCCCATTCAGCCAGCACAGCGCCCCAGGTGGTCGGTGTTGCATGCTGCCCGTAGGTGCGCGCCGGCATGGGAAGTGTTTTATGTTCCTGTGCAGCGTCAGCTAAAGAGGTGACGATGGTCTTGATGTCGGTCTCGGCGAGCGTCAGCGCCTGACGCAGCCGCAGCATCAATGCTGTGTCTATGATATCTTGGCTGGTTGGCCCCCAATGCACATGCTGGGCAAATTCAGGGGCCTGCATCTCGGCACGGAATTGCGCCAATAGTCCCGGCACACTGACCCCGTTTTCACCGGTGGCCTTGGCGATGGCACCGGGGTCGACCTGAATCTCTAGCGACGCGCGGTGGATTGCGGCCGCACTGAGTTCCGGGATCACCCCAAGGGCACCTTGAACCTTGGCCAAGGCACCCTCGACCAGAAGCATGGCGCGAATTGCAGCTGTGTCGGAAAACAAACGGCCAGCATCCCCCGTAGCGAAAAGATGCGTGTAAAGGGGGCTGTCAAAAACGCTTGCGGCCATGGCTTACCTCTTGAGGATCGTATCAATAATCTGCGCCAGGCCTGCGGGGTCCGCAAAGAAAGGCGAATGTCCGGTGGACATCTCATAGACGTCGGCGGTTGGCCAGTCTTTGGTCATGGTAACCTGATAGGCGGGTGGGATGGTGCGATCGTCCATACACCTAATATAACTGCGTGGCTTTGCGTCGGCACGGCTGGTGTCAGGCAGGGCTTGGGTCGTGGGGGCGACGGCTTGAGCGCAAAGCAGCGGGTTGGCAAATGCCGCGATTTTATCGGGGCAGTCATTGTAGAACAGCGCCTGCGTCATGGTAGGATCAAGCGTAAAGCTTTTGCCATCTTCAAGCAATCGCACGGCTGGCATCAAGGGCTGGCTGGGGGCTTGCTTGCGCATGTCGGCCAAGGTCAGGCCAGGGGCCGGGACATAGGCGCATAGATAGATCAGCCGGGCCATCGCACCGGGGTTTTTCTGGGCGGCGGCACTGATTGCAAATCCGCCCATGGAGTGGCCCAGCACAACCGTTTCTGGCGTCGAGGCTGCCAGAACCGCATCGGCATAGGCCTCTAGCGTGACATTATTCACCGGCGTTTGGTCTGCGCCATGGCTGGGCAGATCAATCGCGCGGGGGCTGTGGCCAAGGGCATGCAAGGCCGGGATCAGATCGCGCCAGCACCAAGCGCCGTGGCACGATCCGTGAACGAGTAAGATATCAGACATGCCCGACGCTTTTCAGAAAGTCCGTCAAAACCTGCGCATATTCCTCAGGGTTTTCGACACAGGGCAGGTGCCCGGTTTTGCGGATCACATGGAATTTTGATCCCGGAATCAGATCAACGGTTTCACGCACGAGATCTGGCGGCGTCGAGCCGTCCTCGGCCCCCGCGATCCCCAGACAGGGCAGGCGCAGCGCCGCTGTGGTGGTATAGAAATCAGTGCCCGATATCGCGGCAGAGCATCCGGCGTAGCCGTCATTTTCCTGCCGCACGACCATATTGCGCCACAGTTCAAGCTCGGGCGTGGCACGGAACTCCTTGGCGAACCACCGCTCCATGATGGCATCGGCAAGACTTTCGATGCCGTTTTCCTGCACAGACTTGATCCGGTCAGCCCACATTTCCGGGGTGCCGATCTTTGCTCCGGTATTGGACAGTACCATGGCGCGGATCAGATCAAGCCGCTTGGTCGCAAGCCCTTGGGCGATCATGCCGCCAATCGACAGGCCGACAAAGACGCAATCCTTCACCTCCAGAAAATCCATCAGTTTTTCCGTGTCCGTGACCAGCGCGCCCATCGAATAGGGTGCAGGCGGGCAGGTCGAAAGCCCATGACCGCGTTTGTCAAAACGGATGATCCGCAGGCCTTGGGGCAGAAGCGGCAGGATCGGATCCCACAGCCGCAGGTCGGTGCCAAGCGAGTTGGCAAAGACCACGGGCGCGCCATCATCTGGGCCATCCACGCGGTAGTGCAGGCGGACGTCGCCAGTATCGAAAAGCTTCATGTCAGGCTCCTTTATGGTTTAATCTAAGGTGCTTAGGGCGCGGGCAAAGATATTGGCATCCACATTCCCACCCGAGATCGTGACGATAACGTCATCCCCGACGATCTCGTCGCGGCGAAACAGGGCGGCGGCAAGGGCGATGGCCCCGCCCGGTTCGGCGACAAGTTTCAGACGGTTGAACGCATGAGCCATGGCCTGCAGAGCCTCCTCATCGGTGGCGACCAGACCCGGCCCGCACAAGCGCTGCAGGATCGGAAAAGTCAGGTCTCCCGGTTGCGGCGTGACAATCGCATCGCAGATTGATCCAACGAGCGCTGGATTGCGCGCGATGCTGCCTTGTGCCAGTGACTTTGCCACATCATCGAAACCGGCAGGTTCTGCGGGACGGGCGCGCAGGCCGGGGGCTTCAGCCTCAAGCGCCAAGGCAATGCCCGAGGTCAGCCCGCCGCCGCCACAACACACGATCACATCGGCTTTTGTGATGCCAAGTTCGCCCGCTTGCCGGGCGAGTTCAAGACCTGTGGTGCCCTGGCCCGCGATCACCTGCGGATCGTCAAAAGGTTTGATCAGGGTAAGGCCACGCTCCCCCGCCAGTTGCGCACCAATCGCGTCACGATCTTCGGTGGCGCGGTCGTACAGCACCACTTCGGCCCCAAGCGCGCGGGTGTTGGCGATCTTCAGGCGCGGCGCGTCCGAGGGCATGACGATCACCGACGCCACCCCGTGCAGTTTGGCCGCATAGGCGACCCCCTGCGCGTGATTGCCACTGGAAAACGCGATCACGCCTTTGGCGCGGGCGTCGGGATCAAGTGCAGAAAGTGCGGACCAGGCCCCGCGAAACTTGAAGCTGCCGGTATGTTGTAGGCACTCTGCTTTCACCCAAACGCGGCGGCCTGCAATGTCGTCGATGAAGGGCGAATTTAGCAGCGGTGTTTTGCGGGCATGGCCGTGCAGGCGGCCGGCAGCTGCGCGGATCATGTCGATATTCATTGCATCAATCCGATCCATTCGTGCAGGGCATCTACCGCTTCCGGTTCATCAAGAAACGGAATATGCCCGCGCCCCGGCACCCGAGCGACGATCATATCAGGGCGGCGCTTTTCCATCTCGGTCAGGGTCTCTTCGCTAAGCAAGTTGGAATTCATGCCGCGAATGCAGGCAACCGGCAGGCCTGCCAGCGCATCGAAAAACGGCCAGAGATCAGGAGAGGGCGCGCTAAAGGCTTTTTCGACTGCGTTGCGCAGGTGCTTGTCATAGGTGATTTCAAGGCCGGTGTCGGTCTGGGCGTAATGCTTGACCGTTTCCTCCATCCAGCGGCTGTCTGGCACGCCTTCAAATTCGGGAAAGACGTGGGGCATGGCCGCTGCGGCCTCTGCGTGGGTTTTGGCGGCCGGGTTGTGCCCAATATATTGCATAATGAAATCAAGCCCCTGTGGGTCGATAAATGGCCCCACATCGTTGAAGGCCACGCCAAGCAAACGATCTTTTGCCCCCATCGCGAGGCCCATGGCATTCAGCCCCCCGCGCGAGGTGCCAAGGATCGCGACCTTGTCGAGCCCCAGATGTGCCAGCAATTCCAGCGCGTCGCGACATTCGACGGGGGGCGAATAATGCGACCAATCGGGGTCAAAATCCGATTGCCCCCGCCCGCGATAGTCCATCTTGATCAGCCGGTTGCCGTTTAGGTGCGGGGTCACATAGTCGAAATCGGCAGTGGTGCGCGTAAGCCCCGCAAGACAAAGGATCGGCAGGCCCTCTCCCTCGTCCGTGTAATAAAGGGCCAGCCCGTCAGAGGTTGTGAAATGGGCCATCATGCACCTGCCAAGCTAGGGATGCCGGTAAGATCTTGGAGGGTGTGCACAGGGACCCAAGGCAATCGGTCCACCGGCTCGCCGCTGCGGTTGACCCAGGCGGTGGTGAAACCATAGCCCGTCGCTGCCGCCGCATCCCAGCCGTTTGAGGACACGAACAACACCTCGTCCCTTGCACAGCCAAACTGTGCGCCGACCAGATCATATACCTTTGCGTCGGGCTTGAATATTCCGACACTCTCAACCGACAAAAGCGCATCAAGGCTGGTGCCTATGCCCGCAGAATCGACCGCACCTTTCAGCATTGCAGGGGAGCCGTTGGAGAGGATGGCCGTATTCAACCCGTTCTGTTTCAGCGTTTGCAGCATCTTGGGCACCTCAGGATAGGCCTGCAATTCCCAATACAGCGCCAGCAATCTCGCGCGCAAAGCCGCATCACCTGCGTGCCCGGTTTTTTCAAGCGCCCAGTCCAACCCGTTCTGGGTGACTTCCCAAAAATCACAATGCGCGCCGGTCACGGCGCGCAGCCATGAATAGTTCAACTGTTTCGCACGCCAATGTTCTGCCACTTGCGGCCAGCTGTCTTTGAGTGCTGGAAAGTCAGGCTCGGTTGCCGCTTGTCGTGCCGCGGCGGCCACGTCGAACAAGGTGCCATATGCGTCAAAGACGCAAGTCGTGATCGCCATATTGATCTCCCATTGATGCTTGTGGGGCAGAGTGTCACGGGGTGCGGCGACAGAAAAGACCGAAAAACTGCTCCGCTAGGGGTTTACGACAGTCCGCAGGCTTGAAACACTAGGATATGAACCTCGGAGCACCCGCGCAGATACGCGGCCTCTTATATTTATCCCCTTTCAAGATTGGAGCACTCTATGACGCAGGTTAAATCCGGCGATACCGTTGCTATTCATTACACAGGCACGCTGCTGGATGGCAGCACTTTTGACAGCTCGGACGGTCGTGAACCGTTGGAGTTCGAAGTAGGCTCGGGCCAGATCATCCCTGGGCTGGATGGTGCCTTGCCTGGTATGGCCGTTGGCGACAAGAAGGTCGTCAAGATCGGCAGCGAGGAGGCTTACGGCCCGGTCAACCCCGAGATGCGTCAGGCCGTACCACGCGAAGGAATTCCGGCGGACATCCCGCTTGAGGTCGGCGTTCAGTTGCAGATGCAAACGCCTGACGGTCAGGCCATGCCAGTGATGGTTGTCGAAGTAGACGAGGCGACCGTGACGCTGGATGCGAATCACCCTTTGGCGGGTAAAGACCTGCAATTTGACATCGAGTTGGTCAAAATCGCTTAATTTTTTCGAGGGCGGGCGGGCATACCCCGCCCTCGGACCGGAAAATTCCGAATTTTCCGGCGCGGAGTTTTGAAAACGCCGCCAGCGTCCAAAAAAAAGTGCTCGAATACTTGCACCTTGCACAGTAAGCAGCGCCATGGACACTCAAAACACCTTTGACATTTTCCTTGTGGCGACGCCGGGTCTGGAAGACATGCTGTTGGCGGAAGCTTTGGAGAAAGGTTTTGCCGGAGCTGCATTGTCGCCCGGTGGTGTCACGGTCCAGGGGGGCTGGGCCGAGGTCTGGCGCGCCAACCTGGAACTGCGCGGTGCCTCTCGGGTGCTCGCGCGGATTGGGTCGTTCATGGCATTCCATCTGGCGCAGCTTGATAAGCGGGCGCGCAAGTTCCCTTGGGCAGATGTGTTGCGCGCCGATGTGCCGTTGCGGGTGCAGGTGACCACAAAAGCATCCAAGATCTACCATGCCGGTGCCGCAACCCAGCGGATTGAAACTGCCTTGCGCGAAAGCCTTGGGGCGACGATCTCGGCTGACGCTGCGTTGGTTTTGAAGGTGCGGATTGACGATAATGTCGTCACCATGAGCCTCGACACGTCGGGCGAGTCCCTGCACAAGCGCGGCCACAAAGAGGCCGTTGGCAAAGCACCCATGCGCGAGACGCTGGCGTCGCTGTTGCTGCGCCAAGCATGCTATTCGGGCACCGAGACTGTGGTAGATCCCATGTGTGGCTCCGGCACGTTTCTCATCGAGGCTGCCGAAATTGCCATGGGCATGAATCCCGGCCGCAGCCGCAGCTTTGCCTTTGAAAGTCTGGCAAGTTTTGACGCCAAGATATGGGAGACGATGCGCAGCAAGCCGTCGCGTTTTACCGATCTGCGCTTTTATGGATCAGACCGGGACGCAGGTGCTGTCCGGATGAGCATTGCAAATGCCCATCGGGCAGGGGTTGGCGAAGCTGTGCAATTTGCTAACCATGCGGCTGGCGAATTAACACCGCCTGACGGCCCGCCGGGACTGGTTATCGTCAACCCGCCCTATGGCGGGCGCATCGGGAACAAAAAACTGCTCTACCCGCTTTATGGCACCCTCGGCCAAACTCTGCTGACCCGCTTCAAGGGCTGGCGCGTGGGACTTGTCACGTCAGAGCCGCCTTTGGCCAAAGCCACAGGCTTGCCCTGGAAAGCCTTAGGCCCTGCGATTGCTCACGGGGGCATCAAAGTCTGGTTCTACCAAACGCCTGCGCTGCGCTAGGCGCACCATATCATTCCAAATGGTCTAAAATCCCGGGGTCCGGGGCAGCGCCCCGGTCCGCCTGCCACTTACAAATGCTCGGCTTGTGGCATCCCCAGAACATGAAATCCGCCATCGACGCGGATGATCTCGCCCGTGGTACAAGCCCCCGCATCGGACGCCAGATAGACCGCCGTGCCGCCTACCGCCTCCAAAGTCGCATTGGCACGCAAGGGCGCGTTCATGTCCGTGTGCTTGTAGGTCTTGCGCGCCCCGCCAATTGCCGCGCCGGCCAGCGTTTTCATCGGGCCTGGGCTGATCGCGTTGACGCGAATGCCGTCTGGCCCAAGATCATTCGCCAGATAGCGGGTCGCGGATTCGAGTGCTGCCTTTGCCACGCCCATCACATTGTAATTGGGTACCACGCGGTTTGAGCCTTGATAGGTCAGCGTAAGCAGCGTGCCACCGTTTTGCGTCATCATGGGATGGGCACGGCGCGCAATCTCGATGAAGGAATAGGCCGAGATATCAAGGGAGTGTTTGAAGTTTGCGCGGCTTGTATTCAAAAAACGGCCCGTCAGTTCGGATTTATCCGAGAACGCAATCGCATGGACAACAAAATCAAGTGTCGACCACCGCTCGGCAAGCTGGTCAAATGCTGCATCCAAAGATGCGTCATCGGTGACATCCACATCCACCATGAAATCCGACCCGACACTTTCGGCAAGCGGTTTCAGGCGTGTGCCAAAGGCGTCGCCTTGATATGTAAATGCTAATTCCGCCCCGGCTTCGGCCATCGCTTTTGCAATGCCCCAAGCGATGGAGCGTTCATTCGCGACACCCATGATAAGGCCGCGTTTTCCCTTAAGCATATCTGACATGTGCTGCCCTTACTCTTTAAAACTGGACAGGATCATCGACCCGTTTGTGCCGCCGAACCCAAAGGAATTTGTCATCACTGAATCAAGCCCCGCGTTATCGACGCGTTCAAGTGCGATCTCGGCTGCGTCCAGCTTGGGGTCCAGATCGACCACATTGATGGATTTGGCGATAAAGTCATGCTTGAGCATCAACAGACAGAAGATCGCCTCAAGCGCGCCAGCGGCCCCTTGGGCGTGGCCTGTCATGGATTTGGTCGAGCTGACGGGCGGTGTGGTGCCCTGGCCAAACACGCGGCGGACCGCTTCGATTTCGCCCACATCGCCGACAGGGGTCGAGGTGCCGTGCGCGTTGATGTAATCGACCTTGCGGCCCTCGGGCAGGGACTGGAGCGCGAGGCGCATGGCGCGTTCGCCGCCTTCGCCCGACGGTGCGACCATGTCGTGGCCGTCCGAAGTGGCCGCGTATCCGGTGATTTCGGCATAGATCGTGGCACCGCGCGCTTTGGCATGTTCCAAGTCCTCAAGCACCAGCATGCCGCCGCCGCCCGAGATCACAAACCCGTCGCGGTTGGCGTCAAATGCGCGGCTCGCCGATTCTGGCGCGTCGTTATATTTGCTGCTCATCGCGCCCATTGCATCGAAGAGGCAGGACAATGTCCAATCGAGCTCCTCGCCACCACCGGCGAACATGATGTCCTGTTTGCCCATCATGATCTGCTCTGCTGCGTTGCCGATGCAATGCAGCGATGTAGAGCAGGCCGACGTGATGGAGTAGTTGATGCCCTTGATCTTGAACGCCGTGCTCAGGTTGGCGCTGACGGTCGAGGACATGCACTTGGGCACGGCAAACGGCCCGATCCGCTTGGTCGCCCCGGTGTCGCGCACCACATTATGCGCGGTGAAGAGTGCCGAGGTCGACGGACCGCCGGAACCTGCAACAAGACCGGTGCGCGGGTTGCTGATTTGATCCTCGCTTAGCCCTGCATCGGCAATGGCCTGTGCCATCGCGATATAGGCATAGGCCGCCCCGCCGCCCATGAACCGCAGCGCGCGTTTATCAATGTGGTCGGCAACGTTGATCTTGAGAGTGCCAGCGACACGGCTGCGAAAGCCGTGCTCGGTCATTTCAGGGTTGGCAACGATGCCGCTGGACCCGGCCTTGAGCGATGCAAGCACTTCATCTGCGTTGTTTCCGATGGATGAGACGATCCCCAACCCTGTGACGACGACGCGGCGCATGGCGCACTCCCTTGAACTTTTTTGGACCTCGGCCCGTTTACCGGCACGGCCACGCACCTAAAGGGGCGGGCCTGCTCTCTCACTGTCTCGTTTGCCGCTTCCGCAACGACAAATCAAGTCATCTGTCCTGTCAGCTTTCGCTGAGCGCGACCTTCATGTCTTTCACCTGATAAATGACATCGCCATCCGCCTCGACGATCCCGTCGGCGACACCCATTGTCAGGCGGCGGGTCTGGATCGCTTTGGTGAAATCAATCTTGTAGGTCAACATCTTGCGGTCAGGGCGCACCATGCCGGTCAGCTTGACCTCGCCCACACCAAGCGCATAGCCGCGCCCCTGCCAGCCGCGCCAGCCCAGGTTGAACCCTGTCAGCTGCCACAAACCGTCAAGCCCCAGACATCCGGGCATGATCGGGTTGCCAGGAAAGTGGCAATCGAAGAACCAAAGGTCCGGCGTAATGTCGAACTCGGCCGTAATATGACCCTTTCCATGGGCTCCGCCATCGCTGGACACATCTGTGATCCGGTCCATCATGAGCATCGGCGGGGCTGGTAGTTGCGCGTTGCCGGAACCAAAAAGTTCGCCGCGTGCGCATTTCAGCAAGGCTTCCTTGTCAAAACTGGTGGGAAAATCGGCCATAATAATGCGGCTCCTGCTCGCTTAAGTCAAAGTCGGGAGTGGTTTAACATTGCCCCGCCCCCTCCTGCAAGAGCGCTGGCGTGTAAGCTATTTCGGGATTCTAATTGAAAACCGGCCAGTTTGCCCTTTATATACTAATAACGAAGGCAAAGAGTGTGCAATGACCCAAGCGATGCAACAGATCAGTTCCAAGTGGCTTTCCAAGGCAGGCCTGCGCCCGACGCGTCAACGCATGACGCTTGCGCAGTTGTTGGTGGGAGACGGCCAGCACCGTCATGTGACCGCTGAAAGCTTGTTCGACGCGGCAAAAGGGCAGGGCGAGGCTGTATCTTTGGCAACTGTTTACAACACCTTACGTGCATTTTGTGATGCGGGCCTGATGCAGGAAGTTACCGTTGACGGGTCGAAAAGCTATTTCGACACCAACACGCATGATCATCCGCATTTCTTCTGGGAAGATGAAGCCCGGCTGACCGATGCACCATCCGATCAGCTGGTGATCGCACGATTGCCCGATGCGCCCGAAGGGGCCGAGATTGCGTCGGTTGATGTGGTCATCCGTCTGCGCCGCAAAAGCTAAAGGACTGGACCACCGCGTCTGCGCTGTCTTAGATTGGCGCACAAACAACAGTGAGCGCGCAGATGCCACATCCCTTGATTACCCAAGATCACATTGACAGCTACCAGCGTGATGGCGTTGTGCTGATAAAGGGTCTGTTCGCAGATCACGTCGATGCGTTGCGTGCCGGGATCGCACGCAACATGGAAGACCCCGGTCCTTACGCCTCTAACAATGAAAAGTTGGGCGAGACGGGGCGTTTTTTCGATGACTACTGCAATTGGCAGCGGATTCCTGAATTTGCAGAGGTGATCCATCGCTCTCCCGCCGCAGCTGTCGCGGCTGATTTGATGCAATCCAAGACGGTGCAGCTGTTTCACGATCATGTGTTGGTCAAAGAACCGGGCACCTCGATGGCAACTCCATGGCATCAGGACGGGCCATATTACTTTGTCGAGGGGCGCCAGAACGTCAGCTTTTGGTCACCGCTGGATGCCGTCACCGATGCAACGTTGCGCTGTGTCGCAGGATCGCATCTGTGGGATAAACCGGTGTTGCCGACCCGTTGGGTCAAGGGCGACGCATTTTTTGATCCGGCACCTTACATGCCCGTGCCTGATCCCGATGCGGCTGGAATGCCGGTGCGTGAATGGCATATGGCACCGGGTGATGCAGTTGCGTTCAACTATGGCATCCTGCACGGCGCACGTGGCAATACCAGCGCAGCGCGACGCCGGGCGTTTTCGTTGCGCCTGTTGGGCGATGACGCATCCTATACCCAACGTCCCGGCCCAACGTCGCCACCGTTTCCGGGCCACGACATGGTGCAGGGCCAACGTTTGCGCCAAGACTGGTTTCCGATGCTAATTGGGTGAACCCAAGCCCTTGGGATCATCCTTGGTCATTACCCTACCATGAAAACATCGTAACGCGTTGATTTCCCCAGTATTTGATGGGAACAAGCCTGTACCCCGGCAATCGGGTCTGCCTTTGCCGGCCATTTCAGCACAACCCTGTTGCGCGCCACACCAAGCGCGACCCGCACCAAGTCAGCAGCGTCTTCATCGGTTCCAACGATATCGCGGACTTGACGCAGTTCAAGCTTTACCAGCGCCGAGTTTTTACGCGGAGGGTGCATCGGGTCGATCAAGATCGCCTCGCAAGACAATTGCGGCAGCACATCCTTGGCGTCAGCATGCAGCAACGTCATGCGATCAATGATCTGGGTAAACTGGCCGCCTTCCTGGGCGGCGCGCTGCATGCCATCCAGCAGCAAAGCGTGCATTTTCGCGGACCGTTCGATCATCGTGACACGAGCGCCAAGCGAGGCCAATAAAAAGGCATCACGGCCCAGGCCCGCAGTTGCATCAACAATCGTTGGTGTTTTGCCCGCACGCAGCCCCATCGCCTTTGCCAGCGCTTGGCCCCGACCACCGCCAAAGCGCAGCCTATGACCGACCGCGCCACTGACAAAATCAACCCGTAATTCCTGCGCTGATTGCGTCATCGTGCCCATGTCACCTCGCTGTGTTCAAAAGTACGACAGGCGGGGCTTTCTAAAACCACTGGCCCGGCTCGATCAGCCCTAGATCCAGCAGTTGGCGCGAATGCCATTCAAACGGTGCGGAGTTGTGCCATTTAAAACTGTGAATATCGAACTTGCTGCCGGGGTTCTTTTTGAGCGCCTTCGCCGTGCGGAAAGAACAGATTGCGGCTGTGATGTTGTGATGCCACGGGCAGGAGTAAGTGTTGTATTCCTCGTCATTGAAGGTGTGGTCTTCGCGGATGCGCAGGCCGGGCTTGGCGCGGAATATTGAAATCCGGTCAATCTTGCGGCGCGCGGCGGGCACATGTTCTTCGAAACGCCAGCGCAACCCGCCAAAGAAATCAAGCTGACGTTCTTTGGCATGATGGGGCGGCTCCACGGCGTTGCGAGCAAGCGCGTAATAGCCCGATCGGTCCATATGGGCATTATCCAAAGACACCGCATCGGGGGTGACGTTCAGATCATCTGCATATAAATCAACGACATAGGACAGCATAGCGCTGCGGCGCTCTTCCGTGTGGAAGGAAAGCACCTCGATGATATTTCGGGTCTCGCAGAAGGGATAGAACAGGTATTCCGCGTTGTAGCAGATATACAACCACTGGCCCGTCGCCACTTCGATCACGCGATTGACGACGGTTTCCATCGCAGCGTCTCCAACCATGTTATAGTCGACGCGGATCACGAATTCCTGAACATCGCGGGGCAAGTCAAATTCGGCGGGCATAAAGGCGATGACTTTGGTAAAGCCCAACTGCTGATGGTGGCGGAGGGTCGTATCAATTTCGACGTCATCTTCGACAAGGATCATCGCGATGGGCCCTTTGGCCAGGGCCTGTTTTCCATCCGTTATAAAGTGATCAAGACTGCGATACTGCATGGTGCCCAATGTGTTTTTGCTATGCTATCTAAATTGGACAAATCGGCACGCATTGCAAGAGAACGCTGGCGCTGCTAGACCGCGTTTTTTCATGTTCTAACAATGGACTTCGCCATGACCGCGCCAAAAAAGCTGTTCATCAAGACATATGGTTGCCAGATGAACGTCTATGACAGTGAACGCATGGCGGAAAGCTTGGGCGAAACCTACGTCGAGACGAAGACGGCGGCGGATGCCGATATGATCTTGCTGAACACCTGCCACATCCGCGAAAAGGCGGCGGAAAAGGTGTATTCTGAATTGGGCCGCCTCAAGCCGCTCAAGGCATTGAACCCAAACCTGAAAATTGGTGTTGCAGGCTGTGTTGCACAGGCCGAGGGGGCTGAAATTATGCGTCGCCAGCCGGCTGTCGATCTGGTGGTTGGCCCGCAGTCCTATCACCGCCTGCCTGCGATGGAAGCACGTGTGCGCGAGGGTAAAACCGCGCTCGACACGGACTTTCCCGAAGAAGACAAGTTCGAAAAGATGAAAGGCCGGGGCAAGGCTGCCCGGGCGCCGTCTGCGTTTTTGACCGTGCAAGAAGGCTGCGACAAGTTTTGTGCCTTCTGCGTGGTGCCTTATACCCGCGGTGCCGAAGTCTCGCGGCCTGCTACCCGCGTGCTGACCGAGGCGCGTGAGCTGGTAGAGCGCGGCGTGCGCGAGATCACCTTGCTGGGCCAGAACGTCAACGCCTATCACGGGGTCGGACCCGAGGGCGCGGATTACACCCTTGCCCGCCTGATCCGCGAGCTGGCGAAAATAGACGGGCTGGAGCGTATTCGCTACACGACCAGCCATCCCAACGACATGGATGACGCGCTGATCGCCGCCCATGGTGAGGTTGATAAACTGATGCCGTATCTGCACTTGCCGGTACAATCGGGGTCTGATCGGATCCTGAAACGCATGAACCGTAGCCATACCGCCGAAAGCTATTTACGCCTGATCGAACGCATCCGCGATGCGCGTCCCGATATCGTGCTGTCGGGCGATTTCATCGTGGGTTTCCCGGAAGAGACGGATGCCGATTTCGAGGCGACGATGGATTTGGTCCGCGAGGTCAAATATGGCTATGCCTATTCATTCAAGTATTCGACACGCCCCGGCACACCAGCCGCAGAGCGTGCTTTAGTTGATGCGGCTGTCGCTGACGATCGGTTGCAGCGCTTGCAAGCATTAATCACGGGCCACCAGCGCGACATTCAAAACAGCATGGTCGGGCGCGATCTTTCCGTTCTTGTCGAAAAGCCAGGTCGTGAAGCCGGGCAGATGGTCGGCAAATCGGAATACCTCCATTCGGTCCATATTGAGGATGCCACCGCTCAGGTCGGTGACATCCAGCATGTCCGCATCATTGAGGCCAAGACCAATTCGCTGTCTGGCCGTCCGATCTGATTGGCCGCCTCAGTAGCTTTAGCTGCGGTACGGTCCGACACGACTTCTTTTCACAGGTTGCGATGTTCAAATTGTGAATTTTCCGCCAAAGCTGGCAGCGCAATTGCCATCAAAGCGAGAGGCAAGACCAATGTGTAATCACATCCCACGCCCCTGTTGAAAGCCGAACCCCCCGGCCAAGAGCTCCGTCGCGGACGGGCTGAGCAAGGCAGAAACTTCGGGTTTGCGATCCGTCTGCCCAGACCGAATGGAAGGAGTTTGACGGCAGCGTTTTGTCTTTCGAGGGCTTGGCATTCTGATTGTCCCGGTAAGTGCGCCAATCCCTATCATTGCCTCACCACTGTTGAGTGAAATTCATTTAATTCAAAGTGAAGTAGAGATAATACCGCTGTGAAACGCGCATTATTTCGCAGCTTTCCTCAAATCCGGTGCTAATTGGGAGAATGGTTTTGCCAATACCGTTTGCCGAGAATCGGTTGACTGAGGTGTCTGGGCTCGGTGCATGCTGTTGGCGGCTTTATACAAGATATGGCGTCGCACCTCGGTGTTTTGCCGCCATTTTGTGCCACTTGACCCGAAAACTGCCTTAAGTGTAGCGAAATAAAATACAAAACCCCAGCATTGGCGCTTCACAGGTTAGATTTTATTACCTAATCTCACGGGATATTGCGAGGGATCTTGCTGCGCTGCGCAGCGCTGGTTTCTTTTGCGGGGGAATAAGAAAAGGACGAGGGCTGTGCTAAACACAATTTCCAGAGGGCTTCGGCTGTTTGCGGGCGCTATGATTGCCGCAACGTTCGTTTTCCAAGCATCTGCTGCCGATGCACAATCAATTTCACAAGGTGGCCGCGATTCCGGCCAGTATATTCCGACGATCTGGGTTGACCCCGACGGGTGCGAACACTGGGCGATGGATGACGGTGCCGAAGGGTACATGACGCCGCATGTGAGCCGTCAGGGTATTCCGGTTTGCCGTCGCGGGAATGTTTGCGGTGTGATGAACACAGACCAGTTCTTCAAGACCAACAGCTACCGGATCAGTCCTCAGGGTCATGCACGGTTGGCGCAGTTCTTTCAGTCCACGGGGGCGATTTCCTACATCATCAGCGGGCATACAGACAACCGCGCATCAGATGAATATAACATGTCGCTCTCGTTGAACCGGGCAAATGCGGTTGCCGCCGTTGCCGCACAGACAGGGGCCCGGATTGCAGATGTACGTGGGTACGGTGAGCGGATGCCGGCTGCAGCAAACAATACATCTGCTGGCATGGCGCAGAACCGCCGCGTCGAAATCATCTGCATTCGCTGAGGGGACATCAAAGTGTTTAAAACAAAAATTCTCACGGTCACGGCTTGCGCTTTTGGCCTGACTGCATGCGGTGCCGGATATTCTCCTGATAAATCAATTGATCGGGGTATTTTTGACAAAAAACACCTGAGCCAGTTGCAGGCTGGTATCTGGGTTGACCCAAACGGGTGTGACCACTGGATCATTGATGACGGTGTTGAGGGCTATCTTAGCGCGCGTTTGGACAAATACGGCAAGCCGGTTTGTTCCGGTGTTGCTCAGCCGACATACACGGTTGGTGATTTCAAAGGCGGATCAAGACTCGCGGATCCAAACTGATCTTGCTTGACGCAAGAAAAGACGGGGGGGTCGGTGCGTTTCACGCGCCGGCCCTTTTTGTTTGCTGCCGGGGTATCTATTGTGGGTTTTAGCCCCATATCGAATACTGAACCTCAAAAATAGGAATAGGCTTTGTCTTCCAGTGAAATCATGATCTCTCCCGCTCAAACGACGAAACTATTGGAGTTTGCCGATAACCGCCTGCTGATTGATCTGTGCGGTGCATATGATGCCAATCTTGCGTCAATCGAGAAAACACTTGGGGTGCAGATCGTCAGGCGCGGCAACCAGCTTTCTGTAATTGGCGAAGAGGAGTCGGTCCTTCGTGCAGAGACCGTGTTGAATGGGCTCTATGCCCGTCTGGAAGGCGGGCGGACTGTCGAACCTGCGGATGTGGACAGTTTGCTGCGACTGGGCGATTCGGCTGCAGGAACGGGCGTGCGTGCGGGCGACCAGCTTGAAATGCCCATTCTAGGTGGAATCGAAATCCAGACCCGCAAGAAAAGGGTCGAGCCGCGCACCGCGGCCCAAAAGGCCTATGTCCAGTCGCTGTTTGACAATGAGCTGGCTTTTGGGATCGGCCCAGCGGGGACTGGCAAAACCTACCTGGCGGTCGCGGTCGGCGTGTCGATGTTTATTGGTGGCCATGTCGACAAGATCATCCTGTCGCGTCCGGCGGTCGAGGCAGGTGAGAAACTTGGCTATCTGCCCGGTGACATGAAAGACAAAGTCGACCCCTATATGCAGCCACTTTATGATGCGCTGAACGATTTTTTGCCGGGCAAGCAACTGGCGAAATTGTTGGAAGACAAAAAGATCGAGATTGCTCCGCTGGCCTTTATGCGGGGGCGCACCCTTTCAAACGCGTTTGTCGTTCTTGATGAGGCGCAAAATGCCACGTCGATGCAGATGAAGATGTTCCTGACCCGCCTTGGGCAAGGCTCTCGCATGGTCATCACAGGCGACCGCACCCAGATCGATTTGCCGCGCAATGTGCCTTCGGGGCTGCAGGATGCGGAACGTTTGCTGAAAACCATCCCTCAGATCAGCTTTAACTATTTCACCTCCAAAGATGTGGTTCGCCATCCTTTGGTTGCCGCGATCATTGAAGCTTATGAAGCAGATACCGGTCACAGCTAATGCCCGAAATCGATATTGCGATCGAAGACCCGCGTTGGGCCGAACTGGATTTGGAAAGCCTCGCAGAGCGCGCCGTTGCAACAACCTTGGCGCATCTGTCGATTGATGCAGATGCCGCTGAGGTGTCTATTCTTGCTTGTGACGATGTTCGCATCAGCGATCTGAATGCGGAATTCCGGGGCAAATCGGCACCGACCAACGTGCTGAGTTGGCCCGCTGAGGAGCGTGGTGCAGAGGTCGACGGCGGCAATCCGCTGCCCGTGCAGCCAGACTTTGACGGAATGCTGGAACTGGGCGATATCGCTATTTCATACGATACCTGTGCCTTAGAAGCCCAAGGCGCAGGTAAGGCCATGGTCGATCACGTCACGCATCTGACCGTCCACGGTCTGTTGCATCTTTTGGGCTACGATCACGAGCGTGACGCGGATGCAACGCTTATGGAAAGCATTGAAGTCGAAATACTTGGCAAATTAGGCATAGATGACCCATATAGGGATCACGCGAGTGCCTAGCTTGCCTAAATTTACAAAGACAGGACCCGATGGGCGACACAGACGGATCATCTGAGGCGGCGCAAAGCGCGCTGTTTGCGGACGAATTAGAAAAGATTGAAACCCCCGAAGAGGACGCACCCAAGTCGGGTGGATTTTTCTCTCGTGTGATCGGAGCGCTGAGCGCGTCTGAGACACCTGAAGAAAACGAGGCCACCTCTCCGCAAGCGGACCGGCTTTCAGCCAGAGGCATGATGAATCTGCGCCGGATGCGGGTTGACGATGTCGCCATTCCCAAGGCCGACATAATAGCCGTGCCTGTATCTTCCACGATGGATGAACTTGTTGCCGTGTTCAAGGAAAGCGGTATGACCCGCCTGCCGGTCTTTGACGGCACGCTTGATACCCCTGTCGGCATGGCGCATCTAAAGGATCTGGCGCTGACATACGGGTTTGCTGCGAATACCGAAGGGTTTGACCTGAAGGCGATGCTGCGCCCGCTTTTGTTTGTGCCTCCGTCGATGACCATTGGCGTGTTGCTTACCAAGATGCAGGCGGAACGGCGTCATATGGCGCTGGTGATCGACGAATATGGCGGTGTCGACGGGGTTGTCACCATTGAAGATCTGATCGAGCAGGTCATCGGAGAGATCGAAGACGAGCATGACGTCGATGAAGGTAAATACTGGACGATCGAAAAACCCGGCTGCTATCTCGCGCTTGCCAAAACGCCTTTGGGAGAATTCGAGGCTGAGATCGGTCATTCTTTGACAGATCACGCTGACGTGGATGAAGAGGAAATAGACACGCTAGGTGGTCTTGTCTTCATGCTGTCTGGCCGTGTTCCGGCACGTGGCGAAGTCGTCGTGCATCCTGACGGGCCGGAGTTCGAAGTCATTGATGCAGACCCTCGCAGTATCAAACGCCTTCGGGTGCGTGTCGCCGGGTTTGCTTGATGTCCCTTAAAGGTGCTGCCTGGCTGCGGTTTGCGGCCACTTTGGGTGCTGGCGGCATCGCGGCCTTCGGTCAGGCACCTTACGATATGCCACTGTTGATGCTGGTCGGGTTTGTCGTAGCCCTCAGGATGTTTCAGCTCAGTTCCCGCCCGTGGCAGGCTGCCGTGATCGGGTGGGGCTTTGCATTGGGCTATTTCCTGCATGGCTGGCTGTGGCTGTTATCGCCCTTTATGGTCGATCCCGAACGCTACGCATGGATGGCTCCTTTTGCGCTGGTGTTGATGTGCGCAGGCTTGGCGCTGTTTTGGGGCTTGGCATTTGGCGTGTCCCGCTGGTTGTCGTCGCGCACATGGCCTCTGATCTTCTGCTTGCCCGCTGCTGAAATGCTGCGCGGATATGTGTTCACCGGCTTTCCCTGGGGGATGTTCAGCCAAGGGTTGGTAGACGTCTGGCCCGGTCAGGGCTTGGCCTTTGTGGGGCCTTATGGCATGACGCTGGTCGTTGTGGCCGCCGCCGTGTTCATTGCGCGGCCCGTTGCCGGAGGACTTGTACAGCGCTTTGGTTCGTTTGCCGCGAAAGTGGCAATTGCCGTCTGCTTTGTGGTTCCGTTCAGCGCGGCAGAGGCACCTTTAACCGATGTGACGATCCGTTTGATCCAGCCCAATGCGGCGCAAAAGGACAAATGGGATCCCGTAAAAATTCCGGAGTTCTTCAATCGCCAACTCGCTCTGACCCGTGAAATGCCGCGCGCAGGCGGGCCAGAGCCAGACCTCATTTTATGGGCCGAAACAGCCATCCCCTGGCCTTTGGATATGGCGGATGGGGCACTAAGCCAGATCAGTTTCGCTGCCAGTGGTAAACCCGTGGTACTTGGCGTCCAGCGGCGCAGTGACATGCAGTTTTATAACTCTGCTGTGTTGCTTGGGGCACAGGGCGACGTTTTACAAACCTATGACAAGCACCATCTCGTGCCTTTTGGAGAGTATATTCCCTTTGGGGATGCGCTGGCGAAAGTTGGTATTACCAGCTTTGCATCGCAACTGGGCAAAGGCTATTCGTCAGGGCCGGGGCCGGCACTTATGGATTTGGGGGCGCTTGGCATGGCCCTGCCGCTCATTTGCTACGAAGCTGTTTTTTCGCGTGATGTGAATGGCGCACCCAAGCGACCCCGATTTTTGATGCAGCTGACGAATGACGCCTGGTTCGGCAAGGGGCAGGGGCCGTTGCAGCATCTGGCCCAAGCGCGAATGCGGTCGATTGAACAGGGTTTGCCGATGGCACGTGTCGCCAATACCGGCGTTTCCGCGATGATCGACCCTCGTGGACAGATCACAGCCAGCTTGCCGCTGAACACGGCAGGTTTTCTGGATGCCCGACTGGCTGAGCCCTTCGCGCCAACGCTTTATAGCCGCTTTGGCGAATGGCCATTCTTGATAGTGTTGCTGATTGGTCTTGGTATTGCCGCATTCCGGTATCAAAGGAACTTACAGTTTGACCCTGGACGGGCTGAACGCTAGGCCCGCGATATCTGCCACAACGGCTTCCTGACGTGGCTATTTAACCTATTGGAGCACTACATGTCCCGCAAGAACTACACTTTTACTTCAGAGTCCGTTTCCGAAGGCCACCCAGACAAGGTTTGTGATCGCATTTCCGACGCAGTCCTTGACGCATTTCTGACCCAAGAACCAGAAGCCCGCGTTGCAGCCGAGACGTTTGCAACAACAAACCGTGTTGTTATTGGCGGCGAAGTCGGTTTGTCCGACCAAGACAAGCTAAGCGAATACATGGGCAAGATCGAAGGAATTGCCCGCGCCTGCATCAAAGACATCGGCTATGAACAGGAAAAGTTTCACCACGCAACCTGCGAAATTACCAACCTGCTGCATGGACAATCCGCGCATATTGCGCAGGGCGTGAATTCGTCTGGTGAAAAAGACGAAGGCGCTGGCGACCAAGGCATCATGTTTGGCTATGCCACGACCGAGACGCCTGAATTGATGCCCGCCCCCATCCACTATTCCCACGCAATCCTGCGCCGTTTGGCCGAAGTTCGCAAAGACGGCACCGAACCCACCTTGCGCCCCGATGCGAAAAGCCAGCTTTCCGTGCGCTATGAAGACGGCAAGCCAGTTGGCGTAACGTCGATCGTTTTGTCCACGCAGCACGCTGATGAATCCCAAACCAGCGCGGATATTCGCGCGATTGTTGAACCCTACATCACCGAAGTCCTGCCCGAAGGCTGGATCACAGCTGATACGGAATGGTGGGTGAACCCGACAGGCACATTCGTCATTGGTGGTCCCGATGGTGACGCAGGTTTGACCGGTCGCAAGATCATCGTGGATACCTACGGCGGTGCTGCCCCCCACGGTGGCGGTGCGTTCTCGGGTAAAGACCCGACAAAGGTTGACCGTTCGGCGGCCTATGTCGCGCGCTATTTGGCAAAGAACGTTGTTGCGGCCGGTTTGGCTGAAAAATGCACGATCCAGCTGAGCTATGCGATTGGTGTGTCCAAGCCATTGTCAATCTATTGCGACACTTTCGGCGGTGACGTCGATGTAGCAGACGAGGCGATTGAACGCGCAATCACCAAGATCATCGATCTGACGCCACGCGGGATTCGCGAGCATCTGCAACTGAACAAGCCGATTTACGAGCGGACGGCAGCCTATGGCCACTTTGGCCGCGCCCCCGAAGCCGATGGTGGTTTCAGCTGGGAAAAGACCGACCTGGTCGATGCTCTCAAGGCAGCTTTGTAAGCAACTTACCGACACCATCAAGGGGCGGTCCGGTTTCGGGCCGCCCTTTTTTATGCTCCTGTGCGATTGTGCGCACCGTTGCGCCCGTCATAAACGCAGGCTAAATGCAGCTGCATGACACATCCTGAACGCCCCCGCCGTAATTTCTATGGTCGCCTCAAAGGCAAATCCCTCAAGCGCAGCCAAAAGGGCTACATTGCGGAAGACCTTGACGTGCTGTCTCCCGGTCCTGTGGATTGGGAGTCAAATCCCTCTCGCACTCCGCTTGATCTGCCCACGCTATTTGAGGGCAAGCCTGTTTGGCTTGAAGTCGGTTTTGGTGGCGGCGAACATATGGTCCATCAGGCCGCGCAAAACCCAGATGTCGGGATCATCGGATGCGAGCCCTATATCAACGGTGTTGCCATGCTGTTGGGCAAGATCCGCAAGGCGGGCGTGGACAATGTCGCGATTCATCCCGGCGACGCGCGCGATATTTTTGATGTCTTGCCCGATGCATCCATCGACCGCGCCTTTCTGCTGTATCCCGATCCCTGGCCCAAGGCCCGCCACCACCGCCGCCGCTTTGTGACGCCAGAGCATCTTGAGCCGTTGGTGCGTGTCCTCAAACCCGGCGCGATCTTTCGCGTGGCGACAGACATCGAGGACTATGTGCGCCAGACCCTTGAGCAAGTGCCGCGTCACGGTTTCGAATGGTTGGCGGAACGTTCTGCCGATTGGAAAGAGCCGTGGGAAGACTGGATTCCAACGCGCTACGAGCAAAAGGCCCTGCGCGAAGGCCGGGTGCCGCATTATCTGACGTTTCGAAAGATTTCCTAAGGCAGGACCGGGGGCTGTTTGCCCCCGGACCCCCAAGGATATTTAAGAGCCAGAGAAGATGGGCCCTTGTCATGGACGAGGCGCGCGGGCTGGTTTATGACGTCCTTCAGAATCCAGATTGAGGTTTGCCCATGTCCAGTCACGCCACGCCTATTCCAATGACCTCGTCCGCTTGCGGTCCTTTAACCGGGGTGGCGCAGGTGCCGGGGGACAAGTCGATCTCGCACCGTTCGCTGATCTTGGGCGCCATGTGTGTGGGCGATACGACAATCAGCGGGTTGCTGGAAGGCGACGACGTGTTGGATACGGCCCGCGCCATGCGCGCCTTCGGGGCCGAAGTTACCGATCTGGGCGGCGGCAACTGGACGGTTTACGGTGTCGGTGTCGGCGGTTTTGCGGAACCTGACGGCGTGATCGATTGTGGCAACTCTGGTACCGGCGTTCGGCTGATCATGGGGGCAATGGCAACCTCGCCGATTACTGCGACATTTACCGGCGATGCCAGCCTGAACGGGCGGCCAATGGCGCGCGTGACTGATCCACTGGCCCTGTTCGGGGCGCAATCGGTCGGGCGCAAAGGCGGGCGGTTGCCGATGACGATTGTGGGGGCGGCTGACCCTGTGCCTGTCCGCTATGTGGTGCCCGTTCCGTCGGCGCAGGTGAAATCGGCCGTGTTGCTGGCAGGGCTTAATGCGCCGGGCCAGACCGTTGTGATCGAAGCCGAAGCCACACGGGATCATACGGAACGGATGCTGGCGGGCTTTGGGGCTGAGATCACGGTAGAGGATACCGATGAGGGCCGGGTGATCACCTTGACAGGCCAGCCCGAGTTGCGCGCGCAGCATGTGGACGTGCCGCGCGATCCGTCGTCTGCGGCGTTTCCGGTTTGTGCGGCACTGATCGTGCCTGGATCGGATGTGCTGGTGCCGGGGATTGGGCTGAACCCGACGCGGGCGGGGCTGTTTACCACGCTGCAGGAGATGGGTGCCGATTTGACCTATGAAAACGAGCGGACCGAAGGCGGTGAGCCTGTGGCCGATCTGCGGGCACGGTTTTCGCCGGATATGAAAGGGATCGAGGTGCCACCCGAGCGGGCGGCTTCGATGATTGATGAATATCCTGTGTTGTCGGTGGTTGCGTCTTTTGCGCAAGGCCAGACGATGATGCGTGGCGTCAAGGAATTGCGCGTCAAGGAAAGCGACCGGATCGATGCGATGGCCAAGGGGCTGCGCGCCAATGGGGTCGAGGTTGACGAGGGCCCTGATTGGTGGGCTGTCACGGGGCTGGGCCATGGCAATGTGCCCGGTGGAGCGACCTGCGCCAGTCAGCTGGATCACCGCATTGCGATGTCTTTCATGATTTTGGGAATGGCCGCTAATGCGCCGGTCTCGGTCGATGACGGTGCGCCGATCACCACGTCTTTCCCGATATTCGAGCCCCTCATGGCGCAGCTTGGTGCAAACGTCAGGCAGGATGCGTCATGATGCATGGGTTTACAGTTGCGATTGACGGGCCGGCGGCGGCGGGCAAGGGGACGGTTTCGCGGGCGGTCGCTGCGCATTTCGGCTTTGCACATCTGGACACCGGGCTTTTGTACCGCGCGGTTGGGGCCAAGGTGCTTGAAGGCATGACGGCGGAAGAGGCGGCTGAGACCTTGCAGGCGGCGGATCTTGAGAATGACCAGTTGCGCACCAATGCCGTTGCCGAAGCGGCAAGCAAGGCTGCTGCGATCCCCGCAGTGCGCGCCGCATTGGTTGATTTTCAACGCAGTTTTGCGATGCGCGCAGGCGGTGCCGTCTTGGACGGGCGCGATATCGGGACGGTGATTTGCCCGGATGCTCAGGTCAAGCTGTTCGTGACGGCAACGACCGAGGTGCGCGCACAGCGACGTTTTGCTGAACTGACGGGCAAAGGCGAAGACGTGACCCTCGAGCAGGTTCTGGCCGATGTCGAGGCCCGCGATGCGCGGGACAGTGCACGCGCCGAGGCACCCTTGAAGCCTGCCGACGATGCGGAACGGATGGATACCTCGACAATGGATATTGATGCCGCAGTGGCCCGCGCGATTGAATTGATCACGGCGCGGCGCAACGGGTGATTTTGGTTTCTCAGGCTTCAATCGCCCTGCTCTGATTGGCGTGGGGATGTCAAGCGATGCCGAGCACCCGGTAGCAGGCGGGTTGTGGTGTCGGGGGAACAGCCGTCAACCATGCCCCCCTCGAAAATCTGGTTCCAGCGTCGGGTCCAAAGACGGCATTCCTGATCTTGTATTGAAAAACTCTAGGCAGCAATGTCACGCTCCGGTAGTGATGATTGTTGACTGGAACAACGGGACGCATATCGGCGTTGAATAGTGAGACTGCCCAAACCTGAAGGGCGGTTAAGGTTTTTTTGATCAAAAGAGGAGAATCCACATGAAAACTGCGATGACCTATTTGGATGAGGCAAACGCTGTTGTGCCGAAGATGTCTGTCGAAGATGCAATTGCAAAACATGCGGCGGGCGACGGCGTGTTTATTGACGTGCGCGACACTGCCGCGATTGCGGACAGCGGCACCATCAAGGGTGCGCACCGGGTGCCCCGGGGGATGATCGAATTTCGCGCCGATCCGGAAATGGACGCGTTTTACAATCCGATCTTCAAGAAAGACGCTGATATTTATCTGATCTGCGGTGCGGGCGGTCAGGCGGCTTTGTCTGGCAAGACCCTGCATGACATGGGCTATGCCAATGTGACCAACATCGGTGGCTTTCCGGGCTGGAAAGACGCTGGTGGGCCGACCGAAGCCTAAGCATGACGAAAGATCGCCGTTTCCCTTACAGGAAGCGGCGTTTTTCTGTGGGGGAAGATCACAATGCCGTAGAGTGTCTTGCTCCGGTTTGACGCACCCATATCTTGTCTTGGACAAGCGTTTTTTTTGTTTTGGGGTCACTTATCTGGCCAGCTAAGCGAAAGGAGAGGTTATGACACGCAATCTTATTTCACGCCGAGCAGCCTTGATTACGGGCGGAGCATTTTTGATGACCGGGTTCGCGGGGCTCAGGTTTCCCGCCCTTGCCCAAGGTTTTAGTCCGACACAGTCAATGCGCGGCGGATCAAACAACTATATTCCGGGCGCACCCGTGGTTGAGCGCATCGGTGGGGGTGGGTTCTGGATGACGGGAACGGTACGCCGTGCGGGCGATGGTGCGCCACTTGCAGGCCAGCGCATTCAGGTCTGGGCACACACAACCGAAGGTCATGAACGGGATCCGCAAAGCCACGGCGCGACACTGACTGATGAAAATGGCGAATACCGTCTGGAAATGCCGCAGATCATCCCTGCCTTTGGGCAAGCGCACGGGCATTTGGCCTATGACGACCCCGCCTTCAAGACGGTTTTCCTTCGCCCGGTGATGACTGATCCGACGGCCACATCGCTGAATGCGGATTTCATCCTTCAAACCGCGTGATCCGGCAGGAACCCGGCGGGTGAAGGATATTTTTGCTGGCAGATTGATTTGGGTGGCCATCGCGATTGCGATTGGCATCCCGATTGTGCATGCAGCGACGAGCCCGCTTTTGGCTTGGCGCAGTCCCATCTACATTGCTGCTGGCTTTGCAGGGATCATTGGTCTGGGGTTGTTGCTGGTCCAGCCCCTGTTGGCGGCTGGCAAGATCGATCGCATTGGCCCGATCCTTTCGAAACGCCTGCACCGATGGACAGGCGCGACCCTGATCATCGCAGTTGTGGTCCATGTGGCGGGGCTTTGGATCACCAGCCCGCCCGACGTGATAGACGCATTGCTGTTCAGATCGCCGACATCCTTTTCTGTGTGGGGTGTTCTGGCCATGTGGGGTCTATTTGGAGCGGCGCTTTTAGCTGCGCTGCGCCGCACTTTGCATTGGAGGCCCCTGACATGGCGACGCGCCCACAGCACATTGGCGGCGGCTGTGGTCGGGTCGACGGTGGCGCATGCGATGCTGATTGACGGAACGATGGGCGACTGGTCGAAAGCGGCTCTGTGTGTCCTGGTTGTTCTTACGACGGTCGTCGGGCTGTTTAATCTACAGCTTTGGAAACGGTAATCAGGCGGGTCAGGTCAGCTTTGCCACCTAGTTGACCACCGCTGATCAGCCAGCTTTCGCCAACTTGGCCAAAGCCTTCACAATATGGTCTCGCACCCTTGCACCGCGTGGCACAATCTTCTATACGCAGCCTAGTCTAAGGGGCGGTTACAGCTTCGGGCGCGATATCTCAGGCGGGGTCGGATTCATCCGGCCCTCTTTCTTTTCCGCACCGATGACCATCACGGACGACAGTTTTAATCACAGACCGGCGGAGACAACCGCACGGCCAGAAACCAAATGCTAAAGGAAAATCAAGCTACATGGCTATGAACTCAATGGAAGACTTCGAAGCACTTTTGGAAGAAAGCTTTGAAATGGACACGCCCGAAGAGGGTACTGTTGTTAAAGGTAAGGTTATCGCGATCGAAGCGGGCCAAGCCATTATCGACGTAGGCTACAAGATGGAAGGCCGCGTCGAGTTGAAAGAATTTGCCGAACCCGGCGAAGCTCCCAAAGTAGAAGTCGGCGACGAAGTCGAAGTGTTCCTTCGTCAGGTCGAAAACTCCCGTGGCGAAGCTGTTATCTCTCGCGAGATGGCGCGCCGTGAGGAAGCTTGGGACCGTCTGGAAAAAGCCTATGCCGCAGAAGAGCGCGTTGAAGGCGCAATCTTTGGCCGCGTTAAAGGTGGCTTTACTGTTGATCTGGGTGGCGCTGTTGCGTTTCTTCCAGGCAGCCAAGTCGATGTGCGCCCCGTGCGCGATGCCGGCCCATTGATGGGTCTGAAGCAGCCGTTCCAGGTTCTGAAGATGGATCGTCGCCGTGGCAACATCGTTGTGTCCCGTCGTGCGATCCTTGAAGAATCCCGTGCCGAACAGCGTACCGAGGTCATTGGCAACCTTACCGAAGGTCAGGAAGTTGACGGCGTGGTCAAGAACATCACCGAATACGGTGCGTTCGTTGATCTGGGCGGAGTTGACGGCTTGCTGCACGTCACGGACATGGCATGGCGCCGGGTAAACCACCCGTCCGAGATCCTGACAATTGGTGAAACCATCAAGGTTCAGGTCATCAAGATCAACAAAGAGACCCACCGCATCTCCTTGGGCATGAAGCAATTGCAAGAAGATCCATGGGATCTGGTGCAAGCCAAGTACCCACTTGAATCCTCGCACACTGGCCGCGTGACCAACATCACCGATTACGGCGCATTTGTTGAGCTTGAGCCCGGCGTTGAAGGTCTGGTTCACGTGTCCGAAATGTCTTGGACCAAGAAAAACGTACATCCCGGCAAGATCGTTTCCACCAGCCAGGAAGTCGAAGTCATGGTTCTGGAAATCGATGGTGCAAAGCGCCGCGTTTCCCTTGGTCTCAAGCAGACCATGCGCAACCCATGGGAAGTGTTTGCAGAAACACACCCTGAAGGCACCGAAGTCGAAGGTGAAGTCAAAAACATCACCGAATTCGGTCTGTTTGTTGGTCTGCCGGGCGACATCGACGGCATGGTTCACCTGTCCGACCTGTCGTGGGACGAACGTGGCGAAGACGCAATCCAGAACTACCGCAAGGGCGACATGGTTCAGGCCGTTGTGTCCGAAGTCGACGTTGAGAAAGAGCGCATCAGCCTCTCGATCAAAGGCGTCGGTGGTGACAAGTTCGCAGAAGCAGTGGGCGGCGTTAAGCGCGGTTCCGTTGTCACTGTGACTGTGACTTCCATCGAAGACGGTGGCATCGAAGTCGAATACGAGGGCATGAAAGCCTTCATTCGTCGCTCTGATCTGTCGCGTGACCGTGCCGAACAGCGCCCAGAGCGTTTCTCGGTCGGTGACAAAGTCGACGTGCGCATCACCAACGTTGACGCGAAAGCACACCGTCTGGGCGTCTCGATCAAGGCACGTGAAATCGCTGAAGAAAAAGAAGCAGTCGAGCAGTACGGTTCGTCCGACTCCGGCGCATCTTTGGGCGATATCCTCGGTGCAGCCCTCAAGGGTGACGACTGAACCTAAGCGTTTGTCGCGCTGACAATTTGGGCCTCGCAATGCAGATTGCGGGGCCCCTTTTTTTGTCCGAATCGGTTTGGGGCTGTGCCTTTGGGACTTGCCGCAAGATCACCGACGATGGCGCGGTTTGCTGATTCTGCCAAAAAGCGGCTTCAAATCAGCGGCTTCGTGCAGGGAAAAGTGTTTTTGATGGCTTTGCATGACTTCACGAATGCGTTGGATTTGCTATAGTCCTTGAAGATAAGAACAAAACATCCCGGGGGGAGAGGTCTAAATGATCAGGTCGGAATTGATTCAAAAGATCGCAGATGACAATCCACATCTTTATCAGCGGGACGTTGAAAGAATCGTGAATACCATCTTCGAAGAAGTGACTGGTGCGATGTCTCAGGGTGATAGGGTCGAGCTGCGCGGATTTGGCGCATTTTCGGTCAAGAAACGTGACTCGCGCGTGGGTCGAAACCCTCGCACCGGGGAAACAGTTCATGTAGAAGAAAAGCACGTGCCGTTCTTTAAGACCGGTAAGTTGCTTCGTGATCGATTGAACGGGAATTCCTAATGCGTTATGTCCGCTACCTCTGCATCGCCATCTTCGCTTTGGCACTGATTGCTGTCGCTTTGGCCAATCGGTCAGTGGTGTCGCTGAAAGTATTGCCGACTGAGGTATCGGGTTTTTTCGCTTTGAATCCTGAACTGCGGGTGCCGTTGTTCATCGTGATCTTGGGCAGCATTATCGCTGGCCTGCTGGTCGGGTTTGTCTGGGAATGGTTTCGCGAATATAACCAACGTGCCGAAGCTGCGCGCCAAGCCCGCGAAATGCGCCGTCTTGAGCGCGAAGTGGCGCGCCTTAAGGGCGAAAAGTACAAGGGCCAGGACGATGTTCTGGCACTGCTTGATCAAGCAAGTTAACCTTAAAGCGGTAGCCGGGGTTCAAGGGTAGCTGATGGCACCAAACGTACATGTAAAATTCTGCGGCCTGCGCAGTTCTGGTGATATCGCCGCAGCGGTGAGCGCCAATGCACGCTATGTTGGCTTCGTTTTCTTCGCAAAATCCCCCCGTAACGTTACCTTTGAAGAAGCAACCTTATTGGCTCTCGAGGTGCCTGAAGGCATCTGTAAGGTCGCGCTGACGGTGGATGCAGATGACGCGTTTCTGGACGCTTTGCTGGCGGTTGTTCCGATTGATATGCTTCAACTTCATGGTCACGAGACGCCAGAGCGTGTGGCATATGTGAAAGCACGTTACGGTTTGCCCGTGATGAAAGCGGTTGGGGTGGCTGACGCAGACGACCTGCTTCAACTTGATGACTATATGCGCGTTGCGGACCAGATATTGGTCGACGCCAAGCCACCAAAAGGTGCGGATTTGCCTGGCGGCAACGGGTTGGCCTTTGACTGGCGTTTGATTGCAGGGCGGCGGTGGCCCAAGCCGTGGATGCTGGCGGGAGGGCTGACACCTGACAACGTGGCCGAGGCGGTGCTGATGACAGGTGCGCGGCAACTGGACGTGTCATCGGGCGTTGAAGCAGGGCCGGGTGCCAAGGACGCGGGGCTGATTGCTGCCTTTGCAAAAGCGGCGATGAACCCCGCCCAAGTTTAAATCTCGAATGGATCCGCTTTGGCCAACGCGTCAAACTTCATCAGCGAAGCGATCAGAGCCGGCATTTTATCCAGATAGATCATATTGGGTCCATCCGACGGCGCATTGTCCGGTTCTTCATGGGTTTCGATAAACACAGCACCCACGCCAATCGCAACAGCGGCCCGCGCCATGACAGGTGCAAACTGGCGTTGGCCACCACTTGACCCGCCCATGCCACCTGGCTGTTGTACTGAATGTGTCGCGTCCATCACCACAGGATAGCCGGTTGCCGCCATCTGGGGCAGGCTGCGCATGTCGGCGACCAGTGTGTTATACCCAAAAGAGGTGCCGCGTTCGGTTAACAGGATGCGTTTGTTCCCTGTCGATTCAATCTTGGATACGACATTTGGCATGTCCCACGGGGCCAGGAACTGCCCCTTTTTGACATTTACCACTTTGCCCGTATTCCCTGCTGCCAGCAGCATATCTGTCTGGCGACAAAGGAATGCGGGGATTTGCAAGATATCGACGGCCTCGGCTGCAACGGCGCATTGGGCTTCGGAGTGAACATCCGTCAGGACCGGAACGCCAATCGCTTTGCCGACCGACTGCAAAATCCGCAAACCCTCGTCGATACCCAACCCACGTTTACCACCCAAGGACGTACGGTTGGCTTTGTCATAGCTGGCCTTGAAGACAAACTGCGCGCCGGCGGCATCGCAAGCCTCTTTCATCTGGCCCGCAATCATCTGTGCGTGGGTTTCGCTTTCCAGCTGGCAAGGGCCCGCGATTACAGTCAGCGGGCGATCATTCCCGATGACGACATTCCCAACGGTGACTTGGATCATTTTGTTACCTGTTCCTTGAGGATCGACGCGGTCAGCGACAGCATCAGGTAGATGCCTGCAAAGATCAGGAATGTCAAAACCGTGTTCTCGAACTTGCGCGGATAGGATGGCGTTTGCGATGCAACGGGACGGACGGCGATCGTCAGATACCGCACTTGCCGCTGTGCTTCGGTACGGGATTGTTCCATCTGGGTTTGCGAGGCTTGCAATGCCATGTCTGCCGCTGCCAGATCAGCCTGCGCCAATTGCAGGCTAACCGCCTGCTTGGCCAGCGAATTTGTCCCTTCCGTCGCGTTGTTCATCCGCTCGTTGAGCCGATCAAGCTGGCTACCGATCCGCCGGACGTCACCTTGCACACCATCGACTTTAGCGCGGTTTGGGCGCGGGTTGTCCAGCAAGGCCGCCAATTCAAGTTCTTTTTCAAGCAAAAGGGTTTCATAGTTGTTGATCTGGCCGCGGATCGACGCGATGACGGCTTCGGGATCCACACCGTTTTCGACCTGCAGTTTGATCAACGCTTCTTGTGCCTCGCGGCGTTGTACAACTGTTTGTTCGTAAGCTGTTCTTGCATCGCGCATGCCGTCTTCGCGTTTTTGCTGCGACAGACCGTTCACGCGTTCTTCGGCGTAATCAAGCAGGTGTTCCGAGAAATCTGTGGCAACCTCTGGATCTGCGGCAATGACTTCCATCCGGATCATACCCTCCGTTGGGTCATAGCCGATTTTGACATTCTTTTTATAGAATTTATATGCCTCTTCATTCGAGGCGTCCGGGTCCATGCGCTGGATTGGATCAATGTTGGGCTGCGAGAAGTGGGCAATAAATCCGACGTCCTTGTCCAGACGCAGCATGGCATCCTTGGACTGCAGATAACTTTGTGTCGCGATACTGTCGGCGGAGTTCGCAAACTGGGTTGGGAGCAGGCCGCCCAAAGGCCCCAAGCCACCGCCGCCTTCGTTCTGAATAATCAAGAACTGGCTGTCGGTTGCGTACATAGGGGTGGCGATGTTGTGGAAGTAATAGCCGCCCATGATCGTGGGCAGACCAACGAAAAAGAGCAACCGAACGGTAAGCAGCGCCATCTTGCGGCGGCGGCGGCGTGTGATGTCGTTTTGAATATCCGCAATCTCGCGCATGCGGCGTTCCATCGGACTCACTTCGGTCGAAGGCAGATTCTTGCCGCCCAAAGGTATCGTTTGGGGCAATTGTATGCGGTTTTGCGAGACTGCGTCGCCGCCCTGTTGGTCGCCTTGAGGGACCACAAGTTCCAGCATGTTAGAGCGTTGCAGCGGATCGATGCCTGCCTGTCGTAGCAAACGCACAGCATCAAAGTCGGAGGTCGGGGCCAGTCCGTGCTTTTGGGCGACGCGGCGCGCCATGCGCAATTGTCGGCCTGTCAGGCCTTCGCGGCGGATCGCATCCATGTCCAACTCGCCGTCAACTTCGGAGGCGGAAGACACGTCGCCCTCTCGGGCAGGGGGCGGCGTTGCAGCGTTTTGTTCGGGCGGGTCCGTTCTTGCCGTGGTCGCCTGATTGGGCACGGCTTGGGGACGGGCAGGTTGCTGGCCAATAGCGCCCGCCACAGTAGCGCGCCGCGCAGCAGCACCATCTTCAACCGACTGAGGTGTTTCGGAAGGCGTCGCAGTCGGCGTGGTGCGCCTGATGCGAAATTTTCTAGCTTTTGGTTTCGTAGTCATAAACCTGCTTAGCCTCTTCCAGCGTGTCGAATATGTGAAGCTTCCCGCCCAGTAGAACGGCAGCGGAACGCGCGTATTGCTCAAGTGTCTCAGCTTGGTGCGATACGATGATGATGGTCGTTGTGCGCAACCGCTCTTTCAGGATTTCACCTGCTTTGCGGTTGAATTCAACGTCCGTCGTGGTCGGCATGCCCTCGTCAATCAAATAGATGTCGAAATCAAGGGCCAGCAACAGCGCAAAAGAAAACCGCCCGCGCATACCTGCCGAATAGGTGCCCAACGGTTGGTCGAAGTATTCGCCCAAGCCACACAGCCAGCGGCAAAAGCTTTCAACATAGTCGGGGTCAAGACCGTAAAGTCGCGCAATATAGCGCGCATTCTCCATTGCGGATACTCTGCTGACAACGCCGCCCATGAAACCCAGTGGAAAGCTGATGTTGCAATTGCGCCTGATCTCGCCTTCGTCTGGCATTTCCAATCCGGCCATCATGTTGATCAGTGTGGTTTTGCCCGTTCCGTTCGGGGCCATGATGCCAAGTGATTTGCCCAACTCAACGCGAAACGACACATGGTCAAGAATGACCTTGTGCTGTGTACCTGTCCAAAACGACTTGGATACATTGTCGAATTCCAGCATGACTGCTCCGGTTTGCGCTCTGTTTTGTGAGCCTCCATTCATTGGAGGTCTGGAAGATATAATAACTAATCAATTAGACCACATTATGTCCGATCCTGAAACAAAAGTACAACAAGGACTGACGCCGGAAGGGCAGCGGAGCGCATCGTGACCATCAACATGGGGTGAGCGAAATCATTTCCCGTTTGAGGGGTATTGTTTCACATTAGTGTCCAATCGTTGCTGCATGGCTGCACTGATCCGATTCTGCTGAAAGCTCCAGTGTGATGGGGCTTGGGTTAAAACGGTCTTTCAATATTGATTTCAATACTTTGCGCCGATCACTGTGCTTGCTGCCGGGGGCCGCGACGCCTTGCGCATCCAACGCGCTGCCATGCTGTTGCATCCTCCACAGATATGCGTGGTCTATGCCTAAGACACCCGGCATTGCCTGAATGGTCTGGATGCCGCATCGAAGCTATGAATTCCGCCCCGATCATTCGGGCCTGTTTGAAACCCCGCCCAAGCCTGCTAATTCAAGGCTATGGCAGATATCCGACCAGATTTGCACCAATGCACGCTCTGTGCTGACCGCTTTGCCGCGACGGCAACCGTGCATCGTCCCAATCCGGTGGTCTGGTTCCAACCCGGCGCACGTTTGTTGATCGCGAGCCAAGCACCTGGCCTGCGGGTTCACGAGGCCAATACGCCTTTCTGGGATGCATCTGGCAAAAGATTACGCGACTGGCTTGGGTTGGATGAAGATGCATTTTATGACCGATCGCGCGTTGCGATCATCCCAATGGCGTTTTGCTTTCCGGGCTATGATACCAAAGGCAGCGACCTGCCGCCTCCCCCGATTTGTGCCAAAACATGGCGGGCAGGGGCCTTGGCCACTGTGCCGGATATCCGCCTGACCGTGCTGATCGGGGGTCATGCGATGCGCTATCATTTGCCCAAATTCACGACCGTTACGGATGCAGTAGCCCGTTGGCGCGACCATCCGCCCGGCGTCTTTGCCTTGCCTCATCCGTCGTGGCGCAATACCGGGTGGCTAAAGAAAAATCCGTGGTTCGAGGAAGATGTGCTTCCCCGCCTCCGCGCTGCTGTAAGGGATGTAATGCATGACTGAAGCCACGCCGCTGGATACTGCGCACGCCGCTATGATGGCGGACGAGGGCAATGACACCGCCCGCTTGCGGTTTTACGAACGCATTGCCGACGTCGAACTGTTTATGCTGCTTGAGGACGAGCCCGACGATGATAATGTCAGCCCGGTTTTGCTGGATGAGGCCTATGTTCTGGTCTTTGACCGGATCGAGCGGCTGGCTTCCTATGTGGGTCACGCGGCACCCTATGTGGCGCTGTCAGGGCGTGCGATCGCAGGAATGCTGGAGGGGCAGCCCCTTGGCATGGCGGTGAATATGAATGTCGCGCCATCGGCGATTCTGCTGCCCGGAAGTGCTGTGGCCTGGCTGCGCGACACGCTGGCCCACGCGCCGGGGCAGATCGAGGCCAAGATTGAACGCGTTGTGCCACCAAAGGGGCTGCCAGAGACGCTGATCGCCGCGATTGACGCCAAACTGGCGACAGCGACGGGTATGGCTGCGGGCGCATGGCTTGTCGGCGTCGAATACGAGGGGGGCGGCCGTGGTCATCTGCTGGGTTTCGTTGGGGCGATCCCGCGCGCTCAGGATGCGTTGGTGCGCGCGGCATCCGAGGCGCTGACGTTCTCGGGGATCGAAGCAGGGGCCATGGATGTCGGATTTTTCGCGCCCACCGACCCGACCGTCGAAAAACTGTCCAAGGTCGGCTTGCGGTTTGATCTGCCCCAGATGGAGCCGTTGCAAAAGACCCCCAGAATGGAAGTCCCCGGCTCTGATCCCAGCAAACCCCCGATTTTACGCTAAGCCTGCGTCATAAAGCCCCGCGACACAGGGCATTTTTGCGGTATCCTTTTTCAGATAGAGGAGGATCGCACATGCTAATGCGTTTGATCACAGTCCTGTCCCTGCTGGCCCCGATGGCGCAGGCGCAAGTTGAAACACGCACGCCCAGCCATTGTATTGCCTTGGCGGATGCGGCACCGGGGGTGGAGTATCTGACGCTTGCAAGCCTGCCTCAGGTCGCGCCAGAGACTGTACATCTGCACTATGTCGCGCACGCGAGCTTTCTGATCCGCAGCCATGGTGGGCTGAACATGATCACCGATTTCACCGGCTTTACCGGTACTTTGCCGCTGATCCCGGATGTGGTGACCATGAACCGCGCCCATGGCAGCCATTTCACGGCTGCACCCGATCCTGCGATCCCGCATGTGCTGCCTGGCTGGGGCGAGTTTGGCAAAGGCGTTGATCACAAGCTGGATCTGGGCGAGGTTCTGATCCGCAATGTCTCGACAGATATCCGTTCTCAATTCGCGGGTGTCGAAGTCGAGGGCAATTCGATTTTCATCTTCGAGATGGCGGGACTGTGCATCGGCCATCTGGGCCATTTGCATCATGAACCCGACGCAGCGCAATACGCAGCCATCGGGCGGCTGGATGTGGTGATGGCCCCTGTCGATGGGGGCTATACGCTGGACCAACCGACCATGATCCGCATCCTGAAGCGTCTGAAGTCGTCGATCGTCATCCCGATGCACTGGTTTTCTGACTTTGGTCTGGATGATTTCCTGACAGGCATGGCGGACCAGTTTACGGTCATTAACGTCGAAGGCCCGTCTTTGGATGTATCCCGAGACAGGCTGCCGTCGCGGCCCACAATCATGGTGTTGCGGCCCCGGTACCTGCGCAGCGACAATTAAGCGGCTTGCATGTCATTCGCGGTGGCGCGATCAAGAGCGTATGAAATTGAACCCCGCCGATCCCGCCTTCGAGGCCGTTTTACGTGCCGATCTCCCGTCCGAGGTTTTCCGCCCCGTCGAGCCACGGTATCTTGAAGAACCGCGCGGCCTTTATGCAGGGCAATCCGCGATTTTGGCGTTACCTCGTGATGCGCAAGAGGTGTCGACCCTGATCCGCCATGCCAACGCCGCGCGCGTCGGTGTCATTCCCTATGGCGGGGGGACGGGGCTGGTTGGGGGGCAGGTCGCTCAAGACGGTCCCGCGCCGTTGATCCTGTCGCTCGAACGCATGACCAAGGTCCGTGCCGTCTATCCAGATGAAAACGTGCTTGTCGCCGAGGCGGGTGTCATCCTGTCTGACGTTCAGGATGCAGCGCAAGACGTGGGCCGTCTTTTCCCCCTCACGCTCGCTGCCCAAGGATCGGCCCGTATCGGCGGAAATCTGGCGACGAATGCAGGCGGTACGGGCGTTTTGCGCTACGGCAATGCGCGTGATCTGTGTCTGGGTCTCGAAGCCGTCTTGCCCGATGGCCAGATCTGGAACGGCCTGACGCGGCTGCGCAAAAACAACACCGGCTATGACCTGCGCCATTTGCTGATCGGTGCCGAAGGCACGCTGGGGGTAATTACTGCGGCAGCTCTCAAGCTTTTTGCGCGCCCGGCAAAGACTGGAACGGCGCTGCTGGTCGTCCATTCACCTGCGGCGGCGCTCAAACTCCTCTCGCTTGCCCGAAACCAACTGGGCGAAATGATCAGTGCGTTCGAGATCATGAACAAGATGGGCTTTGACTTTCTGGCCGAAACGATGCCTGACCTGCGCCAACCCTTTGCCGCCCCTCCGCAATGGTGCGTGCTGATCGAACTGGGCCTAAACGGTGATCTGGATCCCGCCACCTCGCTGGAAACACTGTTCGAAAACGCAATGGAGGCTGATCTTGTCACCGACGGGCTGATCGCGCAAAGCCAGCAGCAATCAGATGATTTTTGGGCGATCCGTGAAATGATTCCTCAGGCCAATCGCAAGATTGGCTCGGTCTCCAGTCACGATATCTCGGTGCCGCTTGGTGCCATCCCTGAGTTTATCCTCAAGGCAGGGGAACGGATCGCTGCTTTGGGGGATTTCCGGATTAATTGCTTCGGCCATGTCGGTGATGGCAACCTGCACTACAATATTTTCCCAACGTCCGGAAAATCCCGCCACGACCATATGGACGATCGCGATCAGATCAAAACTGCGATCCATGATCTGACCCATGCCATGGGTGGATCGGTCAGCGCCGAACACGGCATCGGCCGCCTCAAGGTCAATGACCTTGAACGCTACAGTGATCCCGCGAAACTTTCAGCGATCCGCGCCATCAAAGCGGCACTTGACCCCAACGGCATCATGAACCCCGGCGCGATCTTACCCGCACCCGGTTAACCCTCTATGGTTTGAGAATATCCCGGCGGACGCTCAAAAAGCAGGGGCAAGGCCCCTTACGCACCGTCAAAAGCACAAAGTGCCTGAACATCCATGCCCATGGCTTCCAACCGTTTGCGACCGCCAAGCTCTGGCAGATCAATGATGAACGAACACGAAACGATCTCGCCGCCCAACCGCTCGATCAGCTTGATGCCGGCCTCGGCTGTTCCGCCTGTCGCCAGCAGATCATCGACGACCAAAACCCGCTCTCCGGCCTGGATGGCATCGTCGTGAATTTCAACAATCGCCTCGCCGTATTCCAAAGTATAGTCCTGAGAGATCGTCCGCCCTGGCAGCTTGCCTTTTTTGCGGATCGGCACGAACCCGACAGAAAGCTGATGCGCAATCGCGCCGCCAAGGATAAAGCCGCGCGCCTCAAGCCCGACGACCTTGTCGATATCAACCCCGGCATAGGGGTGCAGCATCTGGTCAATGGCCATTCGAAACCCGCGCGGATCGGCAAATAAGGTTGTTACATCCCGAAACATGATCCCTTCATGGGGAAAATCGACGATGGTGCGAATATAGTCCTGAACCTGCTTCATCTAGCTCTCCATAAAAAACCAAGGGCGATCAAAAGACAGCCCCTTTATCTTCACCCTTTTAGAAATACTCATAACCCGGCCCGCCCCGCATGGCCGGCTCAAGGCTCAGATCACGCGACCTGCAACTGCATCCAGTTTTGCCATCAACGCAGCATTTCGCATTTCTGGCTTGGTCATGATTGCAAACTCCAGCGCGCGGTCACACCCATGCGGGCAAGGCGCGCGTGCGTCCCCCAGCAAGGCGGGCAGGCGGGCGACCAGCTGGCGGCCCTTGTCGGCATTGCCCATCAGGGTCTCAATAATCTTGGTCACATCAACTTCACCGTGGTCGGGATGCCAGCTGTCATAATCCGTGATCATCGCGACAGAGGCGTAGCAAAGTTCGGCTTCGCGGGCCAGTTTGGCCTCTGGCATGTTGGTCATCCCGATCACATCGGCCCCCCAGCTTTCCCGGTACATTTTGGATTCTGCGAGCGTTGAAAACTGCGGGCCCTCCATTGCCAGATAGGTGCCGCCGCGATGTACTTTAATGCCGGCATCTGATGCGGCTGTTTCGCAGGCATCGCCCAGCCGGGGGCAGGTGGGATGCGCGACGCTCACATGCGCGACGCAGCCCGTGCCGAAGAATGATTTCTCGCGCGCAAAGGTCCGGTCGATGAACTGATCGATGATCACGAAATCGCCCGGTGCCATCTCTTCGCGAAACGACCCGCAGGCGGATACGCTGATCACATCCGTACAGCCCAACCGCTTGATCGCATCAATGTTGGCGCGGTAGGGCACGGTAGAGGGCGAATGGACATGGCCCCGCCCGTGGCGCGGCAGAAATGCCATCTCGACACCGTCAAGCGTGCCGGTCAGGATTGCATCGGAGGGTGCCCCCCAAGGCCCCTTCACGGTCAACCATTCCGCCCCCTCAAGCCCGTCGATATCATAGATGCCCGAGCCGCCGATTACGGCAATTTTGGTTTGTGTCATGGCGATGCCTCTGCATTGATTTGCCTGCAGAGTATCAAGGATGGCCGCAATGGAAACCCCGAAACAGGCGGGCCGCGCAGGCCAGCTGTCTCAATCTGCGCAGGTCTGCTCTAGGAGCGCGAAACTGTTACCGACTTCATTAAACGAAGGATGCACCGTCGCGCGCACCACATTCCGCAGCTTTACACGGAACCTAGAGGTGACCGACCTGCGCTGGATGCCGACAGAGGGGTTTTAGCCCTCGCGTGTCCGGATCGAACTGCTGTCTGGCTTGACCGTTGCCCTGGCGCTGGTACCCGAAGCGGTGTTTGTTGCAGGTATACACCCTTTGGGGGGGGCTTTATGCGGCATTTCTTGTGGGGCTGATCCCGGGACCGCTAGCAGGGATCGGTATCGTCGCCTTCGTGGTGATCGCCACGGGCATGGAAGTGCCGGGCCTGAGCGAACTTGCCTCAATCGAAGGGGCCAAGGTCTATCAGGTGCGCACCGGCATTCTGGGCGGCCACTAAGCGGCGGTAGCCGTTTTTTTGCAAAAAAACGGACCGGAATTTTCGAAAATTCCGGCCAGCGCATCAATCGTCTGGGCGAATGATCTCGAACACCTCCGTTACGCGGGCGTAGTCGCGGTAGCCCAAGCGTGACAGCGGCTGATAGGTGGTCACGTCAAACCGACCGTCCTTGATGCAATCGTCGCGCATGTGCACGCCGATGACTTCGCCAAAAACGACGAAATTGCTTTCCCCTTCGATCTTGACCATTTGCGTCATCCGGCACTCCAGGCTGGCGGGCGCGTTGGACACGCGGGGGCAGGGGATTTCTGCGCATTCGTCCTTTTCAATCCCCGCATGGCCGAACTCGTCCGCCCCGTGTGGCAGCGTGGCCGAGGATGCGTTCATCGCATCGCGCATCGCATATTCCACGATATTCACGCAAAATACTCCAGTTTCACGGATGTTTGCCATGCTGTCCTTGGTACCATCCACATCGGCTTTGGTGCCCGTCGAGGCAAACATTACCTGTGGGGGCACATAGGCCACACCGTTGAAAAATGAATAGGGGGCAAGATTGTCACGCCCTTGGCCGTCGCGGGTGGAGATCCAGCCAATGGGACGTGGGGTTACGATGGCATTGAACGGATTGTGGGGCAGCGAATGGCCGTCTTTGGGGCGGTAGAACATCAAACTCTCCTCATGGTTTGCACCCATGGCTAGCGTCATGTTAAAGAGTTTGCTACCTCAAAACCGCTGACAGGGCCACGACACGTGTATCAGATGAACCCAGAGACTGCGGACGATCGTTGGGAGGTCGAGGCGCTGTATGACACCTGCTTTGCACCGGGCCGCGAGGCATTGTCGTCCTACCGTTTACGCGATGGCGTGCCGCCGGTGGCAGGGTTGAGCCACGTGGCGCGTGACGCTGGTGGCATTCTTGCGGGTGCGATCCGCTATTGGCCAGTGCGGATCGGCAATGCAGAGGCTTTGTTGCTTGGCCCTGTTGCTGTGCATCCGACCCGTCAGGGCGAGGGGCTTGGCGGGGTGTTGATCGAAGACAGTCTGAGCCGTGCCATCCCGCTGGGATGGGAACGGGTGATGCTGGTGGGCGACGCGCCCTACTATGAACGCTTTGGCTTTAGCCTGCTGGCTGATGTGGTGATGCCGCCGCCCACGAACCCCGCGCGCGTGCTGGGGCGTGCTCTTGTCGCGGGCGCATGGGACGGCATTGCCGGCGATGTCACGGCATGGACGCATTGAAACAGCGGTGCTGTCGCCCCACATCATCAGATACATAGCCGGAGACAGTTCATGCAGATTGAAAGCGACCAACCCACCGTGGTGGATGTCGAAACCCGCCTTGATCAGCTTGCGGCACGCTACAAAGGAGCGGGCGGCGTCGGCATCAATGTGCTGAACCTGATTGGCGGCAGTGCCGAAGGATTGATCGACAAGTTGCCAAGCGCGGTTCGCCGAAATCTGGAAACCGCGACGGTCAAGGCGTTGGGTCAGGCCATGAAGGCGGCGACATCCACACGTTCAATGGTGCCGGATCAGAAAAGCTGGCTCAACCAGGCAGTCAGCGCCGCGATGGGGGCCGCTGGGGGTGCGGGTGGTTTGCCCACCGCGCTGGCTGAATTGCCGGTGACCACGACCTTGCTGTTGCGGGTGATACAGGGGGTTTCGGTCGAGCACGGCTTTGACCCTTATGCCGAGAATGTGCAGTTCGATTGCGTGCAGGTTTTTGCCGCTGCGGGGCCTTTGTCGGATGATGACGGGGCCGATCTGGGGTTTTTGTCAGCGCGGATCGCGCTGAGCGGGCGGGCCATGCAGGCCGTGATTGCCAAGGTTGCGCCCAGATTGGCCGTTGTGCTGGGCCAAAAGCTGGCTGCACAAGCGGTGCCCGTGTTGGGCGCTGTTGCAGGGGCTGCGACCAATTACGCCTATACCAGCTATTACGAAGACATGGCCCATGTGCATTTCGGGCTGCGCAAGCTGGCGATTGATGCGGATATTTCGCATGAGGAGTTGGTTGAACGGTTCAGGATAAAGGTCGGTCGCAAGCGGCTGGCCTGAGGGCGTTGATGCTAGCGGCCAATGCTGCCCGGTGCCACAGTCGTTGCCTTCAAAATCGCATAGCATTTCATCCCGCGCGAGAGTTCCAATTCGACCACGGCACGGGCTGTGACACGGCTAAGCAATCGGTCGGATCCTGCGCGCAGTGCGATCGCAGCGCCGGGGCCGTCACCGGGATGGATGTCTTCGATCTCGACCGGTAAAACGTTGACAGAACTCAGCCCCTCTGGCCGGGTGAGCGACAAGATCACATCCTGCGCCAAGACCCGCAAGCGTACCCGTGACCCGATCTGCGCCTGAACACCTGGCAATTCGAGATCTCCAGCGCTGATACGCAGCGTCGAGATGCCATCAGAGCCATGCGCCAGTACATCCGCCTCAATCACGGCACCTGCTTCGCGCACCCCCAGTAAGGGCACTGCGGCGGGGTCCGACATGACCTCAAACAGCGGGCCTTGCGCCTGTACGCACCCGTTCTGGATCAGCACCAGCGTATCGGCAAGCCGTGCGATTTCATCGACCGCATGGCTGACATAAAGGATCGGCAAGCCCAGTGGCCCGTCGCGCAGGCGCTCCAGAAACGGTAGGATTTCCTGTTTGCGCGGGCCGTCCAGACTGGCAAGCGGTTCATCCATCAGCAACATGCGTGGATGGCTGAGCAGCGCGCGGCCCAGGGCGACGCGCTGTTTTTGCCCCCCCGATAAAGTGGCCGGGGCACGGTCGAGCAGGGCTTCAAGGCCCAGCAGTGCTACCACATCTGACAGCTCGGGCCCAGTGCTGCCGCGCGCTGCGTAACGCGCCCCGAACACCAGATTCTGAGTGACGCTGAGGTGGGGAAATAGCCGCGCATCTTGAAACACGGTCCCAAGGCGGCGCTTGTGGGGCGGGACGAAAATGCCCCTATCCGTATCGACAAGAACCTCACCGTCGACTGTTATCTTTCCCGCATCTGGACGCAAAAGACCGCCTACCGCGTTGATAACCGTAGTTTTTCCTGCGCCAGATCGCCCGAAGAGCGCGGTAATGCCCGGCCCGGCGTCAAGTGTGATATCCAGCGCGAAATCTGCAAAACGGTGGGAAAGGGACAGGGATAGGCTCATGCGCCAGAGATCCTTGCCGCCACGCGTCTGGCCAGCACTTCGGCAAGCAAAACGGCAGAAACCGCCACGGCGCAGGCCATGAGCACCATAACGACTGCCTGATTTTCACCCCCCGGTATTTGCAGCGCTGACCAGATCGCACTTGGAAGGGTCTGGGTCTGGCCGGGAATGTTGGCGACAAAGGTGATTGTGGCGCCGAACTCCCCCATGGCTTTGGCAAACCCCATGACGGTGCCCGCCAGAATGCCGGGCAGGATCAGGGGCAAGGTGACGCGCGCAAAGACCGCACTGCGGGGCGCACCAAGTGAAGCGGCGGCTTCCTCAAGCTTTGGGTCCACCGCCTCGATGGCCAGTCGCATGGCGCGCACCATCAGCGGAAAGCCCATGATCATCGCAGCCAGAACTGCGCCAGACCAGTGGAACGCAAGTTGCAAGCCGATGGCCTCAAGCGCGCGGCCCAAAGGTGCGGTACGCCCAAATGCGATCAGCAGCAGATATCCGGTCACGACCGGGGGCAGGACCAAGGGCAGATGCACGGCGGCATTCAGCAGGGCCTTACCCCAGAAGTCGCGCCGCGCCAGCAGCCACGCGACCCAAAGCGCCAGCGGAATGGCTAATAACGTGGCCCAGACCGCAACCCAAAGCGACAGGCGCAGCGCGTCCCAAGCGGCGGCGTCTGGTGTCATGGAAAGACCGGTGCAAAGCCGTAGCGTGCAAAAATCGCACGGCTTTGCGGTGATTGCAGGTGGCTCAGAAAGTCGGTGCCCGCATCCGTCAAAGCCGCAGCCGGATAGATGATAGGGCTGTGTTGATCGGCTGCAATATCGTGGACCACGCGCACTTTGGGTTCCGCCAGCGCATCGGTGCGGTAGACAACGCCAAGCGGCGTTTCCCCACGTGCCACAAGCGCTAAGGCGCTGCGCACGTTATCGGTTTCGGCAAGGCGCGGAACAAGCGCATCCCATTGGCCGGTGTTTTGCAGCCATTCGCGGGCATAAATCCCGGCAGGTACAGCATCGCGCTGGCCCATTGCCATACGCCCCGTCTTCAAGGATGCAGCAAGGTTGGTAGGATCAGGCTGTACCGTGTCTGACAAAGGGGCAATCAGGACCATCGTATTGGAAAGCAGATTTACAGGGTCGCCCATTGTGGGCGGTCCGTTCTGCGTTAGCCATACCATCCAAATGGGATTGGCCAAAATCACCAGATCAGCAGGCGCACCGGCGGCGATTTGGCGGGCCATGGTCCCGGAGCCGCCAAATGACAAAGACACAGGTGCTGCAAAGCTGGTTGCGGCCTCGTCCAGCGCGCCGCGCAGGCTTGATGCGGCAAAGACCGTCACCGGCGCAGGCTGCGCAAGGGCCGCAGCGGGCAGGAAAAGCGCCAGGATAAAAAGCAGTTTGGACATCATGGGAGTTACTATCGGCCAAGCGTAAAATGCGCGCAAGGGGATCACTGGTATTGCCAGCCCTTAGCGGTTAAGAAACAGATCTCAAACATGGCCCGGCCCGAGACTGCGATGATCAAACAACTTCCCATATCCTTTGAAGGTGCCCACAAGGGACAGGTTCGCTCGCAGTTTGCGGCCCTTTGCTATCGCAGGCGCAAGGGGAGGTTGCAGATCTTGTTGATCACCTCGCGCAGATCAAAACGCTGGATCGTGCCCAAAGGCTGGCCTATTCATGCAAAAACACCCGAGGCGGCTGTGTTGCAGGAAGCCTGGGAAGAAGCAGGCGTCTCCGGGCATGTGACAGGTGGCTGTCTGGGCGTCTATTCCTACACCAAAGAAATCCGCAGTGACGTGCCCCCGGTGCCTATTGTCGCATTGCTTTATCCGGTAGAAGTCAAGGCAAGGGCGAAAATCTTTCCTGAAGCGGGTCAGCGTCGGTGCCAATGGATGTCGCGCAAGAAGGCGATGAAATTGGTCAAGGAACCTGAACTGCGCCGCATTATTCGGGATTTTCAGCCGAACGATGAATTTCCGAGCGCTTGACGCAAGGGGATAGGCGCACCATTTCATTGTGTAAGGCGACAACAAAGGGCAAGCTTCGGCCAGTATGATCCAATTTACCTTGAAATGTGACCAAGACCACAACTTTGACAGCTGGTTCAAGTCGGCGGCGGCCTTTGAGGCGCTGTCGCAGGCCGGGCATCTGAGCTGTTCTGTGTGCGGGTCTTCCAGTGTCCGCAAAGGGATCATGGCACCGCGCGTCACCTTGGGCAGAAAAGACGCCTCGCAAAAATCTGACACGCCCGAAAAGACGTCAGTGCCAGTTCTGTCTGAACCTCAAAATGATGTTGAAAAGGCGATCAGCGCGCTGCGCAAGAAGGTTGAAACGTCGTCCGAATACGTCGGTGCGGACTTTGTGAAGCAAGCCCGGGCGATGCATTCTGGCGAGGTGCCTGAACGCTCGATTTACGGCGAGGCGCGGCTGGATCAAGCCAAAGCACTTGTGGAGGAAGGTGTGCGGCTGATGCCGCTGCCGTTCCGGCCAAAACGGTCGACCCAATAAAAACACGCGGTTGGGGCATTCCCTTTTGCGGCAATAAGGAATCCCAAACCATGACAGTTTTGATCACAGGTGCCAGTCGCGGTATCGGCGCGGGGCTGGCTGCGCATTACAGGGAGGCCGGACGCGACGTGTTCGGCACGGGCCGTTCGCCCATGGCCGATATCCAGCTTGATGTGACGCACCCCAAGGATCACACGGCCATGGCAGACGCGCTTGGCGACCGTGCAGTTGATCTGTTGGTGTGCAATGCTGGTGTTTATCTGGACAAGGGCAACACGTTTGACGACGGATATGGTGCCGATCTTTGGGCGCATAGTTTTGCGACGAATGTAACGGGCGTGTTTTTGACCATTCAGGCGTTGTTACCGCATCTGAGACGCGCGCAGTCGCCGAAGATCGCAATCATATCCTCGCAAATGGCGTCCTCTGAACTGGCCCTTGGGCAGAGCTATATCTACCGCTCCTCGAAGGCGGCAGTGTTAAATCTGGGCCGCAACATCGCGACGGATCTTAAAAGCGAAGGGATCGCTGTCGGTATTTATCATCCGGGCTGGGTCCAAACGGATATGGGCGGCAACAGCGCGGCGATTACCGTGAACGAGGCTGTGGAGGGTCTTGTGGCCAGGTTTGCTGAACTGGATATGGCCAAGACGGGGTGTTTCGAGACGTGGGATGGGCGGGTCCATCCTTACTGAGGTCTTTGTTTGATTTGGATGCCCGGGGCTTTGCCCCGGACCCCAGGATATTTCCAAGCCAGAGAAGAGACCGCCTGCGCGGGCTTGCTAAGCCAACCGCTTGCGCTTAAACCGCGCGGGATGTTTGACGCGGGGGATCTATGCCTGTTCTGGTGATGAAATTTGGTGGTACGTCCGTGGCGACACTGGACCGTATACGCCGTGCGGCCAAGCGCGTCGGCGTTGAAGTGTCCAAGGGCTACGACGTGATCGTCATTGTGTCAGCGATGTCTGGCAAGACGAACGAGCTTGTCGGTTGGGTCAATGAGACCTCGCCGCTTTATGATGCACGCGAATATGATGCGGTCGTGTCGAGTGGAGAGAATGTCACGGCAGGCCTGATGGCGCTGACCTTGCAGGAGATGGATATTCCTGCGCGCAGTTGGCAAGGCTGGCAGGTTCCGGTCAAGACCACCTCGGCCCATTCATCGGCGCGGATCGAAGAGATTCCATCTGCCAATATCACAGCGAAGTTTGCGGAAGGCATGAAGGTCGCGGTTGTCGCGGGATTTCAGGGGGTGAGCCCGGAAGGCCGCATCACGACCTTGGGGCGTGGCGGGTCTGATACCACGGCGGTGGCTTTTGCGGCTGCCTTTGAGGCGGAACGCTGCGATATTTATACGGATGTGGACGGGGTCTACACCACGGACCCGCGCGTCAGTGCAAAAGCGCGCAAGCTGGACAAGATTGCGTTCGAAGAGATGTTGGAACTTGCCTCGCTTGGGGCCAAGGTTCTTCAGACCCGCTCTGTTGAGCTGGCGATGCGATACAAGGTCAAGCTGCGTGTGCTAAGCAGTTTTGAGGAACAATCAGACGAAGCTGGAACGCTGGTCTGTGCTGAGGAGGAAATTATGGAAAGCAATGTTGTATCCGGTGTCGCGTTCTCGCGCGATGAGGCGAAGATGACGCTTGTGTCTGTGGCAGACCGCCCCGGTATCGCGGCAGCCATCTTTACCGCGCTCAGCGAGGGTGGTGTGAATGTCGATATGATCGTTCAGAACATCTCGGAAGAAGGGCGCACGGACATGACGTGGTCTTGCCCCGTTGACCAGATCAAGCGCGCTGAAAAGGCCATGGATGACGCAAAGGCGGCGGGCACCATCAATTTCAACGAAGTGATCGCTGATATGGATGTGGCGAAAGTGTCCGTTGTAGGTATCGGGATGCGTAGCCACACGGGTGTTGCCGCCAAGATGTTCCAGGTGCTCTCAAATGAAGGCATCAACATCAAGGTCATCACCACCTCAGAGATCAAGATATCTGTCCTGATTGATCGCAAATACATGGAGCTGGCCGTTCAGGCGCTGCATGATGCGTTCGAACTGCACAAGGCTGCCTAAAACACGTGCATGCCTTGTACGACTGACCTAGATAATTCCCGCAATGGTGGTATCGTCTCTTTTCTGTTGCGCGGTGGGAGTGATAGGCATTGTCGATAACAGGCGTTTCATTTTTCAAGGGCCTGTGGTCTAAGCTGACCTTGCGGAGGAAAAAATACCATGGCCGACGGGTTTGAAACAGAGAGTCGCAAGCTGCTGGGCCGTCTTCGCGACGCTATGGCAAGCGACGACGCAGGTCAGGCGCGGCTGGACAAGATCACCCATTTGATTGCGACGTCGATGGGCTGCGAGGTCTGTTCGATCTATCTGTTCCGCGATGACGTGACACTTGAGCTGTGCGCGACCGAAGGGCTGAAGGCAGACGCTGTTCATGAAACACGAATGAAGCTGGGCGAAGGCCTTGTGGGCCGTGTCGCCAAGCGCAAGCAGATCATCAACACGCCCAATGCCCCCCAAGCCCCCGGTTTCCGGTTTATGCCTGAAACTGGCGAAGAGATTTATTCAAGCTTTTTGGGCATTCCTGTGCAGCGGCTGGGAGAGACGCTTGGGGTTTTGGTTGTGCAGTCCAAAGCTGCGCGGGAATTTTCTGCCGACGAGGTTTATGCGCTGGAAGTCGTGGCGATGGTTTTGGCCGAGATGGCTGAGCTGGGTGCCTTTGTCGGCGAAGGTGCCGCGATGTCTGCGCGCCATAGCCAGCCCGTTCTGGTACGCGGCACGGTCGGGCAGGAAGGCGTGGCGGACGGGCATGTCTGGCTGCACGAGCCACGCGTTGTGGTTTCAAACCCTGTTGCTGATGATCCGGTGCGTGAAACCGAGCGGCTGAACGAAGCAGTCGACGAATTGCGCATCAGCGTCGATCAGATGATGACAATGGCGGGTGGCGACAAGGACCAGCGGCAAGTACTTGAAGCCTACCGGATGTTTGCAAACTCCAAAGGGTGGTTGCGCCGGATGGAGGAGGACATCAGCCGGGGGCTTTCAGCCGAAGCTGCTGTAGAAAAGGAACAATCGCTGGCGCGGTCGCGGATGGGGCAGGCGAGTGACGCATATCTGCGCGAGCGCTTGTCTGATCTGGACGACCTCAGCAACCGTCTGTTGCGTATTCTGACCGGGCAGGGGTCGAACACGGGCGCGGAAATGCCAGTGAACCCGATTCTCGTGGCGCGCAATATTGGCCCTGCAGAGCTGCTGGAATATGGCCGTTCCTTGCGCGGTATCGTGCTTGAAGGGGGATCCGTCGGCAGCCATGCCGCGATTGTTGCCCGTGCCCTAGCGATCCCTTTGATCGTACATGCGGCACGGATTACGAATGACGCTTTAAACGGTGACCGGATCATGGTCGACGGCGAACAAGGCGTTGTGCATCTACGGCCTGACGAAAATGTCGCCTCTGCTTTTCGCGACAAGATTGCGATGCAGGCCGAGGCGCAAGAGCGTTACACCTCGATCCGCGACAAGCCGGCCGAGACGAAATGTGGCAAGACGATTGCGCTGATGATGAATGCCGGGCTGATGGCTGATTTGCCTTCTCTGGACGGATCAGGTGCCGAGGGTGTGGGGCTGTTTCGGACCGAGTTGCAATTTCTTGTGCGCAGCAAGATGCCCAAAAGATCCGAGTTATCATCGCTTTATACCCGTGTGTTGGATGCCGCAAAAGGCAAGCGCGTGGTGTTTCGCACGCTTGATATCGGGTCAGACAAAGTGCTGCCCTACATGAAGCCCAATGACGAGCCCAACCCGGCCTTGGGATGGCGCGCGATCCGCGTTGGATTGGACAAGCCAGGCATCATGCGGATGCAATTACAGGCCCTTATTCGTGCAGCGAACGGGCGGCCCTTGTCGGTGATGTTTCCATTTGTGGCGCAGTTCGAGGAATATCGCGCGGCGCGTGCTGAAATGGACAAGACGCTAGCCCGCGAGGCGCGCTTGGGCCATGCGCTGCCGTCGCATCTGGAAATTGGTGCGATGCTGGAAACGCCGTCGCTGGCCTTTGCGCCAAAGAAGTTTTTCGAAGAGGTCGAGTTTCTGTCGATTGGTGGCAACGACCTTAAGCAGTTCTTCTTTGCAGCCGACCGCGAAAACGAATTGGTCAGACGGCGCTATGACACGCTGAATGTCAGCTTTTTGACCTTTCTTGAGGGCATTGTTGGACGCTGTCGCGAGACCAACACACCGCTGTCGTTTTGTGGCGAAGACGCTGGGCGCCCGGTTGAGGCGCTATGTTTTGCCGCCATCGGGATCACCACGCTTTCGATGCGCCCTGCGTCGATCGGGCCGGTAAAGAGCCTGCTGCGGCGGAGCAATCTTGACGAGGTGCGCGCGGTTATCTACGAGGCGCGCGAGCGCGGCGATCAATCGGTGCGTGCCGCCGTGATGGAACACCTGCGCCACAACCCGTCATAGACGCCCAAGCTGTTCTAGGCCCTGTGGATAAGGCGTTTCAGCCTTTCCTCACGCATCGGATCAGCATCATACCGGAAGCTGCTGGATTCATTCGGGTTCGCAGACACAGGCTGGCATCCGTATTTCAGGGGCGAAAAATGGGTCTGATCTTTGAAAGCAAACCAAATGGTGCAGTATATCCACATGGTCTGCGCTTGAGTTTGTGCTATTCGAACATCCGCCAAGGCTTATCCCTAGCAAGACCAATCTGGTGGATTAATCTTGACCACAGCCCGCTCAAAAGGCTCGCTTGAGTCAACCCAAAGGGAGCTTTGAGATGTTTTAGAAAAACGCAAAGCGGTGGGCTGTTGTTGCGCATGATCTAACGCGGTGTGATCGAAGGGACTAACTGGCCCCGTAAGGGCACTTCTGAGAGGTAAATGCCCGCGCGTTTCGCAGGGTGGAAGAAATAACCCAACTAACGGCTAGGCGCGGCGGTTAATATTGCCTTTAATGCGGTTCGTCCCTGTCTGTTTTTGCAGGGAAGGATAGTTTGCGAAAAGGCCCAGCCCGTGACCCCATTTGTCTTCAATACCACGAAATCAGTTGTTTTTGAAAATGGCGCCGCTGTGCGTCTGGCAGAGCTTGCAGGTGACCTGCTGGGGCAAGACTGCCTGTTTGTGACTGACCCCGGCTTGCGGGCCTTGGGGCTTTGTGATCCGGCAATTGCCGCCTTGGAAAAGGCAGGCCACACGGTCACGGTCTTTGATGCCGTTGAGGCAGACCCGTCTCGCGAGACGCTGATGAGGGCGGTTGAGGCGGGCAGGGCGGCTGGGGCAAGCGGCATCATCGGCTTTGGTGGCGGGTCTTCGCAGGATGTGGCCAAGCTGGTGGCGCTTTTGCTGGGTTCGGGCGAGGATCTGGACGCCGCGTGGGGTGTGGCGAACGCCAAAGGGCCGCGCTTGCCCTTGGTGTTGATCCCGACCACGGCAGGCACCGGATCAGAGGTAACCCCTGTTTCCATCATCACCGTCGGAGCCGAGGAAAAGCGCGGCGTGTCTTCGACTGTGATCCTGCCTGACATGGCTATTCTTGACGCAGAACTGACGTTGGGGTTGCCTGCCCATATCACCGCTGCCACAGGGATCGACGCGATGGTGCACGCGATCGAGGCCTATGCGTCGAAAAATGCCAATAACAATCCGGTTTCCAAGCTGCTTGCCCGCGAGGCGCTGCGGTTGCTGGGGGCTCATATCGAGACGGTTGTCGAGGATGGGTCGAACCTTGACGCCCGCGGTGCGATGTTGCTGGGATCGATGTTGGCCGGGCAGGCATTTGCCAATTCGCCAGTCGCGGCTGTCCACGCTCTTGCCTATCCAATCGGGGGAACGTTCCACATCCCGCATGGGCTGTCGAATGCGCTGGTTCTGCCCCATGTGTTGCGGTTTAATGCGCCGGATGCGGGCACCGTTTATGCCGAGATTGCGGCGGATCCCTTCCCTGAGTTGGCCCAGGTTGAGGGCACGCAGGCGCGCACAGCCGCGTTTATTGACGCACTGGCTGATCTGTCCGCCCGTGTTGGTCTGCAAACGCGCTTGCGTGACGTGGATATTCCGAAAGACGCCATCGATAAAATGGCTGCCGATGCGATGCTTCAGTCGCGATTGCTGGTGAATAATCCGCGTGATGTGACCCAAGCAGACGCGCACAAGATCTATACGGCGGCGTGGTAGTGGCAGACCGTCCTGTCGCGCCGACACGCGCTGATTTTGCAGATTTCTACCCGCTTCAGACCCGCTGGAACGACAATGATGTGTATGGGCACATGAACAATGTTGTCCACTATGCGCTGTTCGATACGGCTGTGAACGGCTGGCTGATTGACCGCGGGCTGCTTGTCCCCTTGACCAGCCCGGTCTTTGGTCTGGTCGTTGAAACGGGGTGCAGGTATTTTGGTGAAATGCAGTTTCCCGATCGCGTGACCGCTGGCTTGCGGGTGGCCAAACTGGGGCGCAGTTCGGTCAGAATGGAGCTGGGGTTATTTCGAAACGATGACGATATCGCCTCTGCCGAAGGGTTCTTTGTTCATGTATATGTAGACCGAAAAGACCACCGCCCGGCAGAGTTGCCAAAGGCCACGCGCATCGCACTTGAGGGGTTGGTAAAGGTCTAGCGGATTAGCGTGGCTTTGCCCAGAAACAGCTTCGCAGGTTGCATGTAAGCCACGACCCTATGTTATAAGCCACCGAATCACCGCATTTTCTGCTGTGCAGCAATTCATGCAGCACATGCATTTTGCATTTAAAACGACAAAAACCGGAGCGACCTCCCTGTGCCTAAAAAGAAACGTATCGTTGTTAAAATCGGATCAAGCCTGCTGGCGAATGAAGAGAAACTAACCCTGCGCTTTGCTTTCATGAACGGGCTGTTGGCGGATATTGCCGACCTTCAAAACGAGGGCTACGAGATCATTCTAACCTCTTCCGGTTCTGTCGCACTTGGGCTGAACATGATCGGTAAGCGCCCCGAGGATGCGGGCATTCTGGACAAACAGGCCGCCGCCGCCTGTGGCCAGCCTTTGCTGATGAATGCCTACCGTCAGGTCGCGTCTGAATACGGGATGGACGTGGCGCAAATGCTGGTCACTGTCGAAGACATGGAAGAACGCCGCCGTTTCCTGAACATCAAAAATGCGATGCTTCGTTTGTTTGAAAATGGCATCCTGCCGATCATCAATGAAAACGATTCAATCGCCACGACCGATCTGAAAGTGGGCGACAATGACCGCCTCTCTGCCAAGGTCGCGCAGATGGTAGAGGCGGATCACCTGATCATCCTCACCAGTGTTGAAGGGCTCTACGACCGTGACCCCTCCGAGCCGGGCGCGCAATTCATCGAAGAGATCGAAGACGTCAGCGAACATCTTGAATCGACCAAAAGCGTAAGCGAATTGGGGAGCGGTGGTATGATGACAAAGATGCTGGCCGCCAACATGGCGCAAAACGCCGGCGTCGAGACGATCATCGCCGAAGGCATCATCGACGCGCCTGTATCATCGGTACTGCGCCGCGAACGCCGCCATACCCGCTGCCTGGCGCGCGACAAGACAGGGTCCCCGCTGATGGTCTGGCTCAGCAACCGTTTGCAGGTTGCAGGCACGCTGGTGGTCTCCAACGCGGCAGTTGCCGCGATCTCGGCTAAGGAAAGGGGTCTTGAGCGTGGCGATCTGGTGTCCATCCAGGGGGAATTCTCCAAAGGTGACGTGCTCCATGCCTATGATGAAAACGGCAATGAATTCGCACGCGGGCTGACCAACTTCTCCTCCGAGGAGACAATCCTGATGGCGCGCAACCCAGATATGAAAGTCGAAGATGTGATCGGCTATAAAACAAAAAGCGATATTATCGGGTCCGAAAACATCCTCATCCTGGAAGGTCACCACCTGCAACTCGAAGCGCCGGAAGACGATGGGCAGCGGGTTATTTCAATATAAGCCCTCTCTGCCCGGATCCGGAAAGATCATCTGGGGTTTGTCGCAAACTGGGCTAGACAAACCCTTTAAAAGTCGGGATAAGCCGAAACGCATCATGGCCTAGGGGCCTGATGCAATACCGCAGAAATGCGGCTGAGGCGAGTTGGCGGAGTGGTTACGCAGCGGATTGCAAATCCGTGTAGATCGGTTCGATTCCGATACTCGCCTCCAATAAAATCAATGACTTGGGTCATTCGTCGTCTCCTTTCGTTCATTTTTTGAAACAATCGTTGAAACTTTCACGTTCCGTTCTTATCCCGGTCCATGCGGTTTCGTGCCTCCTGGGCGCGAGTAGCTAATTCTCTTTGCCGGATCGGCCCGCCATATTTTTTCAGCATGTCTACGCCTGAGTGACCCGTAACCGCTTTGACCATCTCGTCATCACATCCAGCTAGATAAAGCTCGATCGTCGCGTTCTTCCTCAAGCCATGCGTTTTGTAATAGGCGGCCTTCTCGTGTTTCATCTTTTTTTTGATCGCGCGCATCTCTTCGGCGACAGTGCGATAATTTACCGACCTACCTTTCGCGTCGGTAACAACGGTTTCCTCAAGACGCTCTAGCCCGTTCAAGTGCGCCTGAAGGCGATCAGTGAGTGGGATCCAAAGCGGCTTGTCGGTTTTGCCCTGAGTGAAATCGAATCCATCTTCAGAAAAATGCGCCCATTGCATTTTGACGACATCGCCAATGCGCTGCCCGGTACCAATGCAAAGCTCGTAGACCAAACGTGCGCGTTTGGATGCCAATGCTTCGAACTCGGCGCGCACATCATCGGGCCAAGGTTCCCACCCGTCGCTTTGCTGCTTGAATAGTGGAATGCCTTTGGCCGGATTGCCGTGCTCTTTCTTGATGAAGCCAATCAATCGGGCGTGGTTCATCAAGATGACCATAACTTGGACAAGATAGTTGGCTTGCCGCCAATGATCCGCATTGGCGCGATGCAACTCATAAATGTGGTGCGTTTCAATCCGAGCCGGATCTTTCTCGGCCCAGATATCACGAATGTGGCTGATATATCGCCGGTAATCTGATTTCGTCCGAGGCTTCAGCTTTGTGTAAGCGTCGCTCTCGAAGTAGCTGAGAATAAGCGCTTCAAAGTTGCGTTTGACAGGTGCGGGTGCAGGCTTTCCCTTTAGCAACCGATTGTAGTGATCCCAAAACTCCGGCGAGCCCGCCTCCTCCTGCATCATGACGGCGATGCCACGCG
>Ga0307981_1000205_pt1 | contig 62519 bp, 52 predicted proteins | sample OrgLakmetagen987_FD_201849 | JGI IMG/M metagenome (GOLD analysis project Ga0307981, IMG submission 201849) | Saline water microbial communities from Organic Lake, Antarctica - #987 | ecosystem: Environmental > Aquatic > Non-marine Saline and Alkaline > Saline | place: Antarctica: Organic Lake... | reverse complement strand
GCGTATATCCGATCCATCTCTTTGGCTGTGAAACGCGGCTCAGTACTCATGAAGCTTTTCAACGCGCTATTCGCAGCTTGGGTGAGGTCTTTGACCTTATCGACAAGAAACTCGGTTTTAACGATATGTTGTGAAATATCAGCAGGAATATTGTCACGATCTAACCGCGCGGAACTAGAAATCGCAATCACCGTTTTGTATTGACGTAAACTAAAGCCTTGTTGCACGCCCAGAAGTTTCCCTAGCAATTGGGAACTGTTTTCTCTAACGAGAGCTTTGAGGTTGTCGATCTGAACTGCAGCCTGCTGTACCGGGGAGGGGATACCAAACCACTCATCTTTGTAAGATCGCTCCCACTCCCCCAAGGAATTTACCCGTACGGCTCCCTGAATACTCTTACTTTCAACGACAATGAAGCCGGCTTTATAAACGACCAGATGATCTATCTGCGAGTTAAAACCGTTCACCTCAATCTCAAGGTTATTGAGGATTCTGTAATTATCGTTACTCCCAAAGTACCGATCAAGGAAGTACAAAACCTGCGATTCCTGCTTCTCCCCCGCCATCCGTTTGTAATCTGGCATTGCTACGTTTCCTGTTTCGATGATTCATGTCGTGTTGACGCGGAAATGATCTATTCTGGTTTTCTGAATAGCCGCGTATCAGCCGATAAATAAATCTGTCCCGATTTTCGCTTGTTTGATAGATATTTTTCGACATGAGCTGATAACGTCAAAAAACAGAAGCCCTAACGGATTGCTGAAAACCATTTTCGACAAAGACAGCACAAGGCAAAAAACCAGCACAAAATAAGTCTGTCTCGGTTTTCCTAAGCAGAAAAAAGCTGTCTCTGTTTAACTGCTATCACTAACTCGTCAATCGTTAATCCTGGGTGTCTGCGAGTAAATTCAATTAGATCAACTCCAAACAATGAAGCACCCCGATTTCGTACACCTGCCCTGACTGTAATTACGGAAGGTCTCTCGAAGTAACCCTCGGTGGGCAATGTATCCGTGATTTGAAGAGATTCTGGGGGATGTGCAAACCGGGCACAATCCAAGAGGACCTCGGGATCTGCAAGATGGCGACACCTAGTTCTAATTTCTTGTTCGCCATACTCAGAGAACACGCCTGGCTGCTGGTAATAAAGCGCAAAAAGAGCATGCCAAATTTTCAGGTTAATCACTGATCCTGGGAATCGATAAACATAATCTGCGCACTTGCTGGCTAACGTAAATGCGTCCCTGAACCCGTCTCTCAATTCATCATGATAGTCTTTACTATCACATTCGAGGACCAGGCGTACGCCAGTAGCAGTTGTAAGAAGAAAATCCGCTCTGAATTTCCCTCTTTGATTTTTGAGAAGCGCTTGTGGAACAAGCATCGCCTTCGGGTGGAGGTACTTCGTTAAAAGCAACTGGAAGAGTTGCTCAAGAGGACTTTCTGAAGTTTTACCCGCAATGACATAGCGTCGAGTAAAATCTAAAACGTCAAACCTTTGCATGAATTGTCTCCGCTTCACCGAGGCATTCAGTTTACCACGTGATCAAGATTATACCCCGGTGAAGGTATGGTCGCGGAGAATAGATCCTCGCTGTGCTATTTTCAAACCGAGAGAACCGGACGTGACTGCGTGTTGCACATTTCAATTACTCATCGTGGCTCTAATTGATGCAAAACAGACTGAGACGATCACAACGAAATGACAAGACAGGGGCAAAACGCAAGACCTGACCCCGGCGCCTTGTCAGTTTCCCAACTCGAGCAGACCAACACCAGCGGCTCTCCAATACGTGTCGTGGTTTACCTTAATCACGAATTTTCCTTTACTGGAAAAAGTCTGCAATGTACCGAGCAACAAAACGAGCGGATAAAACGCATGCTGTGTTATGAAAAACGTCGCCCTTACTAGAATCACCCATATCTACTACTGATTTAGCCCCAAAAACAGCAGGCTCACAAAGAGACTGATGAGCTGCCTCGTACAGCGAATACATCTCCATCTCAAGCCCCGCCATTTTTCGGTGTTGAGCCCCAATTCTTTCCATCATCGAACTCTCTGCAATCACCGCCGACCCAGAGGACATCGGCACAATTCTCACACAGGAATACCTTAATTCGGTTTCAAACAGGTCCTTTTTTAGGGAGCTAACAAACTCTGCATCCTCTGCGCGCTGCGAAAGCTCAGTCTTTACGGACGGGGTTATTGACGATTGATAAGGTTCTTGGTTAAAACTATTGTCCTTAAATTTACCAGTCTGATATTCCCAGCAGACATCTGCAACTAAGATATCCAGTAAATTAACTTCTCCTTGAACACCCGCACAAATACCGCTCATCGAAACTATTTTAGGTTGAAAAAGCTCGATTGCCTTTGTCGAAACTATCGCCATGTTGACGAGACCAGGGCGAGGAGGGACGATGCATAGTCCTTTGGAATTTCCAATAGTTATTTCTTGGCAGTTCAGCCCGAATATATTCTTATAAGCGCCCAAAATCGCGCTACTTTCGGAAAACGCCATTCGCTCTTTAGCAAGAGCGCAGAAAACCACGAAATCAAATCTTATCTTCTCAGACGCTTTTACTAATTTAGCCTGAAGAGCCAATATCCACTTATTGTTCGACTCTTCATACTCAACAATTGTGATACCGCAGTCGTTAAATAAATTTGCAAAGGAAATATCATCAGATCTATACCGCGTAATCGTTATGGCTTCAGTGTGACAGTTCATGCTATTTGCGAATTCATCGACAATATCGAATGAAATATCTTCCTCTTTGCCACCTGAATTTATAGGCAAGTAAATGTCGAAAATAATTAAGTCGAATTTTTTTGTTAAAATAAACCGGCGCGCATCCCTAAGGTTATCTGCGTGATTCAAAACCAAACCTGAGACGCCAACATCGAAACTATAAAGACAGCCCGAGATCGCTTCGACCTTTGATTTTTCATCCTCAATAAGAAGTACTTCCAATTAAACCTCCAAAAACTTAGTAACCGAATTCTCCCATTCTCCGGAGTCTTCATCGTAGAGCGCGACCGACAACTTCTCAAAACCAAACATTTCTTTAATTATCCGCTCTGACTCCTTTATCGAATAATATTCAAAATCGATTTCAATATCAGGGTATTGAGTAAGAATTAATGTGTCTATCGTAAGTTTAGAAATGCTACTTAACTCTAATATGACTTCCATTCCACCTGTAGGCATCGAAATCGGGCTACCCTGACCAATGTTTGCAGAGTGGCTCGGAAGAGACATATCTAAAATTAGCTTATCCGGAGTCGATTTTTTAATAAATCTAATGGTATCGTGAACGTTATCAATACGAGTACATACACTCGAGCTTGCTACCTGGCGAATAACACTTTCTATTCTGGAGTATTTAAAAAGATCATCTTCAACTATTAAGATATTCATTTTAGTAGTCGACTCCAAACTCAAAGCATACGGATAGAGTTTCATCACCATAAATGAAATTGACATTATGAATACATTTATCGTACTCCATTCTCTTAAGTTTTTTGATTCCGCTACGACCTTCAATCAAATGGGCATCTTCAAAGTTCAGAGAAGCTGCATATTCAACCGATTCCTCAATTTTTTTAATTGAATCTTCTTTTGCAATATCAGATCTTATGCATATCTCTACTCTATTCGAACGCGTCTCAAAATCGTACTTAATTTCAAAGAAAAGTCTTCCCTTCTGATCGCCATATTTTGCTGCATTGTATATAATAATGTACAGTGCATCATAAATCACAAAATACGCACCGCCAGTAATTACCAATTCATCTTGATCAAATCTTATTACTGGCTCGAAGTTCGGGAAATAACTCTTTATCTCTGAAACGACAGCTCTAAAAAGCAAATGCATATCTGCAGAAGGTGACGCTATTGATGGCTTAGAGAACCAAGAAGATATTGTTCTAAAACGGTCAGCAGTTATCGTGTTTAATTCTTGACAAAATTCGTTTAATCCCTTGTTTTTGAGGTTGTCACTGCTTTTTCCGGAATATCTAAAAACTGCCCACCTCGATTTTATAGACATAAGATTTTTACGAACCGCAATTAGATCTTCCTCTACCAAGCGCCAACAATAGTCAGTAATTATATAGGGTATCTCAAGCGAGTTATCATTCCTCACGTAAGAATCCACAATTTCCTTTACCATATAGTTAGCAATCTTTATTTTATTACTAGAGCCAAGCTCGCAAGCAATAATACCATCAGGCTTTTTCGAACTCTTTATATGAAGGTAGTCTTTAGCCAATCGATCAAACATCTCCTCGTACTTTTCGAGCCACAAATCAAAGTAGGAGCAAAAATCATCACATTCAAATAACTTTTTGTACTGTGTTGAAGTCCTCAGCTCTTTTACCTCTTTCATTCCCGTACCTTTGAATGTGCCATGTCTTATCCGTCTACCTAAATACGATGCAATTCCAAAGTATTTATTATTGCAAAATTCTCTATAGGAGTTCATTAAAATAGAACCAAGCTGATCACCCGCCGACAGTCCAGAATCGACATTCCCCCAATTTATGCTGAGTGAATATGTGTTCCCAGACCCTACAATGTCGTCTAATAGAACCAACCCGTTATTTATGACGTTATCATTGAGCCACTGGGTATATTTCAACGGATCAACATAAATTCTCGAATCATCAATGGTTCCCTTCTCTTTATTTATCTGAACATCTATCCTGAGATTTTTGGCTCTTTCTATAAACGCATGATCATCAGTTTTTTCCCCATACCATTCAAGCATTTTAGCCCTTGTCCAAATCGCTTCGTTTGGAATTTCGATGATATCGAAGAGTTTACTTAAGAACATCTCATCACAAATATGGATCAGATGCTCTGTAACTGCCGGAGATATATTGTACAAATAACCCAACAGTGAAATTATATTTGAATCATGCAAAGATGTTGTGACACTTTGAATTGACTTCCTTAGAGCGTGCTCCGCCTTGATCCTATTATCTTTAATTGATCGCAAGCAAGCTATTACAAGTTTGAACTCTTCGGTCTGCGCATTTTCCGACATACTATTTAAATAATGTATCGGTGTCGTCAAACCAATGTCTTTTGTGAAAGACATAGATTCAACAAATGACGACTCCTCTTCGTTCAGATCTCCGGATTTCTGCTCCACGTAATACAGTAAGGCCGTAGAATTCTCCAAGAAACTGTTCATACTCGGCCTGTAAACCTCCAAATTTATCCCGCGCCTATCGGTGCAATTTGTTAGCTCACTCAATTTTTTTAGGTTTTTAAAATATTGACCTATTAATTGTCTTTCGAATGGCAGCCTCTCGTTTTCCGAATTTTCTCTGTCGTTGTACAAGGAACCATGTATTGTTTTATAATTAAACACAGATTCCATTTCGATTAATAAGAATGCCTCCTTAAAAAATTCTGTGTCTGCGCTATCCGAATCACGATCATAGATCGAGTCTTGCTCCAGCCTGATTTTAGATATAATATTAAATGCTTCAGAAAGTCTTTGATCCTGATCTTTCTGTTGCTCCAAAAAGTAAATATTTGTTCGACTCATACTGTTTAGGAACAAAAATGCGTCAATCAAGGAGAAGGCATAGTTGGCTGCCAAACGTTCTAAAAATTGCCCGTGCGTACGCGGCACATGGTCCACGAAGCTTTCCGATATTATGCCGACAGGGGTCATTTCTTTAATACGAGATATTTTTTTGGTAATTGTTAGATAATCAGTTCTCGGATTACTTAATTCTTTTATTACCTTCGGCAAATAACTTGCTCGATCTATTCGGATATTTTCGAGAATTTCATCGACAGAAAACTCATCTTTTGGTTTATGCGATATGTGATTTCTTATAAAAAACAGGGTTCTTATTAGGAAGCATGACACTCCTTCGGCGCCCACCAATTCGCTGGCAATTTTCAAAGCGTTTTGGTATCGACCGAATGAAACTTCGGTTAATAGTTTTGCATATTCTGCAAGTAAAAATAGCAATCTGGATCTATTTTCGTTAAAAATTTTTATGATATTTTCGGGAGTTTCGCTGACTGGTTCATTTATCAATTTAGGGCATGCTTTAATGAAATTGCTAGTAATTTCCCCCCCTTTGAAAATGGCGCTGTCTCTCAGAATTTCTATTACTAACTGATAGTCTTTTTGCGATGCAGTTTTTCTTATTTTATCTAGCGCCCTTATCATTGATATGGGGTCGTCTTGGCCAATCATCCCACGCAGATAATTTCTTACTTTCAGTGACCTCAAGTCTGCAATTTGTGCTTTCGACATTATTACTGCGCCCTAGTCCAAATATTTTGCTTCTTTTAAATTATTCAATTTGGCTCAAAAACTTCCCAATTAAATTATAGTATCCCCCGTCTTTTCGCTTTCTCTGAACCCTGCTTCTTCAGTTGTCTAACCTTCAGCGCTCGATATTCTTTATCCCGAGATGGTCGCACTTTTAAATTTACGAGCCGTTCTCGCACCCCGCCAATGAGACTTGAGAGCGGGTTTGCCCTGCGCAATAAAAGAAGTATGAAATGACAGATGTTAGAAAGGAGAAGCTTCGGGACTGCGATTTGCATTGAGCGTTATCCTTAACGGTTGGGACTTCCATAAAGACACCCAGCTAGCCTAGACCATTTCAGAAACTTGTGCCTGTTTTTATTAAAAATGGACGCTTTCGGTAATAAAAAAGCTGCACGATCTCCCGAACAGCCTTTCTTGTTTTCTGACAACGCGAGGCTTTGCGCTCAGTCCTCGTTTCGCTGCTTTACCTTCTTCCAGGCCATCAGCCCAATCGCCCCAACAATCCCCACCGCAAACAAATACTCAACATGCAGCACATCACCAATAGCCTCATGCCCCGAGTGCGCCAGCACGTTTGCAGAAGCTACTAACAGCCCCACACTGGCACTGATCTTTTGAAGTCTTTTCATGTCTCTTTCTCCGTTAACGGTTAAAACCAAAACTGTTTGATCAGGCTGTCTCAGCCAGCTTTTCCAGCCGGCGCTCCGGCAGCATGCCCCGCTCCAGAATAAAGCTGATAATCGTCTCTAGCCCTACCCCGTCGTACAGATTCGCAAACACAAAAAGCCGTTCGCCGCGCATCATTTTGAAATCACGCGCCATGATGTCCAACGAGGCGTGCACGTATTCAGCGATGTCGATTTTGTTGATGACCAACAGGTCGGATTTGGTGATGCCAGGGCCGCCTTTGCGGGGCTGAAGGTGGCGGAGAGGTTGTCGCCGCCGGATTCCACCAGCACCAGTTCCAATTTAGGGGAAAACACCAGAAAAAAGCACTCTTCACACCACTGAATCTCGCGGGGATACACTATACCTGCCTGTTGTGCCTAGCCTTTCTGGATATGATTAAATCCAACCGCTTAATAACCTCGAAAAGCGTCTACTTGGTTCATTAGGACTCGACCACTTTTCATCAGTCGATAGTTTTTCAAAATTTGAGGCGCGACTGAGTCAGGATCTGTAATGCTTGAGCAGTGAGGGGTCAGGAGTATTTTGTTATTTTGCCAAAATGGATGCGTTTGAGGTAATGGCTCCTCTCTGAAAACGTCAAGGCACGCTGCTCTCAGCTGACCTCCATTTAGTGCTGCTATCAGATCTTCCTCTATCAAGTGCTCGCCCCTGGCTACATTGATCAAGCAAGCTCCAAAAGGCAGTTTATTAATGTTTTCAAGGTTAAGAATGCCACGCGTCTCGTTTGTCAGGGGCAATAAGCAAATCAATATATCTACTTGTGAAAGAAACTCTTCTAGTTGCCTGTCACCTGCATAAGACTTTACTCCGGTAATCGTTTTTTGAGTGCGGGACCAACCGATGACAGTAAATCCAACATTAGAAAACGTGCTCGCCGAATATTCTCCAAGCTGTCCTAACCCCATTACACCGATGGTCGTATGAGCTACTGCTTTGGGTGGCTGCTGTTGCCAGTTCGATTGGTATTGCTGGGTTTTGTATAGGTCAAAATCCAGGAAGTAGTACATAACGGCTGTGTGAAGATATTCATACATAGACTGTGCTAAGAAGGGGTCTATGATTCTTATCACCGGTAGATTTTTTGGGAAAAATTCATCATTCAGTAAATGATCTATACCTGCGCCCATAGAGCAGATGCATCGCAGATTTGGGTAGTCTTGTAGAACGCCTTCGGGATGATTCCAGCACAAGGCAAACTCAACGTCCGCTTTTCGGCTTTCGTTTGGCCATATTTGAACGTCAAGAGTGGGGTCTAAGGCCCTTAGGGCAGCTACCCAGGGTTCAGGGTCTTTATTAGTACAAATGATTGATATTGTCATGTTATTTTGCTTGTTCCGTAACCGTACCAAACGCTTCATCGCCGCCAATACGCGACTTTCTCATTGTCACGCACGAATGCAGAGCAAAGGTTCAGCCAAGCTATATAAAAAAATACCTTAGCTCAAAAATGACGTGAGCGCACGGCAGCGCGCAGCGTCCAAAATATTGCAACAACCCGGAAGTCACGCGATGCCAAAACGGGTACGGGGAAAGGCTGGCGTTTGCCGCCAGCCGTTCTTGCGTGGACGTTGAAAGGCTGCTCAGTCGTCGTTTTAGCTCTCAGCGACGTTGCTTGATCTTCTTCCAGGCCGTGAACGCTATTGCGCTGACGATCACTGCCGCAGCCAGATATTCAACGTGCAAAATATCGCCAATGGCTTCGTGGCCAGAGTGCGCCAGCGCGTTTGTAGAAGCCAGCAAGAGCACTGCGCTGATACTCATTTGTTTAATGTTTTTCATAATATTTCTCCATGTTAATTCGAAAGAAAAAGGGTGTTCGGTCAAGCAGTCTCAGCCAGCTTTTCGGGCCGGCGCTCTGGCAGCATTCCCCGCTCCAGAATAAAGCTGATAATCGTCTCCAGCCCTACCCCGTCGTACAGATTCGCAAACACAAAGGGCCGTTCGCCGCGCATCAGTTTGGAATCACGCGCCATGATGTCCAACGAGGCGTGCACGTATTCGGCGATGTCGATTTTGTTGATGATCAACAGGTCGGATTTGGTGATGCCGGGGCCGCCTTTGCGAGGAATTTTGTCGCCGGCGGATACATCAATCACGTACAGGGTCAGGTCAGACAGTTCCGGGCTGAAGGTGGCCGAAAGGTTGTCGCCGCCGGATTCCACCAGAACCAGTTCCAGGTTCGGGTGTCGGTTTTGCAGGTCGTCGATGGCCGCCAGGTTCATAGAAGCGTCTTCGCGTATGGCGGTGTGGGGGCAGCCGCCGGTTTCAACGCCCAGTATGCGGTCTGCCGGCAGGGCGTCGTGCTTCAGCAGGAAGTCGGCGTCTTCTCGCGTGTAGATGTCGTTGGTCACCACGGCGATGTCGTAGTGGTCTTTCAGGGCTTTGCACAATTGGCGCAGCAATGCGGTTTTGCCGGAGCCTACCGGGCCGCCAACGCCTATTCTCAAGCAGTGTGTCATGGTTGTTTCCTCGTTCGCTATTCGTTTTGAAGACGTCAGTTTCTGAAAAAGTTAACTTCTAAAAAGTCTCGAATACTGTGTTTCGTGCAACGCACTGCCCAGCGCCAGTCCCGGCAGAATGGGGCCGAGTTCGTCGTCTTTCCTTTGCAGGGCAACCTCTACCGCGGTCACCAGCAGCGGGCGCATGTGTTCGGTGATGCGCTGGGCGGCGGTGTGGCCGAGGGGCAGCGCTTTGCACGCGACAGACAGCTGGTTTTCCAGCCAGGCCCAGGCAAAGCCAATGAGCGTTTGGCGTTGCGGTACCCGGCGGTAATGGGCTACCCAGGCGAACATGGTGATGTAACCCGGTTCGCGCGGAATCAGATTCGCGCCCGGCAGCAGGCCCAGGCTGCGCAGCAACGTTACCAGGGCGGCGCCCAGGCGGGTGTCTTCGTCACTCAGTTCGGCCGTTTCACGGATCGCTTGCAACCAGGTGTTCCACTGGGCAATGGCCTCTGCGTTTTCCGTTGCCCAGGCCGTTTGCAACCGCGCCAGCAGGGGCAGTTCGCAGCGGCTTAAGCCGTCTTCAAGCACGCCCTCCAGCCACTCGCGTAAGTCGGCTTCGGTGTTCACCCAGCCCAGTTCAAACGCACTTTCCAGACCCTGAGACCAGGCAAACGCACCGATGGGCAGGGCGGGGCTGACCAATTGCATCAAGCCCAGCAGTGCCAGGTCGCTCGAAACACTTGGTTGACTGTCAGTGCTCATGGTTTTCAGTGCTCATGGCTGTGTGCAGCCTGCGAATAAGCGCCCGGTTCGGGATCGAATTTGGCGTTGTGGTGAACCAGGGTGGCACCCAGATGCTCGGCCAATTCTTCCAGTACGTGGTCTGGCGGGAAGCGAATCCAGCCGCCCTGTTTGTCTTCGCCAATGGCCAGTGACACGTGGCGGTTGCCCAGGTGGTAGCACAGGCGCGCCAGCGGCAGGCCAGCGGCAACCCGTGCGGTGACTACCGGCTCGTCGGCGGCGCGAATGCGGATAATTTCGCCGGTTCGGGCTTGCAACAGGTCGCCGTCACGCAGTACCGGGCCACGGTCCAGAAACAGGCCAACGTCAAGGCTGGTTTCGGTGGTGGCGCGCAGGCGGCCGCGCATACGCAGCTCAAAAGGCAGTAGCAGGTTGTCGTGAATTTCTGCGCTGTCGATGTTGTGGATGCGTTCTATCAATTCCAGCATTGAATTCTCCGTTTGCGCGTTAAAACAGTTGCGCCTTAAAACAAGTGGTAGCGCTGGGCCAGCGGCAACTCAGTGGCCGGCTCGCAGGTGAGCAGTTCGCCGTCTGCGTACACTTCGTAGGTTTGTGGGTCTACGGCGATGTGCGGGCAGGCGTCGTTCAGTTTCATATCGGCTTTACGCACCTGCCGCACGTTCTTGCAGGCCGCCAGCGGGCTGTCCAGACCAAGCGCCTTACCAACGCCCGCATCCAGCGCGGCCTGACTGACAAACGTCAGGCGCGTGGCGCTGGCCGCTTTGCCGAAAGCGCCAAACATCAGGCGATAGTGCACGGGCTGGGGCGTGGGAATAGAGGCGTTGGGGTCACCCATGGGCGCAGCTGCAATCATGCCGCCTTTCACAATAAGGGCCGGCTTTACGCCGAAAAATGCCGGATTCCACAGCACCAGGTCTGCCATCTTGCCCACTTCCACCGAGCCCACTTCGTGGCCAATGCCGTGGGTGATGGCAGGGTTGATGGTGTACTTGGCAATGTAGCGTTTGGCGCGAAAGTTGTCGGCGCCCAGGCTTTCATCTTGCGGCAGCAGGCCGCGCTGCTGTTTCATTTTATGAGCGGTTTGCCAGGTGCGGCACACCACTTCCCCCACCCGGCCCATGGCCTGGGAATCAGAGGCAATCATCGAGATAACGCCCAGGTCGTGGAGGATGTCTTCTGCGGCGATGGTTTCGCGCCGAATGCGTGAATCGGCGAAGGCGACGTCTTCCGGAATGTTCGGGTCCAGGTGGTGGCACACCATCAGCATGTCGAGGTGTTCGTCGATGGTGTTCACGGTGTAGGGCCGCGTGGGATTGGTGGATGACGGCAGCACGTAGGGTTTAGAGCAGGCGGTGATGATGTCGGGCGCATGGCCACCACCGGCGCCTTCGGTGTGGTAGGTGTGAATGCAGCGTTCTTTGAACGCGGCCAGGGTGTCTTCCACAAAGCCGGATTCGTTCAGGGTGTCGGTGTGAATGGCCACCTGTACGTCGTATTTGTCCGCCACCGTCAGACAGTTGTCGATGCTGGCCGGGGTGGTGCCCCAGTCTTCGTGCAACTTCAGGCCGATGGCGCCGGCTTTTATTTGCAGTTCCAGGGCTTCGGGCAGGCTGGCGTTGCCTTTGCCAAGAAAGCCAATGTTCATCGGCATGCTGTCGACGGCCTGCAGCATTTTACCCATGTGCCAGGCACCGGGGGTGCAGGTGGTGGCGTTGGTGCCGGTGGCCGGACCGGTGCCACCGCCGAGCATGGTGGTAATGCCGCTCATCAGGGCTTCTTCAATCTGCTGGGGGCAGATGAAGTGGATGTGGGCGTCGATGCCACCGGCGGTGAGAATCTTGCCTTCGCCGGCGATGATTTCGGTGCCAGGGCCGATCACGATGGTGACGTCTGGCTGGGTGTCGGGGTTGCCGGCTTTGCCGATGGCGGCGATACGGCCGTTTTGTAGACCCACGTCGGCTTTCACAATGCCCCACCAATCCAGGATCAGGGCGTTGGTGATGACGGTGTCCATCACGGTGTCGTCGGCGCGCTGGCTTTGGCCCATGCCGTCACGGATGACTTTGCCGCCGCCGAATTTTACTTCATCGCCGTAGTGGGTGGCGTCGCTTTCCACTTCTATCCACAGTTCGGTGTCGCCCAGCCGAACTCGGTCGCCGGTGGTGGGGCCGTACATGTCGGCGTAGGCTTGTCGGGTGATTTTCATGTCTTCGCCTCCAGATTGCCCATCACTTCACCGCGGAAACCGTAGATGCTGCGGCTGCCGGCAAACGGAATCAGGGTGACCTGTCGTGACTGTCCGGGCTCGAAGCGAATGGCGGTGCCCGCGGCGACATCCAGCCGGTAGCCTGTTGCTTTGGGCCGGTCAAACGCCAGCGCCGGGTTGGCTTCGGCGAAGTGGTAGTGGGAGCCGATCTGTACCGGGCGGTCGCCGGTGTTGGCGACGTCAACGGTGATGCGTTTGCGGCCGGCGCAGAGTTCTATGTCGCCGTCTTTCAGTTGGTACTCTCCGGGGATCATGGCGCGGCTCTTATACAATGGGGTTGTGAACGGTCACCAGCTTGGTGCCGTCCGGGAAGGTGGCTTCTACCTGCACTTCGGGAATCATCTCGGCGATGCCGTCCATCACGTCGTCGCGGGTCAGAATCTCCGCGCCACTGCTCATCAGCTCGGCAACGGTTCGGCCTTCCCGCGCGCCTTCCATAATTTCGGTGCTGATCAGGGCGATGGCTTCGGGGTAATTCAGTTTCAGGCCTTTGACTTTGCGGCGTTCGGCCAGCAGGCCGGCGGTGAACAGCAGCAGCTTGTCTTTGTCTCTTGGTGTCAGTTCCATTTTGTTCTTCCTCTAATCTCAGGTCAGCCATATCCGCGGCACTGTCGCCGCTTTGCCGGTCAGCAAGGGCCGCAATAACTCCCAGGCGTGCTGGCATAAGGCCCAGGCTTCGTTTCTTTCGTGTCCCAGATAACGCAACAGCACCACGCCCCGGCGGCGGGTAACGGCCCAGCGTGGGTTTGCCGGCAGTGCGGCACGCAGCGCGTCGATCGCGGCGGCTTCGTGTTCCAGGCCAACAACCCACAAGGTGGCTTGTACGGTTGCGCCGCCCTGACCCCAGGGGCCCTTGAAGCGGGGGTGCTGCGGGCTCATGATTTGGCGCTCCAGCCACAGCGGTTGGCCGTTCATCCGCAGTTGGAAACGCTGTTCCAGGTGGCCGGATGCGAACGGCAACTGGCTGGCCGGGCGGCCAAGGGCGAGAATTTCCCAGCCCAGGCATTTGGCGCCGGTTTGCAGTTCGATGGTGGTGGTTTGTTCGCCGCGGGAGCCGTCAAACGCCAGGGTTTCCTGCGGCAGGTATTCCAGTGTGGCGTTGCTGGCGACGTGCAAGCGGGTGTGTTGGCCCCAGGCGACATTATGACTGTCAGCTTTGTAGAGTTTGGCGGCGGCGGGTGTGGTGAGCAGCACGTGCGCGCCTTCTTCCACGGTGGCGTCAATACGCAGTTCGTCGCCGCTGACCAGCCCACCCGGCGGGTGTAGCAGGTACACATGGCAGCAGCCGTGGCGGCCTTCCGGGTAAAACGGCCGCTGCACTCGTAACGGGCCGTGGTGCTTGCGCCGCGCTAATCGGGTAACGGTGCGGCCTGGCCCGTCGTCGCGCAGGTCAAAACCCAGAGACAGGGCCGCAGCCCAACGCCGTTGTGGGTCGAAGCGGTGACCAGACGCCTGTTCTGGCGGCTGAAAGGCCTCTGTGCGCTGATCAATGGGTTGATCAACAGGCATTACGTGCTGAAATACGGTCATACCGTCAGGTGCTTTTTAATGAGTTCGTTGGTCAGACCGGCAATTTCACCTTCGGCGACCCGGCGGCCGCGGTCAAGGATGGCGAAGCGGTCGGCGTATTTGCGGGCAAAGGGCAGTTTTTGCTCTACCAGCAGCACCGTCAGCCCGTCTTCTTTGATCAGCGTGCGAATAACCTCGCCAATCTGAGTAACAATGTTGGGCTGAATGCCCTCCCCCGGCTCGTCCAGAATCAGCAGGCGGGGTTCAATCACCAAGGCTCGGCCAATGGCCAGCTGCTGTTGCTGACCGCCAGAAAGATCGCCGCCGCGGCGGTGGCGCATTTCTTTTAGCACCGGAAACAGCTGGTACACGCGCTCGGGAATTTTTTTGCTGCCGTCTTTGCGCACCGCCAGGCCAGTACGCAGGTTTTCTTCCACCGTCAGCAGTGGGAAAACCTGCCGGCCCTGGGGCACGTAGCCGATGCCCAGGCGAGAACGGTCTTCAATTTTTTTCTGGGTAAGCTCGATCTCTTGAGCGAACGTGATGGAACCGCTTTTTACGGTTTCTTCACCCATGATGCATTTCATCAGCGTGGTTTTACCCACGCCGTTGCGACCCATAACGCAGGTGCACTGACCCTGAGGCACGTCCAGCTGCAAATCCCAAAGGGTGTGGCTTTCGCCGTAATACTGATCGATTTTCTGGATTTTCAGCATCGGGCCGTTCATTGGCATCAGGCTCTCAACTGACATCAGGCTTCCTCCCCCAAGTACACCTTGATAACGTCCGGGTGTTTAGACACCTGGTCCATGGTGCCTTCCGCCAGCACGCTGCCCTGGTGCAGCACGGTGACTTTGCGAGCAATGGAGCGCACAAAGCCCATGTCGTGTTCCACCACCACAACGGACTGTTTGCCAGCAAGAGCGGTGAGCAATTCGGCGGTGCGTTCCATTTCCTGTTCGGTCATGCCAGCCACGGGCTCGTCTACCAGCAACAAACGCGGTTTTTGCATCAGCAGCATGCCAATCTCCAGCCATTGCTTTTGGCCGTGGGACAAAATGCCGGCCAAGGCCGCGCGCAGGTTGCGCAAACCAATCGTCTCCAGCACTTCGTCAATACGGTCACAGCATTCGCCGTTCAGCGCCGCGGTCAGCGTGGGCAGTACGCGCTTGTCCGCCGCCATGGCTAATTCCAGATTTTCGAACACTGTCAGTGCTTCAAACACCGTGGGTTTCTGGAATTTGCGGCCAATGCCCAGCGAAGCGATGTCGGGTTCGCTTTTGGTCAGCAGGTTGTGGCGGCTGCCAAACCAGACCGAGCCGGTATCCGGTCGGGTTTTGCCGGTGATGATGTCCATCATGGTGGTTTTGCCCGCGCCATTAGGCCCGATGATGCAGCGCAGTTCGCCGTCGTCGATGGTCAGGTTCAGATTGTTGATGGCCTTGAAGCCGTCAAAGCTCACGTTGACGTCTTCAAGGTACAGAATAGGTCCGTGGCGAACGTCGACCGGTGATACTTCTGGAATCAGAAAGTTAAACACCTTGTCGCGATTGCCGAGTTCCTTCAAAAAGCTCATTTGGTGGCTTCCTGCGAGTCGGGATTGTGGGCGGAAGCAGCGACTTTTTTAGGTTTGAACACCAATCCGGCGATGCCTTTGGGCAAAAACACCGTGACCAGAACAAACAAACCACCCAAGGCGAACAGCCAGGCGTCTGGCATTACGCCGGTCAGGACGGTTTTGGCGTAGTTCACCAGCACCGCACCTATCACCGCACCGTAAAGCGTGGCGCGACCGCCCAAAGCCACCCACACCACAATTTCAATGGAGAACAGCGGCGAGAATTCGCTGGGGTTGATGATGCCCACCTGGGGCACATACAAGGCGCCGGCTACGCCCGCCAGCATGGCCGATATCACGAATACGAATAACTGCACCCGTTCCACCCGATAACCCAGAAAGCGGGTTCGCGCTTCGGCGTCGCGGCAGGCTACGCTCACACGGCCCAGTTTGCTAGTGACAATGCCGCGGCAAATGACATAGCCAATCGCCAGCGCCACGCCGGTGGCCAGAAACAGCCCCAGACGGGTGGCGTCGGTGCGCAAATTGAAGCCTAAAAGGTCGCGGAAATCGGTCAGGCCGTTGTTACCGCCAAAGCCCATTTCGTTGCGAAAAAACGCCAGCATCAGGGCAAAGGTCAGCGCCTGAGTGATAATAGACAGGTAAACGCCCGTCACCCGCGACCGAAACGCCAAAAAGCCAAACACCAGTGCCAGTAGGCCAGGCGCCAGCAGCACCATCGCAAAGGCAAACCAAGCCATGTCGAAACCCAGCCAGTACCAGGGCAACTCCTGCCAGTTCAGAAACACCATGAAATCCGGCAAAACCGGGTCGCCGTAGGTGCCGCGATCGCCAATCTGACGCATCAGGTACATGCCCATAGCGTAGCCGCCGAGGGCGAAAAAGGCGCCGTGGCCCAGGCTCAGAATGCCCAGGTAACCCCACACCAAATCAACGGCCACGGCCAGCAAGGCGTAACACAGATACTTACCCAGCAGGGTGACGGTGTAGGCGCTGACGTGCAGCGCATTGTCTTGCGGCAGGGCCAGGTGCAGCACCGTAACCACCGCCAGCGCCGCAAACAAAACGCCCAAAAATGTTCGAGTGGAGCGTTCAGCCAAAGGTCTTGTTAGCCACATAGCCTTATCCCTCCGCCGCACGGCCTTTCTGGGGAAACAATCCCCGAGGCCGCTTTTGAATGAACAGGATGATCATCACCAACACCAGAATCTTGGCCAACACCGCACCCACCCAGGGTTCCAGCAGCTGATTGATAGTGCCAAGCGTCAATCCGGCCAGCAGCGTGCCCCACAGACTGCCAACGCCGCCGAACACCACCACCATGAACGAATCGATGATGTAGCTCTGGCCCAGGTTGGGGCCGACGTTGGTAATTTGTGACAGAGCCACTCCCGCCAGGCCGGCAACGCCAGAACCCAGGGCAAAGGTGAGAATGTCGACGCGGGTGGCTTTTATGCCCATAGAGCGTGCCATGGTCCGGTTTTGGGTCACCGCCCGAACGTCCAGCCCCAGGCGGGTTTTGCGCATAATCAGCATCAGCCCGGCGAACACCACCAGCGCAAAACCGATCACGTAAAGCCGGTTGAGCGTCAGTGACAGAGCTTCGTTGATCATCACCGAGCCGCTCATCCACTCCGGCGTGATCACCGTGCGATTCAGCGGAGAAACCACCGTACGCACCAACTGCTGCAGAATCAGGCTGACGCCAAAAGTGGCCAGCAGAGTTTCCAGCGGGCGGCCTTTCAGGTACTGGATAACGGTGCGTTCAATCACCACGCCGGCCAGTGCCGCCACCAGAAAACCGGCCGGAATGGACAGAATCAGCGCCAGGCCCGGCTGGCCCGGCAGCAATTGCTGCATGCCCCAGGTGGTGTAGGCGCCCAGCATAATCAGTTCGCCGTGGGCCATGTTGATCACCCCCATTACGCCAAAAGTAATGGCCAGGCCGATGGCGGCCAGCACCAACACCGAGCCTAGCGACAAGCCGAAATACAGGGTTTCAGCGGCGCGGTTCAGGGTCAGTTTTTGTTCAATGCTGTCCATAGCTTTGGTGGCAGCCGCCACCAAAGCCGGATCGTCACCGCGCATGGCTTGTTGCAGGGCAGCGCGGGCTTGCAAATTCAGGCTACCGGACAAGGTTTCAACCGCGGCTAAATCGCCCTGCTCGGCCACGCGGTAGATGGCCAGCGCCTCGGTCAATGCGGCGCGAACCGGCTCGCTCTGTTCGGTGTCAATAAGGCCCGGCACGCGTTCGGCCAAGGCCTTGTCTACGCTGCCTTTCAGGGCGCGAGCGGCGGATAAACGGCTGCTTTGGTCAGGGCTTTTAAGGTCAATCACAGACAGGATGTCTTCCAGTTCGCCACGCAGCGCATTGTTCACGCGAACGGTGTCGATGTCCCGACGGGAGAATTCACCCAGATTTTCGCCGGTCAATGCGCTTTGCACGGTCCAGTCGCGGCCGCGATTGTCCGTTACAATAATGAATTGCCCGCTCGCTTCAATGCGGGCCAGTTTGTTGCTGGCAAACGATTCCAGCCAGCCTCGGGCACGCTCATCACCGCTGCTTGCGATGCGATTAACCACGGCTTGTTTGTCTGCAAATGACGAGTCCGCCAATGCCGTCAGCAGTTGTTGCGCTTCGGTGTCTTCCACCTGAGCCTGGGCAAAGCCTGGCCAGAGCAAAGAACAGACAAGCAGGGATTGACTGAGCAATCGGATGACGCCCATGGTTGAGTCCTATTTTTATTTAACTGAGAGGGTCAAGCGAGAACCGCAGTGCTAAAAAGGCGGACGGGAGACCAATCCCGCCCGCAAAACAAATCAGGTCCGTTGGCCTTATTCGGCGGCTACTTCCGCTTTGCCGCCACAGGTACCGCTAACAACGTTGAAGTTGCCGCAAAACATCGGCTTGCGCCAGTCGCTGATCAGGTCTTTTGACCCTGGCAAAAAATCAGACCAGGCATCGCCCACCACCGTTGACGGCGTCTCCCACACCACAGAGAACTGACCGTTGTCTTGAATCTCGCCGATCAGTACCGGCTTGGTGATGTGGTGATTGGGCATCATGGTGGCGATGCCACCGGTGAGGTTGGGCACGGCAACGCCGATGATGGCGTCTTTCACCGCGTTGACATCGGTGGTACCGGCTTTCTTCACCGCTTCGACGTACATATTAAAGCCAATGTAATGGGCTTCCATCGGGTCGTTGGTGACGGCGTCTTCACGGCCCGTGTAGGCAGCCCAGGCGTCAATAAAGTCATAGTTGGCGTCGGCGTCTACGCTCATGAAGTAATTCCAGGCCGCCAGATGGCCGACCAGTGGGCCGGTGTCGATCCCCGACAGCTCCTGCTCACCCACAGAGAAGGCAACCACGGGAATATCGGCCGCATCGATGCCCTGGTTACCCAGCTCGCGGTAGAAAGGAACGTTGGCGTCGCCGTTGATGGTGGAAACCACCGCGGTTTTCTTGCCGGCGCTGCCGAACGCTTTGATGTCCGACACAATCGCCTGCCAGTTAGAATGGCCGAAGGGGGTGTAGTTAATCATGATGTCTTCGGCGGCCACGCCCTGGGCTTTCAGGTAGGTTTCCAGAATCTTGTTGGTGGTGCGCGGGTACACATAATCGGTACCGGCCAGCACCCAGCGTTCAACGCCGATGTCGTTCATCAGGTAGTTAACGGCCGGTATTGCCTGCTGGTTGGGCGCTGCGCCGGTGTAAAACACGTTTTCAGACGACTCTTCGCCTTCGTATTGAACCGGGTAAAACAACAGGCCGTTAAGCTCTTCAATCACGGGCAGTACCGACTTTCGTGACACCGAGGTCCAATTGCCAAAAATGACGTCGACTTTGTCTTGTGCCAGCAGCTCGCGGGCCTTCTCGGCAAACAGCGGCCAGTCGGACGCGGGATCAACCACCACCGGCTCGAGCTGGCGGCCCAGGATACCACCCGCTTCGTTCTGCTTTTCGATCAGCATTAGCATGGTGTCTTTCAGGGTGGATTCGCTGATGGCCATGGTTCCGGAAAGGGAGTGCAAGATACCCACCTTGATGGGGTCCTCCGCAGCGACGGTATTGAAAGAGATGGATAGCGCCAGTACAGAGAGGCCCAGTTTCACGTGCTTTCTAATGCTCATTTCGTCTTCCTTTGCGTCTTGATGGATTGCACTGTTCGTCAACAACACAACCCCAGCTCTGCATGGAACGTTCCAACCATGGTCATTCACTAGCAATTTCAATAAATTAACATCAAAAAAACGAATAAAACCGAATAAAATTAAAACAACTTGTAGGCGCAACGCACCAAAATGCACGCAGTCAAAAGCCCTATGCTCACAATTGGTGCGTACTGCGGTGCCCAAAGTGGGATTAAGGAATGCGGGGCGCTGTTTCAGCACAATAGGTTTCAGGGAGGGCTGTGGGCTCAGCCGAAAAAAACTGGATATGGTTCTCGCCCAGGCTTTTGGCGGCGTACATCGCACTGTCGGCATTTATGATTAAATTCGAGGGGTTGCCCCCGTCCGCGGGGAACGTGGCAATACCCAGCGATACACCTACTTGGAACACTTCACCAAGAATTTCGATGGGCTCATTAATCGAGGTGACGATACGATTTGCAACGTCGGTAATTTCGTCTCTGCCCCGCGGATTGTTAAGAAGGAATATAAACTCATCGCCACCCACACGGGCTATGGTATCGGAGCTTCGCACCAGCGTCAGTAACCGCTTCGCCACATTTTTTAACAGGTCGTCCCCAAACTTATGACCAAATTGGTCGTTTACCCGCTTGAATCCATCAAGATCAAGAAACATCAGTGCAAAATGGCTCTCTTCGCGCCTGGCACGAAGAACGTTTTGGCTAATCCGGTCCATCAGTAAGGTTCTGTTGGGCAAGTCGGTCAAGGCATCGTGAAAGGCCAAATGCCGGATGTGCTCGTCTTTTTGCCACAGCGCCGTGATGTCACTGAACACAGAGACATAGCGCATAGGTTCGCCGGCCACATCAAGCACCGTGCTGATGGTCATGCGTTGCAGGTAAAGCTCTCCGTCTTTACGGCGGTTCCATATTTCGCCATGCCAGCGCCCCTTGGCGTTTATTTCCTCCCACATGGACGCATAAAACGCCGGGTCATTCCAATCGGAGTGCAGAATATGAGGCGTTTGCCCGACAGATTCATTTACGGTGTAGCCCGTAATTTCGACGAACCCTGGATTAACCGATAAAGTTACGCCGTTAACATCGGTAATCAGAACACCATCGAGCGTATTGTCGAAAACACACGCCGACAGCTTGAGCTCTGCCTCAACCTCCTTCAAAACCGTTATTTCGCTGGCCTGAATAGAGAATCCCCGAACCGTACCGTCGGCTTCAAAATCGGGAGTATAGTTCCCGATAATATGCCCGACGCTGCCGTCAGCTTTGTTCAGGGTGCGCTCAAAGTGCTGCGATTCGCCAGCCAATACGGCACGAATATGGGGTTCATTCAGGGCATACAGTTGCTCGCTGACCAGATCCTGAAACCGAATCCCGATAACGTCCTCAGGCGACACGCCAAACCATTCACTAAAGGCGTTGTTCGCATAGCGGCAGCGTAAGTCACTGTCCCAATAGCCCATCATATTTGGCGTGCTATCAACGATAGTTCTAATGAGTTGCGCACTCTCCAGCCTGGCATCCGATACGGATTCGGTCTGCCTTCGTGCGTCTCTTTGGATGCGATGAGTAATGTGGATATGGGAAGCAATGATCGTGCAGGCAGTGGCAAACGTGGCCATTAGCAAAAAGTAAGACCCGTGCTCGATAAAAGAGTGCTCTACGGATAATGGCCACATCACACTGCTTGCGACCAAGCTGACAACGGCAAATACAACAGCAAGTACAACAGCAAGTACAACGAAACAATATTTAGTGCAGAACGAGGCAATTGCCGCATATACCCGGTGCCCGTGTGTTTTTTGACCGTTCATGTCCTGTCTCTGGGTATAAGCGTACGAATTTCAAAACGCGTCTATGGCGACGCCACCTACGACTTTGACTACAAAGTTAACACACCTTTTAAATTCTGACGCAAGCAGCGGGCAAAGGCAGATGAAAAACATGAAACTTTATACTACAGGTTGCGGGCTTGGATTACGGCTTGCTCGGGCGCTGCACGAACAGTGAGACCAGCGCCAGAAACGCTGACCCTACCATCAGCAATACCGACACCGCGTTCAATACCGGTGTTGAGCCTTCTCGCAGCCGGTCAAACATGGCAATGGTCAAGGGGGCATCGGAGCCTACCAGCATCAACGTCGTGTTGAAGTTTTCAAACGACATCAGAAACGCCACCACGCCGGCACCAAACAACGCGGGTTTCAGGAACGGCAGGGTAACGGTGGCAATGGCGGTCAGGCGGCTGGCGCCCAGGTTCATGGCGGCTTCTTCTTGAGTAATGTCGAATTTGCGCAGGCGCGCAGAGATCACCAGGGTGGCGATGGTAGTCAAGAACGCAAACTGGCCAAGGGTGACCAACACCAGGCCCGGGCGCAGGGCTTCTATTTCATAACCAAACTGCATCTCAATCCAGTTAGCCACGGTACTGCTGAACACCAAAATGGACACCCCGAGTATCACCCCCGGTATCACCAGCGGCATCAGCATCAGCACGTAAAGAAAGTTTTTACCTGGAAACTGTTCGCGCTCGAACAAAAAGGCGTTGCAGGTGGCCAGTGCCAGACTGGCCATGGTGGTGACGATGGCCACCTGAACGCTTACACCCATGCTGTCGAGCAAGGCGTCATCGTGAAACAGGCCAAGCCTGGGTTCGCCCTTACCCAGGTACCAGTCCCAGGTAAAACCGTTCCACGGCAGCGCCGGGAACAAGGCGTCGTTAAACGAGAACGCCGCCACAACCATCAAAGGCGTGATTAAAAAAATGACAAACAGCGTTACATAACTCAGGTAAGAGGCCCGAAAGAAACGGCTGCTGGGAATAGAGGGAATCATGACATCACCCGTGTAAACGACTGTCTGGTGATTTTCAGGCCCAACCAAACGATGAGCGACGAGAGTATCAGCAGCAAAATACCGAAAGCGGCGCCCTGCTCCCAGTTAAAGCGGGTAATAAACTGGGTGTAGATCTGCTCGGTAAACCACAGGCTGGATTTTCCACCCAGCAGCGTTGGGGTCAGGTAATTTCCGAGCGTCAGCATAAACACCACAATGCAGCCGCTCATAATGCCAGGCATAGCGTGGGGAATCACAATACTGCGCATCACATTCCAACTGCTGCCACCCAAATCGTATCCGGCTTCAATCAGGCTGTTGTCCAGGCTGTCGAGAGTCGTCACCAGTGGCACCACCATAAACAGCATGGAGGTGTAGATCAGCCCCACCATAATGGCGACGTCGTTGTAGAGCATCTCAACGGGTTGGTCCGCAAGCCCGAACCATTGCAGCGCGCCGCTGATCAGCCCGGTTTCCCGCAGTAGTATCATCCAGCCGTAAGTACGCACCAGTTCGCTGACCCAAAACGGCAGCAGGCACAAAATAAACAACGCGATCCGCGGCCTGCCGGTGAGTACTTTGGCAATGTAAAACGACACCGGGAAGGCAATGATCAGCGTCAGCACCGTGGCAACAATGGACATCACTGCGGTGCGAACAAAAGTATTCCAATACAGAGGTTCGGTAAAAAACGCGGTGTAGTTACCAAAGCTAAAACCGTATTGCCGGGAGGCAATGCGCTCCCGCAGCGACACCAGAACCATATCGATGTGCGGCAGAATAATCAGCAAACTGAGCCAGAGTACGATAGGCGCCAGCAACAGCCAAAAGCCCAGACGGAATTGGGTACGGTTGACGTTGCCGTTTGTTTTACTCATGGCGTGCCCGGCGGTTTGGTATCCGCGGCTGCGGCGAAACAAAGGCACTGACTGGCCTGCCAGCTGACATGCACCGATCGGCCCGGCTCTAGTGCCTCAAAGTCTGCGGTCTGCGGCAGCGCTACTGTCAGCTCGGCGCCTTCGGCGGTTTCCACCTGAACCCGGCTTTGTGCACCGTCAAACAACACGCGTGAAACGGTGACAGCCAGACAATTGTCTTGTTCCGTTGTCGGCCTGGACGTGCTGATCTGCATCACTTCCGGCCGAACAAACAAGGTAATGGGTGCGCCCGCCAGCAACGGTTGGTTGGCGTAGCTCAACAAACGTACACCCTGCTCGGTCACAAGGGTGACAAAGTCGCCAGACTGCGACTGCACCTTGCCGGCGTACTGGTTGCTGTCGCCAACAAAGCCTGCCACAAAAGCGGTTTTCGGCCGGTAGTAAAGCTCTTGCGGCGTGCCGACCTGCTCAAACCGGCCCTTGTTCATTACCGCCACTTGGTCAGACATAACCAGTGCTTCAGACTGGTCGTGAGTGATGTACACAAACGTGGTGTTGAACTCGCGCTGCAACCGTTTGAGCTCAATTTTCATTTGCTCGCGCAATTTTAAATCCAGAGCGCCTAACGGCTCATCGAGTAACAACACAGTGGGGTTCAGCACCAGGCAGCGCGCTATGGCTACGCGCTGTTTCTGCCCGCCAGAGAGCTGATCGATGCGTTTATCGCCGTACTCGGGCAAGTGAACCTTGGCCAGCACGTCGTTAATCAGGGTGGCGTGTTCACGCTTAGGGATGCCTTTTCGCTTCAACCCATAAGCAATGTTTTCGGCCACCGACATGGTAGGGAACAGCGCCAGGTGCTGAAACACCATATTAACCGGCCGCTTGTTCGGCGGCGTGTCCAGCACTGACTTTCCTTTGATCAGAATGTCACCGGAATCCGGTTGCTGAAAACCCGCCAACATCCGCAGCAGCGTTGTTTTACCGCAGCCGGAGGGGCCGAGGATGGAAAAGAAAGCCCCGCGGGGGATGCTGAACGACACCCCGTCAACAGCGGTAAACTCACCAAAATGCTTGCTCAGCAGGGCGCAGGCAAGATCTTCCTGCACCCCCACGTCGGCACCCAACGCGCGCACTTGATTTGACATAGACAACAACCTTAATCGAGCTTAATTAGCGGCTTTCACCCGATCGAGTACCTTGCCTTCCATCTCCTCCAAGCCGGCGGGAACGGGCGGGTACCAGTTGATGTTATCCAGATCCACTTCTGGAAAGCTCTGTTTGAACTGGGCTTTCAGTGTGTCATTGACAAATTCATCACTGCCCTTGGACGCCGTAAAGTTGCCGGCAGACTCGGTGATACGAGCCGCAATTTCGGGCTGCATCACAAAGTTGATCCACTTGTAAGCGGCGTCTTCGGCCTTGGTTTTGCGCGGCAGCACAAAGGTATCAATCCAGCCCAGCGCACCGGATGCGGGCGCCACAAACGTGATGTCCGAGCTTTCTGAGTTCAGCTTCCAGCCGCCCGCGTCCCAGGCCATTGCCGCAGACACTTCGCCTGAACGCATCAGATTCAGCAAAGCATCGCCGCCAGACCAATAGGCTTTTACGTTGCTCTTACAGGAAACCAGTTTTTCTTCCACTTTATTCAGAATGGCCTGGTATTTCTCCGTGTCGCCGTAAGCTGCGAACGGGTCTTCACCCAGTGCGAACGCAAAACCAATCAAAGTGGGACGCTTCAAACGATAAGACACAGAACCACTTAACGAGTCACCACACAAGTCGGTGTAATCTTTCACCGTGCCCGCGGCCTCGCGGTTAACAATCAAGCCACTGGTGCCCCAAACGTGCGGAACACCGTACACTTCGCCGTTAAAATCGGTGTTCTTTTCAGTCGCTGCCAGCATGGAGGGGATGATGTTTGCGGTGTCAATTTTGCTCAGATCCATCGGCTTGTAAATGTTGAAATCAGCCTGGGCGCTGACGATGCGATCCTGGCTTGGCTGAGCCAGGTCAAAGCCCGCGCCGCGCGTGGCGCGCAGCTTTGAAATCATACCTTCGTTGTTAGAGAGGGTTATTTTAACTTCGATGCCGGTTTCTTTCTCGAATTGCTCAACTACGTTTTGTGGTGCGTAGCCGCCCCAAGTCAGCAGCCGAAGTGTTTCAGTTTCAGCCTGAGCCGACATCGAAAACGTCGCTGTTACCGCAGTAACCAGTGTCAAGACTTTGAATTGACGAAGGAATTTCATGATTTAGGCTATCCTTATGAGCGATGAAAAGTAATGAAGCGCAAATCGCAGGCTTAACTGTAATGGGTTACAGATTTTTGACAAGTCATTGATTCGCTTCAGTTGCATTTAGCGTTTCGAGAGTTACTTTTGGAGCTTACCGCGGACTGACCAAAATGATGGAGGTGCGGTCGCCGGGCAGACATGCGTTCGGTCATTCTCGGCGCCGGATTTTACAACAGATACCGCACAGCCGCTGCGGTGAAGACACCGGCCGCAATCGCTGGCAACGGTTTTTGAAGGACCAGCATCGTCACAGCGGTCACCGACAACGCAGCCAGCGCCCCGGCGTCGCCCTCAAATGCCATGGGCACAATGATGGCGATAAGCACAGAGCTGGCCATGGCGTTGATAAAGCTCTCGATACGAGGGCTTATGCGCACGAAGGACATAATAAACACGCCGCCAAAGCGGGTCACCAAGGTCACCAGCGTCATGATCAGCGTCAGAACCAGAACGCCGGTTGTGGTGGTTTCAATGGTCACGCGGATTCCCCCCCGGCTCTCTCGTTGCAAGGCTTTTTGTCAAGCCAGAAGAACCCGACCACGCCGCCAGCAAGGGCGCCTGCGACGACGTGGGTGTTGGCGGGCAGCCACTTCCATGCGACTAACGACGCCAGCGCGGCCAACGCCCAGGCAACAAGAATACGCGGGCTCTTCTTTCCGCCTAACGCCATGGCCAGCAAAAAGCAGCCCAAAACCATGTCTAGCCCCAGGTTTTTCGGGTTCTGCAGCAGCCCGCCAAAGTAGACGCCTAACCAGGTGCCCACAATCCACGCCAGCCAAAGCACCAGACCACCGCCCAGAATGGCCTCCAGGTTGCGATGACCGCTTTGATAATCCTGAGCGGCTACGGCCCAGTTGGCGTCGGTAAGAACCAAAAGCACGCCATAACGTTTGGCGGGCGCTACGTCTTTCAACATGGGGTAAAGCGACGCGCCCATCAGCAGGTGCCGGGAGTTGATGGCAAACACCACGACCATGACCGGGATAACAGACACTTCCGCTCCCCACATATCGATCGCGGCAAACTGCGATGCCCCGGCGAACACCAGGGCGCTCATCAGAAGGGTGTCCAAAGGAGCCAGCCCCTTTTGTACAGCAGCCAAGCCAAAAGCGGCACCAAACGCCACCACAAATAAGGAGATGGGAAGCATCCGCATAAGCTCGGAGCGAATCTTGGTGGGCTGAAACCGGTATGAATACAACGTACTTTTCATAGGCGCAGGCTAGGTCGGTTTTAAGGGCGCGGGTGTTCATCGTTTTTCTACCGGCCGAACGACAACCCGGAGCCAATATGCCCCAGATTGCAATCAGCAAGCCTTTAGAGCCAGGTAAGACCCACGCTGATAATCACGCCGGTGATGATCAGCAGCATCAGGCAGTATCCCATAATGTCCTTGGCTTTGAGCCCTGCAATGGCCAAAACCGGTAACGCCCAGAAAGGCTGCAGAAGGTTGGTCCATGCATCGCCCCAGGCAACGGCCATGGCCACGCGCGGAATGCTCGCGCCAAGCTCCTGAGCTGCAGGCAACATAACAGGCGCCTGCACGGCCCACTGGCCACCGCCGGAGGGCACAAATATGTTCACCAGCCCGGCGCTGATGAAGCTCCAGAACGGCAGGCTCTCCGCTGTCGCTATGGACACAAAACCCGATGAAATGCTGGCAGCAAGGCCCGAGGCTGTCATTACGCTCATAATACCGGCGTAGAACGGGAACTGAATAACAATACCTGAACCGCCTTTAACCGCATCGTGCAAGCTATCAAGTAAGCGTTTAGGCGTCTGATGCAGAATAACGGCCAAGAACAGGAACATGAAATTGACGATGTTCAAGTTCAAGCTGCCGCCGTCCATAAAGTACTGAAAAATAAACGCCAGCCCACTAAAGCCAATCAGCCAGGCCAATACTCTGCTGTTTTCCAAATGATCTGCGGGGCGCTTTATAGAAACACTGGTATCTGGTTCGTCATTCAGCACCGCTGGGTCTACGTACACGCTGTCTTCTTCTTTCGGCAGCATCAGGCGGTTTACCAGCGGAACAACAATAAAAAGCGCACCGATGATGGCAAGATTGAAGAATGCAAAGATGGTTTCGCCCGAACCAATCACGCCAATAACGTCCTGGCTGAAGTGCCCTTCGGTCGCGATAACCAGCGGAATTGAGCCGGCAAGGCCGCCGTGCCACACAATAAAGCCGGAGTAGGCGCTTGCAACCAAAAGCGGATAATGAACCCGGACGTGCCGGGCGAGTGCTTTGGCGAAAAGAGCGCCAACAACCAGGCCAAACCCCCAGTTGATCCAGCTCGCAATAAGCGCTACGAAGGTCACCAGAACAATGGCTTGGCCCGGCGTACTGGCCAGCGCGGCAACGCGGTTCAGTATCCCCCGAACAAACGGCGTGCTCGCCAGCATGAACCCGGTAACCAGAACAAGCAGCATCTGCATAGAGAAGGTAAGCAGGCCCCAGAAACCGTCGCCCCACATGTCAATCACGGCCATTGGGCCATGGCCTTCAAACGCCATAGCGGCACCGAAAGAGACCAGAGTTAGGATGATGACAAAGATGTACGGATCTGGCAGGTACTTATCAACCAGATTGACCATTGGCCGGGCGGCTCTATCGAGCATTGATATTCTCCTTTTTTTATTTAATTACATCAGCTTAGGTTTTTATTGGTTTGGGTTCAAGTAATCTGGGTCCGAATTCGGGTAAATAAGTGCGGTACTAATGATTCGGAACCTTTTAGCAAGTGCAAAGGCAATTCAGCTGTCATTCACCTTGGGAATGATAAGGAACGAGGCATTAGCGACCTGCAGGGTAGCATTAAAGTCGCGTATTTCCGCCGTCGAGTAATCCACGTCAAACCCTCTCACATGACACGACAGAAACCGATTGCTCGGCCATACAAGGCCATTCCGGCGATCGGTGCGAACGACTTTCTTTAGCATCCAGCAGCGCAATAGAGCTGATCAGTTTCTGGGTATACGCCTGTTGCGGATTGAGGAAAATCTGTCGCACACTGCCCTGCTCGACCAGCTCGCCATGCCTCATCACGCAGACCCAGTCGCACAGATTGGCGATCACACTCAGATCGTGAGAGATGAACAAAATGGTCAGCCCCAGCTCCTCCTTTAGCTCTTTCAACAGATTCAGAATCTCGGCTTGAATCGACACATCCAGGGCGGCGACCGATTCATCCGCAACAATGAATTTTGGCTTGCAGACCAGCGCCCGGGCGATGCTGATACGCTGTCGCTGCCCGCCTGAAAACGCATGGGGGAAACGGCGAAGATGCTCCACTTCAATATGGCAGCGTTTGGCCACTTCAATCACTTTCTGGTCTGTCTCTTCCCGGCTTTTGGTCAGCCTCATCGCTTCCAACGGTTCAGCGATAATATCCCGCGCTGTCATCCGTGGGTTCAACGAGCTGTAGGGGTCCTGAAACACCAACTGAGCCGTGCGCGCCAGATGCTTACGCTTCACCGGTTTACCAACGCCAAACGTCACTTTCTTTTCGGTGTTGTGATATTGAACACCACCACTGCTGATCGGTGCTGCCCCCAGCATTGCCTTACCCAGTGAGGTTTTACCGGAACCGCTCTCCCCCACCAAGCCGATAATTTGACCCTCGGGCAAATCCAGACTGATATTTTTGACGGCGGTAAAAAGCTCGGTCTTTCGCCCTTTACCAGACGTCGGATAGCTGACTGACAAGTTTTTAACAGACAGCAGTGGCTCCGGCGTATGCCTTGGCGCTTCCGGCAGATTCTCCAGATGTGGCAACGCGTCCAGTAAGCGTCGGGTATAGGGATGTTGCGGCTGAAACAGCACCCGCTCGGCGCTGCCTACTTCGACTGCTTTGCCTCGCTGCATCACAGTTACATTGTCTGCGATCTTGGAGACCACCCCTAAGTCATGGGTGATAAACAGCATCGCCATCCCCATCTGCTCGCGCAGCTCCATCATCAGATCCAGCACCTGCGCCTGAATGGTCACATCCAGCGCCGTGGTCGGTTCGTCGGCAATCAACAGTTTCGGCTGAGTCGAAAGTGCCATGGCGATCATCGCGCGTTGGCGCATGCCCCCGGACAGTTCAAACACATACTGATCAAAGCGTTTAGCCGGATCCACAATGCCAACCCGGTCAAACAATTCGATTCCAACGCGACGAGCCTGATCTTTGCTATAGCCCAGATGGATTTGCATGGTCTGGATAATTTGATCGCTGATACGGATAGCGGGAGCAAAACTGGCCATCGGCTCCTGGAAAATCATCGATACCGCATTGCCTCGCACCAACCTCAGATCTCGGCCGCGCAGTTTAAGAACGTTCACATCTTGGCCCTGATGGTTCAGGGTAATTTGACTGAGGTGCTGAACAACTGCGTTATCCGGTGCCAGGCGCATAATGGTTTTGGCGGTGACCGATTTGCCAGAGCCACTCTCCCCCACCAAACCCATCACTTCAGCGGGGCGAATACTCAAACTCAGGTTATCCACCGCCCGAACAAGCCCTTCATCGGTGTGAAAATCGATCGTCAGATCGCGAATCTCAAGTAGATTTATGCCCACCGTCATTACTTCTTCTCCGAATAGGGGTCAGCGGCATCGCGTAACGCATCACCGACAAACACAAACGCCATAATCAGGAAAACAAACACCAGCACCGGAAAAAACTGCCAGACCATGTTCTGTTGAATATCCGGATCTTGAGCCTTTTGCAGCAACACACCCAGGCTGTTCACCGGTTCAGTCAGACCCAGCCCGAGAAAACTCAGACTGGTTTCCGCCAGAATCACATAGGGGAAGTTGATCAGCGTATCGACGATGATATAGCTGGTAAAACTGGGGATAAGGTGGCGCCAGATAATCCGCCGGGTGCTGGAACCACACAGCTTTGCCGCCAGCACATAGTCCTGATTGCGCTCGGTCAGAATATGCGTGCGCAGGCGCCGCCCCAGGGTGGCAAAATCCAGCGCACCGATGACCACGGCGATCGCGAAATAACGCTGCACCGGGGTCAGGTCTATGTGTGCCAGCGCTACGGCACACGCCAGGTAAATCGGAATGGGTGGAATCACTCGCACCGCTTCCGTGATGCTCATCATTATGGTGTCAACCCGGCCACCAAAATAGCCACTGACACCACCCACAAACAACGATACAAACAGCTTCACAATCAGCGCAACAATGGCAATGCTGATGGTTACCCAGACCGCATGAAGTGTGCGGCTAAACACATCTTTACCGTCTTCATCGGTACCCATCAGGTGGATCTGGCCCCGTTCAACACCAAACAGGTGCCGGTCCCAGCGAAAATCCAGGTCCAGGCTACCAACGCTCAGGTCAATCAGGCTGTAGTCCCAACCTTTTACAAAGAACTGCACGTACCGGCGATTGTTTTTATCTATCTCAAACTTATTCTGGCTGGAAGAACTCAGCGCACCGCTTGCGATAAACGCATCCAGCGCATCCAGACCTCCGCCGGCCAGGGCTTTCAGGTCAATTTTGGCGTTCACTTTCTTGTAGGTGTAGCTGAACGGTCGCAGGGAGAAGCCGTTGTCATCCCAGAAATAGATCATCTGGGGCGCACCGCGCCGATACTCGGCATCCGCTCCGCGAATGGTGGGATCGACCGGCGAAAAAAACGGCGCAAAGAAACCCATTAGCACCATGGTGCCGAGTATCCAGGCTGCGACCACCCCGGACGTTTTGCGTTTAAAGCGCGCCTTGATCAGCGCCATCTGGCCGGCGGTGTAGTACGACTCATCGTTCTTGGTTTGCTTCGATTTACGCCCGAAGCGTGCTAGCAGTGCATTCATCATCCATTCCCCAATACACTCTTGCGTACCCGCGGATCAATCGCCGCCAGCACGACATCGGTCATAAAGTTCATGCTGATCACCACCAGCGCCACCAGAAACAAAATAGCGGCCGCCAGCTCCTGATCATTGGTCATAGAGAGTGCTTCAATCAGCAACGCCGCCGAATCGGTCAGCCCGATCACCACCGCCACAATGGGCAGGTCGTTGAACACCCGCTGAAAATCAAAGCCGATAGAATTGAACAGCGGGCTGATGGAGTGGCGTACCGGGTAGCCAGCCCAGAGCGTCAGGCCGTCAACGCCCCGGGCACGAGCGGCATCAACATAGAGTTTGTTAGATTCGTCCACCACCAGCGCACGCACGGTTTGTAACTGAAGCGCAGTGGCCGACCAGCCAATCACGAAGATGGGTAACCAGATGTGGCCGAGGAAGTCATAAAACTTGCCGGTTTCAAAACCGTCGGGGCCAAACCAGGGCACATTGACCCACTGGTCCGAAAAAAGCCCGGTAGGCATCGGTTCACCCGCAAACACGTACAGCAGGATAATGGTCAGCGCCAGCAGGAAATTCGGCAGTGCCAGGCCAAGGTAACTGATGATGCGCAGCAGCAGATCAACCACTTTCTGGAGACTGAGAACAGCGGTGCCTGCCAGTTGCTCCGCTTTGCTATGTTGCGGATTTTTGTCAGTCCACGGCTTATTAATGGTAAACGCCGACAAAATACCAAACGGCACCGCAATCAGATATGAGAACATCAGGCCCGCAATACAGAACATAAAGCTCATCCAGAAACGGTTCCCCAACGCCAGATTGACCGACTGGCGTTTGGCACAGCTGAAGCCCAAATCACCGCGCAGGGTGAGGTTGGTAACCCAGCGCCCCCAGCGTTCTGGCAATGATTTGTCCAGCCCCATCCGTACCCGCTCGGCCTGAATGTCCGCTTCAGTAATGGTCTCGCCCTGAGTGTTTTTATAGGCGATGTATTTCTCTGCACAGTCTCCCGGCAACACCTCCATCAGCGAAAACACAATGCCACTGACCAACACCAGGGTGGCCAGCGCCAGCAGATAGCGGTTGAACACATAGTTAACGTACTGGCTGTCGCGGCCCCCCCACCAAAGCAGGCCACCGACACCGAGAAGGAGCCACAGCAACCAGGTATCCAATAAGAATTGAGTGATCACGATAACGCTTCGCTCCAAGCACGCTTAATCAACGGCCAAATATTTAAGCGACTCACTTAAATAACGACTTAAACAACAAGGGATACAACGGATTAAAGGGAGAGGCCAAGCCCCTCCCTTCTATGGCGTGTCTTGGTTATTGCTTAGCCACAGTCTCGGTGCTCAGGTACCACTGGGTTGGCAAGTACGGATACATGCGGTAAAACTCGTATGAAGCGGTTTTGGGCAGTTCAAAATTAGACAGTGCGTTGCTGCGATAGACCGGAGCAACCGCTTTCACCGTACCGATGATAAACAGGTCATCAACCACTCTGTCGGCGATCTGCGAGCCAACCTCGTTGGACTCTTTCGTACCCGCTTTCAAGGTAACAAAACGATCCGTCAGCTTTTTCATCTCAGCGACGGTGGCGGGTGGCGCAACGCCTTCAGCACCGTTGGTGTTCTGGTACTGGGACCACAACATACCGGTACGCAGATCAAAGAAACTGCCGTAGGGCGGCACCAGCGTCTCGACGTTGCTGGCGATACTGACCAGTGGGCGGCCAGTCATCCAGTTAACAACACTCAGGTTGTTAGCCGTCTGAGAGTTACGGTATTCGTCAGAGGTCACTTCTTTGATGGTGGTTTTAACACCCACGTCGCTCCAGCTCTTGGCCACAATCTCAACCACTTCAGATGGGGTGCCCTGAGTCGAATACTGGATGCTTAGCTCAAACTTCTTACCGGAGGGGAGGTCACGCAGACCGTCGCCATTTTTATCCACAACGCCCGCGTTATCCAGCAGTTTACCGGCCTGTTTCTGATCAAACTGAATCCAGCTGTTCTTCTGTTTCCCGGTGATGAACGGCGTAGTATCTGCGTCAAAAGCCGTGTACTGAGCCGGTGTCCCCAGTCCGAAGTAAGCAATCTCGTTGATCTGGTCACGGTCCATGGCAATGGACATCGCGCGACGGAAATTAACGTCGTTAAACACGGCCCTTTTCTCAAGATCTTTATCGGTCAGGTTAAACGCAAACGTGACCTGAGAAATGGTCGGACGTAGGGCCACGTCATAGTTGCCCTGATCTTTGTTTTCCAGCAGAACCGGCGCCTGCGGCAGGTTGACCGCCTGCGCTTTGTAGTCCACATCACCGGCAATCAACTTGGCCGTCTGGATATTCTCATCCCCGATATACACTTCGTTGATCTCGTTGATGTAGGGCAGCTGGTTACCGGCCGTGTCCACTTGGAAGAAGTACGGGTTGGCCACCAGGTGACGTCTTTCAAGGCTGTCTTCAACAACCAGATGAGACTCAAGGCTTGGCATAATAGCGGTGTAACCCGCGTTAACCAGGCGCACAGTCGCGGCTTTGTCTTTCAACAGCGGAGTCGGTATATCTTTCCAGTCAGACTGACCGTAATAGAAGTTAACCAGGGCGTACCCATTGTCGAAACCCAGAGACTGGGCCAACGTGTCGGCGTCTTTATTGAACGTCGGGTGAAATTTTTCTAACAGGTGTTTGGGCAAAAATGGCTGAGCGTAATCTTGAGCAAAGTTATCCAGATAGCCCGGCGCAGGTGCGTTCATGACGAACTGAACGGTGGTGTCATCCAGCGCTTCAACGTTCACCGGCTTACCTGCAGAGAGAAAGCGATCCTTTGGTTTCTCGATAACGTTGCGGTCCATTTGAATGTTGTTGTACCAGAAGGCAATATCTTGAGCGGTGAAAGGCGCCCCATCAGACCACTTATGGCCTTTACGCAGGGTTACTTTCAGCACCGTGAAGTCTGCATTCCAGTCCCAGGATTTCGCGACGTTAGGCACCACGGTCGCTAAATCATCGCTGAATCGGACGAGATTGACGTGACGAACGGACAGCAAATCAGAGGTACCGGACTCAGTCGCTTTAGAGGTTCCACGCAGCACGCCCCCGTACTGACCGATGCTCTGGTAAGGCGCAACAACCAAGGGTTCCAGCGGCAGGCGCTGGGCCAGGGGCAACAACTCGGCATTGCCGGCAATACGGCTGTTCAGTTGCTTGATCGCCGGATTTTCACTGAAGCTCAGGGTGCAACCCTGTGCGGTTTCAAATTCGATTTTCTCAAATATGTGTGGGTAAACACCCCCTGCATCAAGTCCGGTAACGGGAAGGCACGATGCAACCACTACATTGCTCGCCATCAGTGCCATTGCGCCTGCGATGAAAAGTCTGGACATGAGTTTGTTCCTGTCGTGTTGACGTTTGGTTTTCAGTGGGTGTTTGTATTTCAGTTGAGTGAGCGTTACTAAAAACGGGCGCAGTCTTTTGCAGCGTTCGCAAAACAACGTGCTGCGGTCCCCGGCTGACGCGGTTTCATCCAGATCGAAGATTGCCAGAGTCACTGCTACAACCCTGTGTTTATGAAAGAAGTTGCCACCGGTTTGTTGTGGCCTTTGATACCCAAAAGTTCACAGACAGTGCCGCACAGCTCAAGCTGGCGAGGTGCGGCAGCGGCATCGTGGGAAAAGCACTCGCCTAATACATACAGCGGCACTGCACGCTCTTCGGGCAAAATACCGCCGTGGCTCTTGTCGTTATTCATACCGTGGTCTGCGGTCACCAGAATCTGATAACCAGCCCGCAGCCACTGCAACAGGTGCACCGACAGGTGAGTATCCGAATGGCGAGTGGTGTTGCGGTAATGAGCACTGTCTAACCCGGCCCGGTGTCCGGCATCGTCGATGTTCATCGAATGCACTAAAAGAAAATCAGGATCGTGGTGACGGCGCAGCCATTCGGCGTCCAGATAAAGATGGCTGTCTGGATAGCTGTCCTGGTGATAGAAAATGCCGTGCTGGATCAACTGCTCCGGATCGTGGGTAAAGCGATCCCGCACTGCATCGTAAGGACTGCGGTTATACAACTCGCTAAACCAGTGGTACGCCGCTGCAGCCGTCGTCAGCCCGGCCCTGCGGGCAAAGCTGAAAACACCCTGTTGATCAGAATTACGGATAATGTGGTTGTGAATAATACCGCTGTCCGCTGGCGCAACACCGGTCAAAATTGCTTCATACAAAGGCCGTGACATCGACGGCAACTCGCACTGCATTTTGTACAGTGTCGCCTTGCCCTGCTCCGTTAGCCCCTGCAAAAATCCCATGCACTGCTGCGCGGTCTCATAAGCAAGACCATCCAGCACCACCAGTATCACTTTCTTCGACATAGCTTTCACCAGACCCGAGTTATAAACCATGGACGGAAGGCTACAGACGAATTGTGAATTCTAGAGGACAGATAAAAGATGTTTTGATGACAACGCGCTATAAACGGTTGCAAGGAAACGGTTTGGTTATGGGTTTTCTACAGACAAAAAAAGCGGTCAGCGACAACAAGAGGAGGCTGACCCAGAAGCCTGGTGTTCAAAGCGCTGTATCGAGAAGCATCATTAAAACAAACCCGATTATAAGCCCACCCGTTGCCCAGCTTTCATGCCCGGCGCGATGGGATTCGGGAATAATTTCATGGCTGATCACAAACAGCATGGCGCCTGCCGCAATCGCCAAGCCCCAGGGCAGAAGATGCACCGAAAGACCGATCAAAGCAACGCCCAAAAGGGCCGCGACAGGCTCCACAAGGCCAGAAAGAGCACCAACGCCAATCGCCAACCCTTTGCTGTGACCCACGCTCATCAACGCCAATGCCACCACGAAGCCTTCGGGAATGTCCTGTATCGCAATACCCACCGCCAAGGCCTTTGCACCCACCAGATCTGGCCCGGCAAACGAAACACCGATCGCCATGCCTTCAGGAAAGTTGTGCAATACAATTGCGGTGACGAAAAGCCAGACCCGCTTAAGCCTTGTTGCCTGCTCGATATTGGCTGCAGATCGGGCGCCGCCTTCAACGCCTTTGACAAAATGCTCATGGGGCACAACCCGCTCAATCATCAGCAAGCCCAGAGCGCCCAGCACGATGCCACCGCCAACAATGCCCCCGGCCAGCCAGGAGCCTGCGCCCTGATCAGCGGCAGTATCCAGCGCCGGTATAATCAATGAAAACGACGTTGCTGCCAGCATAACCCCGGCGCCAAAGCCCATTAGCGTATCGATAAGACGCTGCGAAAGCTGGCGCGTCAAAATAGCAGGAATCGTACCCAGCGCCGTCGCCGCAGCGGCAAACAGACCGCCCAGCAGCGCGCCTGTCATGTGTGGATCGCCCGCTGCCAAACGCACGTATATGCCGGGCAACAACGCGACGAAACCGCCGATAAAAATCGTCAGAACTGCCCAGTATCGCAATGCCATAAACTCACCTTGTGTTCATTTTGCCGCCATCATGACGCCTCAAATCTTAACCAACAACCAGCAGACGCTACTATTTTAGGCTGATCGCAATTTTTACACGGCGTTGAGTTTACAGAGCGCGCAGAAGAGCGGAGTGCAGTGTTAGCTTGAGGAAAAATGTGACTAGCGGCGTGTTTCCCGACAAAAAAATAACTTGGTGAGGTGGACAACGCTGCCCAAAGTCCCTCACCAAGCTCAACTCACTTTAAACTCAGCCTCGCAACGCACTCACCAGTTTGTCGATGCTGTCTTTGGCATCGCCAAAAAGCATGCGAGAGTTGTCTTTGAAGAACAGCGGGTTTTCGACCCCGGCATAACCTGTGGCCATACCGCGTTTAAGAATAACCACTTGCCGTGACTTCCAGACTTCAAGCACCGGCATGCCGGCGATCGGGCTGTCAGGATCTTCTGCTGCGGCCGGATTCACGGTGTCGTTGGCACCGATCACCAGCACCACGTCGGTCTGTGGGAAATCGGCGTTGATATCGTCCATCTCCAACACAACGTCGTACGACACATTCGCTTCCGCCAGCAGTACGTTCATGTGCCCGGGCAGTCGGCCGGCAACCGGATGGATGCCAAAGCGCACCGTTGCTCCGCGCGCCTTCAACAGTTTGGTCATCTCGCTGACCCCGTTCTGGGCCTGGGCTACGGCCATGCCGTAACCCGGTACGATGATCACCGAATCGGCGTTACGCAGTTCCTCACACACCTCATCAATGTTGGTTTCCAACGCCGTTTGATCAGACCCGGCAGCGGCGGCACTGCTGCTGGTTTGACCGAAACCACCCAAAATAACGCTGGCAAACGATCGGTTCATGGCTTTGCACATAATATAACTGAGGATCGCGCCACTGCTGCCAACCAGCGCACCGGTTACGATCAGCAAGTCATTGCCCAGCATGAAACCGATAGACGCTGCGGCCCAGCCGGAGTAGCTGTTGAGCATCGAAACCACCACGGGCATGTCGGCGCCGCCAATGGCCATGATTAAATGCACGCCCAAAACGGCGGCAACCAGCGTTACCAATACCAATGCAATCACGCCCGAGGACATACTGTCAGTGCCAAGGAACCAGGCACCTAAAAGCACCAACACCAATAGCGCCGCCAGGTTCATCAGATGCCTGCCTGGCAGCGTGAGGGCTCTACTGTCGATACGGCCGTCCAGTTTGCCGCAGGCAATCAGTGAGCCGCTAAAAGTAACGGCGCCAATAAACACACCTAAAAACACTTCCACCAACTTGATGGTGTACTCGGCGCCGGTTGTTTGTACCAGCGGCTCGATGAAACCAGAGAAGCCCACCAGCACCGCGGCCAAGCCGACAAAGCTGTGCAGCAGCGCCACCAGCTGTGGCATTTGGGTCATTTCCACCTTATTGGCGATAGCAATGCCGATGCTGGCCCCCGCCAGCACCGCGATCACAATAGCAACAAGCCCGCTGTCGCTAACGCTGGCCACAGTAGCCACCAGCGCAATGAGAATGCCGGCGACCCCGTAAAGATTGCCGCGACGTGACGATTCCTGATGACTCAAGCCTCCAAGGCTGAGAATAAATAATACGCTGGCGACCACATAGGCCACACTAACAAGTCCTGTACTCATAGCGGGTGCCTCCTAGCGGCGGAACATTTTGAGCATGCGATGGGTAACCCGAAAGCCGCCCCCTACGTTAATGCTGGCGATCAGCACCGCCACAAACGCCATAATCCCGACCGCAAGACTTTCCGCCTGAGCCAAGTGCAAGATAGCGCCAATCACGATAATGCCGCTGATGGCGTTGGTCACACTCATCAAGGGTGTGTGCAAAGAAGGCGTTACATTCCAGACAACCTGATAGCCAATAAAGCAGGCCAGCACGAACACAGTGAAGTGCCTCAGAAAGCTATCCGGTGCGTAGGCGCCGATGCCATAGAGCGCGGCAACGGTGACGGTTAGCAGTACGCCCTTATTGATTAAACTGCGGCGGTCCGACGCCTTGCGCGCTGCGGCTTTTTGTTCCGCTGAGGGCTCTTCGATGCCGGGCGCAGCCTTGGGACTGACCGGCGTTTGAGGTTGCGGCGGTGGCCAGGTTACCTCTGAATCGAGCACCACGGTCAGGCCACGAATGACATCGTCTTCCATGTTGACCTGTGGCTGGCCGTTTTTCTCCGGTGTCAGCTCACTTAAAAGGTGAAACAGGTTGGTGGCGTAAAGGTCACTGGCCACTTTGGCCATGCGGCTTGGCAGATCTGTGTAGCCGATCAGCGTAACGTCGTGCTGCTCGACGACTTTGCCAGGCTCGGTGAGCTCGCAGTTACCACCGCGCTCGGACGCCAGATCGACAATCACGCTGCCAGGTTTCATGGATTTGACCATGTCCGCGGTAATAAGCTTGGGTGCGGGCCTGCCGGGAATAAGAGCGGTGGTAATAATAATGTCGACTTCTTTAGCCTGTTCCGCAAACAGCGCCATCTCTGCCTTGATGAACTCGTCGCTCATCTGCTTGGCATAACCGCCGGTGCCACTGCCCTCCTCTTCGCCAAAGTCCAGTTGCAGGAATTCGGCGCCCATGCTTTCAATCTGTTCTTTCACTTCAAGCCGGGTGTCGAACGCCCGCACAACCGCACCTAAACTGTTGGCAGCACCCACAGCCGCAAGTCCGGCCACGCCGGCGCCTATGACCATTACCTTGGCCGGCGGCACCTTTCCTGCGGCCGTCATCTGGCCGGTAAAGAAGCGCCCAAAGTGACTGGCCGCCTCTACCACCGCGCGGTATCCGGCAATATTCGCCATGGCGCTGAGCGCGTCCATTTTCTGGGCCCGGCTGATTCGCGGCAGGCTGTCGATAGCGAAGGTGGTGATTTTACGATCGGCGAGATTTTGCAGAAGCTCGGGGTTCTGCCCCGGCCAGATATAACTGACCAGAAAACCACTTTCCTTCATCAAATCGGCTTCGTGCTTACCCAGCGCCGGATTTTCCATGGGTGCGCGCACTTTCAGGATAAAATCCGAGTCGCTCCACAAAGCGCCAACGTCCGTCGCAATCGTCGCACCAGCGGCCTCATAGGCCGAATCGTGATAGTGCGCCGCCTCGCCTGAGCCTGTCTCAACCGTAACCTGGTAGCCCAGGCCAATCAGTTTGTGCACCGAGGGTGGCGTTGCCGCAACCCGTCGCTCGTCTGGGTAAATTTCCTTTGGAATACCAATCTTCATATGCAGATATCCTTAAGCTGAGCCGATGAACCGAATGAATGACTGTCTATAGCCTAGTGCAACTTCAGGACATTGCTCAGGAATTGCTGTGTTAAGAAAGGCAAAATCCAACCTAGAAACCATAAATCTGCTTCGTTATACGCTCAGCTTATCGCAGCGTGTCTCCACCCGTCGAACACAGTGCACGATTGCGCTCACCTGTTGTGCTGGCTACACACTGAAGCGCCGTGTGCTTTCGGCAATGACGTTGGCCTGCTCGGACAAACGCTGATTCTGCCTGCCAAGCTCAACGCCAATGGCCTGCGTTTCGACGCTCTGCTCGCGGATTTCTTCCATTTTTTGCGCAATGTCCTCAGTGGTAACGGAAATTTCCTCCACGGCGACCACCACCTGATCCATTTCCGAGTTCAGGGTGACAATCGACTGCGCCACCCCACCCATAGCGCCTGCAATCTGCGACGCGTGGTGCTCACCTTCTTTCGCAATTTTGAGCCCGTTATTGGCCAGGGTGTCCATGCTGGCGGTCTGCAAGTTGAGCTCGTCAATAATGCCAACAATGTTGGTGGTGGCGGCAACGGTTTTTTGCGCCAGGGTGCGAACTTCGTCAGCCACCACTGAAAAGCCGCGCCCGGCGTCACCCGCCCGCGCCGCTTCAATCGCAGCATTGAGCGCGAGCAGATTGGTTTGATCCGCCAGACTGTTGATAACGCCAATAATGCCGGTGACTTTGACGCTGGCCTGGGTGAGCAATTTGACATGGCCATGGGTATCTTGAATGACCCCCGACAGCATGCGCATGGAGGTCGCGCTGTCTTCAACCACGTAAGCCCCTGCCTGCGCCGACTCGTTGGCGGCTTGGGTCGCAACACCCACCTGCGATGTGCGTTCGGCAACATCGTTCAGGGTAACGGATATTTGCTGACTTGCGGTGGCCGCCAGAATGGTTTGTGACTCAACTATCTCGTTGTTCTGCGTCAGTCGAACCATGGTTTTTTCGAGCTCATGATGAACCTCGATCAAATCCCGAGTGCCAGCAATGGACTCTTTCATCAGCACGCCGATTTTGTCGATCATCTGGTTAGTTGCTTTGCCCAAAACGTTGAATTCGTCGTTTGGATTATTGCCGAGTGACAGTTTCTTGGTTAAGTCGCCTTCTGACACCCGCGACAACAGCTCAACCACTCGGCTGAGTTGGCTAACCAGAGCCCGCGAGGTAAGAAACAGCATCAGAACCAACAAAGGTGCGAACAGTAAAATAGAACCAATACTGATTATTTTGGCCGACACTTTGGCGTTTTCGGCGCTCAAAAGAGTGCTTACAATAAGGCCGGATTGCAGAGACTCAGCTTGCGCTGTAACTTGCTGTTGAAGGCTAGCGCCGGCTTGTTCTGCGTTGTTGGAAATGATGGCAATTTGCTGCAGAACGGCATCAGCGCGGTCGAACACCGCACGGTACTGGCTCGTGTTTTCGCCAATCACATTGTCTTTCCAATCGTATTCTTCAACAATATCTTCCAGCACCTTGATGGCCCGGTTTGAAGCTTCCGTCAGCGCGGGATCGCGAGTGCTAGTGTAATCATAGGATGTTCTCTCGATTTCAAGAACAGCCTCATCTATCAGGCTGAATGACTGCTCCTGAAGTTGTGCCATAACGACGACGAGCTCCTGGCGAATTCCGGCCGAGTCAGGCAAGCCGAGCACCTTCATCTGCTGCAGCCATTCCCGACGCAGCGTCACGTAACGTTCGGCTTCATTATTAATGGATTCCGCAAAGCGGACAATGCCTGGATCGTTCAGCTGGTTTGCCTGGCGTTGCAGTGCCTTGGCGTCTGATGTGAGCGCACCCAACTTCGCCAGCAGCTCACTCTGGTCGCCCCCGGAGAGCTTGCTGAGTTGTTTTTCAACCGTGTTCCATTTGGTGACAAGCTTACTCGCGCTCGTTTCATAGCGTGATATCTGATAAACGGACTCATAAGAGGATGAAACGGCCTCTAATCCCCAGAAAATGGCCCCGGCGATAGTGGTCAAGCCTATCAGTGTTACAACGATGAGCACCCGGAATTTCTGGCGCCAGGACAAGTTAAACTTCACAGTAGAATCTCCATTGTTGCTATGGTTATGGCGTATACACGCAGGGCATCCACTTTAGAGACCCGCTCGGGTTAATATGAAAATCCACACTCCGCCAGCAACGTATCGGCACTGTGAAAGATAACTTGAGCTTTTCAAGCTTAAACGGCTCCCCGAATGATTTTTTTAAAAAGTTGATATATATAAATCTTCAACCTTATCTCTGGCCCACTGGGTTCTGCGTAAAAACGTCAACGACGATTTGACCGATGGATCGCTCTTAAAACAATTTATGTTGATTCTTTGAGCCAACCCCTCCCAGCCGTAATGTTGTTCCAGCCTGGTAACCATTTTTTCAAGCGTCACTCCGTGCAATGGGCTATTCGGTTGTTCGTCACTCATGCTTTAAATACACCGTTTTTTTATTGAAGAGGTAGCCGGCGGCGTTCAAACCGAAGACTGATAAAACCTTCGAACCCGACTGATTCGACCGTACCCACAATGGCCATTAAGGGACGAGCGCATCACGCCGCCGATTGCTTGCGCCCCGTAACCGCGAATGCCACACCGGTGATAGACACCACACCACCGGCTATGGCCAAGACGCCCAGGCGCTCATCGAACAACCAAAAGGCTTGCAACGCGGTGACCGGCGGCACCAGGTAAAACAGACTGGCCACCTGCGACGCCGCTCCCCGACGAATCAGCAGCATCAGCAGCAAAATGGCGCCGATCGATACCCCGAACACCAGCCACGCCATAGACAGCTGTAACTGGGTGTTCCAGATCACCTCGCGGGTTTCAAGCGCAAACGCACCGATCGCGAAAAACACCGCGGCGGCGCTGTACTGAATAAAGGTTCCCGCCACCAGGTTAACGCTTTCGCCATGGCGCTTCTGGTACACCGTGCCTACCGAGATACCAAGCAATGACAACATCGCCCACCCCAGAGTCCACAGAGGAAAGCCCTCTAGCTCCAGTCCGCCACCCAACTTTTCCATCAGCACCAGGCTGACGCCCAGCAGTCCAAGCGACAAACCCACCCACTGCCGCGGCGTAACCGACTCACGCAATATCACCACCGCCGCCAACGCCGTGACCAGCGGCTGCAACCCAACAAGCAGTGAAATAATACCGGACGGCATGCCACCCTGAATGGCGTGATAAACGCCGCCCAGGTAACAGCCGTGCACCAGCAGGCCGGTCACCGCGGTGTGTCCCGCCCCGCGCCAAGACGGCCAGGTCACTTTTAGCACCCGAGCCAGCACACCCAACAACACCAGCGTGAACAGCATTCGGTACAGCAACAAGGTGAAAGGTTCGGCGTAGGGCAGGCCGTACTTGGCGCCAATAAAACCGGTGCTCCAAAGCCATACGAACACGGCGGGCACAACATAAACCTGGAACGCAGAACGCATGCAAATAGCCCTGTAAACGTGGTGTAGTGGCTGAAATTCTGAGTGCCCCTATTTTCCAGCCGTAGAGCGGGTAAAGCGAGAGTTTCCAAAATGAAGTTGAGTTGGTGGGGTCAAGCTTGTTTGACCCATTCACGTTAGCAGCACCGGCGGGGGAGGTGAAGCAGCGCTAGCTCTGCTGCCGCTTGGCTTCTCCTGGACGCTGACGTGCCTGCCATTGTTCATCCATGACAACCGGTGCCTCTAAAGAATGGAGGGGCTCCTTACCCCGGATCAGATCGGCGGCTCGCTCGGCAACCATAATGGTCGGCGCGTTCAGGTTGCCGTTGGGTATGGTTGGGAAAATCGATGAATCCACCACACGCAGATTTTTGATGCCATGAACCCGAGTTTGCGGGTCAACCACTGCCTGCTCATCGATGCCCATCTTGCAGGTGCAGGATGGGTGATAAGCGCTCTCGACCGCCTGCCGAACAAAAGCGTCAATTTGCTCGTCGCTGTCAACCGCAGTACCTGGCTGAATTTCCTCCCCGCGGTACGCATCCATTGCTGGCTGATTAATAATCTCTCGGGTCAGGCGAACGCACGCCCGAAAACCTTCCCGGTCGGCGTCGTGCTGTAAATAGTTGAACTGTATCCGCGGTGCTTCTTTTGGATCAGCAGAATTTACGTGTACGGTGCCGCGGCTTTTGGGCTTGTTGTGGCCAACGTGCAGCTGAAATCCGTCGCCTTCAAACGCTTCTTTGCCGTCATAACGCATGGCCGCAGGTAAAAAATGGTATTGCATATCGGGCCATTCCACGCCCGCTTTGGAACGGATGAAACCGCACGATTCGAAGTGGTTGGTGGCACCAAGGCCATCTTTTTTCAGAATCCAGCGCACGCCTATTTTCAGTTTGTTCCACCAGTCAAGCTTGCCGTTTAGCGACACCGGCTGTTCACAGCGGAACTGAAAATAAAACTCCAGATGATCCTGCAGATTTTCACCCACCCCCGGCAGCTCGTGTTTCACTTCAATGCCGGCCGTTTCCAGAACCTCGCGGTTGCCAATGCCAGACAGCTGCAACAGGTGCGGAGAACCAATGGACCCGGCCGACAAAATCACCTCTTCAGTGGCGTTCACCTCGCGGATCTTACCGTTCTGTTCGTAGCGCACACCGGTCGCGGTATGGCCGTCGAGAAGCACTTTGTGCACCAGAGCGTGGGTCACCACGGTCAGATTAGAGCGCCCCATAGCCGGCCGCAGATAGGCATTCGCAGTAGACCAGCGACGACCATTTTTGACCGTCATGTGCATGCTGCCAAACCCTTCTTGCTGGGCGCCGTTATAGTCCTTTGTGGGGAAGTAACCGGCGTCCTGACCGGCGTCAATAAAGGCCTTATACAGAGGGTTTTGCATGTTGTTGCCGTTGTTTACGCCCAACGGACCGTCACCACCACGGTAGCGATCACCGCCGAATGCCCAGGTCTCCGCTTTTTTGAAATAGGGCAGTACCTGTTGGTAATTCCAGCCTTCTGCGCCTTCTGATTCCCATTCATCAAAGTCGCGGGCGTGGCCACGCACGTACACCATGCCATTGATAGACGACGATCCGCCCAACACTTTGCCGCGTGGGCAATGCATGCGACGGTCGTCTAGGTAAGGCTCCGGTTCGGTTTCAAACTGCCAGGCGAACTTTTTGGTGTTCATTGGAATGGACAAGGCGGTCGGCATCTGAATAAAGATGCTTTTGTCGCTACCACCGGTCTCCAGTAGCAAAACCGTACGGTGGCTGTCTTCAGTCAAGCGGTTAGCCAGCACACAGCCCGCAGAGCCTGCGCCCACAATGATGACGTCGTATTGGTTTTTTCTCACACACGTTCTCCTTTATAGCTCCGGAATCAAAATGGCGCGTCGATGTCTTCCATACCCACATACACCGCCTTGAGCTGGGTGTAGTGAGCAATCGTCTCGCGGCCATTTTCGCGACCAATACCCGAGAGTTTGTAGCCACCCACGGGCATTTCCGCCGGCGAAGCTCCGTAGCTGTTGATCCAGCAAATACCGGCCTGCATTTGATGAACAACCCGGTGGGCACGGCGAATATCATTGGTAAACACGCCCGCCGCCAGTCCGGTTTCAGTCGAATTGGCGCGATCAATCACTTCATTTTCGGTGGCGAACGTGAGCACAGACATCACCGGCCCGAAAATCTCTTCCCGCACGATGGCCATATCATCCGTGCAGTCAGCGAAAATGGTCGGCTCAACAAAGTAGCCGCCCTTGGAATCTTCTGGCTCGAACGCATGGCCTCCATGACGCAGTGTCGCGCCTTCTGCCACACCTGTAGCGATATAGCTCAATACCAGCTTGCGGTGCTTGTCAGAAATAAGCGCACCAAAGTTGGTTTGTGGGTTCATCGGATCGCCCGGCAAAATGTTGTTGCGCGTGCGCTCCAGCAAACGCTCCATGAATTTCAGATAGATACCCTCATGCACGAACACTCGGGTGCCGTTGGTGCAGATTTCGCCCTGGGTGTAAAAATTGCCCACCATGGCGGCCGAGATGGCGTTCTCCAGGTCAGCGTCGTCAAAAATAATGAGCGGGGATTTGCCACCCAGTTCCATGGTGACGCTTTTCACAGTGGTCGCCGCCGCAGCCATGACTTTCTTGCCGGTGCCTACTTCGCCGGTAAACGACACTTTGGCGATTTCAGGGTGGTGAGTCAGCCAAGAACCGACTTCCGCCGCGCCCTGCACGACGTTAAACACACCGGCGGGAACACCTGCTTCAATATAAATTTGGGCCAGTTTGGTGGCGCCCATTGGGGTTTCTTCAGACGGCTTGAAAATCATCGCGTTGCCACACGCCAGTGCCGGAGCAGACTTCCAGCAGGCAATCTGTAGCGGGTAGTTCCAGGCGCCGATACCGGCGCAGATGCCCAGCGGCTCTCGGCGGGTGTAATAGAAGTCAGCCCCAAGATCCTGCTGGTTACCCTCAATCGACGGCGCCAGACCCGCAAAAAACTCAATAGAGTCTGCGCCGGTTGCGATGTCCACCGCTTGCGCTTCCTGCAACGGTTTTCCAGTATCCAGAACCTCAATAGCGGCCAGCTCGTCGTTACGTTCGCGCAGCAACGCGACGGCTTTCAGCAGAATACGGCTGCGCTGAACGGCGGGCATGGTAGCCCACTCTATAAAGCCAGCTCGAGCGCTCTCAATGGCGGCCTGCTGCACCGATTCATCCGCTACTTCTACTTCGTAAATCACTTTGCCCGTGGCCGGATTGACAACTGGAAACACCTCACCGGTATTGTTGGCAAAAAAGTGACCGTGAATAAAATTTTGTAAACGAGGCACTGAATGGGACATAAGAACTTACAACCTTAGCGTGAATAATGGATTGTTCTCTTTAGCGGTTGTTCTCTCTGAGTAACGCTGACGGATGTTGTCTGGGGCCGGGCCAGCGTGTCCTGTACAAAGCGCTTACACAGCCGCTCACCCGCTTCGAAACTTTCCTGTGGGTCCAGGCTCAACGCACTGCGCAGCCAGAAGCCGTCTATCATCGCCGCCGTTTGCCTCGCCGCTTCGGTCGCTGCCACAGGCTCCATCAGCTGGGCGAATGCGTGTCGCAGGTTGCTGTAAAGGCGCGCATTGTTGATCTGTTGCAAACGTTTCAGCCCGGGCTCATGCATGGACCGCGTCCAGAAACTCAGCCAGGTTTTTGCCGCCAGTGAAGAGCGCTGGAAGTTGGAAAAATTGGACTCCACAATGCAATTCAAGCGCTGCTCTGGCGACCCGTCGGTCTTCGCCCTGCGCTCACGCAGCTCTTGCCCGAGGTGGGCCAGTAAATACCGCAGCGCTGCTTCAATCAGGCCCTGCTTACCCCCGAAATAGTGGCTGATGATGCCCGACGACATGCCCGCGCGTTTGCTGATGCTGATGATGGTGGTGTTCTGCATCCCCAGTTCGGCGATCGACTCCATCGTTGCTTTGATCAGCTGTTGTTTACGGGTGTCTTTTACGCCAACTTTTGCCATGGTTATCCGTTGTTGTATCGTTCTGAAATTATTAATTGAACGTTCAATTAAGTTTAAGGCTACAGAAACCGAAAAAGACCTGCAACCTGCAGAAGTGCAAGAAACAGCTTATCAAAGTCTGGTAAGGCGATGAACCAGGATCAAAAGATACCCACTAACACCCGGGCGAGTATATTACTCACAAAGCAGGAATACAGACTCTCCAGTTTTCTGTCACTTCTGTACAAAAGCCGAGGCGATCAGCAAGAGTGATGATTTTTTCAACGTTCTTTCTTTTTATCGCCGGCACATCAACGGCTGTTCGGCGTGGTTTGTGAAGCAATGTCCCAACGTCAATTGGCCATTACAACCTTGTTCACAGTGGGCCTTGAGCGCCTGATTGTTGGCCGGACAAAATGTGGTGCAAGCTGCGGCACTCCACCATGGAATCGTCACAGTTGACGACAATATCGGAACGGGCAATGACGTAACTCTTACCGGTAATCTGGTTCTTCACCGTCTGGATCTCGCCGCTCTGCTCCACAGCATTGAACGTGCCGATGAAACGGGTTTCCCGCAGAGACACCGTTTCCAGCCGATCGCCGGGTTTGATGGTGCCTTCGTGATTCATCAATGCCAGCCGCGCCGACGTCCCGGTACCGGTGGTGCTGCGGCAGATGACGCCAGGATGCACATAAGTAGCTGAGCGGGAGCGGTAATAGCCTTCGCCCACACGCTCCACCGGCCCCATGAAGTGAAGGAACGGCAAGGGCCCCACATCGCCTAACGTGTGGTGGGAGAAGCCTCGTTCCGCCTGCACCGCCTCAACAATGGCGTGAGCCGCCTCGGCCAGTTTACGTTCCTCATTCAGTGTCAGGTCAAACCCCAGCTCTTTCGCATCCACCAGAGCATAGAAACCGCCACTGTAAGCAACGCTGTAAGTCATCCGCCCCAAAGACGGCACCTCAACGGTGGCTTTGTAGGTGTGAATGTAGCTGGGCAGGCCTTCACAGGTGATGGATTCCACCACCCCGTCACGCACCGTCGCGTTTATTTGCACCAGCCCGGCCGGCGACTCCAGCAGGAACTGTTGCCTGCCTTCCTGTTTGGGCACAATGCCCGTTTCCAGAACAGCGGTGGCGGTGCAGAGGGTGTTGGAACCGGAGTAAATCGGATAGCCCATCACTTCCATAATGATATACCCGGCCGCGGCTCGCGGGTCTGTCGGCGGCACCAGCAAGTCTACCGACATCTCAGGAATACCGTGGGGCTCTTCCAGCAACAAGCGGCGCAAGCCATCGGCGTTGTCCCGCAGGTATTCCATTTGGGCGCGCACGGTGCCCCCCGGCAACGGATCAATACCGCCGGTAACAATCCGACTCACGTCGCCACCGGCATGGGTATCCATCAGCTGAATGGTCAGTTCCGGTTTCATCACACGTGCCCCAGGGTGAAAAGCTTGCCATGCTCGTTCCACTGCGCATCCGGAACAATCACGATCTTGCCAAGGTAATTGCTGCCCCGATTCTCAAAATAAACCTCGGCATGATGCAAGTCCGACAGTTTGAACGCGCCGTGAAGCACCGGCTTCAATTGGCCGCCGCGAATCCAGGCAATGAGCTGGTCGGCTTCCTCACGGGTACCGTGAGACACCCCGAAAATCTGTACCTGATAAAGGTAAATACGAGTCCAGAGAATCTCGCTGATGTTGCCACCACTGGCACCGGCAATGCTTAACCGCGGGTAGGTACTGCGAGCATTCATGTCAAAGATCATGGTGTCGATGAACGTGTCGGTCATCTCTCCGCCGACCAGGTCCATCACCGCGTCAAACGGCTTGCCGCCCGTTACTGCCTTTACCCGGTCAACAAAGCTGTTCATGTCAGAACGATCCAGTACAGCCTCAGCCCCAAGCTTAAGCAACGCATCGGCTTTGTCGTCTTTACTCAGAGCATAGGGGATAGCGCCCACAATTCGGCACAACTGGATCAGCGCGGTACCCACGCCGCCACTGGCACCGCTTACAAGTACCCGCTCGCCTGCCTGAATGTTGGCTGAGGTGACCATGTGGTAAGCGGTCTGGTAAGAGCACATGCCCATGGAGGCCAGTTCAGCGTCAGACAGCTCCGGGTTGGGAATGTGATGAAATTGGTCCGAAGGCAGCGCGACATACTCTGCATAGCCACCGTCTGCACCGTGGCCGTAGTAATCAGGGGTAAGGTTGATTTCCCTGCGGGCATCGGCGTAGATGTTAAAATCCAGTAACCCACGCTCGCCCAGGCAGCGTTCACTCACTCCCTCACCCACAGCCACCACGCGGCCCGCTATGTCGGCGCCCTGAATACGGGGAAAAATCAACGTCGGCTTGCCACCCATCTGGAAAGACGTCATCTCTCCCTTTTTGGTGGGATAAAGCCCTTCGCGGGCTTTACGGTCGGTATTGTTCTTGGCGGTTGCCGTCACCTGCACCAGCACCTGCCCAGGCGCCGGATGCGGTGTCGACACGCTCTGGTATTCGAGCTTGTCAACCCCACCGTGGCCGGTCAGAACCATTGCTTTCATAGTATTAGGAATCATAGGCGAACCCTCTGCGTCAGATTACACATTGAACCTTAGTCTTTCTGGTCCTCGCCGCGGAAAGCTCCTTGAACGATACGGTCGATCACCATCGCACAGAGCAAAATAGCAAGGCCACCCAAAAGGCCCGGCCCCTTGGCCGCATATTGCAGCGCCTCAAGTATCACTTTACCGAGACCGCCACCCCCGATTAAAGAAATAATCACAACCATTGACAGGCACATTAGGATAGTTTGGTTGACACCTGTCATGATCGACGGCAATGCAAGTGGCACTTCTACATCCTTCAGCAGCTGCCAACCCGACGCTCCAAAAGCCTCGGCTGCTTCTTTGATACTGTCGGGTACCCCGCGCATCCCTAGACACGTTAGCCGTATAACCGGTGGCATGCCGAAGATAATGGTGGCGAGAATGCCGGGTGGGTTGCCGGTACCAAAAAATGCAATGATAGGGATGAGATAAACGAATGCAGGCAGGGTTTGCATTAAATCCAGAACCGGCTCGGCCATGCCATAAGCTCGGCGCGACTTGCCAAACCAAATACCCAGCGGAATGCCTATGGCCACGCAGATAATCACGGCGGCGCCAACCAGCGCTACCGTTTCCATCGCCACAGTCCAGTAGCCCAACAAGGCAATGTAGGCCAAGGCGGCCGTTGTAAAGATTGCAACGCGCGACCCAGCCGACCGCCAGGCAGTGACAATGATCACCAACATAACGACAGGCCAAGGGGTGTCGCCCAACACCACTGTTATCGCATCAAGAACAGTGCTCACCCCCACGGTGATGGCATCAAAAAAACCGCTGCCGGCGATTGCAATGGCGTCAATCTGTACATCAATCCATGTGGCTGAATTCGAAAACAAGGTGCCACTGTCAGGCCCAAGGATAACCTCTGAGATTGCCCTTTCAGGAAACGCATCAAACATTGGCAAAAAGGCACTGACCGTAAACTTGTAAACAACCAGTGGGGCAATCGCTGTAACAAGTACAAGGCCTTGCAACGTGTTGCCCAAAGATCTGCCACTCTTTACGCGCTTGGGATCAGTTCTCCAGCGCGAGTATTGTCTTTCATAGACTTGGTCAGCAAAAAGCCCCTGCAGAAGCTTGCAAAACACAAGCAGGCTGATCCCTCCCAACAGGATGGAGAATGCTCCGGATTGGGCGGCATCCGCCTGTGTCATGGACAACTCAGCCGTCTTGCCAAGATTCTTTGCTAGCTTTTCAAATAAGCCTGGATCTTCGCCGATTGCCCGTGCAGCTTCTGCGCGGGTCAACATTTCTTGTGCGCGCTCCCATTGGCGCAGGGCGCGTTCGGCGATATCAGCACCGGGATTGCCCCAAAGACCAAGACCAATCTGAGCCCACGCAATGAGTTCCAGTATCAGGGTTGTCCAAAACATCCCCCAAATTGCCCGTGAGGCGGACCAGAAAGGCCCCAACAAGGCAGCACTCAGGTTGAAAGTCTGCGGCACCCAACTGGTGGCGGCATGAATCTTATAAAACGCGCGGGTGTAATAACGGCTTCCAGGGCCCACAAACTGTGTGATCGATTGATCAAGCGCAGCACGTTTCACTTGGATGTCAGAGGTAAATGTCGCTTTTGTGCCACTGGAATGACTACGCATCCTTGCCTCCCTGTATGCCGCGCAACAGGTGGGCCTTATTTACAACACCCACATCATGGCCGTCTCTGGTGATCACGACGGGGTCGTACGTATCTACAGATAGATCGATCAAATGATCCAAATCTGCGTTTTCATCAGCACGCGGCGCGTTATCAAGAACAACGCTTGAGGCACTTCGAAAAACCTCGATTGGCTCCATTATAGAATAGGCACGCACCAGCTTAAGCTTAGAGATCCCTTGCACAAACTCGCGCACGTAGTCATCAGCGGGCGTCATTACGATGTCTTCTGGTGTACCTATCTGCACGATCACGCCATCTTTCATGATGGCAATACGGTGGCCGATGCGGATGGCCTCATCCAGATCATGGGTGATGAACAGGGTTGTCTTCCCCAGTTGTGCCACCAGTGCCTTGAACTGATCCTGCAGCTGCAATCGGATTAGTGGGTCAAGGGCAGAAAACGGCTCGTCCATCAGAAGAATTTCAGGATCAGCGGCTAAAGCACGCGCAATACCCACGCGCTGTTGCATTCCCCCCGACAGCTGCGCGGGGCGGCGGTCTTCATACCCACTCAAACCAACCAATTCCAGCGCGTGGTCAGATATGGCCCAACGTTTCGATTTAGGAATTTTGCGGATTTCCAGAGGGTAGCCAACGTTTTCTCGCACAGACCGGTGTGGCATCAACGCCACATGCTGAAACACCATTCCGATATGCTCCGCCCGGAGGCGACGCAGGTCGGCAGGCAACAGTGCCGACACATCCTGTCCCAAAATATCTATCTGGCCCGATGTAGGCTCAACCAAACGGTTTATGTGCCGCACCAAGGTGGATTTTCCCGATCCTGAGAGACCCATAATGCAAAAAATCTCACCTCTGACCACGTCGAAGCTGGCCCCCTGAACCGCAACAACGCAACCAAAACGCTGTAGAACTTCGGGTTTTCCCAGGCCTTCGGCTAGCACTGCCTCCATCGCTTCCTCTGCGCGCGGACCAAAAATTTTCCACACGTTTTGCAGCTTGACAACTGTTTCGCTCATACTTCCAACCCTTAAGCTTGTCGGGGTCGCGACGAAAAACGCGCACGACGCAAACTTTCAGTAGTGAAAGCAAAAAATCAGTTGGCGAACCAACGCAGAACCAAAGTGTCGTTCTTTGCGATCCATTCCCGCGCATACTCGTCCGCATCCCGCTTTTCGACGACTAAGGCAAACGTCATTTCAGAAAGCTGAGCCGTGGTCAGTTGCACATTTTCCAGCATTGCTGCCATTGCGGGGAAATCATTTTTAAGTGCCGTTGCATAGGCCACATGGATGCTGAGAGGCGGCCATGCAACGGCCGCATCCGAGTTATTCAACCAATCGGGGTCCTGATCGGGCTGGGCTACCTTCCACATAGCTTCGTTGTAGGCCGGTTCTTCTAAACGAACCAAATTTTGCAACGCGAACGCATAGTGTGGCGAATAGCAAAAGCCGGCCCACGGTTCGCCCGCCTTCACGATGGCATCCATCTCAGCATAGGCGATGGCATCGTCAGCTTCACGCAAATCCATGGTCTGGGCGTAGCCATAAGATTGCGCACGGATTTTTTCGACATTAGTTGACTGCCATCCGGTCACACCGATCCAGAGATCCCCTTTGCCATTGCCATCCCTATCAAGCAGTGCCGCCACATCTGGGCGGGTCAGGTCATCAATCGATGTAATGTTGTATTTTTCAGACGTCGCCTTGTCGACGCACATACCTTGAAACGCTGCGGCCGACCTTGCGCTAATGGTAACGCTGCCTTTTTGGGTGACAAATTGGTCCACTAGATTTTGCTGATTGGGCAGCCAAACTTCGGGCATTATCTGCACCGAACCTGCGTCCATCGCTTCGAAGATAATTGCATTTGTCCCGTTCTGCAGTTCCACCTCAAGCCCAAGATTACTTTCTATAGCATTTTGCAGAATTTTTGCAGTGACTGTGACAGAAGGCCAGTTCGGCACACCGATCACGACGTCGGCAGACATTGCCGGTCCTGCCAGGCAGGAAACGAGAGTACTCAAGAGTATTGCAACTGATTTCATCGAACTTTTTCCCTATTGTGACCACTCATTGAGTCTTTTATACACCGAGTTTCATCGACCGAAACAAGAAGGCAAGCCTCGCCATGGACGACCTGCCCGCAGTCGATAAAACATGTTTTCGACCATCATTCACAGGTCGCGCTTGTCATAAATATTTTCTTGAAGCATCGTTATCTCTAGCTTCGATCGGTGCTCATCACTGGGCATGAATCGGGGCATGGCAAACGTGTTTTACGAGCAGTGAAGAAAGCTTAATATTACAAGTTTTATTTTTTTATTCAACGTCTTATGTGAAAAATTTAACAGACTCTAGCGCCGGTCTGAAAGAGATTTTACGTGTGTTTCAGGACATCCCTCCGGCTTTTCGCCCATCACCGCAGAGTTTGGGTCATCAGGGGTGACAACCTCTTCTCGTGTTGAACAACCAACGACAAAAACGGCAAGAACAATCGCTATGATTTTTTTTTAATGCTCTTTCTCGTTCTGGGCAAAACATCTGCTGTTGCGGCTGCCTGAATTCTGGTGCAACTTAACGATGTTGCTTATGAGGCGCTTGATCACAGCCAGAGGGAAGCTGAATCAGCCCAAAATTGATCTGCCCTGAGTTACGCAAGTAGGCCGCGTCAAGCCAGTGTTCAAGCTTGACGCGGCCTACTCAGAATGCGCTTTTACGTCTTAGTCAACGGCTCTTTGTACCGCCACATAGTGCGTGACCTTAGCCCCGTCCATCACCGGTGATACCTTCCACTCGATGTTGAAAGGAGTACCGTCTTTGCGATAGTTAACGGTGCTGCCGTGGAAGGTTCGATTACTCTGCAGATCATCAGACAAACGGTCTGTCTCCACTTTGTCGGTCTCCGGCCCCTGCAGCAAACCGGGTGTTTTGCCCAGCACGTCGTCGGCCGAATAGCCCGTCAGGTCGGTGAAGGCCTGGTTGACATAAATGATCACCGAATTCTTATGATTATCGGTCACGTCCGTCACCATCACCGACTCAAAAGCCAGACCCGCAACAGACTGAAAAAGTGGGGATTGCAGTAATTCTTTGGAATGATTCATACATTTCCTTTTGCATCAAAAAGTGGATCCGATTTTAAAGGATAGAGGCACGATTATACGCACAGCAACCCACGCTGTATCAACCCCGGCGGCACGACGGACAGAGGCACCTTTGTTTTTCAAAGCTGGCTGTAACGGGTTTTCCTCAAGTGAAAAAACGCTGGCAGCCAGAATGTGTTAGCCTAGGATTTCTGGTGTGCGAGTTATCAAGTACTTTTCTGCTTGGCCAGTTCGAACGCGTTCTTTCAGCGTGTTTTCGATATCTCGCGTTTTATCGGCGGCCTGCCCGCCCTCGGCGCTCTGTTTAACCGACAGATACCGCCTGTTTTAAAGACAGATACAGTCTTCGTAGAATTGCGCCATTAATACATTCGACCCTGGCGCGCACTGCCTAAAAACCAAAGTCATTGTGACTTTTAGAAAGATTACTGTGGGCGCCGGATTAATGACGTGCTTTTAAAAAAGCTTGCGATGCTGTTATTGTCGTGTACTTTTTTGCCCAAGTATAATTTCGCACTAAAACGAGACAGGACCTTGCCTATAATCAAAGAAAGTACGTAATAATCCATTGTGGATAACAATACTTTTCGGAGATGTGTATGAGATTTTTAAATAAACTTGTAACTGCCGCTGCCGTTAGCTCGCTTGTGCTTGGCGCGACTGCAGCCCAAGCAGATTCAAAAGAGCCTATTGTAATTGCCACCCATAACTGGACCAGCCAAATCACCATGGCGTACGTTATTGGCGGTATTTTTGAAAGCATTGGCAATAATGTTTCGTACGTACCTGCTGATAGCCAAGCGGTTTACGAATCTGTTCGTAACGGCGACGTTACTATTGCCCACGAGGTCTGGCAGTCTACTTTTGGCAAGTCTTTTAACAATGCCTTAGACGCCGGCGGTATTATTGATGTGGGCACGCACGCCTCTGCTACTCAAGAAGAGTGGTGGTACCCTGCGTATGTAGGCGATTTGTGCCCGGGCCTACCCTCTTGGGAAGCACTGAACGATTGTGCCGATCTTTTTGCAACGCCAGGCAGTGGCGGCAAAGGGCGCTATCTGGACGGCCCTATGGACTGGCATGGCCAGGAAACCCTGGATCGTATTGAAGCCCTGGATATGAACTTTACAGCCAAGTTTGCCGGGTCATCCGGCGCACTTTGGGCGGAGCTGGAGTCTGCGGCTAAAGACAACCGCGCCGTAGTGGTTTTTAACTGGTCACCTAACTTCACCGATGCCGGTGACGGTGGTAGCTTCGTCGAATTCCCCGCGTACACAGAGGGCTGTAAGAAGTCAGACGGCGGTGACGGCAAGTGTGGTTCTCCCCCAGCCGGTTGGTTGAAGAAAGCGGCGTATTATCAAATGCCCGCAAAATGGCCAACCGCTTATAAAATCTTTAATAACGTGTCCTTTACCAAAAGCGATATTGGCAATATGGCGGCATTGGTGGATATCGATGGCATGAGCCACGAAGCAGCCGCTACTAAATGGCTGGCTGATAACGAAGCAACTTGGAAAGCCTGGTTGTAAGACAGATGCGTTAACCTGAGCGCGCTGCGCTCAGGTTAGCTCTTTTATTCAGAATCTCTGTTTATTTATTCTGTTTTTTTCAGTAACAGCGGTGCTATTAACACGGTGCAACAACACTCTATTGCGCTTGTTAACCGATATACTCGTTGAATTATTACCATCGACTCTATCTTTAGCACTCCATTTTTATAGGAATTTGTTTATGTCAACGTCAGCTCAGCCGGTCATCAAGTGCGAGTCTGTCTATAAAATTTTTGGTGCTAACGCTGTAAAAATTCTGGAACAATCAAACGGAAAGATAGATACAGCGTCGTTACTCAAAGCCGGATGCGTTATTGGCGTTAACAACGCTTCTTTTGAAGTACACAAAGGTGAAATGCTCGTCATCATGGGCCTGTCAGGCTCTGGCAAATCCACACTTCTGCGCTGTATTTCACGGCTGATCGACACAACTGCGGGCAATATTTTTATTGATGGTGAAGACCTGCTTGCGATGAATGCAAAAGAACTTATCAACATTCGTCGTAATAAAATGGGCATGGTATTCCAGAGTTTTGCTCTTCTGCCTCACAAAACCGTTTTAGAAAACATTGCCCTACCATTGCAGGCAAAAGGCATAAGCACTCGCGACAGCATGGCCCGTGCGATGGACATGGTGAACCTGGTAGAGCTCACAAATTGCGAAAACGACTTTCCCCGCCAGCTCTCTGGTGGTCAACAACAGCGTGTCGGCATTGCCCGCTCGCTGGCCGTGGAACCTGAAATCTGGTTTCTGGATGAGCCCTTCTCAGCCCTGGACCCGTTGATTCGCAGAGAAATGCAAGACGAGTTTCTGCGTTTGCAAAGTGTACTGAACAAAACCATCTTATTCGTCACCCACGACTTCGATGAGGCGCTACGCCTTGCCGACCGCATCGCCATTATGAAAGACGGCGTCATCGAACAAATTGACACCCCGTCCAACATCGTACTCAAGCCAGCCACGGAGTACGTCGCTAAGTTCACCCGTGGCGTGCCGCGTGAGCGCGTACTTTCTTGCCAGGCCATCATGGAAGAATACGACGCAACCGCCAAGATGAGCGACCTCACTGTTTCGGCCCATGCCATTATCGAAACCGTAGCGGGGCCCGTGCTAACCGAGCAAGACCCGGTGGCCGTGGTTGACGCCGAGGGCAATATTGTTGGCGCTTTGAACCGCAACATTATGATAGACGTCTTGTTTGGCGAAACTAATGGCGTGTCAGTTAATAATTAAGTTATGAGCAAAGTCTAATGCACTATTTTATTGAACATAAATGGACGCAGTTTGTCGCCCTCTTGGTGGTGTTCTTTGCACTCACAATGGCCATAGACCCAGCCACAGGTGGCAACCTCTGGCGCCTGCAAGAAACCCGATTCTGGTTGCTGCCTGACGTTGTCAACGATGGCCTTAAATTCCTCATCAACGACTTTTGGGTGGTCGAAACTTACGACGCCGAATTAGGCATCACCGAACAGTCGACCATGATGAAAGAGTTTACTCGCGACCTGTCTGGCGTGGTTCTGTTCAGCATCAATTTGATTCGTGAACTCCTGTTAGGCGGCGTCAAAACCGTTGTGGCCTTTACCAGCTGGGACTTTATTAGCGAAAACGAGTGGGCTCGAATCCCGGCACTGCCGTGGCCTGCTGTTGCTGCAGGTGCCTTTTTAGCAGGGCAGTATCTGGGTGGCCGTAACCTGTCACTTTTAGCCGGCATCAGCACCATTTACATTGCTGTGTTTGGTCAGTGGACACCCGCCATGCAGACCTTGTCGTTTGTGTTGGTGGCCGTACCTTTATCGGTTCTGTTGGGGTTAACCCTGGGCATCGTCGCCTTCAGAAACAGAACCTTTGAGGCGGTCCTCGCACCGCTGCTGAACGTGGCTCAAACCATGCCCCACTTCTCGTACCTGATCCCGGTCGTGGTGTTCTTCGGCATTGGCGACCACGCGGGTGCTATTTCGACGGTTATTTTTGCCACCCCCCCGATGATTCGCCTCACCATTCTGGGCCTTAAAAAAGTTTCTCCAGAAGTGGTGGAAGCCGGCATGATGAGCGGCTGCAACTCACGCCAGCTTATGTTTAAAGTACTCATCCCTACCGCACGCCATGACATTTTAATCGGCGTTAACCAGGTCATCATGCAGTGTTTGGCCATGGCCGTTATCGCATCGTTTATTGGCGCAAAGGGCCTGGGCTACGACTTACTGGTGTCTTTAAACATGCTCAAGATAGGTCAGGCCCTCGAACTGGGTATATCCATTGTGTTGATTGCGGTGGTTCTGGACAGGTTATCCCTGGCCTGGGCGAAAAAGCAGGTGGATTACTTCGCTGACGTACCGTTTCATTTGCGTCACAAGTATTCACTCGCCTTCGTGGGGATTTTGATCTTCACCTCCGTTGTTGCCTATGCCGCGTCTATAGCGTTTCCAGACAAGGCCAACTACTTTTATTTTATTCAAGAATCACAAGGACTCACTACCGAAAAGTTCTGGGATGCCATTGTAGACTGGATTATCACCAACACTTACGACAGCGTACAAAGCTTTAATTTTTTCATGATTGCCTCGATTTTGATGCCCATGAAAGAAGCCTATTTATCGATGCCCGTCGCGGCCACCCTGTTTCTGGTTGCAGGTACCGGTTACATCGTTGGCGGCCTTCGCTCTGCGATTGTTGCAACGGCTTTTATTGCCTTTATTGCCTTAACACCCTGGTGGGATCGCGCCCTGATTACGGCCTACATGACCACCTTTGCGGTCGTCATCTCCGTAACGATTGGCTGTAGCGTCGGCATTTTGTGCTCGCGAAGTCCCAGGGCCACCAAGTCTATATTGCTGGTCTGTGACACGTTTCAGACGTTTCCGTCATTCGTCTACTTAATCCCGGTTATCATGTTGTTTGGTGTGAGCGACTTATCAGTGCTTATTGCGGTGATTGTGTACGCCACTATCCCTGCCACACGTTACACCGTGGAAGGGTTGAGTAACGTGCCAAAAAGCTTGCAAGAAGCCGGTTCTATGTCGGGAGTCAACCGCACCCAACGGTTACTGAAAATTGAACTGCCCCTGGCGTTCCCGCACATCATGCTGGGCATCAACCAAACCGTCGTATTCTCTTTGTTTATGATCATTATCGGCGCCTTTATCGGCACCGACGACTTGGGTCAGCTGATCATGCAGTCTTTGTCTGAGGCCAATGGTATGGGCCAAGGCATCGTGCTCGGCTTATGCGTTGCCTTTATTGGCCTGGCCGTAGACCACTTGATTAATACCTGGGCGGATCAGCGTAAAAGAGTGCTGGGAATTGCTTAACCGATAAAATCAGGAAATCGAAAGAAGGCAAAACGAAACTAGAAATGGCCCAACGAACGCAAATTCTGATGCATAAGCCTTAACGGCTATAACCTGATGTAATAACCGTGCCTAATCAGTTTCGCCAACTGAGCCGGCGCTCATCATCGCGGCAGACTTCATAAGTAGTGCAGGCTTCAAAAAAATTGACACTGTTAAACCGAGAACAAATGTGTCGATTTGGCAACGCTTACACAATTAAGAAGATGAATGCCATACTGCACTCACACGTACTGCAGATGAGGAGTCGGGTATATGGCGAACGATGTATGGAAATGGGATCCGAACAGTTTCCTCGACGATTTTCCAGTCGAAGATACACCCGGTATAAAACTTTTGCTTAACAGTGCCGGCGTGCTTATGGCCGGCCGCGGCGAAAGTATCGACAAGGTTCTTAACTCAGATCTACACTCGCTTGGGGAATGCATCGACACGTTGTTCCCCGAAACGGCCGGAAACCGGGGACTACGAGAGGCCCACGCCAGGGCTATGGAAGGTTGGCCCACAGCTGGATACCGGCCGAAGCCCAGCGCGCCCTTCGTGAATCTGAGTTTCAACTCTATTACCAGCCTGTGGTTGACACGCGTACCGGGCCTGGCTGCACGAAGCAGGCGTGTTTTTCCAGCAGGGATACTACTTTGCACACCCCGCTCCTTTCTCATAACGTACAGAGCCCTGTGGTACAGAGCCCTGTGGTTCACACCAAAGCGCCGTTCACAATGGCCCTCAACTCCTGCCGGATCGGGTAAGACGACGAGGGAATCAGCTGCGTCATGAAGATCATGACCAGCTCCTCGGCCGGATCGATAAAAAAGTTAGTGCTCGCCAAGCCACCCCAACCGTACTCGCCGGCCGAGCCGCTGGTCTGGGATTTGGCAACGTCTGTCTTGACCGAGAAACCCAGGCCAAAACCGGTACCGGCATAAGGTGTTTCGCTGAACGCTCCAACCGCAAAGCTCGGCAAATCCTGATTATATGGCAAGTGGTTACAGCGCATGAACTCCAGAGTTTTTCGACCAATAATCCGCTGCCCCCTAAACTCTCCACCCTGACAAAGTGCCTGGGCAAAATGGAAGTAATCGTCAATGGTGGACACCAGACCGCCACCGCCTGACACATACTTATTTTTTTGCCGGAAATGTGACGTCTCTGGATCGTCCTGCAGGTTGAACTGATCGCCCGGCCGGTGCTGATAGCAAGCGGCAAAGCGGTCAAGCTGATCGTCACGAACCTGAAAGCCGGTGTCTGGCATGTCCAGGGGGCGAAAGAGTTTATCGCGCAGGTACTCGTCCAAAGGCTGATCCGCCAGCAACTGCACCAAATACCCCAGCACATCCGTGCTGACAGAATAGTTCCAGGCCGTACCCGGTGAAAACTCAAGCGGCAGCTCACCCAGCTGGTCCACCAGTGCGTCCAGCGTCAGGTTCCGGCTGCCATCAAGCCCCAACTCACGGTAGGCTGCGTCAACGTTGGTGCGGTTCATGAATCCGTACGTCAGGCCCGACATATGGGTGAACAAGTCGCGAATGGTCATGGTGCTGATGGCTGGCGTGGTCACAAAATGGGGATAGACACCGCTTTTATACACCCGCAGGTTTTTCCACCCCGGAATGTACTTGTGTACCGGATCATCCAGCAAAAACCGCCCCTGCTCGTAAAGCTGCATCATGGCGATCGAAGTGATCGGTTTGGTCATCGAGTAAATGCGGAAAATGGTATCCCGGCAGACCGGTTTATTGCGCTCCACATCCATCAATCCCTGGGCTTTCACGTAGGCAATTTCCCCCCGCCGAGCGACCAGCGTCAGCGCACCAGGCAGCTTTCCAGGCTGGAGATAGCGACGATCAAGATGGCGTTCAATGTTGCTAAGCTGGTCTACTGAAAGGCCGGCAACCTGTTTGAATTCGGTCATAGAGAAGGCACCTTGAAGTGTGGCTTTTTTGCAGTCGTCAAACTAGCGCATGCCGCGGGTGCTGGCAAAAAAAAGTGCCAAAAGAGGCAATAAGAAAGTCAACGTGCACCAGTCTGCTACTATTGAGCCAACACCCACACAAGAGCAGACGCACGATGGATACAACCAAATTCTACATTGACGGAAAATGGGTAACGCCTGAAGGCACCCAAACCATAGACGTTATCAACCCTTCTGATGAAACCGGATTTGCCACAGTTACTCTGGGTTCTGAGGCTGACACGAACATGGCCGTCAGCGCCGCAAAAAGCGCCTTCCCGGCTTGGTCGATGTCAACCAGGGAACAACGTATTGACCTGCTAGAGCGCTTGCTGGAAACCTACAGCGCGCGTGCTGAAGAGATGGCACAAACCATCAGTAAGGAAATGGGAGCGCCCATCAACTTGGCAAGAACGGCCCAAGTGGGTGCCGGCGCTGCGCATCTGAAAAACACCATTCGTGCCCTGAAGACCTTTAACTTTGAGCACGCCCTGGGTGATCACGCGCCAGAAAACAGAATTATGCACGAACCGGTGGGCGTTTGCGCTCTGATAACCCCCTGGAACTGGCCGATGAACCAAATAATGCTGAAAGTGCCGGCTGCCATTGCGGCTGGCTGCACAGTGG
>Ga0307981_1000203_pt1 | contig 62594 bp, 55 predicted proteins | sample OrgLakmetagen987_FD_201849 | JGI IMG/M metagenome (GOLD analysis project Ga0307981, IMG submission 201849) | Saline water microbial communities from Organic Lake, Antarctica - #987 | ecosystem: Environmental > Aquatic > Non-marine Saline and Alkaline > Saline | place: Antarctica: Organic Lake... | reverse complement strand
TGGCCCTGCCAGCGGCCACGCGGCTCCTCCAGATAATGCGGTGCAATATCACGCAGGACGGGCGCGGGCAGCGCCGATTTCAAGCGGTCGAGGAAATCAGAATTCAGGATGCTTTGAGTCATGTGATCAACCTAGCGCCGTTGCTGACAAGCGGGAACAGCAAATCGCCGCATTTGCGGTCTGGCGAAGGCCCCGCAGACGGCCCATGCCACGATGCGCCGGGGAAAACCTTTCTCGGGCCGCCCCCCCTACCTAGAGCCCTGCATCACTGCGCCCGCGCCGGTCATGGCGCAGAGCGGCATACAGGACGTGCGTCCGCCAACGCCCCTCGATCTGTAGGTAGCTTTGCGCGACGCCCTCGTATTTAAAGCCACATTTTTCCAGCAACCCGCGCGATGCGGCGTTGGATGGCAGGCATGCGGCCTCAATCCGGCTGAGATCTAGCCGATCAAACGCGTAATGCACCATCGCCGGTATCGCTTCGCGCATGTAGCCTTGGCGCGCATGGCTCTCACCGATCCAATAGCCCAGCGTGCCCGATTGACTGGGACCGCGCCGGATATTGTCCATCGTAATGGCGCCTAGCAGGCGGTCATCCTCGCGGCGCACCAGAAACAACGGCAAGGCCGTGCCAGCGATAATGCTGCGCTGCGCCCAGTAGACACGATTGGTAAACCCCCTGCGCGAGAGGTGATCGGCAGCCCATGTCGGCTCCCACGGGGTAAGGAAATCAGCAGATGCCCGCCGCAGATGCACCCAGTCGCGAAAATCAGCCATCACCGGCTGGCGCAAGCTCATCCGCTCCGTTTCGATCCGAACCTTACGGCGCGGAAGCAACATCACGCGGCGCGCCGGTTCTGTAGTGCCTCCAACGTCGGGGCGTCCTCGACCGGGCCATAAAGCGCCAGTGCGGCGGGCGCATGCGCCGCAGTCTTCTCAGCCAGATTACGAACATCAGCGAGCGTGACGGCGTCAATCTTCTCGACAACCTCCTCAAGCCCGGGGATTCGGCCCCAGATCTGTATCATGCGAGCAAGCCGCTCTGCGCGATTGCTGGGGCTCTCCAGCCCCATCAAAAGGCCTGCTTTCATTTGGGCACGGGCTCGCTCGATCTCATCGGGGCGCATGTCAGTCGCCGCGCGCTTCATCTCGTCTATTGTGATTTCAGCAAGCCCGGCCATCTGCTCGCCCGAGGTACCTGCATAGACCGTCATCATGCCGGTATCGGCATAGGCGCCTGCCTGCGCATAGATGGTATAGCACAACCCGCGCTTCTCGCGGATTTCCTGAAAGAGGCGCGATGACATGCTGCCACCAAGCGCAGTTGCATATATCTGGGCCGCGTGGATCGCCGGATCTGAATAGTCGGGTGATTCGAATGCAAGCGCCATATGCGCCTGTTCCAACGTTTTGATTGTCCGGCTCTCGCCACCGCAAAACTGCGCGCGGGGGGCCACGGGGTCAGCACCCGGCGTCATATCACCAAACATTGCCTCGGCCGCTTTGACTAGCGCATCGTGATCGACGGCGCCCGCCGCCGACAGCACCATTTGGCCGGGCCGGTAATGCTGATCGACAAAACCTGTAAGATCCTCACGGCTGAACCGCGCGACACCCTCATGCTGCCCCAGAATGGCACGCCCAAGGGGGTGGTCTGGATAAGCCTTTTCCTGAAGCCAATCGAAGATTATATCGTCAGGTGTGTCCAACGCCTGTCCAATTTCCTGCAAGATGACGCCGCGCTCAGTTTCGATCTCGGACAGATCAAAGATCGAATTGCGCAGGATGTCAGCCACCACGTCCAGCGCCAAAGGCACGTCATCCTTCAGCACACGCGCATAATAAGCGGTCACTTCGCGACTGGTGTAGGCGTTGATATAGCCGCCTACATCCTCGATCGCCTCGGCAATTTGGAGCGCGTTGCGCCGCGCCGTGCCCTTGAATGCCATGTGCTCCAGGAAATGCGCGATGCCATTCTGCTGCGGTAACTCATTACGCGCGCCGGCAAGAACCCAGACACCGATGGCAGCCGATTCCAAGCCCGGCATCGCCTCGGTCACGATACGAAATCCGTTCGGCAGTGTGGTGAGATTTACGCTCAATGCGCGGTCCGATCTTTTATTAGCGATTCTATGGCGCCAAGATCGTTCTCGACCTTGGTTATCCGTTCCTTGCGCTCATACAGGTCCGCCATATGCGGGGGCAAGGGGGCGTGCTGGCCGCTGGCCTGCTCAACCGCCGCGGGAAATTTGGCTGGATGGGCGGTAGCCAATGTAATCATGGGTACATTGGGCGTCAGATGCTGCTCGGCAACGTTAACACCTACGGCCGTATGCGGGCAAAGCAACTCGCCCGCCCGCTCCCACGTCTGGCGGATCGTCGCGCGCGTCTGATCCTCGTCGCAGCGGCCCGAATCGTACACCTCCCGCAAGGCCTCCAGCGCACCTTGGCTGACCACGAAGCCGCCTGTCTTCAGCTCTTCCATTAACTGTGCGGTAGCGCCCGCGTCACGGGCATACGCCTCGAACAGGGCGCGCTCAAAATTAGAGGACACCTGTATATCCATCGATGGACTTATCGATGGGATCACACCATCGGGGGTGTAGCCATCACCGCTGAGGCAGCGATGCAGGATGTCGTTCTGGTTTGTTGCAACGACCAGCCGCTCAATAGGTAGGCCCATGCGTCGGGCGATAGACCCCGCGAACACATCGCCGAAATTACCCGTCGGCACGGTAAAGCTAACCTTGCGATGCGGCGCCCCCAGCGCCACGGCAGAAGTAAAGAAATAGACGACCTGCGCCAGCACGCGCGCCCAATTGATACTGTTGACCCCAGCAAGACCTACTTCATCACGAAACGCAAAATCGTTGAACATATCCTTAACACGGGCCTGACAATCGTCGAAATATCCGGTCATGGCCAGCGCGTGGACATTGTCTTCGGTCGCTGTGCTCATCTGGCGGCGCTGCACCTCGCTGACGCGGCCGTGAGGATAGAGGATGAAAACATCAACCATATCAAGCCCGCGAAACGCATCAATAGCGGCAGACCCAGTGTCGCCGCTGGTCGCACCAACGATGCACACACGGCTACCGCTGCGCTTGAGCGAGGCTTCGAACAGCTGGCCGATCAACTGCATCGCAAAGTCCTTGAACGCGAGCGTTGGGCCATGAAACAGCTCGAGCAGGTGATGCCCCGAGGCCAGTTGCACCAGCGGCGCGCGGGCCGCGTGCGAGAATCCTACATAGGCGCGCGCGATGATATCCTCAAACTCGGCATCCGTGAACGCATCGCCGATATAGGGCCGCATGATACGAAACGCAGCCTCCTCATAGCTGACGCCCGCCAGCGCGGCAATTTCGGCCTGCGACATCTGGGGGATCGTCTCGGGCAGGTAGAGCCCACCGTCGCGCGCGAGGCCAGCCAGCATTGCCTCCTCGAAGGTTAGGATCGGGGCCTTTCCCCGCGTCGATACATATTTCATACCTCAGCCTTTCAAGTCACGGCCGCGCGGGCCCCGTGTCATCCGCCAGATCAAGTAACAGGTCATCGCCAGCCAAATGGCAGCCAGTGAAAACCATGTCATCGCATATTGCAGGTGATTGTTGGAAATCGCGGCAGTGTCTATCGGCAGGGCAGTGATCCCCGCGCCGGGCCCACTGATCTGCTGCCGCACGACCAGCAGCACCGGCTCGGTCTTGAGTGCAGCGGCCATTGCAGGCACGTCGCGAGCAAACCAGATACCACGCCCTGTATCGGGGTCTGGTGTATAGCTGTCGATCTCGTTGGGCCAATGCAGAGTGCCGATTAGCTGCGCTGGCCCCACGCTCGGCGGCGTATCCTTGGCCTCAAGCTGAACAAAACCACGATCGACCATTATCCTGCGCGTCCCCGTCTCAAAGGGTTGGATGAGGCGGTATCCCGCCCCCAGTTCCTTAGCGCCGACAAGGACATGCAACTGCGCCGGAAGCAGCGTACCATTCACTTGGACCGGCAGGTATTTGTCGTCGATCGGATCAGGCCGCGCAGGCAGGGGCACTGGCGCCGCGGAGATACGCGCGTCGATCTGCGACAGCGCAGCCTCTTTCCACGCCAGACGCTGCAATTGCCAGACGCCCAGAGCGATCAGCACGGACACGCCCATCAAGCCGAACAACAAAGGCACCACAAACCGCCGCATGAAACATCATCCTCCAAGGTAAAAGTGCGAGAGGCAAATCCTCTCGCACTTCTTTTCTTGCTAAAAATTTACCTGTTCTTCACGCCAGCCCACACGCGGGCGGGTGTTATTGGCCCCAGACATAGATCGAAGCAAAAAGGAAGAGCCAAACCACGTCAACGAAGTGCCAATACCATGCGGCCGCTTCGAAGCCGATATGGTTTTCCGGGGTGAAGTGCCCCTTGAGCGTTCGCAGATAGCAGATGAACAGAAAAATGGTACCAATCACGACATGCGCACCGTGGAAACCGGTGGCCATGAAGAAGTTCGCACCATAGATATTGCCCGAGAAGCCAAAGGCAGCATGGCTATACTCATACATCTGAAAGCCGGTGAAGAGCACGCCCAGTACCACGGACAGCAAAAGACCTCGTTTCATGTCTTCGCGGTTATTTTCATGCACCAAGGCATGGTGCGCCCAAGTCGCGGCAGCGCCCGAGCAGAGCAGGATCAGCGTGTTGATCAGCGGCAAGTGCCACGGATCAAATGTCTCAATTCCTACAGGTGGCCAGACGCCGTCGATACCCGGTGAAAGCTCGCCCATCGGGTACATCGCATGCTTGAAAAAACTCCAAAACCACGCAGCAAAGAACATGACCTCAGACATAATGAACATGATGAAGCCATAGCGCAGGCCGATCCGCACGACGGGCGTATGATCGCCTGCCTGATTCTCAGCCACCGTTTCAGACCACCAGCCGTACATGGTGTAAAGAACCCCAACAAAGCCAATCAGGAACACCCAAGGCTGGTTGCTATCGGCTTGAGGCGAAATCCAAAGGACGGCGCCGAATAGCATGATAAACGCGGCGACCGACCCCAAAAGGGGCCAGACCGACGGGGCCAGAATATGATAGTCGTGGTTCTTTTCATGTGCCATATCAGGTTCCCTCGTGAACGGGCTTCAAGCGTTTTGCAAAGACAAAGGGCACGCGTACCTTGGCACACGGCCCCCCACATTTCGCAGCATTCCAATCTACCCCCACTCGAAGGCTAGACTGAAACAAGTTAATTCATGGTTTTACCCGTTTCAGCGTCTGGCGCAAGGGCGGCCTGCTGTTCAGGCATGTCGATTTGATAGAATGTGTAGGACAGCGTGATCGTGTGGGTGAATTTAGCATCGCGGTCCTTGACGATCTCGGGATCGACGAAGAACGTCACCGGCATCTCGACCCGCTCACCGGGCTGGAGAATTTGCTCGGTAAAGCAAAAACACTCAATCTTCTCAAAGAAACCACCAGCCTCGTAGGGCGTTACGTTGTAAGATGCCTGCCCCGCGATAGGTTTGTCGGTTGGGTTGTAGGCCTCGTAGAAGGCAAGACCCGTCTCGCCGATACGCAGTTCCATCTCGCGCTGCATCGGTTTGAACTCCCACGGCATCTGGCGGTCGAGGCTCCCATCGAAGCGCACTTTGATGGTCTGATCCAGAATGATGTCCGAATCCGCCTCAGCCACTCCGGTGACGCCGCCAAAGCCGGTGACGCGGCAGAACCAGTCGTAAAACGGCACGGACGCCCATGCGAGTGCGCTCATCATCACAACAACGCCGACCAGCTGGATCACAGTCTTGTTAGTGTTAGTCACTTTCGCCATAGCCCACCCCCTTTGCAGTGTCAGGAACTGCAAAATCTTCCTGACTCACCTTGGCGATTGTGAGTCCAAAAACCAATGCGACAAATGCTGCCAGTACCACGCCCAGCCCCATGTTGCGGCTGAAACGGCGGGTGTGCATCTCGTGACTTTTGCGGAAAAATGCCATCAGATTCCCCAGATGCCGAGCGGTCCGGCGCCAAGCAAGTCATTGCTGCGCAGCACAGCATCGATCAAGATCGCGACGAAGAGGCCGAAGAGATAATAGAGAGAATGTTTGAATACAGTCTTTTCAGTGGCGTATTCGTCAGCGTCTGCTGCCACCTCGTCCCGGTTCCAGATTCGCCACGCACCGCGGAGGAACAGCGCGTTCAGTAGCACGGCCGCGACTAGATAGACGGGCCCACCGATCGAGGTAAAGAGGAGCGCAAACGACACCGGCACCAGAAGGATAGTATAGACGAGGATATGGTTACGCGTGACGCGGCGACCGTGTGTCGACGTCAGCATCGGGACGCCTGCCTCGTCGTAGTCAGATTTCATAAAGAGCGCCAACGCCCAGAAATGCGGCGGTGTCCACATAAAGATCAGCGCAAACATCAGCAGCGACTCGATGGAGATGCCGCCTGTTGCAGCCGCCCAGCCGATCATCGGGGGGAGGGCACCGGCGGCGCCTCCGATCACGATATTCTGCGGCGTCCAACGCTTTAGCCACATCGAATAGATCACGACGTAGAAAAAGATAGTGAATGCCAAAAGCCCGGCCGCGACCAAATTGGTCGCGAGGCCCAACATGACGACCGAAATGGCGGACAATGCGATGCCAAAGCCAAATGCTTCGCCCTCGGTGATGCGGCCTGCTGGGATGGGGCGGTCCTTCGTGCGGTTCATGATGCGGTCAATATCGGCATCCCACCACATGTTTAGCGCGCCTGATGCGCCGCCACCGATGGCGATAAACAGAATGGCGGTAAATCCGACGATGGGGTGCACGGATACGGGCGCGGCCAAAAGGCCGACCAGCGCTGTGAACACCACTAGAGACATCACGCGCGGCTTGAGCAGCGCGAAGAAGTCGGGAAATCCCGCATCCTGCGGCGGCGCGGATCCGGTTTTATTGGCGGTTACGTCAAAGCTTGCGTCGCTCATATCGAACTCCGGTGACGGGCGGCCCACGGACGCGCCCTGCTCAAATGGATCGGATGGCATCCGCCCGCCCCACCGGGGCAGGCGTCGCGGGATACGTCAGACGAATTATTGCGCCGAGGCGACCTTGTAGGCGTCCTGCACGGGCAGGCTTGCGTATTCGGCAATCGCGCCTAGCAGCCACTCGTCGTACACTTCTTGGCTGACGACCTTAACGGTAATCGGCATATATGCGTGATCCTTGCCGCACAGCTCGCTACACTGGCCAAAATAGATGCCTTCGCGCTCGGCCTTAAACCACAATTGTGCCAGACGGCCTGGTACCGCGTCCTGCTTTACGCCGAAGGCGGGGATGGTCCAGCTGTGGATCACGTCAGCGCCAGTGACTTGCATCACGACTGTTTTGCCAATCGGCACGACCACGGCTGTATCTGTCGCCAGTTTGAATTCGCTGCGGCTGTAGCCTGCTTCTTCCAGCTCGGCGATTACTTCGTCATTCAAGACCTTGCCCTCTCCGATCATGAAGCTTTCGAAGCCAAACTCGTGATCGGTATATTCATAGCCCCAGTACCACTGGTAACCTGTCACCTTAATATTAATGTCTGCTTCGGGAATTTCCTGCTGCTTGAACAACACTGGCAGCGAAAACGCGCCGATGAAGACAAGGATCAGAATTGGCACCACTGTCCAAGCAACCTCGACAGGAGAATTGTGCGTGAAAGTCGCCGGATTTGGGTTCGCCTTGCGGTTGAAGCGGATCATCGCGTATATCAGCAGCCCCGTGACGAACACGGTGATCAGCGCGATGATAATCAGCACCATCCCATCCAGCCAGTGGATGTCGCTGGCCAGTTCGGTCGCTGCGGGCTGAAAGCCCATGCCACCCAGCGTCGGCTTACCCACGATTTCGAGGCCTTCCTGCGCCAGCGCAGGAAGGGCAGTAAATGCCGCCATCGCGGCCAGCAGAGTGGAAAAATAACGCATATGGCACCTTCGTCGGTTGAAGCGAATATAGTCATGCGAAGACGGCTTGCCTCCACGCTGGGGCGCGCCCCGTTGTATCTGAGCCTGTTAAAAACATATATCGTGTCTTAGGACAAGAATGACGGTTGCGGCAATCGGACGCTTCAAATGAATTAGATCGAAAAACGGGACGTGCCAGCACCATATATACAACAACAGATCCCACGGTCTGCCTCGGCGGCCGATCAGAGCGATACCCGCATGCGGCCCCCGCAAGGGTCCACACCAACGATATCAGGAGCAAACCCCATGCCAGACACCCCTTTTCGCCCCTTCGACGACAATCTGGACCGGGACGCCGCCCTCGCCCATCTGCGCCGCGCCACGGACGGCGCCGATGACGGAGAGCTATTTCTGGAGCGCGCCCGCAGTGAGGCGCTGGTGTTCGACGATGGCCGGATTAAGACCGCCAGCTATGATGCTGGCGAGGGATTCGGCCTGCGCGCCGTGCGCGGCGAGGCAGTGGGATACGCCTATGGCTCGGATATCACAGATGCCGCGCTGTCCCGCGCCGTCGATACCGCGCGGCTGGCAGTTGGAGATGGTGGCGGCGTGATGGCGCCAGGGCCCAAGTCGACGAACATGCGTCTTTATACTGCTGATGATCCGATCAACGGCGCTAGCTTCCCAGTCAAGATCGAGACGCTCCGCGAGATCGACGCCTTCGCCCGCGATCTGGATGCCCGCGTCGTGCAAGTGTCTGCCGTGATTGCTGCATCCTGTCAAGAAATCGAGATTCTGCGCCCTGACGGCACGCATCTAAGAGACGTGCGGCCCATGACGCGCGTCAACGTGTCGGTGATCGTAGAGCAGGATGGCCGCCGCGAATCCGGCACCACAGGTGGCGGGGGGCGCGTTGGCCTCGATGGTCTGATCGATTCGGCCGATTGGCAGGGTAAGGCACGCGAGGCGCTGCGCATCGCTACCGTCAACCTTGCCGCCGTGCCTGCGCCCGCAGGTGTAATGGATGTCGTCCTCGGCCCCGGCTGGCCCGGCATCTTGCTGCATGAGGCGATCGGTCACGGCCTTGAAGGCGATTTCAATCGCAAGGGAGCGTCTGCCTTCGCGGGTTTGATGGGCCAGCGAATCGCGTCCAAGGGTGTGACGGTGCTGGACGATGGCACCATCCCAGACCGCCGGGGGAGTATAACCATCGATGATGAGGGCACACCCTCACGCCGCAACGTCCTGATCGAGGACGGAGTATTGGTGGGCTATATGCAAGACCGCCAGAACGCGCGCCTGATGGGTACCGAGGCAACCGGCAATGGTCGCCGAGAAAGCTACGCGCACGTGCCGATGCCGCGCATGACCAACACCTATATGCTGGGCGGCGATGCAGCGCCGGGTGATATCGTGGCAGACCTCAAGGACGGGATCTATGCCGTCGGCTTTGGCGGCGGGCAGGTCGATATCACAAATGGCAAATTCGTATTTTCATGCACAGAAGCCTATCGTGTGCAAAACGGCGTGGTGGGCGCACCGGTCAGAGGCGCCACACTGATCGGTGACGGCGCGACCGCATTGCAACAGATCCGAGCACTCGGTAACGATATGGCGCTTGACCCAGGTATGGGCAATTGCGGCAAGGCAGGCCAGTGGGTGCCGGTTGGCGTGGGCCAGCCCACCTTGATGATCGGCGGGCTGACAGTGGGCGGATCGGGCGGCTAACAGCGGCGCCGCGCCTGCTGGGCCGTCTGGATTTAAATGTTTAGACCAACAAAAAGCTGAGGAGTATACGACTTTTGGTCTATTCTCAGGACATGGTTTACTCTGTGTTAACCACCCGTGTGCTACACCTGATCCTGCAAGCAGATGGAGCCACGATGCCCGAGGATACTCATCCTTCCACTCACCCCCCCTCCCACCCACCACGGAAGATGATCGGGTGTCGTGGCTTCGTCTCTTGCGTTCGCGGCGCGTCGGCATCGCGACCTTTTACCGCATGCTGGCCGAACATCGCAGCGCGCAGGCTGCACTTGTCGCCCTGCCGGGCGTGGCAAGCGCCGCTGGTATCGACAAATACACTCCTTGCCCCGAGGGCGTCGTACTGGCCGAGATGCACGCGGCACGGATGGCAGGCGCACAGCTGATCTGCGTGACGGATCCCCTCTATCCCGCCGCCCTGCGCGACATCCCCGACCCGCCCCCGATCCTGTGGGCGATGGGCGAGCTTGGCACGCTGGCCCGGCCTCAGATCGCTATAGTCGGCGCCCGCAACGCCTCATCCTTAGGCACGCGAATGGCCCGAGCTTTGGCGGGCGACCTATCGAAGGACGGCTACGTCATCGCATCGGGCCTTGCACGCGGCATCGACACAGCTGCGCATACCGCCGCATTGGAAGGTGGCACCATCGCCGTGATGGCCGGCGGCGTTGACGTGATGTACCCAGCCGAAAATACGCAGCTTGCGCAAAACATCCTCCGAGCCGGTCTGCGCCTGTCGGAAATGCCAATGGGCACTGCCCCGCAGGCGCGGCATTTCCCGCGCCGCAACCGCATTATCAGCGGTCTGGCAGGTGCCGTCGTGGTGGTCGAGGCAGCTGCCAAGTCAGGCTCGCTGATCACCGCGCGCAACGCATTGGATCAGGGCCGAGAAGTGCTGGCAGTGCCGGGCCATCCATTCGATGCGCGCGCCGCGGGATGCAACATGCTGATCCGCGATGGCGCACGGTTGGTGCGCAGCGCCGCCGACGTGATTGAGGCATTGCCGCGGACCGAGCCCGCGCAGGTGGTGCATGCACCCGAGGCGATACCGCCAGCATCACCCGAACAGCGTAGCCTTGGCGAGACGGCGGATCTGCACAGACGCATCCTCGATCGGCTGGGCCCATCACCGCTGGCCGAGGATCAACTGATCCGCGATCTGGCCGCCCCTGCCCGCACAGTGGCCCCCGCTCTTATCGATCTGGAACTGGACGGACGCATTCGCAGGCAGGCTGGCGGACTGCTCTCGCTGGCCAAGTAGCCCCACCAGACGATGGGTTCTGAGCCGTCATTGACAATCACCCTTGCGCCCCCACATGTTGCGCCGCCATAAGCGCCGTTCCGAGTGGAGAGGAATTTAATGCCCGTCGTCGTCGTAGAATCCCCAGCCAAAGCCAAGACAATCGAGAAGTATCTTGGCCCCGGCTACACTGTTCTGGCATCCTACGGACACGTGCGGGATCTGCCGCCTAAGGACGGTTCTGTCGATCCCGACAACGGCTTTGACATGAAATGGGAGATCGGCGCCGACAGCCGTAAGCACGTCAAGGCGATCGCCGACGCGCTGGCGGACGACAACGTCCTGATCCTCGCGACCGACCCCGACCGCGAGGGCGAGGCGATCAGCTGGCACCTCGAAGAGACGCTGCGCAAACGCAAGTCCATCAACAAAGATACGCCAGTCAGCCGGGTGGTGTTTAACGCCATCACCAAGGCGGCGGTGACCGAGGCGATGGCCAATCCCCGGCAGGTCGACACGCCCTTGGTAGAGGCCTACCTTGCCCGCCGCGCGCTGGACTATCTGGTGGGCTTCAACCTGTCGCCGGTTCTCTGGCGCAAGCTACCTGGCGCGAAATCGGCCGGGCGTGTGCAATCGGTCTGCCTGCGCATCATCGTCGAGCGCGAGATGGAAATCGAGGCGTTTAACCCGCGCGAGTATTGGTCCGTCAAGGCGCTGCTCAGCACGCCGCGTGGACAAGAGTTCGAGGCCCGGCTCACGACGCTCGCGGGCAAAAAACTGGATAAGTTCGATTTAGCGAACGCCACGCAAGCCGAAATGGCCGTGCAAGCCGTGTCTTCCCGCGCGCTGAACGTTACATCGGTCGAGGCGAAACCCGCCAGCCGCAATCCATCCGCACCCTTCATGACCTCTACTTTGCAGCAAGAAGCCAGCCGCAAATTCGGCATGGGCGCGCGCCAAACGATGAGCGCGGCGCAACGCCTCTACGAGGCTGGCCACATCACCTACATGCGGACCGACGGCATCGATATGGCGCCCGAGGCAGTAACCGCCGCACGCGACGTCATCGGCGAGCGCTATGGCAAAGAATATGTCCCCTCCTCACCGCGTGTCTATAAAAACAAGGCGAAGAACGCGCAGGAAGCACATGAGTGCATCCGCCCCACCGAGTTGGGCAAGGATGCCGCCACGCTTAAGATCACTGACCGCGATCAGGCCCGCCTCTACGATCTGATCTGGAAGCGGACGCTCGCATGCCAGATGGAAGGCGCACGACTTGAGCGTACGACGGTCGAGATCGGATCAGCCGATGGGCAGGTCGGCCTACGCGCGACGGGGCAGGTTGTCCTGTTCGATGGCTTCTTGCGTATTTACGAAGAAGGCCGCGACGATGTCGAAGGGGATGGTGATGACGCGCGCCTGCCCCAGATCGCCAAGGGCGATACAGCGGCGTTCGCGAAAACGGGCCTCCGGGATCAGTTCGCCAAGGCCGACAAGTCGGACAGCGTGATAGAGGTCGCAGGCACGGGCATGGCGCAGCACGCCTCTGCCATTTTGGCTGAAAACGCTGCTGTTCTGGGTCTGCAATCGCACACCCAGCCCCCACCGCGTTACACCGAGGCGACGCTGGTCAAACGGATGGAGGAGCTTGGCATCGGCCGACCCTCTACCTATGCCAGCATCGTAACAACCATTCAGGACCGCGAATATGTCCACAAGGATGGCAATCGCTTGATCCCGGACGATAAGGGACGGATCGTCACGATCTTCCTGCTAAATTTCTTCAAACAGTATGTCGGGTATGAGTTCACCGCCAACCTTGAGGAAGAGCTGGACCATGTCAGCGCCGGAAATGCGAATTGGAAGGATATCCTGACTCGTTTCTGGCGTGATTTCTCGGCCGCTATCGCCGAGACGTCTGAATTACGCATCGCCGAGGTGCTGGATGTGCTGGATGCCGCATTGGCGCCCACGCTCTACCCCCCGCGCGAGGATGGGACAGATCCACGCGCCTGTCCGCTTTGCGGCGAGGGGCAGTTGCACCTCAAGACGTCGAAATCGGGCGGCTTTGTCGGGTGTGGGCGCTATCCCGAATGCCGCTACACCCGCCCAATTGGGGGGGATGCCGCCGAGGGCGGCGACCGTGTCCTGGGCGAAGATCAGGGCGACGAGATCAGCCTGCGCTCGGGCCGCTTTGGACCCTATGTGCAACGCGGCGAAGCCACTGAGGAGAACAAAAAACCGCCACGCTCATCCCTGCCCAAGGGATGGACAACGGATGCGATGGATCTGGAAAAGGCGCTGACGCTGCTCAGTCTGCCGCGCGAAGTGGGCGCACATCCCGAAGATGGCGAGCTCATTGAAGCCGGCATCGGGCGCTACGGCCCCTTCGTCAAGCACGGCAAGCTCTACGCAAATCTCAAAGAAGTTGATGAGGTTTTCACCATTGGTATGAACCGCGCCGTCGAGGTGCTGGCCCAAAAACTGGCAAGCCGCGGCGGCGGACGTACGGCCGCAGCTCCACTGAAAGAGCTGGGTGAGCATCCCGAAAGCGGCGGCCCGATGAGCGTGATGGAAGGTCGCTATGGCCCATACATCAAGTGGGAAAAGGTCAATGCGACCATTCCCAAAGGGACCGAGCCAAGTGATGTGACTGTGGCGATGGCGGTTGAACTGATTGCCGAAAAGGCCGCGAAGTCTGGCAAGGGCAAGAAGGCGCCTGCCAAGAAAGCCCCCGCCAAGAAGAAGGCAGCCCCCAAGACCTCGGCGGCCAAAAAGCCTGCTGCAAAGAAAGCCCCCGCCAAGAAAGCCGCGACAAAAAAGGCAGCCTCAGAAGACTGATCCGGGGCGGGATCCAGAGCCGGGCCAGCCAGCCGCATGCTGCAGTCCGGCGATGCTACACATCTTTGTTATTGGCGCTCGCCGCCATTAGACATCATGTAAGCATTGTCGGCGGTTGATTCCGCCCCCGGCCGAATGAGAGGATCGAACCCATGACCGACATGAGATTGAGCAGACGCGCCGCATTGATCGGTGGGTTCGCTGCGCTTACCACGCTTGCGACACCGGGCGTTGTGCGGGCGCAGGATATCGCGGGAACGCGCCGCAACGCGTCCAGCTTCATCGTGCAGAATTGGCAAGATCACTTTGATAGTTTGGAGAGTGGCGCGATCGTCTGCGACACCGGATCCCGCGCGCTGCACTATTGGAGTTCCGATGGCAGCGACTATCGCGTCTACCCCAGCTCTGTCCCCATGACGGATGAACTGACGCGCACCGGCTATACCAGCATCGTGCGCAAGAAAGTCGGCCCCACATGGACCCCTACCGAGAACATGAAGGCACGCGATCCGTCGCTGCCAGATTTCCTGCCTGCCGGCCCCGGAAATCCACTGGGAACCCATGCCATGTATTTGACCTGGCCCGCGTATCTGATCCACGGCACCCATGACACGCGCAAGATTGGGCGCCGCTCGTCGTCTGGCTGCATTGGTCTGTACAATCAAAAAATCGAAGAGCTGTTTGCAATCACGCCTATCGGCATGCAGGTGCGCGTCATCTAACGGAATTGTTGCCGCATTTGCGGCACCAGCTGATGCCCCCTATTAGGCTCAGTTCTGGCTGCGGTGGCATTGACTTTTGATGTCCCGCTGCCCACAAACTGGCTGACCGAGCTATAGGGGTTTTTCATGACAAAAGTGTATGCGAACGCCGCAGATGCGCTGGATGGTCTGCTGTCGGATGGCATGACCATCGCGGCCGGCGGCTTCGGCCTGTGCGGCATTCCCGAGTTGCTACTTCAGGCGATTAAGGAGCATGGCGCCAAGGATCTGACCTTCGCCAGCAATAATGCGGGCGTCGATGATTTTGGCATTGGCATCCTGCTGCAGACGCGGCAGGTGCGCAAAATGCTTAGCTCATACGTGGGCGAGAATGCAGAGTTCATGCGCCAGTATCTGGCGGGCGAACTGGAGATCGAATTCAATCCCCAAGGTACGCTCGCCGAGCGGATGCGCGCCGGCGGGGCAGGCATCCCCGGTTTCTATACGAAAACAGGCGTCGGCACGCAGGTGGCAGAGGGCAAGGAGCATAAAGATTTCGACGGCGAAACCTATATTCTCGAACGCGGGATCGTGGCCGATCTCAGCATTGTTAAGGCGTGGAAGGCTGACGACACAGGCAATTTGGTGTTCCGCAAGACTGCGCGTAATTTCAATCCGCCCGCTGCGATGTGCGGCAAGGTCTGCGTTGCCGAAGTAGAGGAGATAGTACCGCGCGGTTCGCTAGATCCTGACAACATCCATCTGCCGGGCATCTATGTGCATCGCCTGATTCAAGGCGATCACGAGAAACGGATCGAACAACGCACGACTCGAAAGAGGGAGACAGCATAATGCCTTGGGACCGCAACCAAATGGCTGAGCGCGCCGCGCAAGAGCTGGAAGACGGCATGTATGTGAACCTTGGCATCGGTATTCCGACGCTGGTGGCCAACTATGTCGGTGACAAGGAAATCACCCTGCAATCCGAGAACGGCATGCTGGGCATGGGTGCCTTTCCCTATGAGGGCGAAGAAGATGCCGACCTTATCAATGCAGGCAAGCAGACGATCACGGAGCTAAACCGGACCGCCTATTTCGATAGTGCCACCAGCTTTGGCATGATCCGGGGCGGCAAGATCGCAGCCGCGATCTTGGGCGCTATGGAGGTTGCCGAGAACGGCGATCTGGCAAACTGGATGATTCCCGGCAAGCTGGTCAAGGGTATGGGCGGTGCGATGGATCTGGTCGCGGGTGTCGGCCGCGTAATCGTTGTGATGGACCACACCAGCAAACATGGTGACAGCAAACTGCTGAAATCCTGCACCCTGCCGTTAACAGGTGCGGGAGTTGTTAACCGGATCATCACCAATCTGGGCGTGCTGGACGTTGTCGAGGGCGGACTTAAAATCGTCGAATGTGCCGATGGCGTCACCGAGGCCGAATTGCGCGCCGCGACCGACGCAACCATCGTCTGAGCGGCGCCCAAAACTCCTGCAGGAGTTTTACCAAGAAAATTTGAATTTTCTTGGTGCAACAACAGTAGGGGCGGTGCCATAGGGCGCGGCCCCTTTCAGTTTGCCATCGCTAGGTTAAGCGCGCAGCCATCCGATATAAACTGCGGCCGCGTCTTGCACAGGCCGCGAGCAAGGTCGTAGGCTGCTAGCACTTTGGGCACATAGTCCCGTGTTTCGGCATAGGGCGGCACGCCCGCATTGGCCTTTACTGCGCCCTCACCCGCGTTATAGCCAGCCAGCGCTAGGATCGGATCGCCTTTGAATTCCTTGAGTAACCAATCAAGGTATGCCACGCCACCCTTGATGTTCTGCGCCTCGGACAGGCTGTCAGTGACACCAAATCGCAGAGCTGTATCGGGGATCAACTGCATCAGACCCTGCGCGCCCTTTTCGCTGACTGCAGTGCGGCGCCCGCCCGATTCCACCGCTATAACGGCCAGCACTAGCGCTGGTGACACTTCGGTGCCGATGGTCGCCATCAGAATATTCTGGCCCTGCGCCGTCGCGATTTTTTGCAGATCTTGCAGGCGATAGCGCGGGCTTGGCATTCCCTCGGGCGGCTTGGCCAGCACGCCCAGCGCCGCGTCAAAGCGGACGGTTCCCGCATCGGCGTAACCTGGCGCGACCCGGTCCCAGAACCAACCATAGGTCGCAAGACGCACCGCAGGGGCGGCGGGTGCGCCCGCGTTCTCCGTACCCGCCACATCACCTGCGCGCGGAGTGCTGGGCGCCGGGGTGCGCTGATCACCAGGTTCGATCTGGACCTTGATCCGCTTGGATGTACCCTTGGTCGGCGGTTTGCCCATCTTGAATGTGAATTCGGGAAAGGGTGCAGGATCTGCCGCCGCAGCGGGGATCGCTGCCGACAGTGTAGCCGCAAATATATAAGAAAGAGTGTACCGCACTACGCCTACCGCCCGAGATTACCTATTGCCCATGTGAATCATCGCAAAAATCAGCGTTTCGCACCAGTCCTGACGCGCCCAGAGGCCCGCCTACACGCCCAAAAAGCATGAAAAAACTAAAACAAGAAAGCATGACAAGATTTTACTTACCTTTATAATAGATATATTTCATCAGCTTACGGTCAATCAACTACAGAAAACTGAGGTGCGCCAAAATCGCGCCAATCATGCCCAATTTGTGCCTTCATTATCGGTCAAAACATATTCATCGACACGCTGAGAGCCAACAGAGAGAAGCGGCCCAGACCAGCGAGACGGTGAGAAATCTGAGTACACCTTTTGATCCTTTGGAGGGACAACAACATGACAAATTTCATCAAGAACTTCTGTGCAGACCAAGATGGCGCCGTGACCGTTGACTGGGTCGTGCTGACCGCAGCTGTCGTTGGCCTGGGCGTTGCCGGTGTGGCAACTGTCAAGGGTTCGGTCGAAACACTGGCCACCAACATCCAGACCGGGGTTACAGCAACAACCGTTATCGGCGCTGGCGAGTAATCGCACCTGGACCTGAAATGGCCGACTAACACGAAGTTTATCGGTAAAAACCTACTCATCGACACGCTTAGGGCCAACAGAGAGAAGCGGCCCAGACCAGCGAGACGGTGAGGACCCTGAGTAAATCTTATGAACCTTTGGAGAGACAATAACATGACAAATTTCATCAAGAACTTCTGTGCAGACCAAGATGGCGCCGTGACCGTTGACTGGGTCGTGCTGACCGCAGCTGTCGTTGGCCTGGGCGTTGCCGGTGTGGCAACTGTCAAGGGTTCGGTCGAGACACTGGCCACCAACATCCAGACCGGGGTTACAGCAACAACCGTTATCGGCGCTGGCGAGTAATCGCACTTGGACCTGAAATGGCCGACTAACACGAAGGGCCGCAAGTCACCGATTTGCGGCCCTTTGACCTTCCGAAATGCCTTCGTGGCGCTGCCCGCTCTACCCTGCTTGCGCCCCCTGTTGCACTCGCGATCCAAACATTACCACAACAAGCGAGCATTACATGTCAAATTTCATGACTGTCTTTCTGCATAACGAAAGCGGCGCCGTCTCAGTCGATTGGGTGGTGCTGACAGCTGTTGTTGTCAGTCTTGGCATTGCCGCTGCTGCTGCTGCGCGAACCGGCATCGTGTCAATTTCTGGAAAGATCGAAACAGGCGTTACCGTAGTCGGCGTCAGCGGCGAAAACGGTGACAGCGAGTAACCCTGCACCACTACTGCGAATGGTCGCAGAAGCACCGTGGTGCCACCCATTTTTTGCCATATTCATACACCAATCTCGTCCAAGCGGAAGTTCCTCAAAGTCGTTGGTGCGTCCGGAAAAAACGGATTGAAAGGATAAGCTATGCGCTTGATATTCGGACTGGTACTCGTTCTCGGGCTCGGCCTGGCGGGTTTCGCTGTTTACATGGCCAAGAGCTACATCCAGAATTATCAGAACGCGCTCCAACTAGAGCGTGAGCAGCGTCCCGTCGTCATCGAGACGGTCGACATCTACGTCACAAAGAAATCACTGCAATACGGCGAACGGCTTACTCTCGAGGACGTCAGTCGCGTTGCCTTTCCGGCCGCAGCCCTACCCAAAGGCGTGTTCCGCACCGAAGAGGAGCTGTTCCCGCAAGGTGGCGAAGTGCCGCGCACAGTCTTGCGCGCGATGGAACAAGCCGAGGCCATTCTGTCCGTCAAAGTCACCGGACCCGGCGAAGATGCAGGCATCACCTCACGACTGGCCCGCGGCATGCGCGCCTTTGCGATCAAAGTTGACAGCATGTCGGGTGTGTCTGGCTTCCTACGGCCTGGCGACCGGGTCGATGTGTATTGGACGGGTAATATTGGCCGCGGCAACATGCGCACCGAAGGCGATAGCCAAGGCGACGTGACCAAGCTCATCGAAGCGGGCGTCAAACTGATCGCCGTTGATCAGTCGGCCAACTCAGACGTGACGGAAGCCAGCATCGCCCGAACAGTGACCGTCGTCGTACGTCCAGATCAGGTCGCGACATTAGCACAGGCTCAGGCCACAGGTCGCCTCGCGCTCAGCCTGGTCGGAACGGGCGACGACACGGTAGCCGAAATCATCGAGGTAGATCAGCGCCAGCTTCTGGGCTTGGCATCAGCGCCAGAGGCCGCCCCGGCCCCTAAACAAGAGATATGCACGATACGCACCCGCCGTGGTAGCGAGGTGATCCAAACGCCAATCCCCTGCACGAACTGAACGTTCAAGGCGAGGGAAACAAACCTAAATTTTGGGACGTCGCAGCAGCGGCGTCCCGTCTCTTTGTTGCAACTTTCCGGCATCTAATCAGTTAAAGGTGGGCTGAGCATCATTGATTCTTGAAAAAAAGAAAAAAGTGACGCACAGTCTTTAGATTTGAGGGCGTTAAGACCCACAAAAATGAGGCGTGATCGGAAGGCAGGTCACCATGAAATATAGATTCCTATTTGCGGCAACCCTTGTGGGGTTGACCGGGGTGTTGGCATATGTGCCTGCGCCCGTACATTCGGATTCGTTGCAGATCGTGCGCAAGGGAACCGGGCGCGATCTAAGCGTTACGATGAACAGTGCCGTCGTGGTCGAAAGCGATGTCCCGTTCGCGGAGCTGAGCATCGCAAACCCGGCCATCGCCGATTTTTCGACGCTGTCCGATCGCACGATCTATGTACTGGGCAAGACGCCCGGCCGCACGACGCTGACGCTACTTGATGAAAACGGCAGGCTAATCGCCAACGTCGAAGTGCAGGTCAGCGCGGATGTGTCCGAGTTCAAGGAACGGCTGCGTCAGATCCTGCCGAACGAGCAGATTGAGGTGCGCACCGCCAATGATGGCATCGTCATGTCGGGCACAGTGTCCAGCACGCCGCGTATGCAGCGCGCGCTTGATTTGGCCGAGCGCTATGCGCCTGAACGCGTGTCGAACCTGATGAGCGTATCGGGCAAACAGCAGGTCATGCTAAAGGTCCGCTTTGCCGAAATGCAGCGTAACGTGGCAAAGAGCCTGTCGACATCGCTCGCCATTGACGGGTTATCAGCAGCCGGACTTGGCGGCGCCCTCGCAACCAACGGCGCCACGTCAAACGCCAGTGCAGGCGGAGTGACGCCCGGAAACTCCACCAATTTAGGTGCCAATAACGGGGCGGCCTTCTTTGGCTTCAACGCCGGATCGGCGCAAATTGGTATTCTGTTGCAGGCGCTTGAGACTAAAGGCGTCGTGCGCACCTTAGCCGAGCCGAACTTAGTCGCCCTTTCAGGGCAAGAGGCCAAGTTTTTGGCCGGCGGCGAATATCCGATCCCAGTCAGCCAGGATAACGGTAACATCACCGTCGAATTCAAGCCATTCGGTGTGGAGCTTAACTTTACGCCGCGCGTCCTAGACGACGAAATCATCAATCTGGAACTTGCGGCAGCGGTCTCATCTCTGGACTCGTCCAACAGCTTTACCAATGGCTCACTTACGATCAGCGCGTTCCGACGTCGGGAGACATCGACCACCGTGGCGCTGCGCGACGGCGAAAGCTTTGCCATTGCGGGCCTTTTGCAGGATGATTTCCGCGACAATAGCGGTCAGGTGCCATGGCTGGGCGATGTGCCCATCATCGGCGCGTTGTTTCGCAGCGCCGATTATCAGCGCTCGCAGACCGAGCTGGTCATCATCGTCACCGCCCATCTGGTCACGCCCACGCGGGGCGAGGCGCTGGCCTTGCCAACTGATCGGATCAAGCTGCCATCCGAGGCTGATTTGTTCCTGAACGGGCGCGTAGCCCGAGACGCCCGCCCAACGACCGGCGGCGCCGGCGAAGTCGCAGGGCAGGATTTCAGCGGCTCCTACGGCTATGTGATGGATTAAGGTAGGGAATCGGGACAATGAAAAAAGCCATTTCAATTCTGTCTATTTTAGCACTTACCGGATGCGCCAGCGCCGATAGCCAGGTCTATCGGTCCTATTTTACCGAGGCAGGCTCACTGGTGGATGGCGGTAGCTTCGGCAACGCCAACATGCAGAACATCCAAGTGATGACCGGCGAACGGAGCTATGTGTTTGATCTGTCGAACCGGTTCGCTGGCGAAGTTCTGACCACGGTCAACTTCGCATTCAACTCAGACGTTCTGGACACCGGCGCGCGCGACACCATTCGCGAGCAGGCCACATGGATCAGGCAATTTCCCGAGGTTAGGTTCAAGGTCTACGGGCATACCGACGCGGTCGGATCTCCCGGTTATAACAAGAGCTTGGGAATGCGGCGCGCCCGCGCCGTCGTTGACTATCTCTCCACGCAAGGCATCAGCCGCTCGCGACTGGAGGCGGTCGTTTCGTTCGGCGAGGCGCAGCCTTTGATCGTCACCCAAGGTCAGGAACGGCGCAACCGCCGGACCGTAACCGAGGTGTCAGGCTTTGTGCGCTCGCACCCCATCATTATGGACGGCAAGTATGCAGAGGTCGTCTATCGCCAGACCATCAGCAGTGCGGTCTCAACATCGACCATCGTGATGGCGCCCACTCCCGGAGCCATTGGCGGCGAATAACCCACCGAGACGTTTTGTCCGCGCAGGCTCTTACGCCCTACACCTGCAGGCGCAACCTTACGTTCGCCGCCCGCCGCATGCGAAATCGCACAATAACGATAATCCGGCCCCATTGTTGCCCACATTTTCCGCGATCTTACTCCTAAGAACAACCGGTTTGCGCCAAACGTGCAGACCGGGATTCGGACAACGTTTCGTATTGGCAAGCGCGGCCCAACTTTGATGGGCCAACCGCCAACGGGACGCAGGATAGGACGGTTACGCCATGAGCAGTGCGACAAATCAACCAGAACCAAGCCCGTTAGTCGCGTGCACGATCAGCCGCGACGTCACTAATTTCGATCTATTGATCGAAGACATGGAGGCTACTGTCGGCGAAGTGTGGGGCGATCTCGGGTTCCCCGAGGCGCTTGCCTTTCTGGGCCAGATCGAGGCGCAATCGCTTCAGTTTGTCGCCATAGCAATAGACCAAGACGACGAACACCACTTGGACATGATCGGCGAGATCATCACCCTCGCCGGCAAGCTAGAGATCAAGGTCATCCTGATCGCTGATGACGTCAGCCCGACATCACTGCACACCCTGTTGCGACAGGGCGCAGATGAGTTTGTACCATACCCCTTGCCCGAGGGTGAGCTGGCGGCTGCGATTGAGCGACTTCGAAAACCCGCCGCAGCCCCCGCCGCCGCAATCGCTTCCGCACCTCGCGCCAGCGGTCAGGACGGTGTACTGCTTGGCGTTCACGGATTGGCGGGCGGCACCGGTGCGACCACGTTAGCCGTGAACCTCGCGTGGGAATTGGCAACCGTGTCCAAGGACAAATCCCCACGCGTGTGCATTATCGACATGGGCCTTCAATTTGGATCGGTATCGACTTTTCTTGATCTGCCGCGCCGTGAGCCCGTTTTCGAGATGTGGTCCGACACTGAAACGATGGACGAGGATATCTTCAAGCAGGCGCTGGTCAGCTATCAGGACCGTCTGTGGGTGCTGACCGCCCCGCCCGAAATGCTACCGCTCGATATGATAACTCCCGAAGACATGACCCGCGTGCTAGACCAAGCACGCAAGCATTTTGACTACGTGATCGTCGACATGCCCACTACGCTGGTGCAATGGACCGAAACTGTCTTGTGCGCCGCGCAGATCTATTTCGTCACGCTTGAGATGGATATGCGCTCGGCCCAAAATACGCTGCGCCTGAAACGCGCGCTCAAGGCCGAAGATCTGCCGCTGGAGCGTTTGCGTTTTTGTATGAACCGCGCGCCCAGTTTCACTGACATGAGCGGCAAAAGCCGGGTCAAGCGGATGGCGGGAAGCCTAGAGATTGGAATTGAATTACAGCTGCCCGACGGTGGCAAGGCAGTCAGCCAGGGCGCTGATCACGGCCTACCACTAGCCAGCTCGGCCCCAAAGAATCCGCTGCGCAAGGAAATCGCCAAACTGGCGGCGTCCATCCACGCGCTTGGCAAGAGTGACGCAGAGGTCGCTTAAGTGCGCCCTGCAGAAAGGTACCAATCCGATGTTCTCACGTTATAAAAAAACAGATGCTAGGAACGCCACCCCGGTCAAGCCTGCCGCCGGCACCACCACCAAAGCCGCTCCGGCCCCGGCGCCTACGCCTGCCACAGCGCCCAAACCCACGAGCCTGCGCCGCCCCGGCCCCGCTGCCAAGCCGGACGCGGGCTACCAGGACAAGGAGCGCAAGCGCAAGGATCGCCTGAGCGAGATCAAGCTGGACATGCACCGCGCCCTTTTGGACAACCTGAATCTTGGCGCGCTGGACACCGCCACCGAACAGGACCTACGCGAGGAAATCGGCGCGATCACCGCCGAGGTCCTGGAGGAGCGAAGCATCGTTCTGAACCGCGAGGATCGCATGATCCTCACACAAGAGCTGTATGACGAGGTGCGCGGCCTCGGCCCGCTAGAGGCGCTGCTCAAGGACGATACCGTCAATGATATTCTGGTTAATGGCCCGCAGCAGATCTTTATCGAGCGCGATGGCAAGCTGGAGCTGAGCGACATCACGTTCAAGGACGAAAAGCACCTGATGCGCATCATCGACAAGATCGTGAGCGCAGTGGGACGCCGGGTGGACGAGAGCAATCCCTACGTCGACGCCCGCCTTGCCGATGGATCGCGCTTCAACGCAATGGTGCCGCCCGTCGCCGTCGATGGCAGCCTCGTATCCATTCGTAAGTTCAAAAAAGACAAGCTTGGCATCGACGACTTGGTGAGTTTTGGAGCCTTCAGCGAGGAGATGGCTGCATATCTGCAAGCTGCCGTCGCGTGCCGCCTCAACATCGTCGTGTCTGGCGGTACTGGATCGGGCAAGACGACTACGCTGAACGCGCTGTCATCCTTCATCGCTAGTGACGAGCGGATCCTGACCATCGAGGATACGGCAGAATTGCAGCTTCAACAGATCCACGTCGGCCGGATGGAGAGCCGCCCGCCCAACGTCGAGGGCAAGGGCGAGGTGACCCCGCGCGACTGCCTGAAAAACGCACTGCGGATGCGCCCGGACCGCATCATCGTCGGCGAGACGCGCGGCGAAGAGGTCATCGACATGCTTCAGGCGATGAACACCGGTCACGATGGCTCCATGACGACTATCCACGCGAACAATCCGCGCGACGGTATTTCGCGGCTCGAGAACATGGTGGCGATGGCCGGCATCGAAATGCCGCTGAAGGCCGTACGCAGCCAGATCGCAAGCGCTGTGCATCTGATCGTACAGGCCAACCGCCTACAGGATGGCAGCCGCCGAATGACATCCATCACCGAAGTCACGGGCATGGAGGGCGAGGTCATCTCGATGCAGGAGATATTCCGCTTCCAGCGTGTCGGCCTCACGCCCGAGAACAAGATCTTGGGCCACTTCACAGCCACTGGCGTGCGCTCCCATTTCTCCGAGCGGTTCCGCCTGTGGGGCTTCGACCTGCCCGCGTCGATCTATGAACCCGTGAAACCGGAGTAATCGCGATGACCCTCAGCGCAGAGCCAATTATCTATGGACTGATCTTCGTCGGCGTTCTGGTGCTGGTCGAGGGGATTTACCTGACCGTCTTTGGCAAGTCGATCAGCCTGAACAACCGCGTCAACCGCCGCCTCGAGATGCTCGACAAAGGCGGCCGCCGCGAAGAAGTGATGGAGAAGCTGCGCAAGGAAATGCAGCTGCATTTGCGCTCGCGCCGCTTCCCTCTGTACTCAATCCTAGCCACCAAGGCCCAGAAAGCCGCGATCGCATTTTCGCCCAAGCAGCTTATGCTGCTGATGGCTGGCGTATCGTTCTTGGCTTTTATAGGGCTGTCCATCGGCACTAGCACATCATTTCCAGTCCGCATTGCAGTCTCAATCGCGATGGGCGTGGGCGGCATCTTCATATGGATTTCCATGAAGGCTAAAAAGCGGATGGACCTTTTGGAGGAGCAACTGCCCGACGCGATCGAGCTGATGGTTCGCTCGCTCAAGGTGGGGCATCCTTTCACATCCGCCATCTCGATCGTCGCCAGCGAAGTAGGCGATCCACTGGCAACCGAATTCGGCATAATCGCGGATGAGGCCGCCTATGGCCGCGATATCGGCGAGGCGCTCAAGGATATGGCCGAACGCCTAGACATGCAGGATCTACGCTTTCTCGCTGTTGCCGTGTCTATTCAGCAGCAATCCGGCGGTAACTTGGCCGAAATCCTGGCTGGCCTCGCCACCGTGATCCGCGCCCGCTTTCGCCTGTTTCGCCGCGTCAAGGCGATCACCGCCGAGGCGCAATGGTCGGGCAAGTTTCTGTCAGGCTTTCCGCTGATGGCGCTGGTCGGAATTCAGCTGCTGGATCCGCATTACTACGACAAGGTTCTTGATCACCCGCTCTTCATCCCTGCGTGCCTCGTGGTCGGTGCGTTCCTGACGGTCAACCTGTTCGTCATGCGCGCCCTCGTGAATATCAAAGTCTGAAAAGGATCACTCCATGACTTTCCTCAATGACATCCTGACGGCCGCGCTAGGGCCATTTGGCCCGATCATCGCTGTCGGCACGCTGGGAGTTCTGTTGGTCGCGCTTACGCTGGTCCTGATGATGAACCGGCCCGAAGACCCTATGGACAAGCTCAAACACTCGCAGCAAGAGGTCAAGTCCGGCACGGTCACACAGCAGCGCTTGCGCGGTTCCAAGAACGAAAAGCTGGATAAATACGCAGGCTTTCTGGAGCCGCAGGACGAAAAACAGCTGAGCGAGATGCGCAAGACGCTGATGCAGGCTGGCTATAGAGACCGCGATGCTGTCCGCTATTTTCACTTTGCGCAATTTGCACTGGGTGTCGGCGGCCTGCTGCTCGGCGTGACCTATTACGTCCTGTTCAAATCCGGCAGTGAGATAGGCACAGCCAAGGTTTTGATGTATATTCTCGGTCCCGGTGGTCTGGGCTACATGGCGCCAAAATACTGGGTGACCAAGCGTCAGCAACAACGCCAAGAAGAGATCACAGACGGCTTTCCCGACAGCCTGGATATGATGCTGGTCTGCGTCGAAGCTGGGCAATCGCTGGACCAATCGATCATCCGCGTCGCAAATGAGATCAAGCCATCTTTTCCAGCCATCGCCGAGGAATATCTGGTCGTCAGCCAACAAATCAAAGCTGGCCGTGACAAGGCATCGGTACTGAACGAGATGGGAGAGCGCTGCGGCGTGCAGGATATCTCCAGCTTCGTGACCGTGCTGGTCCAATCACAGACCTTCGGCACGTCCATCGCGGATGCGCTGCGCGTCTATGCCGGCGAAATGCGTGACAAGCGCGTCATGCGTGCCGAGGAAAAGGCGAACAAATTGCCGACAAAGATGACATTGGCGACCATGATGCTTACAGTACCTCCATTGTTGATCATTCTGGTCGGCCCATCCATCGTCGGCATCATGGAGCTGACGGCGGCAGCCCAGTAAACTTAGAGCCCACTCAGGCAGGACGAACGCGAACAGGCATGACATGGACCCGAGCTATTCTTGCCCTGTCGTTGGCCTTGCCCGTCGTCTTCGCTGGTTGCGCAGACACGCGCGGGCAAACTGCCGGCCCCTACGCTCCCGGCGTGGCCAAAAATCGCCCATCCGTGGACGCGGCCACCGTCGGCCACCGCTTGATCTCCGCCGGAGAATACGAGCTGGCGATCAAGGCATTTTCTCGCGCGGCGCTGGATGATGGCATGACGTCCGAAGTCCTTCTGGGTCTCGGCAGCGCCTATCTGGGCCTGGGCCGTGTCGGGCAAGCCGAGCAGCTGCTACGCGATGCCATCGACAAAGACGAACGCTCGCCCGAGGCGTGGAACAATCTGGGTGTCACCCTGATGGAACAAGGCGAGATTGCCGAGGCCGAGCAAGTTTTTCGGCGCGCCTATGCGCTGGACAATGGCGAAAGTGACTCAATCCGCGACAATTTGCGCTTGGCACTCGCAAAACAAGAAGATCAGGTCTATGATGTAGAGCAAGATCAAGAGTATAAATTGGTGCGGCGCGGTAGCAGCGACTACCTGATCCGGTCCATTCCCTGACCCGACACCCCGCAAAGGGGCGCGTATCGAGACGAGGCAAGGCAGTAAAAGGACGCAAAAATGCGCCACCCTATCCGGATATCCGTCTGCGTCGCAGCGGCTGTTTTTTTGGTCGGCTGCGAGCAGTCTAAGACCGAGGATGTCGACCGTAAGTTTCAGGGCATCAACGTCGTGGACGAAAGCAACCTGAACGACGTCATGCTGTCCGTGTCGGACGCTAACGAGGCGGTTGCATACTTCCAGCGCAGCACCGCCGAACAGCCCGACCGCATCGACCTTCAGCGCGGCCTGGCCAAATCACTGGTGCGAGCCAGCCGCCACACCGAGGGCGTACCAGCCTGGAAAAAGGTAACCGATCATAAAGATGCCACCGACGAGGACCGGGTCGACTTTGCCGATGCGCTGATCCGCAATAATGAGTGGAATCGCGCAGAAAAAATGCTGAACACCGTTCCGCCCACGCATGAGACGTTCAAGCGCTACCGACTGGAAGCGATGATCGCCGACAGCAACAAGGACTGGAGCAAGGCCGACAGCTTCTACGAGACGGCAGTAGGCCTGACCACACGCCCCGCCAACGTGATGAACAACTGGGGTTACTCCAAACTGAGTCGCGGTGATTTCGCCGATGCCGAGCGGCTGTTTTCCGATGCGATCCGGCAGGATAGCGCGCTCTTTACCGCCAAGAACAACTTGGTCCTCGCGCGCGGCGCCCAGCGAAACTATGCGCTGCCCGTCATGCCCACCAGCCAGACAGAGCGCGCGCAGCTGCTCTACACACTGGGCCTGTCGGCGGTCAAGCAGGGCGATGTCGAGACCGGCAAGGGCCTGCTCCGCGAGGCGGTCGAGACGCATCCCCAGCATTTCGAGGCCGCCGCCCGCAGCCTTGCCGCGCTTGAAGGGCCCGTGAATTAAAACCAGGCCGATTGGCCCATGTTTATGCCTGAAGCAAGGGGCGACAACCATGTATATCTCAGCCTACGCCGCCATGTGGTTCGTGCCATTCGCACTGCCCATTTGCTTCTGGGTCGCGTGGAGCGATCTGCGCGACATGTTGATCCCGAACAAGGCTGTGTTGGCGCTCTTTGCCGTCTACGTCGTCGTCGGCATCGCGGTCCTGCCCTTTAACATCTACGCGTGGCAGTTTGTCCATCTGGCCGTCGTTCTGGCCGCCGGGATCGCGCTCAACGCGCTTGGTGCGCTGGGAGCCGGCGACGCGAAATTCGCCGCCGCCGCCGCGCCCTTTATCGCCATTGGAGATCTGGGGACGCTGCTGTTCATCCTCGCAGCAACGATGATCTTCGGCTATGCGATCCACCGCATTGCCAAGCATACCGCGCTGCGCCGCCTTGCCCCCCATTGGGTCAGCTGGACGCGCGAGGGCAAGTATCCGATGGGGCTGTCATTGGGCGGTGCGCTGGCGATCTATCTGGTGCAAGGCGCGCTGACAGGCTCATAGGCCAACGCGCGGGGTCTGGATGCCCCGCACACGCCCATGGGCGGCCATAATTTACACATGATTTGACGGCAATATAGTCGGGAATTCAGACCTTCCCCAGCCGAGGCCGCAATCCCATGAACATGCAAGTCACGCCCAAGCAGGGGGTGCAGCCCCCCCCACCGCCCGTCACGCTACAGGACATGCGCTTGAGCGTGGTGATGATGCGCGACATCCTGTTAAAGACGATATTCCGCAAGAACGTGACCATGGTCAGCGAAATCGCTATCGCCATCTGCCTACCTCGCACCGTGACCCAAGAGCTGGTCGACCTCGCGCGCGAACAGCGCCTGATCGAGGCGACAGGCACGATGAGCGCAACCCAAGGCAGCGAGATGGGCTATCAACTGACCGATGCTGGCAAGGCGCGCGCGCTGGACGCGCTAGCACAGTCCGAATATTTCGGCCCCATGCCCGTGCCGCTGGCCGTCTACGCCGAGCAGGTCAGGCGCCAGTCAATCCGCAACATTCAGATCACGCGCGACCAATTGATCGGCGCGATGGGCCATCTGGTCCTACCGCCCAGCCTGCTGGACCAACTGGGCCCAGCCGTCAGCGCGGGCCGCTCAATTCTCATGTATGGCCCGCCGGGCAATGGTAAATCCAGTATTTCCAATGGTATTCGCGACGCTATGGGTGACAAGATCTATGTGCCGATGGCTATCGAATACGCAGGCCAGGTCATCACAGTCTATGACCCCATCGTCCATTCCAAGGCTGAGGCCGAGTCTGACGACCCAAACTCCTTGCGCCGCCGCCGCACCTTTGACGCGCGCTATGTGCGCTGCGAGCGGCCCACTGTTATCACGGGCGGTGAACTGACGCTGGACATGCTAGATCTGGTTTATAACCCGACTGCGCGCACCTATCAGGCCTCGCTTCAGCTGAAATCGACGGGCGGCATCTTTATCGTCGACGACCTTGGCCGCCAAGCCGAGCCGCCGCAAAACCTCGTCAACCGCTGGATCGTCCCCTTGGAGGAATCCAAGGATATCCTCGCCCTGCAATCGGGCGAGAAATTCGAGGTTCCCTTCGACACGCTTGCGATCTTCTCAACCAACTTCCACCCGAACAAAATCTTTGACCAAGCGGCGCTGCGGCGGATTTTTTACAAGATCAAGATTGACGGACCCAGTCAGGCTGATTTCCTGAAAATCTTTGCAATGGTCGCCCGTAAAAAACAGATGCCCCTGAACGAGCCCTCGCTGATTCATTTGTTGAAAAAGAAGTATCCCGAGATCGACAACGTCTATGCTAATTATCAGCCGGTGTTCCTTATCGACCAGATGATCTCAATCTGCGAATTTGAGGGAATTTCCTATCAGATGACCCCCGCCCTGATCGACCGCGCGTGGGCCAACATGTTTGTTGAGGATAGTGAGATCGCCAACTGACACGGGCCAGGTGAGAATTTCCGCGAAAACCTCTGACGCGCGCCCTACATAGTCTGCATGACCAACTTGCCCCCAAAATTTACCGACTGGTTCGCCGCGCGCGGCTGGTCGGTGCATCCTCACCAGCAGGACATGCTGGATCGCAGTAGCGATCCATCCTTGCTGCTAATCGCGCCGACTGGCGGCGGCAAAACGCTTGCCGGGTTCCTGCCTACGCTGGCCGAACTCAGTGAGGGCAGGCACAAGGGGCTGCATACACTCTACATTTCGCCGCTCAAGGCATTGGCGAGCGATATCAAGCGCAACCTGACGACCCCCGTGACCGAAATGGGCCTCCCCATCCGCATCGAAGACCGCACAGGCGACACTTCCTACACGCAAAAGCGGCGCCAGCGCGCCGATCCACCCGATATCCTACTGACCACTCCCGAAAGCCTTGCGCTGCTGACCTCTTACGAGGACGCGCCGCGCATATTTGCTGGCCTACAACGCGTCGTAATCGACGAAATTCACGCACTGGCCGAGAGCAAGCGGGGCGATCAGCTGATGCTAGCGCTCAGCCGTTTGCAGGCTCTCTGCCCAGATCTGCGCCGCGTGGGCCTATCGGCCACAGTCGAGGACCCCGGCGCAATCGCGCGGTTCCTCGCGCGCCACCCAGACTCCTGCAAGATCATTCTGGCCGATCCCGGCCCCGATCCCGATATCGAAATGCTGAACGTTGCCGAGGCACCGCCTTGGGCAGGGGGGGGCGCGGCCTACGCGATCCCGGCAGTGCTAAAACAGATCAAAGCGCATAATACGACGCTGATCTTCCACAATACCCGCGCCCAAGCCGAGATATTCTTTCGCAATCTGTGGCTGGCGAATGACGGCAACCTTGCCATTGGCATCCATCATGGCAGCCTGGACCGCACGCAGCGCCAACGCGTCGAAGGTGCCATGCAGCGCGGCGAATTGCGAGCCATCGTCTGCACCGGATCGCTGGACCTTGGCATCGACTGGGGTGACGTGGACCTCGTCATTCAGGTCGGTGCGCCGAAAAACGTCAAGCGCCTAGTGCAGCGGATTGGGCGTGCGAACCACCGCTATAACGCCCCGTCCAAGGCTCTCTTGATTCCGGCGAACCGCTTTGAGGTGGTCGAATGTGTCGCCGCATTACAGGCCGTCCGTGCGCGCGCGCTAGATGGCGATCCACGCGGCCCCGGCCCGCTGGACGTGCTCTGCCAGCACATCCTGATCGCCGCATGCGCGGGGCCATTCGACCCGGACCAGCTTTATGCCGAGATATGCACGGCCGGGCCCTACACAGCGCTCTCACGGGCGGAATTCGACGACTGCGTCGAATTTTGCGCGACCGGCGGGTATGCTTTGCGCGCCTATGACAAATGGCAAAGGCTGGTCCAGCGGGGCGACCTGTGGCACCTGCGCGATCCGCGCGCCGCGCAGATCATCCGCATGAACATCGGCACCATTCAGGACACTGACCTGCTCAAGGTGCGCATGCAGCGAAATCGCGGCGGCAAACCCTTGGGCGAAATCGAAGAAGCGTTCGCCGCCACGCTGACGCCGGGTGACACGTTCCTGATGGGCGGGCAGGTCGTGCGCTACGAGGGTCTGCGCGAGATGACCGTGGAGGTCTCCCGCACCGCGAGCAAGAAGCCCAAGATCGCCACTTTCGGCGGTACGAAATTCGCCACTTCGACGCAGCTCAGCCAGCGTATTCTGGACATGCTGGCGCTACCAAATTGGCCAACCCTGCCAGCACACACTGCCGAGTGGTTGCACCTGCAACGTCGCATGTCGCAGATGCCGCAGGCGGGGCGGTTGCTCATTGAGAGCTTTACGCATGATGGATGCGAACATGCCTGCATCTATGGCTTTGCGGGCCGAAACGCGCAGCAGACGCTGGGCCTTTTGCTAACCAAACGCATGGAGGAGCTGGGCCTTGATCCACTTGGCTTTGTCTCTACCGATTACGCAACGCTGATCTGGGGGCTGGAGCCGCTGATCGATGCCGCGCCCCTCTTTGAGCCGGATGCGCTGCGCGAGGGATTGGATGTCTGGCTTACCGGCAACGCGGTGATGAAGCGCACCTTTCGCGCCTCAGCCACCATTGCGGGGCTGATCCAGCGCAACCTGCCACAGGCGCGCAAATCTGGTAGGCAGGCCACGTTTTCGTCTGACATTCTCTATGACACGCTGGTCAAATACGATCCAGATCACCTGCTCTTGCGCATCACACGAACCGAAGCGATGCGCGGGCTGGTCGATTTTAGTCGAATCGAACAGATGATCGCGCGCATCGGAGACCGCGTCGATCTGGTGCGCCTGCCGCGCGTCACCCCACTGGCCGCGCCCCTGTTCCTTGAGGCGGGGCGCACGCCCGTCGCTGGTGCGGGCGACGAGCGGATCTTGGCCGAAGAGGCCGCGCGCCTGATGCAAGAGGCGGGACTAACCTAAAGAGTGTTTGGTACAGCCTGAGATATTAACGCGAATCGGATCGCTCCTGAAAAGGGAAGCGTGTGGGTCTTTCGCTGCCGTCTCATTCGGGAGATCACAACAGGCGTCAGACCTCTTGAATACTTTCCAGATAGCTCAGCAGTGCGGCCAGCGGGCGAGGTGTCGGCGTCATCACACCGTCGCCGGTATCCACCGGCACCGTCGCGCCGGTCAGCAGCGCGCCAAACTCCGGCATCGGCTGGCTCGGTAACTGCGCACGGTGATAGCCGTCGATGGTGGACAAGACCCGCGCATGCGGAAAAACGCCATCGGTTGAAAGCATAGTCAGGTCTGCCGGGGTCGGCGTCATTCCTTTGGCCCAAGGGCCATCGCCGCGGCCAACCGGGCCGTGGCACTGCGCACAATTCTCAGCGTAAAGCTGACGCCCCTCGCCCGCCTCTGGCATCGATGCCATTTCAACGCACGCGGCCAGCGCGGCCAAGCCCAACACTCCGCTGGTAATCCCTGCATATTTCATCGCATTCCCCTTTGCCTGACTCTGCCTTAGCTTGTCAGTGCGCGTATTGATCCAGCGCAACACGGCGGCATTAGGTCAGCTTGCCAGCCAGCGCATCGTCGATCAGCTGGACAGTTTCCTCAACACCGTAAAGCGCGATAAACCCGCCAAAACGTGGCCCTTGGCTGGCCCCTAGCAGCACCTCATAGAGGGCCTTGAACCAATCGCGCAAAGGGTCGAACCGGTCACGGCCGACGCCGTAGACTACTGATTGCAGCGCCTCATCATCATGCGCGCCCTTATACTGCACAAGTTGGTGGCGCAGCTCCTCCAGCGCCTCGCGCTCCAGCTCGGTTGCAGAGCGGTACACCTTGGCCGGTTTGACGAAGTCGGTGTAATACCGCAGGGCGTGGCCCACGGCCTGATCCATATCAGGATGCGTCTCGGCGCTCGCCTCAGGCGCATATCGCTGTATAAACCCCCACAGATGGCCCTTTTCCTCGGCCCCCGCAACGGACGCGAGATTTAGCAGCATCGAGAACGGCACAACCATCCGGCTTTCGGGCACGCCGCCGGGATGGATGTGGAACACCGGGTTATTGACCCGCGCCGCGGCATCCTGACCTGCATAGGCGCGCAATTGCTGATGATACTCATCGACCGCTTTGGGGATCACATCGAAATGCATCCGCTTGGCAGTTTTCGGCTTAGCATACATAAAGTAGCTAAGCGATTCCGTCGAAGCATAGGTCAGCCATTCGTCGATGCTGATCCCGTTACCAGAGGATTTGGAAATCTTCTGCCCGCTCTCGTCCAGAAACAGCTCATAGCTGAAATGTTCGGGCTTGCGTCCACCCAATATCTCGCAAATGCGGTCATAAATCGCCGTATTAGTCGCATGTTCCTTTCCATACATCTCGAAGTCGACATCAAGCGCAGCCCAGCGCGCGCCAAAGTCTGGCTTCCACTGTAATTTGACGTGGCCGCCCGTCACCGGCAGTGTCCACTCACGGCCATCTTCGTCGTCAAACGTGACCGTGTGGTTAACGGCATCCACTTTTTTCATGGGCACATAGAGAACACGCCCCGTCACAGGGTGGATAGGCAAGAAGATAGAGTAGGTCTGCTGTCGCTCTTCCCGCAAGGATTTCAGCATGACTTTCATAACCTCATCATACCGTTCAGCGGCGCGGCACAGGACCTCGTCGAACTGCCCCGAGGCATAGAATTCGCGCGCCGAGTAGAACTCATACTCAAACCCAAATGTATCAAGAAATCGGCGCAGCATGGCGTTGTTGTGATGGCCAAAGCTATCGTGGGTGCCGAACGGATCAGGCACGCTGGTCAGGGGCATGTGCATATGCTCGGCCAGCATTTCCTGCTGGGGCACGTTGCCCGGCACCTTGCGCATTCCGTCCAGATCGTCGGAAAAGCAGATCATTCGCGTCGGAATGTCACTTATCACCTCGAAGGCGCGGCGAATCATCGTAGTGCGCAGCACCTCGCCGAATGTGCCGATATGCGGCAAGCCTGAGGGGCCATAGCCGGTCTCAAACAGGACGTGGTCCTTTTCGGGCGTGCTCTTCTCGTGCCGTTTCAGCAGGCGGCGCGCTTCCTCAAATGGCCAGGCTTTCGAGGTCATCGCGGCGTCGCGCAGATCGGACATGGGGTCACTCCAAGGATCACGCCTTTGCACGGATGCGCGCAAAGGTCCGCCGCTTCCTATTGCCGAGGGGGCGCAACGTCAATAATCTGCACCCGAAGACCCCGTTTTGAAAAGGAATACATATCATGGCCGATCCAGGTACCCATCCGCTGAGCGCGCAGGACTGTCTGGTGGCGATGATGATCGCCGTCTCTGCATCCGACGAGCAGATCAGCACCGCCGAGTTGGTCAAGATTGAGGTCGCAGTCAACAACCTGCCAGTGTTCGGCAATTACGACGCCGACCGCATCAACATCGTCGCGCAGACGGTATTTGACCTATTTACCGACGAGGACGGGCTCGATGCTTTGTTCGGCCTGATTCGCGAGAGCCTGCCTGAGCGGCTATTCGAGACGGCCTATGCGCTTGCCTGTGACGTGGCCGCCGCCGACGGTGTGCTGGGCGACAGTGAGCTACGTCTGCTGGAGGAAATCCGCTACGAGCTGAACCTGGACAGGTTGCACGCCGCCGCGATCGAGCGGGGCGCGCGAGCGCGTCACGTCAGCCTCTGACGCGCATCTGACGCTCCGACTCCGCGATGACTGAAAGGATACTCTAAAATGCGCTGCGTCTTCATCAACATCCGCTGCAAACCGGGCACCTCCTACAAGGTGGCCGAGAATATCGCCCTGCGCGAGGTTCATTCCGAACTCTATTCGACCTCCGGACCCTTCGATTTGCTGATGAAACTCTACATCCCCGAGAGTGAGGATGTCGGCAAGTTTATCAACGACAACCTGCTGGACATTCCCCATATCGAGCGGACAGAGACCACCCTGACATTTAAGGCGTTCTAAGACATGCTGGACAAGATACGCGACATCATCGGTGCGGCCAATGTACTGACCGGGGCCGATATGGCGGGCTATGACAGCGATTGGTCGGGCCACAAGCGTGGTACACCGCTGGCCGTGCTGCGCCCCGGATCCGCTCAGGAAATATCACAGATCGTCAGGCTGGCGAACGAGACCGGCACACCCATCGTACCGCAAGCTGGTAATACCGGGCTGACCGACGCCACAGATGCAGGCGACGCGCTGCTTCTATCCGTCGCGCGGCTGAACAAGATACGCGAAGTGCGCGCCTCGGGCCGCATTGCAATCGTTGAGGCAGGCGTGATCCTGGCCAGCATCCATGATGCCGTAGCGAAGCATGGCCTGATCTTTCCGCTGTTCTTTGGCGCGCGCGGGTCGGCCATGATTGGCGGCGCGCTGTCAACCAATGCGGGCGGCTCCAACGTGCTGCGCTATGGCAATACGCGCGATCTGTGCCTCGGAATCGAGGCGGTGATGCCAAACGGCGATATCGTCGATCTGATGCGCCAGTTGCACAAAGACAATTCAGGCTACGATCTGCGCCATCTGCTGATCGGCGCAGAAGGAACTTTGGGCATCATAACAGCGGCCGTGATCAAGCTGCATCCGGCACCTTTGGCGAACGCCACCGCGATGGTCGCTGTGCCGACGATTTCGGACGCGCTGGACCTGCTGAACCGGCTACAACAGGAAACCGGCGGCGCCGTGCAGGCGTTTGAATACATGCCCCGCGCCTATATGGAGACATATATGGAGCTATCACCAACCAATCGGGAACCCTTTGAAGGGCGCCACAACGTCAACATCATGGTCGAGGTCGGCGCCATCGCACCGCGAGATGCGGTGCCAGATGCAAGCGGCCAGATCCCCATCGCCGCCCATCTAGAAAATGTTTTGACCAAACTTTTCGAAGACGGCGCTATCCTAGACGCGGTCGTAGCCCAGAACGAAGAGCAGCGCCGTGAGATGTGGGCCAGGCGCGAGGCCGCAGCCGAAGTTATCACATTGCACGAACCCTATGCCGACCGCGACGTCGCCGTTCCCGTGGACAGGATGCAGAGGTTCGTGGACGATGTGGCCGCGATCATCGCACGGCTAGACCCCGGCGCACGCGATGTGTCTGTCGCGCATCTGGGCGACGGCAACCTGCATTTGGGCGTTTTCCCCACCCGCCCGGACGCCGCGCTGTGCAAAGAGATCGGCGATGCGGTCGAAGATGCCGCATTGGCCCTCGGCGGTAGCTTTTCCGCCGAACATGGGATCGGCCTGAGTAAGCGGGCCAGCATGGGCAGCTACAAGAACCCGGCAGCACTGGCCGCGATGCGCGCGATCAAGGCAGCGCTGGATCCGAATGGGATCATGAACCCCGGCAAGGTTCTGCCCGACGGCTGAGCGGTTTTTGAGTATTTTCAGAACGGTGAAACGGCTGGGCCGCATTACTCCAGCCGTTTGTGGCCTGTGACAGGGCCACCGCCTGCAGCTGCGATACGGGTGATGGCGGCTTGCATCCCTTCGACCGCGACGCTCATCGTATATGCGTTCGCGTGCAAGATGCGGCCCGCGTCCAGCACCCAAGCGACATGGCCCGGCCAAAAGAGAAGGTCGCCGCGTTGCGCCGCGCTGTCGCTATCTAGAGGGCGGCCCAGCACGGCCTGTTGCAAGTCGCTGTCGCCGGGGCACGGGATACCGCAGCCGCGGCAACTGGCCTGAACAAGGCCGGAGCAATCGATGCCGAAGGCTGAATTGCCACCCCAAAGATAAGGGGTGCCGAGATAGATCTCAGCGGCGGCGACAGGGTCCGCCTCAAGCATCGGCAGCGGGCTGATATGCTGGAGTGGGATATGGCCAAGCGGCGTTTTGGCCCATGTTTCGACCCGCCCGGTAACCGCGACCAACGACAGGTGGCTGAGCGTGGCGATTTCGGGCGATTTGAAGTCAGGCGCGTCATAGGCATGGCTGGCGCGAGCGTGGATCCAATGGGTTGGCGGCAGCGTTTCCGCAATCGCGGCGTGAGGCAGATAGCCGACATAGCCATCATCGGCCTGCACAAACGCCCAGCCTTGATAGATGTCAAAACAAGTAACAGGTGCGCCAAGCAATAGCTGGCGGGTACGGCTGCCGCCCGGGGAGGGCGACAGGTCGGCCACTGACACGCAGACCCGGCGTGCCACCCCGGCGGCAAAGTTGGCATGCTCGATCTGGCCGCGTAATGCCTCGCTCGCAACGCGGGCATTGGCCGGCGTCAGGCGCGCATCACTCACAGGTTCAGCGCGGTCGGCAGAGCAGCCAGCAATGCGCGCGCGCCCATTCCAACACCGCCCTTGGGGCGGGCCGGCGCAGCGCTGGGATTCCAGCCATAGATGTCAAAATGGGCATAGCGCGCGTCCCTGGCAAAGCGGCGCAGAAATAGCGCTGCAGTGATCGACCCAGCAAGGCCACCCAATGGTGCGTTGTCCAGATCGGCGATGCCCGGCTCAATCATCGCCTCGTAGGGCGTATGAAACGGCAACCGCCAGACCGGGTCGGACGCCTGCAGCGCGCCCGCCTCGATCGCGGCGACCAGCGCAGCGTCATCAGCGTAGTATGGGGCCAGATCCGGCCCCACCGCGACTCGCGCAGCGCCCGTCAGCGTCGCCATCGAGATCATCAGATCAGGCGTGCCCTCGCGCCCCAGCGCCAGCGCATCAGCCAAGACCAGCCGCCCCTCAGCGTCAGTATTGTTAATCTCGATTGTCGTGCCATCACGGGCTGTCAGGATATCACCGGGGCGCATCGCATTAGCGCTGACCGCGTTTTCCACCGCTGGGATCAGCACGCGCAGGCGCATCGGCAGGCCCAGCGCCATGATCATATGCGCAAGGCCCAGCACAGTGGCCGCGCCACCCATATCCTTTTTCATCAGTCCCATGCTGGAGCCGGGCTTGAGATTCAGGCCCCCAGTGTCGAAGCAAACCCCCTTGCCAACCAGCGTCAGCTGCGGCCCCTCGTGCCCCCACGCCATGTCGATCAGGCGCGGCGCACGGTCAGACGCACGCCCAACAGCATGGATCAGCGGCAAATTCGCGTCCAGCAGAGCATCACCCCGCGTGACCTCGAGGACTGCGCCATGCTGCGATGCCAGATCGGCGCAGGCCGCCTCCAGCGCGTCTGGCCCCATGTCGTTGGCGGGTGTGTTTATCAGATCGCGCGTCAACGCCTCGCCCGCTGCGATCACCTCCAACTTGGCGGCATCCACGCCGTCCGGTGCGACCAGCCGGGCCTTGGCGCTACCCTGCGCGTGATACCGGTCAAACGCGTATGCGGACAATAACCAGCCCAGGGCCTCTTCCTCCATGCGGGCGCCGTTCAAGCCCACAAGGCGATAGTTGCCTGCTGGCAGTGCGACAGCGACAGCGGCGAGGTGAAAGCGGCCACGCGCGCGCGCCTGCGCAGTGCCATATCCGGCCAGCGCCAAAGCGGGCCCGCCATCCGCATCCGGCACCAACAGGCTGGACCCCAGCGAAGCGGTAAACTCATTCGCTGCGATCCATCCGCGTACCAAGTTGGTCTGATCTGCGCACCATGCCTCAAGCGCGTTTGCCTCGATGACGTGAACTGGTATCGCGACATCCCCATCATCCGCGAAGGTGAGGCGGCGCTGGCTAAGTTGTTCAGATGTCATTTGTGGGCGACCTTTCGTGATGAAATGCAGGCAGGCACAGAGGGCGCCCCCTTTTCCGCCAGCCTAGCCGCCTTGTTGGCACCTGCAAGGCATCAAATCGACAGATCCTTCGTCTCCCATACCTCGCTAAGGCTGGAATCGCCGATGCGCAGCAGGCGCGAGAGCGTCGCTGCAATCGCGACCAAATCGTGATTATCCGCAGATATGGTCACGTCCGCAGCCACGCGAGACAGCTTTTGCATGCCGATCTGGTCCGCGATCGCGACCAGACTGCGCGCCGACTTGCGCATGTCGGATATCCGTCCATCACTGTGGCACCGCTCGGTATGTGACAGTCGCAAGGCCAGCTCTTCCAGTGCGCGGCAGACCACATCCTCTGCTCCGGCCTCGCCCAGCCGCACATACAGCTCCTCCAGACGGCCTGTGTTCATCTGGATCGCCTCATTGTGTTTCAGCATTGTTATCTGTTCCACCGTCTCACCCCGATATTTCCTGCGTTTCGTCCAGAGATGCCCCACAGCATGCCCAGCGCCGCTAACTTGCGCCCCAGTCCTTCCCAAAAGGTTTCACGCCACTCCATTTCTATGTCGAATTAAGCGCGAATACCGTCTATCCCTCGTCCTAAGCATACTCTCGCAAAGGCCCCAAGATGCAGAACGCGCGCCCATTGCCGCCCTATCTGATCCAGCGTTACCACGGCTGGAAGGCTACCTCGTACACCGAGAACGAGAGCTGGTATCGCACGCTGGCCCAAGAGGGACAGCATCCACGCGCCATGCTTATTTCGTGTTGTGACAGCCGGGTGCATGTCACCTCGATCTTTGGTGCCGATCAGGGTGAATTTTTCATCCACCGCAATATTGCCAATCTCGTGCCGCCCTACACCATCGATGGCGGCCAACATGGCACCTCGGCGGCGCTGGAGTACGCGGTCTGCGAACTGCGCGTCGCACATGTGATCATTATGGGCCATTCTAGCTGCGGCGGGATCAAGGGCTGCGACGAAATGTGTTCGGGCCGCGCGCCCGCCATGGACGAGCCGAACAGCTTTGTAGGGCGCTGGATGGATATCCTGCGCCCCGGCCACGCCCGCGTTGCCCATATCGAGAACGATGATGAGAGAACGCGCGCGCTGGAAAAAGAGGCGGTGCTTGTCTCACTGGAAAACCTGACCAGCTTTCCCTTCGTCACTGCCGCGATGCGAAAGAGCACGCTAACCCTGCACGGACTGTGGCTGGATATAGGCGAGGGCCGGGTAGAACAATATAGCGCGGCGACACGGCAGTTCGCGCCGATCTAGAAGCCCCCTCTCGACAAGAGACAGGATTTGTCGGACGCTGCTGCGACGATCACCCACGCGCGTCTGGAGCAAGCATCATGTCCACTACCGACCCGCTTCTGCAACCATTCCAGCTGGGTCATCTGACCCTGCGAAACCGCCTGATGAGCACGGCACATGCCTGCGGCCTCGGTCAGGACGGGATGCCGGATTCACGCTATCAGGCCTATCACGAAGAAAAGGCGCGCGGCGGGATTGGCCTAACCATGTTTGGCGGCTCGTCCAACGTGTCGGTCGATTCGCCCAATATGATGCCACAGCTGAATGTTGGCGTGGATAGCGTCATCCCGTATCTTGAGCGGATGGCCCAGCGCACTCACGCGCACGGCGCCGCCGTGATGATGCAGATCACCCATCTGGGCCGCCGGGGCGAATTTGACGGGGACGCACATCTGCCCATGATCGCGCCCACGGCCATTCGCGAGACATTGCACCGCGCAATCCCCAAGGAGATGGACAGCCACGACATCGCCCGCGTCATCGCGGATTTCGCGGCTGCCGCAAAGCGGTGCAAGGATGCAGGCCTCGACGGGATCGAGGTGCTGGCGGGCGGGCACCTTCTGGGCCAATTCCTGTCGCCAGTGATGAATCACCGCACCGATTCCTATGGTGGCAGCGTGGAAAACCGTAGCCGTTTCGGCATTGAGCTGTATGAAGCAATGCGCCACGCTGTCGGCAGCGACTTCGCCCTCGGTATCCGGCTTATCATCGACGAGGCACAGGACGGTGGCATCGACTTTGAGGATGGCATCGCGTTAGCGCGCCAGTTTCAGCAGGGCGGCTGCGTCGATTTCTTCAATGCCATCTATGGCCGAATGGACACGGTACTGGCCTTGGCCGAGGACAACATGCCAGGTATGGCCTCGCCAGATGCGCCTTTCCTCATGCGTGCGGGCCAGTTCAAGGCCGCCGTTCAGCTGCCTGTTTTCCATGCCGCTCGTATCGCCGATGTCGCCACCGCCCGCTATGCTATCAAGGAGGGCCTTCTCGACCTCGTCGGCATGACGCGCGCACATATTGCCGAGCCCTATATCGCGGCCAAGATCGCCAATGGTATCGAGGATCGCATCAGGCCGTGCGTCGGCGCGACCCATTGCATGGGCAAAAACCGCCCCTCCTGTATTCACAATCCGGCCACCGGCCGGGAGGCGCAACTGCGCCACGTCATAGATCCTTCGCCGACACCACGCCGGGTGGTCATCATTGGCGCCGGGCCTGCGGGGCTAGAGGCGGCGCGCGTCTGCGGCGCGAGGGGCCATGACGTGACGGTGCTGGAGGCAGCACCCCATCCAGGCGGGCAGGTATTGCTGGCCGCGCGCGCCTCCTGGCGGCGCAGCCTGACAGGCATCATAGACTGGCGCATCGCCGAGCTTGCGCATCTTGGCGTCCAGATCCGCTGCAATGTCTTGGCCGAGGAGGATGACATCACCGCCCTCGCCCCTGATCTGATTATCGTCGCAACAGGCGGCATACCCAACAGCGGCGGCCTACCGGGCGAGGAACATATCACCAGCCCGTGGGACATCCTCGATGGCACGGTTCCACCCGAAGGTGACGTTCTGGTCGTTGACGGCACAGGTCGGCACGTCGCTCTCAGCGTGGCTGAGCGCGTGCTGACATCGGGCTCGCGCCTGCAAATGGCAGTCATCGACGATACGCTCGCCGCCGAACAGGGCTATGCAGAGAAAGTGATCTGGCGCAAATGGGCACGCCTCAAAGGCATCCGCCCCCTCTTTGAGGAAGCGCTGATTGGCGTGCGCCGGGATGGGAACGCCCTGATCGCGACCCTGCGCAGCGAGCTAACCGGGAGTGATACGGACATCCGTTGCGCGCAGGTGATCTGGGACTACGGCACGCGCCCGATGGACGCGCTCTTTCACGGACTGCGCATGCAATCCCGAAACGAGGGTGTCACTGACCAGTCAGCGATGGTGGCTGGTCAACCGCAACCACGCGGGCAATATAACGGGTTTGAACTGCACCGTATCGGTGATGCCGTTGCCAGCCGTAACATCCACGCAGCCATCCTCGATGCACTGCGCCTTTGCCAACATTGCTGAGCTGTGACGCTAAAACCCCTAGATTTTCACTGTTCCAAAAATACTCAAAATCCAGCGCTCGCCGTCAACGACGCCGCCACAGAGACAGCACATCACCGCCAATCGCGCGCACATCCTCCAACGCAAAGCGTGGCGCACCTTCCAGCAGATCCAGCCCCAGTGCGCCAACCCCTGGCCGCGCATCACTGCCCAGCGCCAAACCCGCGGTAAACCCCGCCAAGCGGTCGACAACACCTGCACGCAACAACGATGCGGCGAGTGTTCCACCCCCCTCACAAAACACCCGGTTTAAGCCAGCCGCGCCCAGCGCCTGAAGGGCAGCCGTGACGTCCAGACCGTGCGCATCGAGGGGGCAAAGAATTGTCCGCGCCCCCAAATCCTGCCACGCAGTAATGTCGGCGGGTGCGGCCTCACCGCTGTGGACCAGCCAAAGGGGGATATCGCGGGCGCTCGCGCTCAGGCGCGACACACGCGGCAGGGCAAGCCTGCGCGATACGACGATGCGCACCGGCTGCCGCACCGCGCCCATGCCTCGCACATCCAGCATCGGATCATCCGCGCGGGCAGTGCCAGCGCCGATCATCACAGCATCATATCGCGCCCGCATCGCATGGACCGTACGCCGCGCGTCCGGGCCGGTGATCCAGCGCGACTGACCACTGGCAGTCGCGATCCGCCCATCGAACGATGTGGCAAGTTTCAAGAGTAGCTCAGGGCGCCCACCCGTAATACGGCTGAAAAATCCGGCTAAATCACGCGCTGCCATCGCCTGCATCACGCCAGTTTGCACCTCGACACCCGCCGCCCGCAGAATGGCAATCCCCCGCCCTGCCACGCGTGGATCAGGATCCCTGCAGGCCACCACCACACGCGCAACGCCTGCCGCGACCAGCGCCACTGCGCAGGGGGGCGTCTGCCCGTGATGGGCGCATGGCTCCAGCGTAACATAGACTGTCGCGCCGCGCGCCGCAGCGCCAGCATGCGCCAGCGCCTGCGCCTCAGCATGGGGACGCCCACCCGGCTGCGTCCAGCCCCGCCCGATTACCCGGTCTCCAGAAACGACGACGCTGCCGACTGCCGGATTGGGCCAGGCATCGCCCTGCCCCCGGCGGCCAAGCGCTAGCGCCGTCCGCATATGGTGGATGTCGCCGTCCGAGGTCACGTTTCCCGCTTTTCGGCCCCGGTCATGGTTTCGGGGCGCAACTCGCTGACGAATTTATCAAAATCGTCGGCGGCTTGAAAATTCTTATAAACGCTAGCAAACCGCACATAGGCGACAGTGTCGATACGCGCGAGGCTTTCCATCACGATCTCGCCTACCGTTTTGGACGCGATGTCGGTGTCGCCCATACTCTCCAGCCTGCGTACGATGCCCGAGATCATCTGCTCGATGCGCTCAGGCTCGACAGGGCGTTTTTGCAGAGCGATACGGATCGAGCGTTCCAGCTTGTCCCGGTCGAAATCCTCGCGGCGCCCGTTCGTTTTGACGACGACCAGATCGCGCAGCTGCACGCGCTCATACGTAGTGAAGCGCCCGCCGCAGGCCGGGCAAAACCGGCGCCGCCGGATCGACACGTGTTCCTCGGCCGGGCGCGAATCCTTGACCTGCGTTTCGATATTTCCGCAAAACGGGCAGCGCATCGGCGTGTCCCCTTATCTGAATCTGCCTCTTGGAGTTGGGTCTGTCGCCCAGATATCCAAAATCACTATAGGTCAGCCGCAAGGTTTTGGGTAGAGGCGAATTGAGACCCCAGATACAGACCGGCGCCGCCTGAACATGATCGTGGACCTTTTGACGCCGTTGCAGCGTTGACCCTTCACACGCAACGCAAAAAGGAGACACGCACATGGCAGGTAAAGTTCTGTTCATCACCGGCGCATCGTCGGGTATTGGCGCACAGACCGCACGCGATGCGGCCAAGGCAGGCTGGAGCGTCGCCCTCTTCGCGCGCAGCGAGGAAAAGTTGAAGACACTCGCCGGCGAGATCGGCGATGCCGCGCTGGCGGTCCCCGGCGACGTCACAGACTTGCCCGCACTTGAGGGCGCTATCGCCAAGACGGTAGAGGCTTTTGGCTCGGTCAATGCGGTCTTTGCCAATGCAGGAACCGGCCTTAATACGCCTGGCATCGAGAACGGCGACCCCGAGGAGTGGAGCAAGCTAATCGACATCAACATCAAGGGCGTTTTGCTAACCCTGAAGGCGTCCTACGCCGAGTTGAAGAAGGCCAAGGGTCACCTCGTCCTGACTGGATCCGTCGCTGGCCGCGTCCACATCCCGGCTTCCGTCTACGGCGCATCGAAATGGTTTGTCCACGGGCTTGCGGGCAACATGACAACCGACATGCGCGAGTGGGGCGGGCGCTGCACCGTGATTGCACCCGGAATGGTCGACACACCATTCTTCAGCGATGCAAAGCCGGACAAGCTGAAGCCAGAGGATGTCGCGAAGGCCGTCGTCTATGCACTGGATCAACCCAGCCACGCGAACGTTCAGGAGGTTGTGATCATGCCGACTGGCTGATCCCAATATGCCGTATAGCTTTGCGTTCATTTAGAATTATACCGATGCCCCTTCAGGAGCATCGGTATTTTTTTATTCCAATGTATAGAATACCGAGCGCGTTGCACCCAGAAGATCCCAAAGGCGACAGCCGTTAAGCCGTGATGACGCAGACCGATTTTGGCAAGTCATCGTCCACAGCGAAGAATGGCAATTTCCATCCGTCATCTGTTACCACGGGGCGCTGGCGCAATTCCCGAAGCGTTTCTTGGCATCTGGCCAGCTCGGCGGCAGATACACTGATCTCTACGATGTTCGGAGGGGTGTCCAAATCAAGACCCGCCCCTTTGTCGAATGTCATCGCGAGGCCCGCAACGGGGAGGCAAAGGGCAGCGATGACGATAAAGCGCTTCGTGGCGGTCCCCTTCCAGCAGGAAAGACAACGCCTGAAAGCACTAAAAGTTTCACCGTTCCTGAACGATGATACAAAAATTAGTTAATTTCTGCATCATTAAAGGCCTAAGTTAGCCCCGCCTTACTGGTCCAAGAATGAGCGCAGCTTGCGCGAGCGGCTTGGATGCTTGAGTTTGCGTAGGGCCTTGGCCTCGATCTGACGAATGCGCTCGCGCGTTACCGAGAATTGCTGGCCGACCTCTTCCAGCGTGTGATCAGTGTTCATTCCGATACCGAAACGCATCCGCAGGACACGTTCTTCGCGCGGCGTCAGCGACGACAGAACACGCGTTGTCGTTTCCTTGAGGTTGTCTTGAATAGCCGAATCCAGCGGCAGAACAGCATTCTTATCCTCGATGAAATCGCCAAGCTGACTGTCTTCCTCGTCACCAATAGGCGTCTCGAGGCTGATCGGCTCCTTGGCGATTTTCATCACCTTGCGGACCTTTTCCAGCGGCATTTGCAGCTTTTCGGCTAATTCTTCAGGTGTCGGCTCGCGGCCGATCTCGTGCAGCATCTGGCGGCCGGTGCGTACCAGCTTATTGATCGTCTCAATCATATGCACAGGAATACGGATGGTGCGCGCCTGATCAGCGATGCTGCGGGTGATCGCCTGGCGGATCCACCACGTAGCATAGGTGCTGAATTTATAGCCGCGACGATACTCGAACTTGTCCACAGCCTTCATGAGGCCGATATTGCCTTCCTGAATCAGGTCCAGGAATTGCAGGCCGCGATTAGTGTATTTCTTGGCGATGGAAATCACGAGGCGCAAGTTCGCCTCGACCATTTCCAACTTGGCAAGCCGCGCTTCCTGCTCGCCCTTTTGCACCTGCCCGACGATACGGCGGAATTCCGAGATATCGAGACCGACATACTGTCCGACCTGCGCCATATCGGCGCGCAATTCGCTCACCTTGTCGTTAGAGCGCTCGATCAACATCTGCCAACCACGCCCGGATTTCCGAGCCATGTCGTCCAGCCAAGTCGGATCCAGCTCTCGACCGCGATACTCGTCGATGAATTCGCGCCGGTTGATACGTGCCTGATCTGCCAGCTTCACCATCGCGCCGTCGATCATCATGATACGCTGGTTAATGCCATAGAGCTGATCAATCAGCGCCTCGATCCTGTTGTTATGCAGGTGCAACGAATTTACCAGCACGACGATCTCGCTGCGCAGGGTCTGGTACACATCTTCCTGCTTGGACGAGAACATGCCGTCCTCGTTCAGCGTCGCAGAGATACGGATGTCCTGCATCTCGGCCAGCTTGAGATAATCGTCGGCGATGTGGTCCAGCGTCTCCAGCACCGTCGGCTTGAGCGCAGCCTCCATCGCCGCGAGGCTCATGTTGGCCTGTTCATCCTCATCATCGTCGTCATCGTCGTCAGTTGCTGAAATGGGGTTACCGTCGGCGTCCAGCTCAGCGGTGCCTTCCTTGGTCGTGGACGGCGCGTCGGTCACGTTGGCAGCGTCGACGACGCTCTCGCCTTCGCCTTCCAGTTGATTGCCGAACGTCGTCTCAAGGTCGATGACGTCGCGCAGCAAGATATCCTCAGTCACCAGCTCATCGCGCCAGATCGTGATCGCCTGAAAGGTCAGCGGGCTTTCGCAGAGGCCTGCGATCATCGTATTGCGGCCGGCCTCGATGCGCTTGGCAATGGCGATTTCGCCCTCACGGCTCAGCAGTTCGACGCTGCCCATCTCGCGCAGGTACATGCGCACCGGGTCATCGGTGCGGTCCAGCTTTTGTTCATTGCCCGAGCCGAGCGTGATCTCTCCGCGGCGGCCCACCTCGGCGACGGCGGTGCCGCGCTGCTCTTCGTCCTCAGCCTCATCATTTTCAATGATGTTGATGCCCATTTCGGACAGCATCGACATCACATCCTCGATCTGCTCCGAGCTGACCTGATCAGGTGGCAACACCTTGTTCAGCTCGTCGTAGGTGATGAAGCCCTTCTCGCGCGCATCGCCGATCATCTTCTTGATCGCTGCCTGACTCATATCCAGAGACATTTCGACGTCCTGATCGTCCGGCTTTTGGTCGTCGGTATCTTTGGCAGCCATTTGGGTCTCCTCAGTGGCAGGCACACGCATCACGCGGCTCGAAGCGATTCTCGAATCACCAGCACAAAGGTGATTCGCAATCTGTTTACCCTGTTTTACTTACCCGAACCTCACCAAAATCCATTCAGCGGCCCGGTTTCGAAAATGTTATCTTGTCCAGCAGTGCATCAAATTCCTCACGCTCGCCCCGATTTATGCGCGCGCCATTGTCGGCTAGATCATATTCAGCGCGATCCTCATGGTCACTACGCACGGCACGGTTGCGCGCCTCCGCAGCCTGACCAAGGCGCCACGTTACCGCCTCATCCGCCACGCCCAGCATATCCTCAGCCGCATCCACGATCTCGGCTTGAAGCTCACGCGTTGCTGCAATTTTGGCCAATTCCTCGGCCACGGTCATCTGCGCCAACACGGCATTTCCCGGGTTACGCACGGGTGGCGTAATTGCCACGTGGGGCAGCGCAAGCAGCTTTACAAGGGCATCACCACCCAGTGTCGCCGCTATCGCATCGGCCAGCGACGCCGCACCCGCATTGCCGTGACGCACGATCATGTCGCGCAGATGCGCATGCTGCGGATCAAAGCAATCTAACCGCTGAAGCGCCGCCTCGAAATCATCCAAAATTTCCGGAGTCGAGATGAAAGCAGCCAAGATAACCGCCTCGCGAATATGGTCATGCTGGCGCGGATCGGAGCGCGCCAGAGGCGATGATTTTGTGGTGGCACGCGCAGACATATCAGGCTTGGCCCAGCGACCCTGTCCCCCAGTGCGCTGGCCACCTTGCGCGCCGCCGCCTGAGCGAGGCGCCGTGCGGTTCGAGAAAAGCTGCCAGCGCAAGTCCTTGATCGCCTGACCATAATGGCCGCGCACAGATGGGTCACGGATCAAACCAATAGCCGCGCGCAGGGATTTATCCAGCGCTGCACGCCGCTCAGGGCTATCGAAATCACGGCCCTCCGTCTCGCGCGTCCACAAAAGGCGCACCATGGGCTGCGCCGCTTCCAGCAGGGCCTGCACCGCGCCGGCACCCTGCGCGCGCAGGATATCGTCAGGATCCTGCCCCTCAGGCATCAGCGCGAAACGCAAGCTTTTGCCAGCCTCCAGTAGCGGCAGTGCCAGGTCGATCACACGGCGTGCCGCCGCAAGGCCAGCGCGGTCACCGTCTAGCGCCATGATCGGCTCGTCCGCAGCGCGCCACATCAAGGCCAGCTGCGCCTCGGTCACCGCAGTACCCAAGGGGGCAACAGCGGCACCAAAGCCAGCCTGCGCCAGCGCGATCACGTCCATGTATCCCTCGGCCACAATCAGGGGCTGGCCCTTACCCGCCGCCTCTCGCGCGGGGCCATAATTGTAGAGGGTGCGGGATTTGTCGAATAGGTCGGTCTCAGGCGAATTGAGGTATTTGGCACTGTCGGCGGGATCCATCGCCCGCCCGCCGAATGCGATCACGCGGCCCCGTGCGTCGTGGATCGGAAACATGATGCGCCCGCGAAACACGTCATAAGGCGTGCCCCCCTTTTGCGACGGCCGCGCCAAACCGCAGCCCATGATTAGGTCGGGCACCACTTTTTTACTGGTCAGATAATCCCACAGCCCCTGCCACGCCTGCGGGGCAAAGCCGACGCCGAACCGCTCCTGCGTGGCCTCGTCTAGGCCGCGCCGTTTGAGATAGGCACGCGCCTCCGCGCCCGCAGCAGTGTTCAACATCAAGCGGAAATGCTGTTGGGCCTGCTCCATGACGTCCGACAATTGCGTGCGGCGGTCGGCCTTGACCTGCGCCTGCGGGTCACGCTCGGGGATTTGCATCCCGGCCTCGCCAGCCAGAATACGAATTGCCTCCATGAACTCGACATTTTCGGTTTCACGGACAAAGCTGATGGCGTCGCCCTTGGCATGGCAGCCGAAACAGTAATAGAATCCCTTGCGATCATCGACGTGAAAACTGGCGGATTTTTCCTGATGAAAAGGGCATGGCGCCCACATGTCACCCTTACCCTGATTGGACTTGCGCGTGTCCCACATCACTTTGCGCCCAACCACTTGTGACAGCGAGGTGCGCGTGCGCAATTCTTCCAGAAATCCGGGGGGCAATGACATGACTACAATATGGGGCGAGTCGCGCCCGGCGCCAAGGTCTTCCGCGCATCAGTTCCGCCCCAATCCGGTCGATCGTATGATAGCAGACACGATGTAGGCCAGCGCGCCGGCCAAGATTACCTAACCGAGGTGCGCGAGGCAGGCCTCTTTATAGGCAGTCGCAACCTCATCCGTCAGTTCGTCCTACGGCAAGGTATACACTCAGCCCAACAGTGGCGAGACAGCGGCCGGATATTTCGTATTCAGATTGCCCGCCTCGATGGAGGCTAGCGCGGCGCCCTGATCGGCGCCGCCAGTGCGAAGGGCGACAGCATTGGTCACGATCGCGGTTGTTGCGGCGCAACCGCGATCGCCCGCATCATCTGCAAGCGCCGGAGTTGCGTCAGACAAAAAAGGGGCGGCAAGTGCGAGACGCACCATAACAAATCGTTCATTTCGATAACAAGTACCGGACCCTAAAAGTAAGCCGCGACGATGCGGTCGACAAGGAATTGGGCTGCGCAGAGGTGGCGCGCACTTGGATAGAACGCGCCTTTCAGGATTATCCTGGCAGGCACGCCCCATTATTTATCAGAGGCCCAGCGCGCGGTAGCTGGCGGCCACCTTGCCGATGGACACTAGATATGCCGCGGTGCGCAGATCGGTAACTTCTTCGCGGCCATGCCACACCTCGCGCATCGACTGGTAGGCGGCGCGCATCGTGTCGTCGAGGCCAGAGCGGACCAGCTCCAGCTCGCCCGCGCCGCGTAAGTAGCGCTGTTTGAAGTCGGGGCTGAGCGTCCACCCCAGCTGCTTGTCGCCGCTCAGGCGCTCGAGCTCGTCCACGACCAGCTGGTGGCGCGACTCCTCCTGGCGACGGCCCATGCGGCCAAATCGAATGTGGCTAAGATTCTTGACCCACTCGAAATAGCTGACCGTGACACCGCCCGCATTGGCGTACATATCGGGGATGATGACGCAGCCACGCTCGCGCAGAATCTGGTCGGCGCCGGCGGTCACTGGACCGTTCGCGGCCTCAATAATGAGAGGTGCCGTGATGTTCGCGGCGTTCGAGATGTTAATGACGCCCTCCATCGCAGCCGGGATCAGGATATCACACTCCTTCTCCAGTACCTTGGACCCATCGCGAACGTATTTGCCGGCGGGATATCCGTCGACGCCGCCATGTTTGGCGATCCAGTTGTGAACGTCTTCAACATTCAGGCCGTTGTCGTCAATCAGCGCGCCATCCCTCTCGATGATCGCAGTGATCAAGCAGCCATCTTCTTCGGACAGGAACTTAGCCGCATGGTAGCCCACGTTGCCGAGGCCCTGCACCACCACGCGTTTACCATCCAGTTTACCCAACAGGCCCGCCGCTTTGATATCTTCGGGGTGGCGAAAAAACTCATGCAGCGCGTATTGCACGCCGCGCCCCGTCGCCTCCGTTCGGCCCTGAATGCCGCCAGCGTTGATCGGCTTGCCAGTGACGCAGGCGCGCGCGTTGATGTCAGTGGTGTTCATGCGGTGATATTGGTCCGCAATCCACGCCATTTCGCGCTCCCCGGTGCCCATGTCGGGGGCCGGAACGTTCTGGCTGGGATGGATCAGATCGCGCTTTATCAGCTCATAGGCAAAGCGGCGCGTGATACGCTCCAGCTCATTCTCGTCCCACTGGCGGGGATCGATGCGCAGGCCGCCCTTGGAACCGCCAAACGGCGCCTCGACCAGCGCACACTTGTAGGTCATCAGCGCCGCCAACGCCTCGACCTCGTCCTGATTGACGCCCATCGAATAGCGGATGCCGCCCTTGACCGGCTCCATGTGTTCGGAATGGACACTGCGATAGCCGGTGAACGTATGGATCTGACCGCGCAGGCGCACGCCAAAACGGACGGTATACGTGGCGTTGCAGACACGAATCTTTTCCTCCAAGCCGGGCGGCAGGTCCATCAACGCCACGGCGCGGTTGAACATCAGATCTACTGACTCTCGGAAACTCGGCTCTTTTGCGGCTGTCATCACGGTCTTCCTTGGTGCGCCGGTCATTGCCCGGTCACCACTGTTTAAGATGCATTTCGCAAAGTCATCGTTAAGGCCTGTGATTTTTTTGTCCAGACAAGCCTTAATGAGTCAGCACCAAGCCATCGGGTTCAGCCAGCACGAAACGGCGTTGGTGCCAATGTGGAAACACTGATGTAGCATCATCCCTATTGTTCACCTGAATCACCATTTACAACTTATTTTCGGTACTTTTGGCCCTATTTCGGCCACAGTAATGGGCGATCAGTCTCGCGACGCATTCCGACAAGGCAACGCCGCGCTGCGGCATCGCGAGGTACCATTGTGACATGTATGAGTTCTAAGACCCGCAAAATTGTAGCAGTGGCCACAGCCGTGGCAGAACGGCGTGTGCGCAAGTTCCAATCGGATGAGGACGGCGCGATCGTGGCGTTCACCCTGTTTATATTTATTATGATGTTGATCGCTGGCGGTGTCGCCATCGACGTCATGCGCCACGAGATGCAGCGGGCCCGCCTCCAGAACACTCTGGACACCGCCGTGCTGGCCGCTGCAGGCGCACCCTATGGCTCCAACCCCAAGCAGATCGTGCAGGACTATTTTGCCAAGGCGGATATGCTGTCGTTCCTGAACGAGATGGACGATGACGGCGAGGGGAACGACGACGCCGTCGTGCAGACCATCAACACCAGCAAGGTCAGCGCCACCGCGCAGATGACGATGGACACCTACCTGATGCGTCTTGTGGGCGTAAGCCAACTGACCGCCTCCACGGCATCCAGCGCCGAGCGCCGCGTGCCCAAGTTGGAAGTGTCGATGGTCTTGGACGTATCTGGCTCCATGAGTAACCAAAACCGCCTTGGAAACCTCAAGACCGCCGGCAAGCAGTTCGTGACAACCATCCTCAACAGCTCGAGCAGGGGTGACGCGGTCATCTCGCTCGTGCCGTTCAGCTGGGATGTGTCGCCAGGTTGGAACATTATGAACGCACTCGATGTCGATGTGCGCCACAATTACTCCACATGCCTGCAATTCTCTGACGATGATTTCAAGGAAACGTATATCGACCCCACGGTCGAGTACACGCAACTGATCTATACATCCGAAGAGCATAACGGCTTCGACAGGCTCGATGCCGGTTATCGCACTTGCTTTAATGAAGTGACCGCCGAAATCCTGCCCTATTCAATCGACGAAACGACCCTTCATAACAAGTTTGACGGGTTGCAAGCCAGTGGCAACACGTCGGCTAACATGGGGATGAAGTGGGGCTCGGCCCTTCTCGATCCCAAGTTCCAGGTCGTCAAGACAGCCCTGAACAACGTGATCGTGGACAACATGCCGATTGTCGATGATCTGGTAGGACAGGTGCCCTCCGCCTACAATGAAAGCGAGACCCTGAAGGTCATTGTCCTGATGACCGACGGTCAGAACACGTATTCAAACCAGTTCCCCGAAAACAGCGCCTTTCGCGGCCCAAATTCACTGCTACACTTCGTCGAGTGGGAGGAAATGCAGTTCGACTATGGCTACTTTATCTATAATTCCAGCATGCGCACCTATGACGAGAGCAATTGCAGCCGGTGGTGGTGGGAGTGCGTCTATACGTCGGCCAGCTATTCAACCTACTTTCTCTACGATCCGGACGACAACAGGTACGAGAACCTTTCGAATGGCGATCGCCTGAGGGCTCGGGAATTCAATAGGCTGAAAGAATCGGATGGCTTCAAGTCGCACAATCAACTGTCGTGGGAGATGGCATGGGGCCTGATGAGTCCCGACTTCGTCAACGACGAGATCGGCTATAATGAGCCAGAGGACCAATTCGAGAGCGATAACAACCGCGTCCAGGGATCCGAGAAGGATGACCAGATGGACGACATTTGCGCCGCCATCAAGGGAGAGGGCGTGGTCGTCTATACCATCGGCTTCGAGGTCGACGAGGGCGGCACCGCTGAAAGACAGCTCAAGGACTGCGCTACCACCTTTGCGCACTACTACCGCGCCAGAGGGATCAACATCACCGATGCGTTCAGCTCGATCGCATCGAACGTGGTCAACCTGAGACTGACACAATGATGCGCCACACCCCAGGCATCGTGCGCCGTCTAAGGCGGCTGGTCCGCCGCGAAGACGGCAACGCGACGGTCGAGTTCATGATCATCGTGCCGATCTATCTGATGCTGATGGTTATGTCGCTGGAGCTGAGCTTTATCACCCTGCGCCAGACCATGCTGGAGCGGGGGCTGGATATCGCGGTCCGCGACATCCGCCTCGGCACAGGCACCGCACCAACACATGACGCCATAAAGGAGCGCATATGCGCCGAAGCACGCATCATTTCCGACTGCGAAAATAGCGTGCGTCTGGAAATGGTGTCGGCTGACATGCGCAATCTGGTCACTTTGGGCGGCCAGGCCATGTGCACCGACAAGCAAGAAGAAGGCGCCCCGGTGCTGCGGTTTATCCCCGGCCAGCAAAACCAACTGATGTTCCTGCGGGCCTGTGCAAAATACGACCCCATTTTCCCAACATGGACCCTAGCAAGGGCTATGGATCGGGACACTAGTGGGCAGATCGCCATTGTGACGATGTCCGCCTTCGTTCAGGAGCCTTTGTAAAATGGTCCGTATAGACATGAAAACCTGGCTCTCCAGGTTCCGCAATGACGAGCGCGGCTCGGCCATGGTCGAGGCGGTCATCACCTTGCCCCTGCTGATCTGGGGCATCGGCGCGACCTACGAATTTTTCGAGGTGCACCGCTACAGCAGCGCCCGCGACAAGGCGAGTTACACCATCGCTGACATAATCTCGCGAGAGATGCTGCCGATCACGCCAACCTACCTGACCAACGCCAAGTCCGTCTTTGACACCATCACCAATGATAACGGCCAGAACGCGCTGCGCGTATCGATAATCAAATACGACGCGGATGAGGATGAGTATTCGATCAAGTGGAGCGAAGTGCGCGGCACCTCCAAGCTGGTCGCGCTGACCACAGCAGATGTCAGGACGGCGCACGCGAGGTTACCGATGATGCGTGACGGTGAAGAACTGATCGTCGTCGACAGCCTGTCCCACTACCCGCCGATGTTCGACGTATGGTTCGGCGACAATATGCAGGTTGCGACCCATGTTATCACCAGCCCGCGCTTTGCACCGCAGATCAATTGGGAAAACGGCTAGGCCTCGCCACAGTAGCGTGCATTCTGCCCATCGAAGCGGGGGCCAGACCGCCGGCACCCGCCCTTTTATTGGGCTATATCTGCATTTCTCAGCGCCAGCCCCTGCAGCCGGTGCCTGTCCCGTACTGCAATGGCCAGCGCCCCGCCAGTGCTCCGTCAGGGTCCAGTTAGCGGCGCGGCACGATCTCGGCGCCGCGCGCCTCTGGCTCATTATCCACCAGTTCTGCGGGGAAGCCGGGGGCGGTCACGTCCAGCCCCGTCGCATCCTCCAGCCGCGCGATCATCAGATCTGACTGCGCACGCATGCCATAGCGGCGCTGCCCGTCGGTCATCATCTCGATCATCAAGGGTGAGATTTCCAGCGGCACGTCATGCTCATCGGCCAGCGCCTGGAATAGGCCTATATCCTTCTGCACGAGGTCCATCGTGAAATTCACGTCGCGTGACCCCGACAGGATCAACTGGCTTTCAGTCTCATGCACAAACGATGTGCCCGAAGATATCGCGATTGCCTCATAGGTCGTGCCCATATCCGCACCCGCCGCTTTCATCACGGTCAGCGCCTCACACAGCGTCAGCAGGTTCGCCGTGGCCAGATAATTAGTCATCACCTTCAGCACCGATGCCGTCCCCAGATCGCCGGTGTGCAGCACCCTGCGACCCATGATTGTCAGCAGCGGCAGAACCCGCTCGAACGTCGCGCGGTCGCAGCCCGCGAATATGCTAATATTACCGGTGTCGGCACGGTGGCAGCCACCCGAAACCGGACAATCAGCCACCGCAGCGCCGGCCGCGATCATCTGCGCGCCAAGGCGGCGGACCGCGGCGGGATCAGTGGTCGACATCTCGATCCACGTCTTGCCTGGTCCGGCATATAGCAGCATCATTTGCAGCACTGCATCGCATGCGGCAGGGCTGGGCAGGCAGGTAATCAGCGTATCGCAGACCTGCATCATCGCCTCCGGGCCATCACCCGCCGCCGCGCCGCGCGCCACGAAATCCGCGACCAACGCAGGATCTAAGTCATAGACGACCAGATCAACGCCATTCCTAAGCAGGCTTCCCGCCAGTTTGCCGCCGGCATTGCCCAGCCCGATGAATCCTGTCTTCATAACGTCACTCCTATTGGTTGCGGGTGCTAACGTGGCCGCTCCACTACGCCGCGTCGCGGCCGTTTGCAACAATGCCGGGTTCGTTTCCGACGTATCACTATGCAGCTGCGACTTGCCCTGCCCGCATCTGCAATGGCATTAAGGGTATGACCCGATTGGACCAGTTATGCCGCAGACACGGACCACCCTCGCTCTTATCGCCTCGCTCGGCATTGCAGCCGCCCTGCCCGCCTGCACGCAGTTTCCGGATCTGGAGCAGACCGTTAGGGATGCTGCGCGCAATGGACCCTACCCCGATCTCGTGCCGCTGGATGGGCTACAGGCCCGGCTGGCCGCCAGCCGCTTTGATGCCGGGACAGCGCCTGCCATCGATGCGCGCATCGCCCAGCTCGAAGCCCGCGCTGCCCGCCTGCGCGGCAGCGTAATTGATGACGCGTCCCGCGCGCGAATGCAGGCAGGCGTGCAGCAGTAGTGAAACCCGCGTTGCACGCTTGACCCTTTGCCTGTAAGTCGCGCGGCAGACCCTGAAACATGCAGACGCACGCAACATCTGGAGACATCGCCATGACAGACCCCCTGCGCCTCGGTATCGCCGGATTGGGGACTGTCGGCACCGGCACAGTCCGCATCATCCGCCAAAAGGCAAAATTGCTGGAGGCGCGCGCTGGCCGCCCCGTCACAATCAGCGCCGTGTCCGCCCGCACGCGCGGCAAGGAACGCGGCGTGAACTTATCGGATTATGCCTGGGAAGACGATCCCGTCGCCCTCGCCCAGCGCGACGACGTCGACGTTTTTGTCGAACTGATCGGCGGTGATACCGGCCCTGCCAAGGACTCCGTGGAGGCCGCCATCGCAGCGGGCAAGGACGTCGTGACAGCCAATAAAGCACTGCTGGCCCATCATGGCCACGCCCTCGCGCTGGCCGCCGAAGATGCAGGCCGCGTCATTCGCTTCGAGGCGGCTGTCGCGGGCGGTATCCCGGTGGTCAAAGTGCTGACCGAAGGGTTGGCCGGAAACGACATGACCCGCGTCGTGGGTGTGATGAACGGCACCTGCAACTACATCCTGACGCGGATGCAATCCGCGGGGCTGCCCTACGCCGACGTTTTTCAAGAGGCTGCTGATCTGGGCTTTCTTGAGGCTGATCCGCAGCTTGATGTGGGCGGCATCGACGCCGCGCACAAGCTGGCGCTGCTGGCTGCCATCGCGTTCGGCACGCAAGTCGATTTCGGCGCGGTCGAGTTGGAGGGCATCGGCGCCATTACCATCGAGGATATCAACCACGCCGCCGACATGGGCTATCGCATCAAGCTGCTGGGCGTCGCCCAGATGACCGGCCGGGGCCTTGAGCAACGCATGACGCCCTGCCTCGTCCCGGATGCCAGCCCGCTCGGCCAGCTTGAGGGCGGAACCAACATGGTCGTGCTGGAGGGCGACAACGTCGAGCAAATCGTGCTGCGCGGCCCTGGCGCAGGCATGGGCCCCACCGCCAGCGCCGTGATGGGAGACGTGATGGACATCGCGCGCGGCTCTCGGCTGTCGGTCTTTGGTCGGCCTGCTGCCTCTATGAAACGCCCGCAGCGCGCCGCCGCAGGCACGCCGGCGCCCTATTACCTGCGCATGTCGCTGGAGGATAAACCCGGCGCACTGGCAAAGGTAGCGACGGCACTCGGCGAGGCCGGTATCTCAATCGACCGGATGCGCCAGTATGACCATGCCGGCCCCGACGCGCCCGTGCTGATCGTCACGCATAAAACCAGCCGTGCTGATCTGGCCCGCGCCTTGGGCGCGATGTCGAGCCTCGGCGTCGTCACCGGCGATCCCATCTCGCTAAGGATCGAAAACGTCTAAGCCTGCCACCCTACCTTGTGCGGCCCTCAGGCCGCCGTTATCTGAATATCTGCACATTTCCCCCGCAAAGGACATTGCCATGACCGACACCGCTGATTTCAACGACCGTATGTTGTCGCTCGGGCTGGCCCGCGTATCCGAGGCCGCCGCGCTCGCTTGCACCGACATGATCGGGCGCGGCGACGAAAAGGCCGCCGACCAGATGGCCGTCAACGCCATGCGCGAGCAGCTGAACATGCTGGCGATCAAGGGCGTCGTCGTCATCGGCGAGGGCGAGCGCGACGAGGCCCCGATGCTGTTCATCGGTGAAGAGGTCGGCACAGGCGATGGCCCCGGCGTCGATATCGCGCTGGACCCGCTGGAGGGCACCACGCTGACCGCCAAGGCGATGCCCAACGCGCTGACCGTAATCTCGATGGCGCAGCGCGGCACCCTGCTGCACGCGCCGGACGTCTACATGGACAAGCTTGCCATCGGGCCCGGCTATGCGCCGGACGTCGTATCACTGGAAATGACCGCACGCGAGCGGGTTGAAGCGTTGGCCCGGGCCAAGGGGTGCAAACCGTCAGAAGTGACTGTCTGTATCCTTGAGCGGCCCCGCCATTTGGAAATGATCGACGAGGTGCGCGCAACCGGCGCCGCCGTCTATCTGATCCCCGACGGCGACGTAGCGGGCGTTATCCACTGCGCCGAGGCCGAGATGACCGGCATCGACATGTACATGGGCTCAGGCGGGGCACCCGAGGGCGTTTTGGCCGCATCGGCGCTGAAATGCATGGGCGGCCAGATCTGGGGTCGGCTCCTCTTCCGCAACGATGACGAGCGGGGCCGCGCGGCCAAGGCAGGCATCACCGATCTGAATCGCATCTATGCCCGCGACGACATGGTCACCGGCGACGTGATCTTTGCCGCAACTGGCGTCACCGACGGATCGTTGGTGCGGGGCGTCAAGCGGCGCGCCGGCTATGTCGAGACTGAGACCGTGCTGATGCGCTCAAAAACCGGATCCGTCCGGCGGATGACTTATCGTAACCCGGTGAAGTGAGCCCCGAGCAGCGAACCGGAATGCACCGGGCTGCCCGGGTAATTCTTCGGGACATTTTGGTGTGCCTTGGGTAAGGCGCGGGACATGAGTATTTTGGGAACAATGAAAGTCGGGTGCGCGTGACGGCGTTTCTGGATGTTGAGGTGTCGCTGACTGGGCGGCGCTGGGCTGGCCCGACGCCATTGCTGGACCGCGCAGCCGAGGCGATGGCACAAAACGCCGGTCTGCCCCTGCCCGTGTCGATGACATTGGCGAGACGCGGCGTCGCGCCCGAGGAGGCCGCGGCCTATTTGGCCCCGCAGCTGCGCGACCTGTTACCCGATCCCCGATCCCTGCTTGACATGGAAAAAGCGGCGGCGCGGTTTTTGGTCGCCGTAAAGACGCGCCAGCGTATTGCAATATTTGCCGACTACGACGTGGATGGCGGCACCAGCGCCGCTTTGCTGATTGACTGGCTGCGTCAAATGGGGCGCGAGGCAACGCTCTATGTGCCGGACCGCATCGACGAGGGGTATGGACCTAATGACGACGCGATGTTGGCACTCGCACGCGATCACGACCTGATCATCTGCGTCGATTGCGGCACATTGAGCCACGGGCCGGTCGCCGCCGCCAAGGGCGCGGACGTGTTGATCCTCGACCACCATTTAGGGGGCGAGTCGCTGCCAGAGGCGCTTGCGGTGGTGAACCCTAACAGACAGGACGAGAGCGGCGATCTGGCGCACCTGTGCGCCGCTGCCGTGGTATTCCTGATGCTGGTAGAGGCAGGCCGCCAGCTGCGCGTGGCGGGCAGCACAGGGCCGGACCTGATGGCTATGCTGGATCTGGTCGCGCTGGCGACGGTGGCCGACGTGGCGCCTCTGATCGGGGTCAACCGAGCCTTCGTGCGGCAAGGGCTGCGCGTCATGGCGCGGCGCGAACGGCCCGGCCTTTTGGCACTAGCCGATGTGGGGCGGATGGACAGCGCGCCCAGCCCATATCACCTCGGCTTTATCATGGGGCCACGCGTAAATGCTGGCGGGCGCGTGGGCAAGGCCGATCTGGGCGCGCGGCTGCTGGCCTGCAATGTACCGCATGAGGCGCAGGCGATGGCAGAGCGGCTGGACCAGCTCAACGCTGAGCGCCGAGAGATAGAGGCCGGTGTGCAAGCCGCCGCCATGGCGCAGGCTGAAGCGCGCGGACTGGACGCACCACTGGTCTGGGCCGCTAGCGAGGGTTGGCATCCCGGCGTGGTCGGCATTGTCGCTAGCCGCCTCAAAGAAGCATCGAACCGCCCTGCTGTCGTGATCGGCTTTGACGGCGATATCGGCAAGGGCTCCGGCCGCTCGATCGGCGGTGTCGATCTGGGCGCCGCGATCCAGAGGCTGGCCGCCGAAGGTTTGCTGATTAAGGGTGGCGGGCACAAGATGGCTGCCGGCCTCACCGTGGCCCGGGACAAACTAGAGCCCGCGATGGAGCGTCTGGCCGTCTTACTGGCCAAACAGGGCGCAGGCACCGGCGGCGTTGCGGATCTGGCCCTGGACGGCCTGCTGATGCCCGGCGCCGCGACGCCCGAACTCATCGCGCAGCTAGACGCCGCTGGACCGTTCGGCGCCGGATCCCCCGCCCCGCGCCACGTCTTTGCCGCGATGCAAATCACATTTGCCAAGCGCGTTGGAGAGCGCCATCTAAAGGTGCGGTTCGGCGACGGCACGGGGCCGCAACTGGACGCGATCGCGTTTGGCGCGTTCGACGGCCCCCTCGGGCCAGCGCTGGAGGGGCATGGCGGCGCGAGATTTCATCTGGTGGGCCGTTTGGAGCTAAACGTCTGGCGAGGCCGCCAGACCGCGCAGCTGCGCCTAGAGGACGCCGCCCGCGCCTGAGTAAGAGGCGAGGCACCGGCATGGCGGTAGTCAATCTGCGGCCCAGTCAAAAGATTTCGCGACCCCAGCACGATAAGTTGCACAAACCCTCTTGCGCAGGGCCGCAGTTTTCCCTACGAACCGCTTCACACAGAGTATGGCCCGTTCGTCTATCGGTTAGGACGCCAGGTTTTCAACCTGGAAAGAGGGGTTCGATTCCCCTACGGGCTGCCAATACTTTTGTTTTTCCCCTTATATTCAGAGACTTAACGGTAGCCCCGGGGGTTACCCCGGTTTTGTTCCCTTCGGTTACAGGCTACTATTTTCAAACGTGTCTTTGCCGCTAGCGTCAGAGCCGCTGAGTGGCCCGTACAGGGCCACTTCGAACATTTCGCAGGCTCGCGGCGCCAAAGGCCCTCTAGTGGCGCTCACAGTGCCCCACACTCAACCCAGCCAACCTTCACTTGTGCGCTTACACCCCCTGCGGGGCTGGTAGGCAGGATTCGTATGGTTGGTAAGCGTTTGGTGAACCCGCACTGACGGCTTGGTTTTGATGACCTAAGTGTCCACCATCGATAGTGGAAACTTAGGGGCACTCTATAAGTACGGGAAAGAAGCGCTTTTGGTCAGATGACGAGAAACGCGAGATTTGCGGTCAAACGCGTGTTGAGGGTGCGTCGGTCGCGCAGGTGGCGCGGCGTTATGCGGTGAATGCGAACCTCATCCATAAATGGCTGTGTGATCCTAGCTTTTCTGGGGCTGCCGATGATGAGGCTGATCTTCCGGCGGTCGACTGTTTTTTGCGTGTTGAGAAGGTTGGATAAGCTTATAATTGCTGGGCTTTTTACTCTTCTGGGATCCACTATATTTGCCACCTCGGGTATATGAACTTATGCCCAACACGCCTGATATTATTACCTCTGAACTCGCTGAGTTGCGCGCGTTTACCGTTGGATTACTGGCGGAGCTGAAGAACCACGACATGCTGATCGAGAAGCTGCGTCATCAGGTTGTGGGCCAAAACACCCATCGCTATGGATCAAAGGCCGAGGGTATTGATCAGCTACGATTGCACCTTGAGGATGAAGAGGTGGCCGAAGCCGCCGCCGCATTAGCAGAGCCGTCAAAGCAAGTTGATGAGGACGCGAAGACCAAACCCAGGCGCAGACCATTACCCGAGCATCTGCCGCGTGTCGAGCAGATGCTATCTGCTGGCGACGCCTGCACGGGCTGTGGCGGCGCATTGCGCGAACTGGGCCGCGATACCACGGAAGAACTGGAATATGTGCCGGGTCGTTTTGTCGTGAACCAGATCATCCGGCCCCGAATGGCTTGCAAAGATTGTGAATGCATCAGCCAAGCGCCAATGGCATCGTGCCCCATTGAGAGGGCATCCCCGGTCCAGGGTTCTTGGCGCATGTACTGGTCAGCAAGTATGCGGATCACCTACCTTTGTATCGCCAAGCGCAGACCTTCGCCCGCCAGGGTTTGGATATTGATCGCTCCACACTGGCCGGATGGGTTGGCAAGTCGGCCGCATTGTTGGAGCCGCTGGCCGAGGCCATCAGGCGTCACGTCCTATCGGGTCAGGCCATCTTCGCGGACGATACGCCCGTTAAGATGCTGGCACCTGGCAACGGCAAGACAAAGACGACGCGTTCCTGGGCCTATGACAGACATGAACGTCCGTGGGGAAGCGATGTGCCACCAGCGGCATGGTATCAGTTTACGCCAGACCGCAAAGGCATACGCCCCAGTCAACACCTCAAGGATTATCAAGCGTTTGTGGTTCCACGGATGGCTATGCCGGGTTCGAAGAGCTGTAACGTTCGGGCAAAATCAAAGAAGTGGCCTTGGAATGCCCCCACTGAAGTTGTCAACGGCAAAGCAAAAGTGAGCCAAAGGGCAGAGCAAAATGTTGCCACTTTTGGGTTGGCATGATTGCCGCATAGGCGTGCGCCAGCATCCGGGCAGCCGCGCTTGTCATATAGCTGGCGG
>Ga0307981_1000202_pt1 | contig 62611 bp, 56 predicted proteins | sample OrgLakmetagen987_FD_201849 | JGI IMG/M metagenome (GOLD analysis project Ga0307981, IMG submission 201849) | Saline water microbial communities from Organic Lake, Antarctica - #987 | ecosystem: Environmental > Aquatic > Non-marine Saline and Alkaline > Saline | place: Antarctica: Organic Lake... | reverse complement strand
TCGCGCTCGCTCATCATCACCCATCCCATGCCCAATCTCCCTTTGCTCACTTGAACTAGAGAGTGACATTCCTGAATTGCACAGGGGTGACATTATCGCTTTGCGGCTACACGCAAAAGTCTTATAATCAGTATTATGTAATATTAATGCCTGTATAAACTGCTTCATCCGGTCCAAACCGTTCACACCCAGACATTGCACAAATGTCCGCAGCTACCGCCCAGCCAACCCCTCGGCGAGTAAACGCCGGACGGTTTCGCGTGGCACGTCGCCCGTCACAAAGGCGTCGCCGATACTGCGCGCCAGAACAAAGCGCAATTGTCCGTCCACAACCTTTTTATCCTGTCCCATAAGGTCAAGCAGCGCATCGGCGTCGGGCAAATCACCCTCGATATCGCTCAGGTCCGTTTTCATGCCCATCGCTTTGAGATGAGCACGCACGCGGCTTGGGTCTTCTTGCGCACACAAACCAAGACGCGCGGACAGCTCGAACGCCAAGGCGCAGCCAATGGCGACGCCTTCGCCATGCAACAAACGGTTCGAATACTGGGTCGCAGATTCTAACGCATGGCAAAAGGTGTGGCCCAGATTCAGCAAGGCGCGTTCGCCCTGCTCGGTTTCGTCGCGCGTCACGATATCGGCTTTCATCTGAACCGACCAGCGCACCGCTTCGACCCTCGCTGCCATGTCACCCGCCGCAAGTGCAGGCCCTTGCTGTTCCAACCATTCAAAGAACGCGGCATCGCCAAGCAGACCGTATTTCACGACCTCGCCATATCCTGCCAGAAAATCCCGGGGTTCAAGCGTGCCCAGAACCGCCGTATCGGCCAGCACCAGTGTCGGCTGGTGGAAGGCACCGACCAGGTTTTTACCTTGGGACACGTTGATTCCGGTCTTGCCACCGACCGAGCTGTCGACCTGCGCCAGCAGCGATGTGGGGATTTGCACAAACCGCACCCCGCGCCGCAAAATTGCAGCAGCGAACCCGACCAGATCACCGATGACCCCGCCACCAAAGGCGATGACCACATCGTTGCGTTCGACCTTTTGATCCAGCAGCCAATCCACACAGCGGGTCAATTGCGCCCAACATTTTGTGGCTTCTCCGGGAGGCAGGCTGAGCGCTTCGACCGAGATGCCACTGGCGGCCAATCCCGCGCGCAGACCGTCCAGATGCAACGCCGAAACGGTTTCGTCGCTGATTACGACAACCCTTGGACGCGCAAGAAACGGTGCGATGTATGTGCCGGCCTCGGCCAGCAGGCCCGGACCGATCTGGATATCATATTCGCGGCCCGGCAGGCCCACATGCACAGTGTCACGCATCTGTCTTTTCCAATACATCAGGGCGCGTAAGCAGCGCATCAATCACCCGGTCTGCCATTTTGTCGATAGACAAGGACGGCACGCAAGTCACTGAAAGATTTGCAAGTTTATAGATTGGCACCCTTGCTTTGAACAAAGTTTCAAGGGTCGCCCGGGGGTTGCTGGTGCGCAGCAAAGGCCTCGTATTCTTATAGCGGATGCGATTCCAGACCAGGTCGATATCGGCATTAAGCCACAGCGAAACCCCCGTGTCCGAGATATTGCTGCGGTTGACCTCGGCCAGAAACGCGCCCCCGCCTGTTGAAAGGATGCCGGGCTCGGCCTCTAAAAGCCGCGCAATGACTTCGGTTTCCCGTTTGCGAAAGAACGGCTCTCCATCACGCTCGAAAATTTCGGGAACGGTCAGATTGGCCGCCGTTTCGATCTCTTGATCGCTGTCTCGGAACGGAACGCCCAGTTTCGCGGCCAACGCACGACCGACTGCAGTTTTTCCAGCCCCCATCATGCCCACCATAACCACCGTTTTTTTCAGGTGGTAGCGGGACAGTTTTGGGGCCGCATCGGCTGGTGATTGCTCAAAATCGCTCATTTGTCTTTGAATGACGTGATCTTACCGAAAAGGCCATATATAGATGACCAAAATGTTCGAAAGAAAGCAGGCAGTATCTATGGGCAAGCTTATCAAGCTGTTGATTTTCCTTTTGGTCTTCGGATTCATCGGGCTTGCGGCCTATGCTTATCTGGGTCCTTTTTTTGGCGCTGATTTTGCGCCCGATCAAGTCGAAGTGCGCGAGCCAGTGGAGCTTCCGGCGGAATGATGCGCGTGTTCAGGCAGATTTCCGCGCTTTGTCTGATCGGCTGGCCAGTGCTGGGACAGGCACAAACCTCAGCGCAGGCCCAAAACGCGGCACCTTTATCGGTCATTGAATGGCTGGGCCAGCAGCCCAAAGTCGAGATCCCCAAATCCAGACCGCCCCTGAAACCGGATGAAGCACCCGTGGCCAAAACGGCGCTTCCGCCAGCCGTCACCGTGACCACCTTGGGCGAAGGCGGCCCGCGTGCCATCGGTCTGGTGCCCACCAATGTCACAGGACTGCCGCTTGATCTGTGGGCGGGCAGTTCTGTGGCCGAAATCACCACCCTGTTTGATCGCCTGCCCGACTTGCATTTACCTGCCGCGCGCGCCCTGTTTTATACGTTGCTTCTTGCCGAAGCCACAGCACCCAAAGGCAGTGCCAGCGAAGGTGACGCGCTTGCACTGGCGCGGGTATCGGCCTTGATCGATGCAGGTGCGCTTGATCCCGCCTTATCCTTGATCGAACAGGCAGGTGTTGCGACATCGCCGGATCATTTCGATCTGTGGATGCAGGTCAGCCTGTTGTTGGGCACCGAAGATCGGGCTTGCACTCTGCTGGGGCAAAAGCCATTCCTAACAAGCGATTACAGCGTCCGGATCCTATGTGCTGCACGGGCTGGCAACTGGGACATGGCCGCACTGACCTTTGGATCTGCGCAGGCTTTGCAGCTGTTACCGCCTGAACGTCTGGCACTGTTGGACCGTTTCCTTAATCCTGATCTTTTCGAGGGCGAGCCCCTCTTGCCGACCCCGCGCACGATGGACGCGATCGGATTTCGGATGTTTGAGGCCATCGGGGAAAGACCGCAAACGCGCATGCTGCCCCCGGCCTTTGCGGTGGCCGATCTGCGGGATGTGGCAGGATGGAAGGCACAGCTTGAAGCCGCAGAACGGTTGACGCGGATCGGAGCACTTCCCGACAATCGTTTCCTCGGGATTTACACCCACCGAGAACCGGCAGCCTCTGGCGGGATCTGGGACCGCGTTGAAGCGCTACAGCGGTTTGAGACAGCCCTGCGCACTCAAAGCGCCGATGCCGTCAGCAAAACACTGCGTCCGGCTTGGCAGGCCATGCAAGAGGCAGAACTCGAAGTGAGCTTTGCGACACTTTACGCCGACGCCCTCAAACCGATCGACCTGCAGGGGAGCGTGGCTGCTTTGCGCGACCGTATTTTATTGCTGTCGCCGATCTACGAAAGCGTTGGCGCAGGCGCGCCCCCTTCCCCGGAGATTGCATTTCTCGCCGCCATCGCTTCTGGTGAAGCGCCAAGCACCCGTCCCGACATCCGTCAAGCGGATGCCATCGCGAGTGCGTTTTCCACCCCTACGCCCCGTCAGGCCTTGATTGATCAGGCCCAAAACAGCAATTTGGGCATGGCGATCCTGCACACAATTGCACTGCTTGAAGAAGGGGCCAATGGCGACACCGCTGCCTTGCGCGATGCCCTGTCAACCTTGCGTGCGCTTGGGTTGGAAGACTTCGCCCGCCGTGCAGCGCTGCAAGTGTCGTTGTTGGAGCGCAACTGATGCAAACAGACACGTTCCACTGGATATCGACGTTTCTTGAGGCCCAGGCCGCCGAACTTGGGGCCGCCACAAACACGTTGCTGGCCTACGGGCGCGACCTGAAAGACTTTGACAGCTACCTTGCCCAACGTGACCGCGATTTCACGTCTGCCACGCGGAATGACGTGGAAAGCTATATGGTGTGGTGCGATGCGCAGGGTCTTGCGAAGTCAACCCGTGCGCGCAGGCTTTCCGCGATCAAGCAGCTGTACCGTTTTGCCTTCGAGGAAGGGCTGCGCACCGATAACCCCGCGATCCAGATTTCCGGTCCCGGACAAGACAAGCGCCTGCCCAAGATCCTGTCACCGCAAGAAGTAGACCGCTTGCTGGACGCTGCGCGCAATTCTGGCCGCAGCCTGCAAGACCGACTGCGAAACACATGCCTGATGGAACTTTTATACGCCACAGGCATGCGCGTGAGCGAGCTTGTCAGCCTGCCCGTCAGCGCAACCCGCGGCGACCCGCGTTTGCTGCTGATCATGGGCAAGGGCGGCAAGGAAAGACTGGTGCCCCTGTCCCCACCTGCCCGTGCGGCGTTGACCGAATGGCTGCTGATGCGCGACAAGATCGACGCGGAGGCGCAGGAAAAAAAGCTTCCCGCCTCGCGGTTCCTGTTTCCGTCACGCGGTGCCTCAGGCTATCTGACCCGGCACCGCTTCTATTTGATGATCAAGGAATTCTCGGTCACAGCCGGGGTTGATCCGACCAAAGTCACGCCGCACACTTTGCGCCACGCCTTTGCCACGCATCTTTTGGCGAATGGAGCCGATTTACGGTCGATCCAGACCATGCTCGGCCACGCCGATGTCGCCACGACTGAAATCTATACCCATGTGCTTGAAGCCCGCCTGTCCGAGCTGGTGTTGGAAAATCACCCGCTGGCCAAGGCGGCCCGCCGCAAACCAGGGGGCAGCACGTCCTCAGATGGCCAGTAACCGCTTTGCAGGGCGCGGTGATAGCCTTGGGTCAGACCTGCGCGCTCCATTGACTGCACGGCAGCTTTGACGTCATAGGCAAGGGCGTGAAAACTCACCCTCCCTTGGTCAAGCACCGCGAAACGTGTTTCAGGCCCGCCGTAATGGGGCGGCATGCCGATGACGCCCGCGTTGATCCAGACCCCCTTGGGCGTTTGCTTGACGAACGGCAACCCGCTATGGCCCGCGACGATCCCGTCAACCGGTCCGATTGCCGCCTCGACCGCAGCCCATTCTTCGGCGAACACATCATCGCCAGATGTCTTCCAAATGAAGCGCGCAATATCGCGAAACCCGCCATGTATGACAGCGTAGCGTAAACCGGCATGCGAAAAACTGATGATATCAGGAGCGTTTGCCATCCACGCGCGCTGCTCTGCCGAGACTTGGCTATTGGCAAATGAAAACCAACCCGCCGACAGCAAATCACAAACGGTGCCCTCTTCAAACCCGCAGCCGCAGTCCTGCGCGCCGCCGGCCAACTGCTTTTCACAATTGCCCGCCACAAGCGGAATGCCCTCCCGTCGCATCGCGTTCAGCGTTGCAGACGGATCACCGCAATAGGCAATCACATCGCCTGTGCAAATCATCTGCTCGCCCGCCATTCCTCGGGCCCGAGCCTGCGCCATCAGCGCCTCGAACGCCTGCAAGTTCGAATAAGGGCCGCCAAACAACAGCACAGGGCCTTCAAGTACACCCAAATCTTGATGCTTCATCATGCTCATCCCTTGAATGAAACCGCCCGCGCGCCCATAACCATACCAGCACTCACAAAAGGTATATTCTCAAATGGACACGGCCCCCGCAATGCTTGACGGCGCATTCTGGATCAGCATCAGCATCATCTTGTTTCTTTTGGTGCTCTCGGGGTTCTTTTCAGGCTCAGAAACCGCATTGACGGCTGCCTCGCGCGGCAAGCTACGGGCGCAGGCTGACAAGGGGTCTAAGGGGGCGCAACGGGCACTGCTGATCACCGAAGACAATGAGCGTCTGATCGGGTCGGTTCTGCTCGGCAACAACCTCGTGAATATTCTTGCAGCGTCGCTTGCGACCGCTCTTTTCACGCGGCTCTTTGGCGAATCCGGGGTGGCGCTGGCAACTTTGGTGATGACGCTTCTGGTGCTGATCTTTGCCGAGGTGCTGCCAAAGACCTATGCGATCACCAATGCGGAAACCGCAGCCGGCCTGGTGTCGCGCCCGATCTCGGTTGTCGTTTTGGTGTTCAACCCGATCGTGAGCGCTGTGCGCTTTCTGGTCCGTGGCATGTTGCGCGTGTTTGGCGTCACGATTGACCCCAACAGCAACATTCTCGCCGTCCGCGAGGAGATTGCAGGCGCGCTTCAACTGGGTCATTCCGAAGGTGTTGTCGAAAAAGAAGACCGCGACCGTATCCTCGGCGCGCTTGATCTGCGCGAACGCGTGGTCGAAGAGGTGATGCTGCATCGCTCGGGCATCGAGATGATTGACGCCGGACTGGAACCCACCAAGATATTGGAACAATGCCTCGAATCCAATCACACCCGCCTGCCCGTTTACCGTGACGATCCTGAAAACATCATCGGCGTGATCCACGCCAAAGACCTGTTGCGCGCCATGTACAAGCGGATCGTGACAGCCCAGGCAGATGCGGAACCCTTCAAGGATTTCAACATCGCCGACGTGGCGATGAAACCCTATTTCGTGCCTGAAACCTCGACACTCGATGAACAGATGCGTCAGTTCCTTCGCCGCCGGACCCATTTTGCGCTGGTGGTGGATGAATACGGCTCCTTGCAAGGGCTGATCACGCTCGAAGACATCCTCGAAGAAATCGTCGGCGAGATCACAGATGAATTCGATGCAGAGGCCGACACAGGCGTGACCAAGGCCGAAGACGGTCAGTATTTCGTAGATGGTGCCATGACCATCCGCGACATCAACCGTGCGACCGACTGGAACCTGCCCGATGACGAGGCCAATACGATTGCGGGCCTCGTGATCCACGAAGCGCAGATGATCCCGACCCCAGGGCAGGTATTTTTATTCCATGGCTTCAGGTTCGAAGTCACCGCGCGCGATGGCAACCGCATCACCCAATTCAAGATACGCCCGCTCTGAACCCTTTCTCTGGCTTGAAAATATCCCGGGGGTTTGGGGGCTGGCCCCCAACTGGGCGACGGGTTTACCCGGCGCAAACCCTTATCCGCGCAGCCGCACCCCTTGCGGATCAAATGGTGGCCGATCCAGAACCACCGCGCCGTGCGGCAGCCCCAGCACCATCACTTCCACGCGTTCGCCCGCCTGGACATCTCTGACAAAGCCAAGGGCCAACGATTTGCCAACGCTATAGCCATAAGCCCCCGACGTAACCCGCCCGACGGCCACACCCTGCCTGAAAATAGGCTCACCGCCGGTTGCATCCGCGTTTGACGCATCGGTTGCACCGGCATCCAAAGCCAGCACAACCAAGCGCTCGCGCGCCGGTTTGGTCAAAACATCAACCAACGCGGCCTTGTTCAGGAATTCCTTGTCCAACTTGCACAGACGCTCAAGCCCGACTTCATGGGGCCAGTATTCAGGACTATACTCGCGCCCCCACGACCCATAGCCTTTCTCGATCCGCAACGACATCAGGGCACGCGAGCCGACAGGCCCCGCCCCCAGATCCGACCCGGCCTCAAGCAAAGCTGTATAAAGTGCGGCCTGATCGGCTGCGGCGCAATGCAACTCCCAGCCCAGATCACCGGTAAACGACACCCGCAGCGCGAGCACGCGCACGCCTGCAAGATCCACCCATTTTGACTGCATGAAGGGGAAATCCGCCGTTTCAAACGAAGTATTCGTGAGCCGTTGCAACAAGTCCCTGGATTTTGGCCCCGCAACGTTGAAACCGCACATGGCAACGGTCCGGCTTTCAAAAACGGTCCCCTCCGGCACCGGCACGGCCTTAAAGAAACGCTGATGATAGCGCTCTGCGATGCCCGACCCGATGATCCAGAACTCATCCTCCGCCAGCCGCGTCACGGTGAAATCCCCCGCGATCCCGCCGCGCACCCCGATCAGCGGCGTTAAACAAGACCGACCAACGGCCTTGGGCATGGTATTGGCGAAAAGACTGTTCAGCCATTTTTCTGCGCCCGGCCCTGCGCAGCGGTATTTCGCAAAATTCGAGATGTCGATGATCCCGGCATGCGTCCGCAGCATCCGGCATTCATCGCCCACCGGTCCCCACCAGTTTTGCCGGGTAAAGCCGTCGGTATCTTGCGCACCGTGCTGATCCGCAAACCACAAAGGATGCTCCCAACCGTAGTTGAGGCCAAACACCGCGCCCATCTGCTTTTGCGTCTCATACACCGGCCGTGTGCGGACCGGGCGGCCAGCGCTGCGTTCCTCATTGGGAAAGTGGATCTTGAAGCGGTTGGCATATTGGTCGCCGACCCGCGCTTTGGTAAAAGCTGCATCCGCCCAGTCACCAAACCGCGCCATGTCCCAGGCGAACATGTCATAGCGCGACTCTCCGGTGACGATCCAATCGGCAGCGAGCAAGCCCATGCCGCCCGACTGTGAAAACCCTGGAATGATCCCGTTGCAGCAAAAGTAATTGCGCAGCTCCGGCACCGGACCGAACAGAACATTGGCATCGGGCGACCAGATCATCGGGCCGTTGATCACCCGCTTGATCCCGGCTGTGCCCACAGCAGGCACGCGGTCGATGGCGCGCATCATGTTGGGCTCGATCCGTTCCAGATCATCGGCAAAAAGCTCGTGACCAAATCCCAGCGGTGTGCCCTCTTCGGCCCAGAACCGCAGGTCTTTTTCATAGGCACCGACCAGCAGGCCCTTGCCCTCCTGGCGCAGGTAATATTCGCCGTCGCGGTCGGCTACTGACGGCAGGCGGCGATCCAGACTTGCGATTTCCGCTATGGTCTCGGTCACGAAATACTGATGCTCTGTGGGCTGCAGGGGCAAGGTCAGCCCCGCCATCGCGGCCACTTCGCGACCCCACAGACCTGCGGCATTGACGATCCATTGCGTTGCGATATCCCCCTTTTCCGTGCGTACAATCCAACTGCCATCTGCCTGCTGTTCGGTACCGGTGACGGGGCAAAAGCGGATGATCTCGGCCCCGTTTTGCCGCGCGCCGGCGGCATAGGCGTTGGTGACGCCGGACGGATCGACATTGCCACCCGACGGCTCGAACATGATGCAGCGGATGCCATCATAGTCGACCAGCGGGTGCAGACGCTCGGCTTCGTCGCGGGTGACCTCGTGGAAATTCAGACCGTAGTATTTCGCCTTGGCCGCTTGCAGGCGCAGCTGATGCTCGCGTGCCTCGGTTTGGGCCAGATACAAGCTGCCCGGTTGGAACACGCCGCAGCTTTGGCCGGTTTCGGCTTCAAGCGCGTTATACAGATCCATCGTATAGTTCTGAATCCGGGTGATATTGTTGTTGTCATGAAGCCCGTGAATATTAGCCGCTGCATGCCAGGTGCTACCCGATGTCAGCTCTGAACGTTCCAGCAGCACCACATCCGTCCATCCCATTTTGGTCAGGTGATACAGGATAGAGCAGCCGATAACCCCGCCCCCGATGACAACTGCCGACGCGTGCGTGCGCATGATGAGGATTCCGCCTATCTGTTACATTGCCCCAAGATTGGCCCGCACGACTTGGGCAATGTTGCCCAAAACCGACAGAAGGCGTCGCCATCAAGACAAGGTCACGGAATTGGCTGGACGGCTTGGGATTTACGCCAGCGTGTCTGTCACGGCCTTGCGCACGTCAGGGCTGGCGCTGGCCAGTAGTTGTTCGCGATCCGGTTCGAATTCAATGACCGACAACGCGCGGCGCAAGTGCTTTTGCGCGGCAGTGCTTGCAGCTTTGCAAAGTCCCTTATCGGGGTGGTGCATCAATCCCGCCAGCGTCTTTTGCAGCCACTGTTGAACTTCCAGAACGGATCGACCGTCGCGCGCCAAAGCGCCGAACGCATCCTCGATAAGATCATGGGGATCAAGTGGTGTGACATAGATATGATCCAGCACCTCATCACGGTCGCGATCCACCTCGTCCTCGTAGTCGTTCAGGATGCGCCCGATGCGCCCTATGACATCAATCGCTGTACCGGGATCATTCACCCCCGGTGACAACGCTTTCGACGCGACCTCTCCCATGACGATCAGACCGAAACGCGGGTCTTGGTCAAAGGTACGGACATCGCCCAAAACGATGCTGCTTTCGATGCCCTTCCGCAGGGTTTTTTCGTCATGTTCATCGTCCACAGGATCGCCGAAACGCACGATTTTGACCAACGGTTCATTGATCGAAATAAAGCCGCCGACGTTGCGCAGCATGTAGATGTCGGCCCGGTGCTTTTTGGCGACAGCGTTCAGTGATTCTGGATAAATATGCTGGATATAGCCTGTTTCCCTGGCCAAAACGACCTCTGCGCTGTCGGGAATATCATCGACCAGCGCGTTGGCCCCAAGGCAGGGGTTGGCCAAGCGTTCCTTAAAGGTTTGGCGGGTCTGCTCTTCGACCTGGCGCGAGGTGTCGATCAGGCTGCCAAAAGTTTGCAAATGTAAAACCCAACGGATCAGGCTGAACACGATCAGAACAAGCACCAGCACGGTCATAATGAACAAGACAAAGGCGCGCTTGTCGTTGAAAATCTCTAATTCGCGAAGGATAATCGCGATCAGCGCATAAACATAGGCCCCGATGAACACGGCCAAGGTGTTTTGTGTGGTCGGATCCTGAACGATCAGACGGTGGATGCGCGGCGTCCACTGCGTGGATGTGCTGCGATAGACAGTTACCATGACGCTGAGCGAAAAAGTTGTCACGGCCAACATCGCATTGGCGATGATCGACAACAGACGGTCTGCGGCACTGCCCGTCAGCAAACTGGCAAGATCATCCGGAATAAAGCGCTCAATCAACATGCTGAAGCCCAGCGAGACCACCGCCAACATGCCCATGAACAAAACCCGGACCCATAGTTTTTTGCTATATTCCCGCGCGATGCGGATCAAGGTCGAGGGGATCAGGATACCAAATGTCATGAGATCTTTATCCAACTTGGCCCTGACCTTGTCCAGCGGTGGTTTATGCCTTTCCGCTTGGTTTTAGGGTTCAAATCCGACAAAAACTGTCGCAATGCTACTTGCCACGGCGATGGCCTCTTGCGACGGTCAGTTCAAGGATATTTGCCGGAGGCTCCCCATGAAAACCACCACCCGAGTTGTCGTGATTGGAGGCGGCGTTGTCGGCGCGTCTGTCTTGTACCATCTGACAAAGCTGGGCTGGAAAGACGTGATGCTGTTGGAACGGTCCGAGCTGACGTCTGGATCCACATGGCATGCGGCTGGCGGGTTTCATACCTTGAACGGCGACACGAACATGGCTGCATTGCAGGGCTATACCATTCGTCTTTACAAGGAGTTAGAGGAAATCACCGGCATGTCCTGCGGGCTGCACCATGTCGGCGGCGTTACCCTTGCGGACACGCAAGAACGCTTTGACATGCTGCTTGCGGAACGCGCCAAGCACCGCTTTATGGGGCTGGATACAGAGATCGTCGGACCACAGGAAATCGCCAAGATCGCGCCGATCACCAACCTTGATGGCATCATCGGCGGGCTTTACGATCCTCTCGACGGTCATTTGGACCCCTCTGGCACGACCCACGCCTATGCACGTGCCGCGCGGATGGGCGGTGCCACGATCGAGACCCATTGCATGGTCCGCGAGACCAACCAGCGGCCCGACGGTACGTGGGATGTGGTCACCGACAAGGGCACGGTCCATACCGAACATCTGGTGAATGCCGGTGGCCTTTGGGCGCGCGAGGTCGGCGCGATGGCGGGCGTCTATTTCCCCCTGCATCCGATGGAACATCAATATATCGTCACCGACGACATCCCCGAAATCTACGAGCGTGGGTCCGAGCACCCCCATGTGATGGATCCCGCCGGAGAAAGCTATCTGCGGCAAGAAGGGCGCGGCCTGTGCATCGGATTTTACGAACAAGCGGCGCGACCGTGGGCGGTGGAGGGCACACCTTGGAGTTTCGGGCATGAATTGCTGCCCGATGACTTTGACAAGATCGAGCAAAGCATTGATTTTGCATATAAACGCTTTCCAGTCTTGGCGACTGCTGGTGTGAAATCGGTGATCCACGGGCCGTTCACCTTTGCCCCCGACGGCAATCCTTTGGTCGGCCCTGTGCCGGGTCTGCGCAATTACTGGTCCGCTTGCGGGGTCATGGCGGGGTTCTCTCAGGGTGGTGGCGTCGGTCTGACGCTGGCGCAATGGATGATCAACGGCGAGCCAGAGCGGGACGTGATGGCGATGGATGTGGCGCGGTTTGGCGACTGGATCAGCCCCGGATACACCCTGCCGAAAGTGATCGAAAACTACCAAAAACGGTTCTCGGTCTCCTATCCGAACGAAGAACTGCCCGCCGCGCGGCCGCATCGTACCACACCGATGTACGATATTTTCAGCCAGATGGGTGCGGTCTGGGGCCAGCAATACGGTCTTGAGGTGGTGAATTATTTTGCCCAAGAGAATGAGCCGACCTACGAGACGCCCTCCTTCCGCCGCTCTGACGCATTCGGTGCTGTGGCGCGAGAGGTTGCAGGCGTGCGGGGCGCGGTTGGCATCAACGAGGTCCAGAACTTTGGTAAATATCTGGTTACTGGCCCTGATGCGCGGGCTTGGTTGGATCGGATCATGGCGGGCCGCGTGCCACTGCCGGGGCGCTTGTCGCTGACGCCCATGCTTTCGGAAAAAGGCAAGCTGATCGGGGATTTCACCATCTCCTGTCTGGATGAAACACGCTTTCAACTTACTGCATCATATGGTGCGCAAGCGTATCATTTGCGCTGGTTTACCCAGTATTTACAAGGCGATGTTCAGGTCGAAAATATCTCGGACAAGCGCACGGGTTTCCAGATTGCAGGGCCACATGCCGCGGCAGTTCTGGCGGCTTGCACCCTTGGTGATATCAGCACGATCAAGTTTCTGGATGTCCGCCCGATAACCGTCGGCATGGTGAATTGTCTGGTTCAACGGGTCAGCTATACCGGCGATCTGGGATTCGAGATTTACTGCGATCCTATGGACCAGCGCAGTCTGTGGGCAACCTTGTGGGAGGCCGGAAAAGCCTTTGATATGGTGCCTTTCGGGATGCGCGCCATGATGTCGCTGCGGCTTGATAAGTTCTTTGGCAGTTGGATGTCGGAATTTTCACCCGACTACACCGCTGCCGAAACCGGGCTTGATCGGTTCATCAGCTTTAAAAAGAACGTCGATTTCATCGGGCGCACCGCAGCCGAGGCAGAAAGAACCAACGGTCCGGCCCGCGCGCTATGTGCTTTTGACGTGGATAGCATTGACGCTGACGTGCATGGGTATGAACCCATTTGGCATGACGGTCAGGTCGTCGGGTTCTGCACCTCGGGCGGGTATTCGCATTTTGCAGGTAAATCCATCGCGCTTGGCTTTGTCCCGACAGGCAGTGTCCGGGACGGTTTGCGGGTCGAAATCGAGATACTGGGCAAGATGTGCCCTGCCCGCTTGATCACCACGCCACTGTTTGACGCGGACGGTTCAAGGATGCGCGGCTGATCTTACAGCGGTCCTAAAAGCGCGCTAGAATAGGCGAATGAGCAGTTCAGACATACCGATCATCATTCTCGCAGCGGGGCAATCCTCGCGCATGCGCGGGCGCGATAAGTTGCTGGAAATCGTCGACGGCAAGCCGCTCTTGCGGCGTCAGGCCCAAATGGCCCGATCCGTGACCACAGGACCGGTTCTGGTCGCCTTGCCGCCGCCGCCCCATGCCCGCTACGATGTGATCCGCGATCTTGTCGTGACGCAAATCCCTGTCGCCAACGCAACCGAGGGGATGAACGCATCACTTCGCAGCGCCTTTGCAGCTTTGCCGAAGGACACGAATGCGGCGATGTTGCTGCTGGCCGACCTGCCTGATCTGACCGAGAAAGACTTGAAGACATGCCTTCAGGCCATTGATTTAAAATCAGATAAAACGATTTGGCGCGGTGTGACGCTGGATGGAAAACCGGGCCATCCGATCATTTTCGCCGCCCTGCATTTCCCAAGCTTTGCCAAGTTGTCCGGTGACAGCGGCGGGCGCGACATTGTCGCTGCTGCACGCAACGACACCCAGCTTGTTCCTCTGCCCAATCAACATGCAAACCGTGATCTCGACACGCCCGAAGACTGGGCGGACTGGCGCGCAAAAAACCCGTTTCGTTAGCGCCAAGCGCACATCGCTTTGCGTGCACAAGCCGTTATCTCGTAAAGGCTATGACGTCACTTTTGGAAAGGATTCTGCGCGCAGGCGGATAGGCGTTCGCCCCTTCAGGTCTCGCCAGTTCTGGGAAAATCTCTTGTATCTCGATGCGTTGCGCGTTTCCAATTCCCGCCAGACTTTGCTGGCTCGGCTGAAAACTCTCTGTCCAGATACCATCAGACAAGATCACTTCGTGCTGGTCAAACATCAGGTGAATATAGGTCAATCCAACACTTGGCATGACATCAACACCCAGCACGCCCGTCAGATGCTTGGCCGCAACCAGCACTTCGCGTTCGTCAAAATGCAATGCGGTTTTGTCGTTGGCCACCAAGACGCGGTGGTTGGGGCTGACCATCATATCACGCTCTGGCAAGTTGCTGCCCAATGTTCCCTGACGGATCATGATCGGATGCAGATGCGTCGCCCGTGAAAACTGCTCAGCTGTAATTTTGCGCGCGCCAATCCAGCGAATGGCCTGAATGCCGTTGTCTCGGGTGATCATAAGATCACCAACCTGCAGGTCTTGGACGGGACGTTCGCCTTTCGGAGTGGCGATCATTGTGCCGATGGTAAAGCACGGCGTGATCTGTTCAAGAAGGCTCGGCAAATTCAATTTCCTAGTCCAGATAGATGTTGAACCGCGTGTCTTCCTATCAGATCTGCAGTCTTGGTGGGCTTGTCTGTGGTACCTGTGCCCCTTAAAAACTTAAAGAAAAAAGACGCAGAAAACGCGGGCCAATTGCAGGTCTTTACGCGCTGGACGGCGCAGCATTGGCAATCGCACCGTCAAGATAATCCGATTGTTTCCGATGCTGCCGGATCGGTTCTGCAAACGCCTCATGTGCAGGGCGCTTGCGCCCGTCACACGCAGATGCACGGCAAAGTGGAAGGGTTTGTCGTTTCGGTTTTGGAAACGGCACGCAGGTTCAGATTAATTGCGGTCCTGTAATCCGGCACTGAAGGATTATCCCAAAAACTGGAACCAATCGCACGTCTGGGGCAATGATTGTTATAAAAAGACCTGAGGGTCGCCCTATTCGATTCGAATAAAAGCGACCCTCAGTCTTGTTCACGAACACCAGCGACTTCGTCGCATTGGTTCGTGTGGCATGACCTGAAAAGGTCATTGGTACCCGAGGCCGGACTCGAACCGGCACACCTCGCGGCGGGGGATTTTGAATCCCCTGCGTCTACCATTCCGCCACTCGGGCACTGTCGCGCTGATACCGTGCGACAATCAGTTCGGCAAGTGCAAATTTGCGGGTTTCCCTTGACCCCGGCACATTGCCGTGGTGTTACCTTTAACGGTCCTTTATTCGTCGCCTATTACCGGAGCGCCACGCATGATCCGCCGGCTTTATGACTGGGTTCTCAGCCTTGCAAACCATCCCTATGCCCTTTTTGCTTTGGCAATTGTCGCATTTCTGGAAAGCTCGGTTTTCCCGATTCCACCCGACATCATGATGATTCCAATGATCCTGGCGCGGCCCAAGCGGGCGTGGTTGATTGCAGGCGTGGCCTTGGTCGCCTCGGTCTTGGGCGGCGTGCTGGGCTATGCAATCGGGGCACTGGCCTTTGAGACGTTTGGCGCGCCGATCCTTGCCAGTTTGGGCAAGGCAGATGCGATGGCCGAGTTTTCGACCCGCTTCAACGATATGGGTTTCTGGGCGGTCCTGGTCGCAGGTGTCACGCCGTTTCCCTACAAAGTGATCACCATCATGTCAGGTTGGACGGGCATGCCGATTGCGACATTCATACTGACATCGATTCTCGCCCGCGCCTTGCGCTTTTTCATCGTGGCAGCCCTGCTGTGGAAATTTGGCGCGCCGATCCGCAACTTTATTGAACGCAGACTGCCGCTGGTATTTACCGTCGGTGTGGTTCTGCTGATTGGTGGATTTTTAGCCGTGAGGTATTTGTGATGACGCGCAATACGTTTGTTTTGCTTGCGACGCTGGGCTCTGCCGCCTTGCTTTTGGGTGCATACGGGTTTCAACATCTAGGCGGAATGGCCCCGTGCAAGCTGTGTTTATGGCAACGCTGGCCCCATGGTGCGGCGATTGTCATTGGGGTGATCGTTCTACTTGGCGCGCCGCGTGCGCTGATCTGGCTGGGTGCTTTGGCCGTCACTGCGACAGGCGTCATCGGCGCGTATCACGCAGGTGTGGAGTGGAAGTTTTGGCCGGGCCCGTCGTCTTGCAGCGGCGGGGGCATGGATCTGGGCGCGCTCAGCGGCAGTGATCTTTTGTCAACCGATGCGCCATCGGGGCTGGTTATGTGCGACGAGATCGTCTGGCAGTTGTTCGGCCTGTCCATGGCAGGTTGGAACGCGCTGATCTGCGTTGTGCTTTTGGCGCTTTGGGTCTCGGCCGCGCGCGCAAAAAGCTAGGCCTGACCCGCACCCTGACCTGTCTTGCGGGTCTTCAACAGTAAACTTGTCTCGCTCGCAACGACACCGTCCAGCTTGCGGATGCGCGCCAGCACCGCATCAAACTCCTCTAGGGTTTGAGTGCCGATTTCCACGATGACATCCCAACGGCCGTTGGTGGAATGCACGGCGCGCAGTTGCGTCATCCCCATAAGCGTGCGGGTGATGCGGTCCGCCCCCCGGCCTTCGATCTCGATCATCATCAGGCCGCGCACCGGGTCGGTCAAAACGTCCGAGCGCGTGATCACCGTAAACCCCAATATCTCGCCGCTTGCCTCAAGCCGGGCAAGGCGCGCACGTACGGTGGTGCGCGACAGGTTAAGCCGAAGGGCCAGTTCAGAGATCGACGCGCGCGCATCCTCGCGCAACGCTGCAATCAAAGTTTCGTCCGATATGTTCACTCTATCTATCCATATTGATCAAATAATCTCCGATTTGATCACTTTATTGGATTGTTGGTTGTCATACTACCCAGTTATGACAAATCCAACGCAAGCAAAGGAATATCTTCATGACCCCACAAAATTGTATTCTTCTGGGCGCACCTATGGACAGCGGCAAACGCCGCCTTGGTTGTTTGATGGGGCCTGACGCCTACCGCACCGCGGGCCTCGCGACAGCACTTGGCGATCTTGGCCACACCGTGACCGACCGTGGCAACGTGCCCCCCGCGCCCTATACCCCGGGCCAACATGCCAAGTTGCACGCGCTTGAGGAAACCGTCGCCTGGACCCAAAGCCTCGCTGACGCGGCAGAGGCTGCGCTGAACGACGGCACCCCGATCTTCATGGGGGGCGATCATGCGCTGGCGTCCGGCACCGTCTTGGGCGCGATGCGCCATGCGCAGGCGCAAAAGCGGCCCTTGTTCGTTCTCTGGCTGGATGCTCATAGCGATTTTCATACCCCCGAAAGCACCGATAGCGGCAATCTGCATGGCACGCCGTTGGGCTATGTCACCGGACGGGAAGGCTTTGATGCATTCCCCACGCTGCCCTACCCCCTGCCCCATGACAACATCGCCATCATCGGGTTGCGGTCGGTTGACGCCGCCGAGCGGGCGGCTTTGCAGGAAACCACGATCCAGCGTGTCGATATGCGCGAGATTGACGAGACCGGGATCGCCACACCCTTGAATGCGTTCCTTGCAAAGGTCGCTGCGGCAAACGGCATGCTGCATGTCTCGCTGGATGTTGATTTTCTTGACCCTTCGGTCGCCCCTGCTGTCGGGACCACGGTTCCGGGCGGTGCCACCGTGCGCGAAGGCCATCTGGTGATGGAGATGCTGCATGATAGCGGGCTGATGACCTCGCTTGATCTGGTCGAGTTGAACCCGTTTCTGGACGAGCGCGGGCGCACCGCCCGCCTGATGGTCGACCTTGCCGCCTCTGCCTTTGGCCGACGCGTCTTCGACCGCCCCACCCGCGCTTATTGATCCTTCGAAAGGACCCTACCCATGACCCAAATGAACCCGTCGGACAAAGCACTGGTACCCTTCGTTTCGGTGCACAATATGATGAAGCTGATCCACCATGTCGGTATCGAGCAGATGCTGATCGGTTTGGGTGACTATATAGAGGCGGACTTCCGGCGGTGGGAGTTGTTCGACAAAACACCCCGCGTAGCTAGCCACTCCGAGACGGGCGTGATCGAATTGATGCCCACGTCTGATGGCGAGGTCTACGGCTTTAAATATGTAAACGGGCATCCCTCGAACACGGCGGATGGGCTGCAAACAGTCACGGCGTTTGGGTTGCTGGCAAATGTTGCCAATGGCTATCCGGTATTATTGTCTGAAATGACGATACTGACGGCGCTGCGCACGGCAGCAACCTCGGCGGTTGTTGCGCGGTTGCTGGCCCCCAAGGGCGCGCATGTCATGGCGATGATCGGCAATGGTGCCCAGTCTGAATTCCAGACGCTTGCGATGAAGGCGATTGTTGGCATCGACGAGGTGCGTCTTTTTGATATTGACCCCGCAGCGACCGCCAAATGCGCGGCCAACCTTGCCGGACAAGGCATCAAGGTGGTTTCATGCGCAACAGCAGAAGAAGCGATCCTTGGCGCGCAAATCGTCACCACCTGCACCGCTGACAAGCAATATGCGACGATCCTGACCGATAACATGGTGGGCGCAGGGATCCACATCAACGCTATCGGAGGTGATTGCCCCGGCAAGACCGAATTGGCACCTGCGATCCTGCACCGTGCCAGTATTTTTGTTGAATATCCCGAACAGACAAGGATCGAAGGCGAGATACAGCAGCTTGCGGCGGATCATCCTGTCACTGAAATCTGGCAGGTTCTGTCGGGTCAGGCAGTCGGTCGCACTGACGACAAGCAAATCACGCTTTTTGACAGCGTCGGCTTTGCGATCGAGGATTTCTCGGCGCTGCGCTTTGTGCGCGACCAGATCAAGACGACGGGCCTGTTCGAACCGCTGGATCTGCTGGCCGATCCAGAAGATCCGCGTGACCTGTTCGGGATGCTGCAGCGCGCGGGCTGAGGCCTATTTCTTGGCTGTAACGTCGTGATGGTACAGCCAGTTGAACGCGCCGATCATCGCACCCGGTGCCACTTTGCTGGCGATCAGCAACCCGGTGTGGGCTGCTAACCGTTTGACCCCATGGTGCAGGTGGTACCGTGCGGCGTTGCCTTCGGCAGCCTTGATCACACGTGTTGTGCGGGGCTTGCGAATGTCTTGATAGCGCTGCAACGCCGCGTCCAACGGCTGGTTGAGCACGCAATCCGCCAGCGTCCACGCGTCTTCAAGCGCCATATTGGCCCCTTGCGCCAAAAAGGGCAGCGTCGGGTGGGCGGCATCGCCTACCAGTGCAACCCCGTTTTTGTGCCAAACGCGGGCGACGGGATGCAGGTGCAGCCCCCAAAGCGTACAGGTCTCAACGGCTGCGATCATCTCGGCGGCGCGACCACCAAAGCCTGAAAAGGCCCTGCGCAAAAAGGCAGGATCATCGGCAATCGACCACCCTTCCGGGGCCCAGGTCGAACGTTCTTCGACAGCGACCAGATTGACCAGCGTGCCACCGCGCAAGGGATAGCTGACCAGATGACGGCCCGGCCCCATCGTCACATGCACCTCGTCGGGGTGGTTGAAGCGGTTTGGCACCACCGCCCGCCACGCCACCTGACCGCTAAAGCGCGGCGCGTCTTCGCTATTGAACGATGCGCGGGTTTCGGAGTGGATTCCACTGGCATCAACGATCAACTCGCCGCGCCGAAGCGATCCGTCTCTAAGGCTTAGCTGTGGCAGCTTGCCCGGGATAGCAGAGCCCACCGAAACCCCTAGCTCAATCGAGACATTATTCCGCTTGGCCGCCCCGTACAGCAGATCGATCAGATCAGCACGGTGCACAAACATGTATGGGTAATTTGCCTCACCACGCATCAGGTCAAGCCGGGCAACCTGCTTGCCAGCCCTGTAATCACGCAAAACAACTGCTTTGGCGCGCACCGCACCTTTGGCTGCCAGCTTTGTATCCAGCCCCATGGCGCGCAAAACGGCCATGCCGTTGGGACTGACTTGCAGGCCCGCCCCCACTTCACCAATCGCGGCAGCCTGTTCCAGCAATGTCACAGCCATGCCGCGCTGCGATAGCGACGCGGCCGTAGCAAGCCCGCCGATCCCCCCGCCAATCACGATTGCATTGCTGGTTGCCATGCCTTGCCCTCACATGAAAAAGCGTCAGGGCTTTCGCCCCGACGCTTTCAAGATTTTCAATTGCGGTGGCGGTCAGTCATCGCGGTGTACTTTTTCCCGACGCTCGTGACGCTCCTGCGCCTCAAGGCTCATCGTTGCAATCGGACGGGCGTCCAGACGCTTGAGCGAAATCGGCTCTCCCGTGACCGAGCAATAGCCAAACTCGCCTTCGTCAATGCGCCGCAATGCACCGTCGATCTTGCTGACCAGTTTGCGCGCACGGTCCCTTGTGCGCAGCTCCAAGGCGCGGTCTGTTTCCTCGGATGCGCGGTCGTTCACGTCTGGTATGTTGCGTGTGCCATCCTGCAAACCCTCAATCGTGTCACGGCTGCCCGCCAGCAGTTCCGCTTTCCAGTTGAGTAGCTTTCTTCTGAAATATTCAACTTGCCGATCATTCATGAAAGGCTCGTCCTCGGCAGGGCTGTAACCGTCTGCCAGAAAAACTTCCTGCTTCATATCGTTCCCCATCACGGTCTTAAGTCCAGTCATTGAGATATGCTTTCTGACTATCGTCTTCTTGCAGGCATGTAACGCAGCCTTCGCAGATTGTCACTACACAATGGTTAGCTTTCTTGGTTTAATGCCGATGAAAAATTGCGTCAAAGAGGTTGATATTAAGATGAAATTCGAAGGCACCGAAGACTATGTCGCGACAGACGATCTGACGATTGCGGTGAATGCCGCTGTCACACTGGAGCGCCCCTTGCTCGTAAAGGGGGAACCCGGCACCGGAAAGACCGAATTGGCGCGTCAGATATCCAACGCTCTTGGGTTGCCGATGATCGAATGGAACATCAAGTCGACCACCCGCGCCCAGCAGGGTCTTTACGAGTATGACGCCGTCAGCCGTCTGCGCGACAGCCAGTTGGGCGAAGAGCGCGTGCACGACGTGAAAAACTACATCCGCAAAGGCAAGCTGTGGCAGGCGTTCGAGGCCGAAGGCAAGACGGTTCTGCTGATCGACGAAATTGACAAAGCCGATATCGAGTTTCCAAACGATCTGCTGCAAGAACTCGATAAGATGGAGTTCTTCGTCTATGAGACGGGCGAGACAATCAAGGCCGTGAACCGCCCGATTGTCATCATCACCTCGAACAATGAAAAAGAACTGCCGGACGCCTTTTTGCGCCGCTGCTTTTTCCACTACATCCGTTTCCCTGAGATGGACACATTGCGCAAGATTGTCGAAGTGCACCATCCGGGCATCAAGCAAACCCTGTTGACCACCGCGCTGACCCAGTTCTACGAGATCCGCGAACAACAGGGACTTAAAAAGAAACCATCGACATCCGAAGTGCTTGACTGGCTGAAATTGCTGCTGGCCGAGGACATGGACGCGGCTGATCTTAGGAAAGATGGCAAAACAGCGCTGCCCAAATTGCACGGTGCCTTGCTCAAAAACGAGCAGGACGTGCATCTGTTCGAGCGGCTTGCATTCATGGCCCGCGCGCAGAAATAGCACTGCAAACAACATCTTGTGGTTGGACCCAAGCAATACCATAAACTCTTGTGGCGAGTAAGACACGCGCGCCACAAGCCTGCCGTCTTTGTTAACATTTTCCTCACTTTTGACAGAATTGCTCCCTAGAAAGGTCTCGTTAGTGGGCGACTAAATCCCTGTAATCAGCTCAAAAGGGCAGCAGGCAAATGGTAGATATGATTTTGGCACGGTTGGTGCGTAGCGTTCGCTGTGATTTTGCGAATAAACTTTGGCGTTCGGGATCTGTGCTGTCGGGTGACCACACGTGAGAGGGCGTTTCCTGTTCCCGGTGATGCTGTTCGTGAACGCGTGTGTTCCCGGCTCCCATCCCGATGTCGTAACGCGCGCCGCCTTCGAGCCGACATCCTCTTCCTTACCTGCAATGAAAAGCTTCACAACCCATCATCCGAAATCCGCCCCACGCTCAAACAACGACCTGTCGCTTGATTTCATGGAACTGACATTTCGCATGGAAAGTGGCAAGGATTTGCCGGTCCTGACGCGCTTTGAAGGGCCTGTGACATTGCGTGTCATTGGTGCGCCGCCTCCGACCCTTGGGCCTGATCTGTCGCGGCTGATCTCGCGGTTGCGGTCCGAAGCGCGCATTGATATCAGCCCGACCACGTCGCCAGAGGCCAACATCACGATTGAGGCGGTAAGCCGCTCCAAGATCCGTCAGGTCTTGCCCCAAGCGGCCTGTTTTGTCGCCCCCAACGTCAGCAGCATCGCCGAATACAAAAAAGTCCGGCGCACGGAGCAAACCAACTGGTCCTTGATGACAACGCGCAAACGCGTGGCGATTTTTCTACCCAATGATGCCAGCCCCCAGGAAATCCGCGATTGCCTGCACGAGGAAGTCGCCCAAGCCCTTGGGCCGCTGAACGATCTCTACCGCCTCCCCGATTCTGTCTTTAACGACGACAACGTGCACACGATCCTGACTGCGTTTGATATGATGATCCTGCGCGCCTATTACGACCCAGCCTTGCGGTCCGGAATGACAACAGGTCAGGTCTCTGCGGCGCTGCCTGCCATTTTAGCACGGATCAACCCACGTGGCACATCCACCAACGCCCGGTACGCAACCCGAACACCGCGCGAATGGAAGGTCGCCGTGCAAGGGGCACTCGGGCCCGGTCGCTCGGACGGTCAGCGTCAGGATGCCGCCTATAGCGCCATCAAGATTGCCCAAAGCCTGGGCTGGCAAGATCACCGGCGCGCCTTTGCGCATTATGCCATGGGCCGTGCACTTCAAAGTGGCGATCAGGAAGCGGTGCATAAACAATATCAGATGGCCGAGCTGTTTTATGCACGCAATCCCGGAACCGATTTGCACCGCGCCTATGTCGCAACCCAACTGGCTGCCTATGCGATCTCAAAGGCTGAAGGTGCCGAAGCGCTGCGGCTTATTGGCCCACATGTCGAAACAGCCCGCCAAAGTGAAAACGCCGCACTGCTCAGCACCCTTCTTTTGTTGCGTGCAGAAGCGCTCGAGCTTGAAAACCGCGCCGCAGAGGCCCGTCTTGTGAGGGTGGACAGTCTTGGCTGGGCGCGATACGGATTTGGCTCTGATTGGGCTGTGCGGGCCAAGATGCGCGAGATTGCGTCGTTGAACCCGCTCAAATAACACGCAAAGCGGGCTGCAATGATCGTAATAATTTTCGCCATTATCGGCGCATTGCTGGGCGGATATACTGCCAGCAAACGCAAGGGCAATCGCAAGGACATCGCGCAATATGCGGCAGGCTACGCTATGGCCTTTATTATCGTGGGCATGATCCTCACAGTTGTCATCGACCGCGTCCTCTCCGGAACCTGATCGATGTTTCTGCCTTTCTTCGACCAGCTAAGACGTCACAAGGTTCCAGTTTCCATGCGGGAGTTTCTGGCGTTTCTGGACGGAATGGCGGCAGGGCTTGCGACCTATGACGTCGATGCGTTCTACTATCTTGCCCGCGTCAGCATGGTCAAAGATGAACGCAACATCGATAAGTTCGACCAGGCTTTCTCTGCATCATTTAAAGGCTTGGAAAACATCAGCTTGGACGACGTTCTTGAAGCTGTGGACATCCCCGGTGACTGGCTGGAAAAGATGGCTGAAAAGCATCTGAGCGCCGAGGAAAAGGCACAGATCGAAGCCGCCGGCGGTTTTGACAAGTTGATGGAAACCCTGCGCAAGCGGTTGGAAGAGCAAAAAGGCCGTCATCAGGGCGGCAACAAATGGGTCGGCACTGCGGGTACCTCGCCCTTCGGTGCATATGGCTACAACCCCGAAGGCGTCCGCGTCGGCCAGGAAGGGTCGCGCCACCAACGCGCGGTCAAGGTCTGGGACAAGCGCGAATTCAAGAACTTAGACGACACAGTTGAACTGGGCACCCGCAACATAAAGGTCGCGTTGAAGCGCCTGCGTCGCTGGGCGCGCGATGGCGCGCAAGAGGAACTTGATCTCGGCGGTACGATCCGCGCCACCGCCGAGCACGGCTATCTTGATGTCAAAACCCGACCAGAACGGCGCAATGCTGTCAAAGTCCTGCTATTTTTGGATGTTGGCGGCTCCATGGACCCGCATATCAAAACCGTCGAGGAATTGTTCAGTGCCGCAAAGGCTGAATTCAAACATCTTGAGTATTTCTACTTCCACAATTGCCTGTACGAAGGCGTGTGGCGCGACAACCGCCGCCGCTGGGCCGAACAGGTCTCGACGCACGAAGTCCTGCACACCTACGGCCCTGATTACAAATGTATTTTCGTAGGCGATGCGTCGATGTCCCCCTACGAGATAGCCTATCCCGGCGGCGCGAATGAGCATTGGAACCCGGAGGCCGGATCGGTCTGGCTGGCGCGCGCTCGCGACCAGTGGAACAGCAGTCTCTGGATCAACCCGATCCCCGAAAAATACTGGCCCTACACACAGTCCATCAAGATGGTCCAAGAAATCTTCGACGGCGAAGCGATGGTGCCCATGACGCTCGAAGGTCTCAGCCGCGGCATGAAGGCCCTGACCCGTTAAGGTGCAGCCTCTTTCGCTTCACCCTTTCGCAAATACTCATCTGCGCTTGCCCTTCTTCTCAGACCGCCCATATTAAGGGTATGATACGCGTCATCCCCATCCTCCTCGCCGTGCTCTACGGCCTCGCCATGTACCGGTTTTCCGCTTGGCGCACCGCCAAAGAGCTGGACGAAAAATCCAGCGAACTGGTCGATCCCGCCTTGGGCGAAATGAGCAAGAAGATGGCGAAGGCCCTCGATCTTCCCCGGATCAAGGTGCATATCTACGAGGTTGAACCCGTCAACGGGCTTGCCGCCCCAGACGGACGCATCTTCATCACTCGTGGGTTCTATAATAAATTCAGGGCGGGCGAGGTATCGGCCGAGGAACTCGCCAGCGTGATTGCGCACGAACTGGGCCACGTTGCGTTGGGTCATTCGCGCCGCAGGATGATTGATTTCTCGGGCCAGAATGCAATGCGCGCAGCACTCGGGATGATTTTGGGCCGGCTTATTCCCGGAGTTGGCATCTGGATTGCGAACATGATCGCCAGCCTGCTGGCCGCCCGCCTGTCGCGCAGTGATGAATACGAGGCCGACGCCTATGCCGCCGCTTTGTTAACCAAGGCAGGGATCGGTGTCGCGCCACAGATTTCGCTTTTCAAAAAGCTCGAGGCGCTGACCCAAAGCAATCATGGCAGGGCACCAGCCTGGCTGATGAGCCACCCCAAAACGGATGACCGCATCGCGGCCCTCACCAGTTTGCAAAGACGTTGGACGCGTTAACCAAGCGCCTTGGCAAGCCGGGGCAACCGCGCCTTCTTCAACAAGCTGCGCATGGTCCATTCTTGTCCTGAGAGCCGCTGCGCCTGACCCAGAACGCCTTGTGCAACGCTTTCCATCCTCTCGGGCTGCGCCAGCCAGATACCGTGCAGATAGCTGTCGGGATCAACGCGGGTCAGCCCTTCCTCGGCAAGGGTGCTGCGCGGGAAGTCCTTTGCATTCAATGTCATGATGATATCCGCATTGCCTGCAATCGCGGATGCCAAGACATGAATGTCGTTTTCATCGGGCAGATACAGGCGACGCTCCAGGCCAGGATTTGGTGCCACTTCGGCACGAGGCCAGGCCGCACGCAGCAAAGCAATCTCGGCGCGGGCCTGCGGCGCGCCGGCAGGTCCGATTTTGACAGCAGCACGTGCCCATTCTTCCAGAATACGCGCAGACCACAGCGGTTCGAATGCACCCAGTCGGGCTGAACCCAGAACCACTTCGCGCATCACCGTCGGGTACAGGACGCACGCGTCAATCAGTACCCGAACAGTCATTTACAGGCGGAAAAACAGTGACTTAAGGTATCCGGTCTCTGCCAGCTGCGGCAATTGGGGATGGTCAGGCCCTGCAAATCCCGTATGTAACATCGCAGCGCGCCGCCCTGCCCGACCGATGCCGCGGATGGACGATGTGCGAAACTGGTTCAGGTCGGCAGCGTGCGAACACGAACACAGCCCCAGAATACCATTCTCGGAGACAAGCGGTGCGGCAAGACGAGCAAGCCGCTCGTACGCCCGCAGGCCCGCTTCCAGCGCGGGCTTGCCCGGTGCAAAAGCAGGTGGATCGCAGATGATCACATCAAATTCAGCGCCCTCGGCGCGCAAAGTTGTCAACACATCAAAGGCATCACCCTGACGGGTTGCAAACTGCTCGGCAACGCCCATCGCTTCGGCACCTTTTTGAGCCAACTCAAGCGCAGGCGCAGATCCGTCCACAGCCAAGACGGAAGTTGCACCATTGGCAAGTGCGGCAAGGCCAAAGCCGCCGACATGGGCAAAGACATCCAGCACCCGTTTGCCTTTGGAAAGGTTCGCGGCAAACGCATGGTTGGGACGTTGATCGTAGAAAATACCGGTCTTCTGACCACCGGTCAGATCGGCCATATACATCGCGCCGTTCATCGGCACCTGGATCGGGCCGTCGGGCGCGGTGCCATGCAAGACGGTGCTGACGTCATCCAGCCCTTCAAGTGTGCGCGTCCGTCCAGCAGCATTTTTCAGCACATGCTTGATGCCCGTCTGCTCCATCAGCGCGGCCGTCAGCGCGTCCAGATGAACGTCTGCCCAAGCCGCATTCGGCTGGATCACGGCAGTATCGCCAAAGCGGTCGATGACCACACCGGGCAAGCCGTCGGCTTCAGCGTGGATCAACCGGTAAAACGGCGCATCATAAAGCTGCTCACGCAATTGCAAAGCGCGCGAAATATGGTCGGAAAACCACGCCTGATCGACCACAGCTTGCGCATTCTGGTCCAACATCCGGCAAAATATCTTGGAAAGCGGGTTGACCGCGACGACGCCCATAACCTGGCGTTCACTGTCTTCCAGAATGGCCAGACTACCGGGCGCAAGTCCCTTGGTGCGGCGGTCGGTGACCATTTCATTGGCGTAAACCCACGGAAAACCGTGACGGATGGCGCGGGCATTGGCCTTGGGCAGCAGGCGAACCACTGGCAAGTCAAGGGCGGAGGTCGGGGCGGATGCAAAAGGGGGCGTTGTCATAACGCCCCCTCTAGTAGGTTCTGATCGAATGGGAAAGCTCAGAGTTTGTTGAGCGCCTGAAACATTCCTAATTTTGCGTTCTTGTGGCTGCCGGGATTTGAAAGCTCTTTGCGCACGACATTCGCAAGGTGACCTGTGATGCGCACTTTCTGGGTTTGCCCCCTGAGATCAGCATCAATCGCTTGTTGCCCCCCATAGCCGTCAAGGTCGGCCTTGACCTCGTGTGGTGTGGCCAGAAGCTGGCCGGTTCTTGTATCGCGCAGCGTCAGCAGGAATGTAATCGAATGCACACCGCCTGTTGTATAGCGGGCTTTTTCGGTCAGCGCGTGAAAACGCAGAACTTCGATTTCCACAAGCGTGGGGATGCCGCCGGGCCCTATGGATCCGGCAGACTGCATCAATGCGGCCTCGAAGATCGCCTTGACCTGCGCATGCCGGTCGCCAACAGGGTCGCCGCGCCAGACGATGTCGCCGTGCGGATAATAACGGTTGGCTTCAGACACCTTCAAATGTTCAGGCACTGCGACAGTGAACTTTTCGATCAGAAGATTGGGAAATGAAATCGATTGTTCCAACGCATCTGGTACTGCGTTCAGCATCATTTTTGGCCCAACCGGGTTGTACATCGCATTTCGCGTTGCCGTATCACTTACACTATCGATCGAAGCACACGCAGACATCAAAGTGCCAATGGCCAGTGCCGCAAATAATTTAAAAGGTTTCATCGTGGTCTCCCGCCGCCGGATATCGGCCTCTCTCAGGAGTGTTCTGCCCATCAATTAAGGCGGGTTTACGGCATAAATGGACGGGTCTCGTGACGATTTCATGATTTCTTAATCAAAAGCGCAATCCCCTAGTGACGGGGGCGACCCTTCCAACCGCCACGCCTGCGCGGCGCGGCCATGCCCTGCAATCCCTCGTGCATCACTTCGGTCATCGGATGATCAGCAGCATCTTGTCCGTACCGCTCAAGCATCAAACGGATCGTGGGGCCCGTGTCCGTGTCCAGCGGCAGGCTAAGCGCCCAATCCAGAAAGATGGTCCGGCATTCGGACTTGGTGATGCCGTCAATCTGATAGGCCTCAAAGATCAGCCCTTTGGGGTCGTGTTCATCACCCTTTTTCATGGTGTCTCCTTTGGCGCGTTATCCGCATCATCAGCAAATGCAGCGGTGATAATGTTGGCCGCGGAATCATATGTCTGGGCCAAATGCGCCTCAAGATCCTGAAGGGTGTCGCAGCCAAGGCTTCTGGTCAAGAAACTCTGCCCTGCCTGCCCCAATTTTTCGCTTTGCAACACCGAGGCAGACAAAAGCCGTGTCGCGGATTGCAGCGACCAGCAGGTTGCATAGGCCTGCTTCAGCACCTTGGCTTGCTGCGCGTCAATGATCTGTTCTTGCGCTGCGGCGTCCAGTCCCGAGGGGATCTGAACCGCGGTTTCGCCTTTCAGCAACGCGCCGGCCTGAGCGAGCAATTCGATATCTTGCAACCTCCCAGGCCCGTTCTTGGCATCCCAAGGGCCGTCCGGCGCCTTGGCCGCGGCAAGCCGCGCGCGCATTCGGGCAACTTCATGCAAGGTTTCAGTGCGGTTGCGGGATTTTCCCAGCACCTTGCCGCGTGCAACCTCGAAATCACGGGCCAAATCCTGCGGACCTGCCACAATGTCAGCGCGGGTCAGAGCCAGATGCTCCCACACCCACGCCTCGCCCATCTGATAGCTTTCAAAACTGGCAAAGCTGGTGGCAACAGGCCCCTGACTGCCCGAAGGGCGCAGCCGCATGTCGACTTCATATAGCCTGCCTTGCGCCATCGGCGCTGTCATTGCCGTGATCATGGCCTGGGTCAGACGCGCGTAATAGACCCTTGAGGCAAGAGGCCGCTTGCCATCCGACGCCTCGATCCCATCCGCATCATAGATCACGATCATATCCAGATCCGATGTCGCCGTCAGGCGACGTGCACCAAGTGACCCCATGCCCACCAAGACCGCTCCACGTCCGGGCGGAACACCGTGTTTGCGGGCGAATTCATCAATGACCACAGACCACAGCGCTTGCAGTACAGCGCGGGCCAGATCGGCATATTGCGCGCCTGCGGTCATGGCGTCGGTCAGTCCGCGCAAATGGTGCACCCCGACACGAAAATGCCACTCACGCGCCCAGCGTCTTGTGGCATCCAGCCGCGCCTCGTAATCCCCCTCAAGCTTGAGCGTGGCGGACAGGGTGTCGGTCAACGCCGCCTCGCCCGGCCAATCGCTAAAGAAATCCCCTCCGATCACCGCGTCCAGCACCGCCGCATTGCGCGACAAATACTCGGCCAGTTCGGGCGACGTGCTCACGATATCGATCAGCAGGTCTGACAGCTGCGGATTGATCTTGAGCAGTGAAAACAATTGCACACCCGCCGGCAGACGCGACAAGAAGCCATCAAAAGCGCGCAGGGCCTCGTCTGGTTTGTCTGCACGCGAAAGCCGAAGTAAAAGCGCTGGCCTGAGTTCCACAAACAAATCCGCCGCACGTTGGCTGCGCAAGGCGGGATAGCTAAGCCAGCGGTCGATTACGGCCCCGTCAAACACATGGGCGTCGGGCTGCGCCGCATCCGAAATACGCACATCCGAGCCGGCAAAGAATCCCTCAGTCAGGTGGTGCACCTCGGCCAAGCGGCGGTGCAAAGCTGCCTGCAAATCGCCTACGTCCTGATCCATCATAGCCGCCAGACGGGCAAACCCTTCGTCGGATTTGGGCAACGTGTGGGTCTGCGCATCCCGGATCATCTGAACGCGGTGCTCTACCGTGCGGTGCGCACGGTAGTGATCTGTCAATGTCTCAGCCACCTCTGCGGGCAGCCAGCCCTTGTCAGACAACACAGCCAACCCCGCACAGGTGCCGCGCACCCGCAGATCATGATCACGCCCCCCCGCGATCAACTGGCGGGTCTGGGTGAAAAATTCGATCTCGCGGATTCCGCCGCGCCCCAGTTTCATATTGTGACCGGGCAAGGTGATCGGCCCGCCAAGCCCTTTGTGCTCGCGGATCGCAAGGCGCATGTCATGAGCGTCTTGAATCGCCGCAAAATCCAGATGTCGTCGCCACACGAAAGGCCGCAGCGCCTTGAGAAACGTATTTCCTGCAGCCAGATCGCCCGCCGCTGGCCGCGCCTTGATATAGGCCGCGCGTTCCCATGTGCGCCCAAGGCTTTCATAATACCGCTCCGCCGCCTCCATCGCCATGCACACAGGGGTGACGGCAGGGTCTGGGCGCAAGCGCAGGTCGGTGCGAAAAACATATCCCTCACCGGTCAGATCGCTCAGCGTGCCGCTCATCATACGTGTGGCCCGGATGAAGGCCGTCCGGGCATCGTGGAAATCGTCCGGATCAAAGCGGGTTTCGTCAAACAGGCAAATCAGATCGATGTCAGAAGAATAATTCAGCTCTTTCGCGCCCATCTTCCCCATTGCAAGCACGACCATGCCTGCTCCGGCATGCGCGTCTTCCACGCGCATGCCGGGCAGCTTACCGCGTTTGATCTGTGCCTCAAGCGCGCTTTTGAGGGCTGCCTGACAGGCGGCATCGGCAAAATCGCTCAGCGCGGCGGTGACCTGTTCCAGCGGCCATGCGCCGGAAAGATCGGCCAGCCCGGTCATCAATGCAACGCGCCGCTTGCCCTGGCGCAAATGGCTGCCAAGCTGGTCCGGGCTTGCGTCGCCTGCCCCGTCGATCACCGCCCTTATCGCTGCTGCCGGATCATCGAATGCCTCCGCACACCATTCTGATTCTTTTTGCATCAGGCCCAGCAGATAGGGCGATACAGATCCCGCGCCCGCAACCAATTGTGCAAGCTCTGGCGGAAGGTCGGGCAGGCAATCGCGTGCATCCTGGGCCTGATCGGCAGCGAAAACACGGGGGACGCGGGTCATGTGACGGGCAAGTGAAGTCATAATCCCAGCATTCGCGATTTCTTTGGGGCAGGTCAATGGATGGTTTTATGCCGTAAAATCAAACTGATCAAAAGAAACGACGAAAATAATGTAAAAAAGATTTACATCACCTCTTGCGCAACGATGTCAAAAACCCAATCTATCGTAATGTGAAAGGCATTCACATAGCATTCACACCAACAGGCCCGCAGTGTTCAGGGCCACCACACTCTGACCAAAAGGTACTTTTATGACACAAACATATGCACCCGCCTACACCGCACAACGCAATTGGTTTGGCCGCGCCGAGGATTTCCTCGACGAAAAAGGTAAAGCCGCCTGGATCGCTGCGATGGTTGTCGGCTTTATCGTCTTCTGGCCTGTTGGCCTTGCCCTTCTTGCCTATATGATCTGGAGCAAACGCATGTTTAAATCTTCGTCTTTCGCCAAGCGCACATCGCACCGCAGCATGACCAGCCGGTCAACAGGCAACGCAGCATTTGACGCCTACAAGGCAGACACACTGGCACGGCTTGAAGAAGAACAGACCAACTTCGAGGCCTTCCTGACCCGCCTGCGCGAAGCCAAAGACAAAGCCGAGTTTGACGAGTTCATGGCAGAACGCTCGACAAAAAGAAACGACGCACAAACCGCCTGAGCTTGACCAATTGCCCGCGCCCCCCGAAATTGGGGGGCGATATTCCATCTTTGTCAAGGACATCCCAATGAGCATGACCCCTGATCCCGACAACCAGCCAGAGTTCTACGCCGGCGTGGCTACCAAACGTCTGCTGGCTTGGGTCGTTGATGCGATCATCATCATCATCACCTGTTTGATCATCCTGCCCTTTACCGCTTTCACAGGCATATTTTTCTTTCCGCTTATGATGCTTGTCGTGGGGTTCTTTTATCGCACTGCGACCTTGGCCAACGGGTCTGCCACATGGGGCATGCGCCTTTTCGGGATGGAATTGCGCACAAGTCAGGATCAACCGCTTGATGGTGGCACGGCAGTTTTGCACACGCTGGGCTACACGGTCAGTATCGGGATGATGCCTTTGCAGCTTATTTCCATGGTCCTGATGGGCACAACTGCACGCTGTCAGGGGCTAAGCGATCTGGTCTTGGGAACTGTTGCGATGAACCGTCGCAAGGAAATCTAGACAAACCCGCAACTTGGGCTTGGCGCGGCTATGACCTATTGTTATTCTTTCCACAACAACGACGGATTAACATGCGCCATACCCTTCCTATTGCCCCTCAGTTCTATGTAACAGCGCCCCAGCCTTGCCCTTATCTTGAGGGTCGGATGGAGCGGAAATTATTCACGGCTCTTCAAGGTGAAGCGGCCACCAAACTGAACGACAGCCTATCCGGGCAAGGGTTCCGGCGGTCGCAAAATGTGCTGTACCGCCCGTCCTGTGCAGAATGCAGCGCCTGCCTGTCTGCGCGGATCAGTGTCGCTGATTTCACGCCTAGCAAAAGCCAAAAGCGCACCATCAAGCGTAACGCGAACCTAAGCCGCCGCGCCACCTCGCCTTGGGCCACCGAAGATCAATACGAGCTGTTCCGCCAATATCTGGACAGCCGGCACGCCGAAGGTGGCATGGCCGGCATGGACGTCTTTGAATTTGCCGCCATGATCGAAGAGACACCGATCCGCAGCCGTGTTGTGGAATATAAAGACAACAAAACCCGCGATCTGATCGGGGTTTGTCTGACCGATATCCTGGGCGACGGGGTGAGCATGGTGTATTCCTTCTATACCCCCGATCTGCCCCAAAACGGTTTGGGCACCTATATCATCCTTGATCACATCGAGATCGCCCGCGCAGCGGGCCTGCCCTATGTCTATCTGGGCTATTGGGTGCCGGGCAGTCAAAAGATGGGCTACAAGGCAAAGTTTTCCGGTCTTGAAGTCTACATCGGCGGGAAATGGCAACAGATGAAGGACCCTGCGGCCTTCCATCCCGATCAACATCCGTTGAACACAGACCCCATCGCCGAACAGGTCGCCAATATTGCCCTGCTCGATCTGACATCCCAAAAAACCTGATTGGCAGCCTGTCGTTCATGCACTCGCAATTTCAGCACATGCCTTTCCTGACTCGCATTAAAGTCAGGCACGTGTCAGTCAATCGCCGCGCCAATTTTGATGACCTGTGCGGAGGACGGCCGTGGAGTTTGATTTTGTAATTGTCGGGGGTGGATCAGCTGGATCGACCCTTGCGGCGCGGCTTAGTGAAGATCCCCAAGTCAGCGTCTGTCTGCTGGATGCCGGTGGCAAAGGAACAAGTCTCGTGCTGCGTGCGCCCGCCGGGGCGGTTGCCGCACTGCCCGGCTATGGCAAGCTGTTCAACTGGGCTTTCAAGACCTTACCACAACCCGGACTGAACGGGCGGCAAGGGTATCAGCCGCGCGGACGTGCGCTTGGTGGGTCTTCCGCCATTAATGCCATGTTATACGTGCGCGGGCACAAATCCGACTATGACGATTGGGCCGCAGGGGGCTGTGACGGCTGGTCTTGGGAAGACTGCCTGCCCTATTTCAAAAAATCCGAAAACAATGAACGCGGTTCGGATGATCTGCATGGCGACACGGGGCCGTTGCATGTGTCAAACCAGAAAAGCCCGCGCCCGATCACCCTTGCTTTCATAGAAGCCGCCACGCAACAGCAATTTCGCCACAGCGAAGATTTCAACACCGGCGACAACGAAGGGGTCGGCCTCTATCAGGTCACCCAGTTTCACGATCCCGCCAGAAATGGAGAGCGCTGCTCGGCTGCTGCGGGCTATCTGCATCCGGTGATGGACCGCACCAACCTGACCGTTATCACCAAGGCCCGCGCCACCAAGATCCTGTTTAAGGGCAAATGCGCCGTGGGCGTCGCCTACCGTCAGGGACGGACAACCAAGGAAGTCCGCGCCAGCAAAGAGGTTATCCTGTCAGGGGGTGCATTCCAGTCGCCGCAGCTTTTGCAATTGTCAGGTGTAGGACGACCCGAAGACATCACCGGCCACGGCATCGAGATGGTGCATGAATTACGCGGTGTCGGGCAAAACTTGCAGGACCATCTGGATTTCACGCTGTCCTACAAAACCAATGACACCAATAATTTCGGCATCGGATTGACTGGAACAGCGCGCCTGGCCGCTGCAATCATCGAATGGTGGCGCAAAGGCACTGGCATGATCGCGACGCCCTTTGCCGAAGGTGGTGCATTTCTGAAAACAGATCCGGCGCTGGCCCGGCCCGACATCCAGTTGCATTTTGTCATCTCGGTGGTGGATGATCATGCGCGGCGCTTGCATTTGGGGTATGGCTATGGCTGCCATATCTGTACGTTACGGCCCAAAAGCCGGGGCTCGGTTTTTCTGCAAAGCGCCGATCCAGACGCAGACCCAGCCATCGACCCCAAGTTCTTGTCAGACCGGCACGATCTGGAAACCACGATCAAAGGGGCCAAGATCACCCGTGAAATCCTGCAATCTCAAGCGATGGCAGGCTATATCAAGAAAGAGCTTTTCGGCGTTAAAGACAACATGACCGATGCCGAATGGGAAAGCCATATTCGCGCCCGTGCTGATACGATCTACCATCCCGTCGGCACCTGCAAGATGGGTATAGATGACATGGCAGTTGTCGATCCGCAATTAAAGGTCCATGGCGTGAAAGGCCTGCGGGTCGTGGATGCCTCGGTTATGCCAACGCTGATCGGCGGAAACACAAATGCCCCAACCATCATGATTGCAGAAAAATGCGCCGACATGATCAAGGCGGAACATGCTTCCAGATAGCACTGCGTGATGGGCAAGGTTGACGCGCAGACCCAAAACCCGATTTTTTTCAAGGCAGTCATTGCTTAATGCACAAGCTTGATCTCCTCACGGATAGGTGTTGAGGAACAATCGCAAAAAGTGCAAAATAAACGGGTCGCCGCACAGCCGACCTGACCTGACTGGGGAGCCTTTTCAAATGCTTGTTTTCTTTAAGGAACGGCTTGCTTTTTTGTCTGTCCCCAAAACCGGGACCACGGCCTACCAGACCGCATTGGCACACCGGGCTGACATGGTGATCACTGAACCACCGATGCTCAAGCATGCGCCTGTCTATCGCTACAACCGGTTTGTCCGGCCGATGTTTTTGAAGGTCTGCGATGCCGAGATGGAGTTGATGGCCGTCATGCGTGAACCGATCAGCTGGCTGGGAAGTTGGTACCGTTACCGCCGTCGCCCCTTCATGCAGGGCAAACCCAATGCCACGTTTGATGTCAGCTTTGACGAATTCATCCTGGCCTACATGAAAGGCAATAAACCGGGTTTTGCGGATGTCGGCAGCCAGCTTAACTTTATGGCGCCCCAGCCAAACGGAACCGGGATCACGCATTACTTCCGCTATGAAGACCAGCACCGGCTGAAGACGTTCCTGCAAGACCGCCTTGAGGTCAGTTTCGATCTGAAGCGTGAAAATGTCTCGCCTCAGATGGATCTGACATTGTCGCCCGACATTGAAGAACGGTTTCGCCGTAAGTTTGCAGAGGAATTCGCCCTGTACGAGTCGATCCCATGATCAGCGCATCTGGCGGTGGACCGTGTTGGTCAGATCCGTCAGTGAAAACGGTTTGGGTAAAAAGACAGAGTTCGGGATCGACATCTGCGCGGCACCAAAGCTGTCCTCCGCATAGCCAGATACAAAGACGACCGGCACGCCCGGACGGTCCTTCAGCGCCTCTCGCACCCAACTCGGGCCATCCATGCCCGGCATGATGACGTCAGTGACAAAAACGTCGATATTGAGCGTCTCATCTTCCAGCGTTTTCAGGGCAACCTCGGCTGATTCAGCCTCCAGAACGGTATACCCACGCAGGCGTAATGCACGGCTTGCAAAGGCCCTCACGGGCGCCTCGTCCTCGACCAAAAGGATGATACCATCGTCGAAATTGACAATGGGGGCAGCAGGCGCAATCGGCTTTTCGGGTGTTGATGCAGCTATTTGCGCCATGACTGGAAAATAAAGGGTAAAGATGGTCCCCACGCCGACCTTGCTGTCGATAAAGATAAAGCCCCCCGATTGCTTGATGATGCCATAGGCAGTCGACAGCCCAAGGCCGGTACCCTCGCCCGTGCGCTTGGTCGTGAAAAACGGCTCGAACACTTTTTGCAGTTTGTCTGCCGGTATACCGCACCCCGCATCTGCCACCTGGAGCGTGACATATTCGCCAGGCGGCACGGTGACGCGGTCGCGCCGCAAAGGGCTGGCAAGGCCGAGGCACTCTGTCGTGATCTTGATCTCTCCCCCCTCAGGCATTGCGTCGCGTGCGTTCACCACCAGGTTCATAAGCACCTGTTCCAACTGGCGTTTATCTGCCCTTATGGGTTTCAACAGGGGGTCGTGACACACGCTTAAGACCACCTTTTCCCCGACAAGCCGGTTCAACAGATGGGTCAGATCCGCCAAGGTATCGCGCAGGTTCAACGTTTCAGGCCGCAAGGTCTGCTTGCGCGAGAAGGCCAGCAACTGTCCTACCAAGGCCGCGGCCCGGTTCGCATTCTGGTTGATCTGGATAAGATCGCTATAATCTGGGTCGCCCTGATCATGGCGCAACAAAAGCAGATCGCAATGGCCCGAGATCGCGGTCAGCAAATTGTTGAAATCATGCGCTACGCCGCCTGCAAGCTGCCCGATGGCCTGCATTTTCTGGCTTTGAACGAATTGCGCTTCCAGCGTTTTCAGCTCTGTCGCGTCGTTCAGGACGGCAATCAGCGCAGGCTTGCCCTGATCTGACACGAGATTAAGGGTCACCTGAACGAAGACTTCCCGATCGTCCCGCTTGAGGCGCAAGAACTCGGATTTTTGAACCAATCTGCCCTCTAGCGTGTCGGTCAGCCAGTCGTTGATCGAGCGTCCCAACCCCTCCATCAAGTTCGTAAGCGGCGCGTCAGGTTGCAATGCGTTGCCCACCAACCTGGAAGCCATCTGATTATACATCAAGACCGCACCATCCGGGGCGATCCTGATCAGCGGGATCGGCAGATCCTGAAACACCTGCCAACTGCTATTATTCGATCGCCCCGGACTATTTGGCAATAAATACATTGCCTTGCGCCCTGCGCCTGCGTCCATTTTGGCGACCAACATCAATTCGCCCCCATGCGCCGTCGTCACCTCCGCCACATCACCATGGGATACCGGCAAGGTTTTAAAGACACGATCAAGACTTTTGATCCGCGACCCCAAAAGCGCGCAGGCTGCTTCGTTCATGAACAATATTGTGCCTGACCGCCCGATCATGAGCATAGGCAGGCCCTTCTCATGGCTGCGCGGGCCAAGCGCCCCCTTGTGCTGAATGGTTTCCAGACGCCACAAATACCCGTCAGATACGCGATGTGCCGACAACCGCATCTGCCCTGACCGCGTCAGAATATCCTCGCGCGCTGCACCTGTTCCTTCTGCGCGGGCCTGCAACCGACAGACGATTGAGGACGGGTTTGCAAACTGAGAGGCCAAAAACGCGGCCACTGTCAGGACCGCATTGTCCTGGTTTAGCGTTTTTGCGGCCATGTTCATGGCTGTCACAACACCGTCTTCGGTCGCGAAAACGCTGGGGCTTGCGTCATGAACAATGAAATCAGTGATCGCCTGCTGATCTTTGCGAGACCGGTTTTTTCGAATGATATCAGCCGCAACCACCAAAATGGCAACGCTTGAAAGGGCACTGCCCGCCGATATCAATATGACGGTAAGCGCATGGTACGTTGACAGATAAGCAGCAATCACAGCCACCAATGCAGCAGCCACCAAAAACAGCACGCGACTGCGTCTGGATAAGGTATTCTTGCCTGTCCGGTTTGACAACGATGCCACCTTTTCAAATAGACTCCGGTATGCGTCTACGTGAAGGGGGTTAATCAGTTGTTAAAGTCAGCTGGCATCAACCTGAAAACACGCATAGGTTGATAATACACATCGTCAGTCCCGGTTCAAGTGTGTCGTAAAAAAGCCGTCGCCGTCAGCATCCGCATCAAACCGCTTTTGCAATCCGACAGACCAGTCCGGATGGCGCTCAAGAAACGCTTTAATCCGATCTTCATTTTCGCATGCAAGTACCGAGCAGGTTGCGTAAACTAGCCATCCGTCTTGTTTTGTCAGCTTGGCGGCTGAATCCAGAATGCCGTCTTGTATTGTCATCAATTCTTGCAAACGCTTTGGCGTCAGCGTCCATTTCCCTTCAGGAGAGCGCCGCCATGCGCCACTGCCTGAACAAGGAGCGTCGCATAAAACAACGTCGAAAGGGGATTCTTTCGCAAGATCTTCGGTTGCGACCTGGCGTACCTCGCGGCCAGCGCGCTCGGCCCGAGCGGGAAGATCGTGCATGCGGCGCGGATCGATATCATGGGCGACCACATTTGCCTGTCCGTCCATCGCAATTGCCAAAGCCTTGCCGCCCCCACCAGCGCAATAATCCAGCACACGGCCCGCCTTGGGCATTGCGGCGACAACTGCCTGACTAGCTGCATCCTGAAGTTCAACTTCGCCCTGCAAGTAGCTGGCAGAGTTACGTATTTTACGCTCTCCCTCAAGAACCGTCAAAGCGCTTGGTGCCAGCGGGTTCGGGCGTGTTTCAATCCCTTCTGCGGCAAGCGCCCGCGTGGCGGAGCCAACATTTGTCTTACCCAAGTTCACACGAAGCGTAATGGGCGCGCGATTCTGAAGCGCCTGCGCAACATCCTGTGCACGCGACCCAAGCGACGCCTTGAATTCCGGAATGATCCAGTCCGGCAAATTCCAAAGGACAGCTTCGTCAGCAGTGGTTTCGGGTGCAGCTTGTTCCGTCTCGGTCAGGGGTAAAGGGGCGTGGCCTGCACCATTGAAAAGCTCTTCCAGATCAACGCCTTGCGCCCGAAAGCTGCCAATCAGCAACGCGCGGCCGTTGTCCCCGCCGCCCAGATGCGCTGCCGTCCGGCGTTGCCGCAAGACGTCGAACACGTGATCGCGCACGGCGGCACGGTCTTTTGATCCAGCAAATCGACTGCCCCGCGCCCAGCGGGTCATCGCTTGCTCGGCTGGCAGCCCCTCGGCCATTGCGTCAAAGATTTCAATCGCAGCTTGAACGCGTGCGCCGGGGGTCATGTCAGTACCACGTATATTCGCCTTTATTCCAGTAACTTGGCCGACTTACCCAATGTAATAATTGCGGCTTTTGCGGGGGATCTGCACGTCGTGCAGGTGGCTTACCTTTGACTGATGCATCCATGTTTTTACAGTCATCATTTACTCCACTGCATCAGCTGAACCACGCCAGAGCTCAAGTCTACACTCGTAAATCGGCAAATAGAAGGCCACCAATCGCGCACGGCGGCGGCCTTACCTAATCGTCCAGCCAATCGACAAGTGTGCGGCGGAAAAATAGCAGTTAGGCCCCTACCTCACCCCTTTTCAGTTCCTTATCGATATCTGACTTCTTCTCAAAACGCCGTATCATCTGTGCCCAGTCTCGGGAACCAACTGCGCGCGCTTCGTTTGAAGATCGGATAGTTATCGCACCTTGACGGCACATCAATTATACCACGCCAAAGACCGGTCAGTTATCGCAGTAACATGGCCCCTTTCACCCAAGAACACCCACGTCAAAATGCGAATCGACTGCTGAAATTGGGTAAGAAGACCGTGGAAAAGCGGTTGTTCGCGGTTCTTGCGTCCAGATCGCTTCACCTGTCTCAGCTGAAAGTGCCACAAAAAGCAGCATGTCCACCCTGCAGCACTGACTATATTTTAATCTAAAATTGCCAATATGGACCTTTTTAAAATCTTGCATATAGATGTGGGCGTTATCAACGGCCTGCGATCCTACATATCCTGAAAAACACGACAAAGAACGCTTGTATACTTCGAAAAGTCGAATAGCTTGGGAAAATTGTAAAACAAAAAAACCACTCTCGGGAGGAGACACTATGGAACGACGCAAGTTTTTGAAGGGTGCCGCACTTGGCGCAGGGGCAGTCACACTGGCGACACCCGCACTGGCACAAGGTGCCAAGCAGCTGACAATCGTATCGACATGGCCACGGGATTTCCCTGGTTTGGGTACGTCGGCACAGCGTCTGGCAGAGCGTATTGCCATCATTTCAGATGGCCGTTTCAACGTTGAATATTTCGCTGCCGGCGAGCGCGTAGGCGCTTTTGACAGCTTTGACGAAGTAGCCGCAGGCAACAGCCAGGCGTATATCGGCGCTGACTATTACTGGGGCGGCAAACACCCGGGTTTCAACTATTTCACGTCCGTGCCATTCGGCATGTCCACACCTGAATGGAACGCGTGGATCGAGTTCGGTGGCGGTCAGGAGCTTTGGGACGAACTGTCCGGCAGCTTTGGCGTCAAGGCGCTGATGTGCGGATCAACCGGCACACAGGCCGGTGGCTGGTTCAACAAGGAAATCGAATCGCCCGACGACTTCAAAGGTCTGAAAATGCGTATTCCGGGCCTTGGCGGTCAGGTTCTGACCAAGATGGGCGCATCCACCGTGTCCCTGCCAGGCGGCCAGATTTATGAAAACTTGGTTTCCGGATCCATCGACGCAACTGAATGGGTTGGTCCTTACAACGACTACTTCATGAAGTTCTACGAGGCGGCCAAGTTCTACTATACTGCCGGTATGCACGAGCCAGGCGGCGGTCTTGCGTTTGGTATGAACCTCGATTTCTGGAATGGTCTGACCGACTATGAAAAGTCCATCATTCAGGCAGCCTGTACAGAAGAGCACCAGACGGCACACAACGAAGTTGTTGCCAAGAACGGTGAGTACCTGACCAAGCTGAAAGAAGAGCATGGTGTCGAGATCCGCAACTTCAACGACGAGATCTGGGATGCCTTCGGTGTCGCAGCAGCGGAAGTCTTTGAAGAAGTGCGCGGTCACTCTGACCTTGCCGCACGTATTGACGACAGCTATCAGTCTTCGCTGCGCGAAATCGGGACGATGATGTCGCTTTTCGAAGGTCGCTATGTCAACCAGCGTAACCGCGTCTTGGGCCTTTCCTAAGACTTAGGTCATGACAAACGGAGCGGGGCCCGCAGGGTCCCGCTTTTTACCTATTTTACACATGACCCTCCTGCCCCAAGGGCAGTCCAGGGGTGTGTTTTGCGCCAGGGGATTATCATGAACGCAACGCGTGATCCGCAACTGACAGCACCGGGGCAACCTGCCCCGATTGTGCGGTTTCTCGGCTGGGGTATGCTGGCTATTCTGACCGCGTTCTCGATCAACAACGTTTTAATCGTGGGTTGGGGATATCCAGGGGTCTTTTCCGCTTTTTCGGGGGGCGGTGCGGCTGCGATGCTGAATGTGGCCATCTATGTGGTCTGCCTTGTACTGGCGGGCGTGTTCGTTGTGATGACACCTTACCGCCGTCTGCGCCTTGATGCGCTGAAAATTCATAATTTCAACGCCTACATCATCCGTGCCGCCTTCTGGATCGTTCTGATGGTCGGGGTTGTCGACGCTCTTTTGGCTTTGGCCCGCGTTGAAAGCATGCTGGCCCCTTTTATGAGCTCGGATATGGTCAATAACCTTGGCCGCGCCTCCTATGTAGGGACTTACGTTCACATGCCTTTGGTTGTTTTGGGTATGGTTATCGCCCTGTTCACCCGGACCCTTGGCTTTCCCTGGCTGGCGCTGATGATCGTCGCGTCCGAGCTTGCAATCGTGATCTCTCGGTTCGTTTTCTCGTACGAACAGGCAATGATGGGCGATCTTGTGCGCTACTGGTATGCGGCGCTGTTCTTGTTCGCTTCGGCCTATACGCTTTTTGAAGACGGACACGTCCGCGTTGACGTGCTTTATGCGGGTCTGGGCAAAACCACCAAGGGGTTCCTGAACGCATGGGGCTCTTTGCTGCTGGGGATGACGACAGCCTGGGTGATCATCTGGATCGGCTTTAACGGCAAGACATCAATCATCAACAGCCCCGTGCTGAACTTCGAAGTGACCCAATCGGGCACGACCGGCATGTATGTAAAATACCAGATGGCCGCGTTCCTGGGCATCTTCGCCATCACCATGCTGATTCAATTTGTCAGCTATTTCTTGGAATCCGTTGCCGATTGGCGCGACGAAGAGGGCGCGCGCAAAGCGACGCCCATTGCCCACTAAGTAGGAGCAACGGACATGGAACTTTTATTTCTCGCCCTTCTGGTCGTTATCATGGCCTCGGCCCTGATATCTGGCTATCCGGTGGCCTTTGCGCTGCCCGGATCAGCGATCATCGCCATCGGTCTGGCAGCCATCAGCGGGCACTTCTTTGCCGGCAGCACAGACGCCTATTTCCATTCAGGCGGCCCCCAGCAATGGCTGTCAGCGGGGGTCACAAACCTGCGCGGCATCTATTGGGAGGTCGAGAGGGATACGCTGATTGCCATCCCGCTCTTCATCTTCATGGGCATCATGTTGCAACGCTCCAAGATCGCCGAAGACCTGTTGGTCACCATGGCCCAGCTTTTTGGGCCTGTACCGGGCGGCTTGGGCATTTCGGTGGTGTTTGTGGGCGCGCTATTGGCGGCGACCACGGGTATCGTGGGCGCGACCGTGGTGGCGATGGGCCTGATCTCCCTGCCCGCGATGCTGCGCAATAATTACTCACCGTCACTTGCGACAGGAACAATCGCTGCGTCCGGCACTTTGGGGCAGATCATTCCGCCTTCTATCGTTTTGATCATTCTGGCCGACCAGCTGGCATCTGCCACCGATCAAGCCAGCACGGCACGCAAGGCGCTTTACAAGGAAGCGACAGGCGAAATCAGCATGCCATCGGCCTTTGGCGTCGCATCGACTTCGGCAGGTGAAATGTTCCTTGGCGCGTTGATCCCGGGCCTCCTGCTTGTCGCGCTCTATATGCTTTATATCCTGATCTACGCCATGCTGAACCCAAAAGCGGCACCAGCCGTGCGCATGGGTGGCAAGTTTGACGCGGCATTCTGGGGCAAGGTCATTATAACCCTCGTTCCGCCGCTGACGCTGATCTTCCTTGTTCTGGGTTCCATCCTGACAGGTGTTGCGACCGTGAACCAAGCCGGTGCAATCGGTGCCGCAGGCGCGCTGATGATGGCCGGATACCGCCTGAACGATGACGGCGGCAAGCTGAAATTCGCGCCCGCCATCCTTGGTATACTGGCACTTTTACTGCTGACCTTCTGTATCTCGAACTACGAGATGAACCTGAAATTCATCGACACCCCACAGGACATGTTCGGCATCCAACTTGGTCTGGTGGGCACAGCGATGCTGCTTGTCTCCATTGTCTGGAGCGGCATTCGCGTTTTGCGTATTGAGCGGACCCTGCAAGGCGTCATGCTGGAAACGGCCAAAACGACATCGCTGGTGTTCATCATCCTTCTGGGGGCTGCCATGTTGACCGCCGCCTTCCGTGCCTTTGGTGGCGAAGAGCTGGTGCGTAACTTCCTGGTTGGTCTGCCGGGCGGTTTCTGGACACAGTTCATCATCGTGATGGCTGTGATCTTTATCCTGGGCTTCTTTCTGGATTTCATCGAAATCGCCGTGGTCGTGGTGCCTATTGTCGCCCCGATCCTGTTGGCCGATCCATCTGCGAACATCACCGCAGTCTGGTTGGGCGTCATGATTGGTCTGAACATCCAGACATCGTTCCTGACACCCCCCTTCGGCTTTGCCTTGTTCTATCTGCGCGGGGTCGCCCCTGCCGTGGTCAAAACCGTGTCGATGTACAAGGGTGTGGTCGTTTTCATCGGCCTGCAACTCTCGGCGCTGGCCGTCGTCGGTTTCTATCCGCCGTTGGTAAACTACCTGCCCAACCGCATGTCGTTCCTTGGCGAAACAGCCCCGCCGCCACGTAACCCCAAACTGCAATACTGCATCGAGGAATACGTGGGGTCGAAAATCTCTGACGGTGGACCGCTGGTTATGGCACTGGCACATGCACGCGCATTGGACCTTTCATCCCTGCCCGCAGACCTGTCCAAGGAACTGACCGAAGGGATCGAAAGCGGCACCCAAGCCGTCGCCCTGCTGCAATCTGCGTTTGACGCCGAAGAAGCCGTAAACGCGGCATCGCGGGTATACCGGCCGCAACAGATCGTTGTGCGTGCTCTTGAAAAGCAGATCCGCCAGATCCAAGAAGAAGCCGACGATCTGAAGTTGCGCATCAGCCGCCTGCGGTCCGAAGCCGAAGCGAAAGCCAAAGCGCGTCTTGAAAAGCGGCGTGACGCCTTGCTGGCCGACGTCGAAGCATTGCGCGCAGATATCCCAGCAGGCTGGGAGGCAGTTCACACCGAATTTGCCAAGCTGACGGACACCGAGCAAAAGGCGCGGACCTCCTATCAACGTCAGGCAGATGCTGCATGGGATGCCCCACTGGAAGTTCTTGCCGTCTTGAACTCAAACGATGCTTTTGCCGAGCTTGAACAGCCCCTGCGCGATCTGAGGACTGTTATCGCAACGCAGCCAGAGGCTGTGTCGCACACGACAGTTGACGCGCTGAAAGACAGGTTCAGCGACGTCGAAGGTGCCAGCGATATCAGATCGGCGCTTGGAAAGGCTGAAAGCGCGCTTAAGGACAAGAACAACCCTGATCGCGTCAAGGCACTGGCCGAATATGACAAGGCGTTGGCTGAGTACGAAGACCAGGCCGTCTGGCGCGCGCAGGCCGATACTGAGCTGCGTCCACAGCTTGCGGTCTACCTTGAAAGTATCCGCAACACTCTGGGTCTGCGCAGCCAGGACCGTTTGAACCGTGAACAGGCGCTGTTTATGGCGCGCTGTAATGCCAACCATCGCGACATCTCTCTGAACTTCTAAGTGATGGAACGACGGCCGATATCGCTTGCCTGAGACGCGACTTAGACGATCAGGAACGAAAAAAGAGGGCAGCGCCGATGCGCTGCCCTCTTGTCTGTTGCACCGCTGTCATTTTGCGCCCGATTGACTAAGCCCACCGACCTGTCACTATCAAAAGACATGGTATCTCAATCGGAAGATGCCGCTTCAGCAAAGGGTCGCCGCACCATGAGATCATTTATTTTCCCAGTCGCCGCTATCTTGTTCATCGGCGTCCAAAGCGCAGTCGCGCAGCCCGTTGGCGTATACGATGTTAGCGGCGTAAATCCGGGCGACGGGTCGACTTATAAAGGAGCTGTCGGAATTAAGACGAACGGGGCCACCTATTCGGTACTGTGGCGGATCGACGGTGAAGAGTTTGAAGGCACCGCAATCGGGGCAGCAAACGTCAACGGCTCGATTATCTTCGGTGAGGCTGCCCAAAACGACACAGCCCTCGCTGTGTCCTACGGGGCTGGCGACAACTTCGGCTTAGCCCTGTTTGTTCAGCAGGAAAACGGACAGTGGAAAGGAATATGGACCTACGGCGGATCAGATACAATCGGATCCGAAACATGGACCCCACAGTAAGGCGGATCGTTTTTCGAAACGGATGATTAGAAGACTGCAGAAAACATAGCCGAGTGGATCCAACAGTGCTGGGATGTTGGAGAATTCTGGCGGTTAATATTCGTCTGGGGTCAGATGCGCATCGCGCGTCTGTGCCAAGCGCCCCCCCCCAAAGCTTTGCAAAAGCGTAATATGGGATCAACGTCTGCACCTTTGACTGATGTATCCATATTTTTACAGTCATCACTTAATCCACTGCATCAGTGCTCCAATCTCTTCAAAACCGATGTAGCGCCGCTTCGGCTCTCGGTCTTCGGGTGCGGTCAGCCCATCAATGTATGGGATTGTCGGTGGATTGTGAATCGTGGCACCATCACTTTTCGCAAGAACACAAACTTCCGCTGCATTTCCTAAGATATCAGCAATGGTGTCGGGATGCGGGCGTGGTGTGCCGTTTCAATCAGACCGCGCAAGGCAGAGGAGACGACTGCCGGGTTAATGCGCAGCGTTTTCGCGCTAAACGCCTTTCCTTCATCAATATCGGCAAGGAACTTGCGCATGCGCTTTGGCAATTCTGCTTCGGTCACAGTATATTTCTTCATTTTTTGGCTCCTTTTTCCAGTGCCGCGTTCACCCCCTTGAGGCCTTCCATGCCGCGCTGAAAGCCCTTCGCCGGTCAAAAAAGGCATAAGTTTTTAGGACCGTCTCGGGCGAGTTGTTCAAAATGGCCGCGATGACGTGGCGGACCTGATGCAGCGTCATGTAGATGTCCTGATCTGCGGTGGCATACCGCCAGCCAGTCGCCAGATAGTGATACTTTGCCCCGCCGAGTAATTTCGTGGGATCAGGCGTCTGGATCTGTTTCATCACGGGCGGTCGTGCCTTGCGCATCCACCACTCCAATATCTTTCTTGGATCAACTTTTCCCCGACGGCCAAATTCGGAGACCATCGCTTTGCGGTTTTTCATCATCGGTCTGGGGATGCTCAAAGCCACGTCTTTCGAATTCTGTGGCAAGAATATATTGGCAACGGTTCCAGTTACCGGCAGATTAACCAAGGTGTTGGCACGCAAAGGCAAGAACATCAGGATGGCGGCCGCAGCCGTGGCAACGGCGAGTTTCAGCGCGTTGGTTTTTTGACCCTCAGTTAAGCTGTCAAATCGCTTGCCATTTCTGATGACCGCCTCAGGGCACTGACCAGTCGCCGTGATCGATCCGCATGATCCGCACCGGTGCGTCGAATTGTGCGGGGTCTGCACGCAGATTGAAGACAACCGATTGAGGTTGCCCGAAATTTATGAACTCTGCCCGCACCGTGATCATGCCACGCAGCATCGGCTGGTTTGGGTCGGAAAAAATGCGCAGGTCGCCAATATCTGTGTCCTGCGCATCGTAGAGCGGGTCTGCCTGCCAGTGTCGCTGTCCCAGATCGTCAGCCATGTCTGCCATGAAGAAATCCCGCGCACGCGACGCGCCGAGCGGTGACAAAGCCTCGCCGCGCATGGCCTGATCGTGGCGCGCATAGAGCCGCTTCACAAGAAGAACCGCGTCGGAGATCATCCTTTCGCTGCTCTGGTCCTGTGAGACGGCGGCAGTCGCCTCCATGAGGAAACGAGCGGCGACCCAGCCGTGGGTCCGACCGTTGCTCATCAGGCACCAGCGCGGCGGCAGATCAAGCAGGGTGCGTTCAGCCTGTGACAGCATGATCCCTTGCCTTTCGGTCATAAAGGGAACGCATGTGGTCATCGTCAAACCGGTTGCACCGGACGGAAACGACCCGATGATTGCGTAGTCAGTGCCCGGCCCCATGCGCAGGTTCAGCCAGTCGTCGCTGGCAACCCCCGTCACCTGCCATGCGTCAGGGCCATGTCCATCGAATTGTGCGGTGGCTTCAACCGGGGCGAAGGCTGCGAAAAGTGACAGAATGGCTGTACCCGTACTTGATTTGAAACCGTTTGGCATGCGCTGATCCTTTCTCTTGGTCCATGATGTAAACTGCTGCTGGCTTTGTGCTTATTGGAACCCCTTAAGCTCATTGCGGGCGGTGGGGTTGAAATCTGGGTCATCCAGATCAACGGCGCGCTGCAAAAGCGTGACCCAGTCTGCCTGCGCCTCTGTTCCGATCGCGGCTGGCCTTCGCACCTGCCGTTTGATGATTGTCGGTGACATCGGCGATCCGGGTTTCGGGCACTGGCTTAAGGGCTGCTGCGTCAGGATCGGGAGGCGTGTAAGTCTGGGCAGCAAGGGATGCAGGTAAGCACAGGCAGGCAAAAAGCGCCGTCACGATGAGACTGTTGGTCCAGTAAGTTGACAAGGTCATCTTAGTCTCCAATCAGGAATTCTGTAAGCAAACCGTAAATGCGAAGAAGAGCGCAGCGGGTAATGTCGTACCGCCCACCATCAATTGGATGTCGGCGTCGTCGACATGTCCGCCGCCTCTTCGCCAAGTTCTGTCTCAAATTGACCGGCGAGCAGAATGCAAACCTCTGGATCGGGCACATTGTTGATCAGGGCAGAGATCGGGCAAAGGGTCGCCTCGAAGGTCCCAGCGGCAAACCCGCCGCCATCGACGATTTCCAGCCTGTCGAAAGCCACTGTGGCTGTCGTTCCGACGTCATGGGAGGATGCATAAAAACCGGTGCCTTCTCCAAAGTTCTTGTGGTAGGAAATCTCGGCTTCGTTGCGTCCGCTCAGTATCTGGTCTGTGCTATCAGCCGAAAACGGCGGCAATTCGATGGTCAGGCCGCCCTGCAGCAAGACAGGTTCGGCTTCGGGGTCGACGCCCATAATCCGCAACTGGACCTGATCATCGCTTCCGCCACCAAACATCTGGGTGAGCGGATTGTCGGCCCCCTCGCCCATCATCTCAGACATCAGTTTCATGCGCTCTTCCATCTGCGTGCGTACCGTATCGCTCATTCCGGCGAATGCCCCTTCCATCATGTTTGGCATTGAATAAGGGCGCCATGCGGCGGACGACATGGGTTCGCCTTCGACCTCGCCCTCAATGGTCAACCATGCACGTTCAGTGCCGTCCGCCGTTCCTTCAATTGAGCCGAGCACTGTCATCGTGCGTATGCCTTGCGCGTCGGCAGGTTTTCCGATGAGGATTGTGATGCCGCTGGACAGCAGCAGTCCGGAGCAGAGATTCATAAAAAAGCGGGTGGTTCGCATGGCTGGATTCCTCGTAAACTTGATATTTTACTGATTAAGTCGCCAGCTTTTTCTAAGCTGTTAATGCTGAAACTCTAACGCAATTAGGGTTCTGAGTCACGCTTTGCAAAAATAGGTGGGGATGTCACAAAGCTTTTCAGGCATGTCGCAGACCTATTCGGGCAGTGTATATTTCAGATAAAGTAGCGGCGTATTTCCCCAGCTGTTCTTTATGGTCGCGGTGACTGATTTCACTTGAACGGCACCTGCATTACCCCAACAGCCGGTGGTGCGGGAAAACATTTGAAGTCCTTGGGCTGGTCGCGAAGACAGGTCCGACAGCGCTGTCGTGGGTTCTCGGGCTCGCGCGGAATCTGATCGCACGAGCCCATTGCCACGCAACACAGGATTGCGTTTTAAAGCCAATCTGGCCGACGTGCGGCGTCGCTTTAAGTCACTGACAGCGCAGACTAAACAAGTCCTGACCGAGAACCTGTTCGCCATTTATCTGCGTGAGCCGCCAACCTTGCATCAGTCAATCTGTATCGGTTGACGAACCAGAACCTCCTGCTCAACCAGATCCAGTAAGCGCAACTCGTAGCTGCCCGGCTCCTCGGGCAGGGTAATTTCCAGCGGCGACGGTGTGTCCAGCTTGACGGCCACGACCCAGGTAAAGATCGCCTGATCCGCGCGGGCGACGGTGATGCGCTGATCGGCACTCTCGTTTTCGACCGTCCAGCCGACCGTGATTGTCGATCCCGCAGCCGCCGTTTCCGGCGCGTCGAGACTGGCACCCCGTTCAAGGGTGGCATCCTCTGCCAGAACCTCGATGGGCTGCATGGCCAGCGTACGGCGACCTTCTTCCAACACGTAGCGGATCTCGTAGAACCCCGTCTCTGTTGGGGCGGTCAGATCGTTTTCGGTGTCGTCGCGCACCCGGAAATGGGTCTCGCGTGCGCCGACTTTGGCACCCATGGGCACGATGGTGATGTAGTCGCTGCGCGATACCGTGCCGGTCCAGGTCACCGGAAAGGCAGAGCCAGCGCGAATCTCATTGGGCGCGGCAAGCGTGACCTCGGGTTCGGTTACCTCGATGCGTTGTGAGGCAAGAGTACGGCGGCCTTCTTCCAGCACGTAGCGCACCTCGTAAAGTCCGGTCTGTCCCGGCGCGCGAAGATCGTCCTCGCTGTCGTCGCGGACACGGACGTGGCCCTCGACAATGCCTTCGTCGCTGCCTGCGGGAACCACGGTGATGAAATCACTGCTGCTGACCGCGCCGGTCCAGCTGACCTCGAATGCCGATCCGGCCAAAGCGGTGTCGGGCGCGGTCAGCGTGACTTCCGGCTCGGTCAACTCGATCGGGCTGGAGGCGAGCGTCCTGCGGCCTTTCCCCAGGACGTAACGGACCTCGTAGAGCCCCGGTTCCCCCGGTGCGCGAAGGGTGTCATCGGAATTGTCTCTTGCGCGGACGTGGCCTTCGACAGTGCCTTCGTCGCTGCCTGCGGGAACCACGGTGATGAAGTCACTGCTGCTGACCGCGCCGGTCCAGCTGACCTCGAATGCCGATCCGGCCAAAGCGGTGTCGGGCGCGGTCAGCGTGACTTCCGGCTCGGTCAACTCGATCGGACTGGAGGCGAGCGTCCTGCGGCCTTTCCCCAGGACGTAACGGACCTCGTAGAGCCCCGGTTCCCCCGGTGCGCGAAGGGTGTCACCGGAATTGTCTCTTGTACGGACGTGGCCTTCGACAGTGCCTTCGTCGCTGCCTGCGGGAACCACGGTGATGAAATCACTGCTGCTGACCGCGCCGGTCCAACTGACCTCGAAGGCCGATCCGGCCAAAGCGGTGTCGGGCGCGGTCAGCGTGACATCGTATTTCGGTTCAGGCTCGGGTTCGGGTTCCGGTTCAGGGGCTGCGGCCACAGCAGACCCAACAGCGCTGAGGGCCGCGCCAAGTTCATCGGCATTCCGCGCCGACAGATATTGCCCACCGGTGTTTTCCGCGATGCAGGACAGCGCACCGGCGTCCGCGTCGTTCAGTCCGAAGCCTACCACATGCGCGGTAAAGCCGATCCCAGCCTGTTCCAAGGTCTGCGAAACGGCACAGGGGTCCCTTTCGCAGCTTTCCAGACCATCCGAGATCAGGACGACGGTGGCGGGCATATCTGTATAGGACAACGATGTGGCCGCCTGTTCGATGGCGCTGGTCAGCGGCGTCTTGCCCGTCGGTGTGATCGCGCCGATCCTGTCAAGTATCCCTGCGCGCGTATCGGCACCGGGCTGCACAAGGATCTCAATGTCCGAGCAGTCACCGCGGCGCCGATGGCCATAGGCCATGAGCCCGACATTGCGGGTCTCGGCCCAGTCACCCAGAAGATTGTCCATCACGTTGCGGGCAATTTCGATCTTGGCCGTCCCGTCGATCTGGCCCCACATTGAATTCGATCCGTCGAACACGATCATGACGTTTTCATCTTGGGCCGAGGCCGGCACCGCGCCTATCAGGCCCCCCGCAAGCGTCAATGCGGTAAGTGATTTCGTGATGCGTGTCATGTCGTGACCTTCCCTGTTTGCTCAAGCGGGATTTTCCCCCGCATGTCTCAGCTCTCCCGCGTTTGCCACACCCGGACTGGGTGAAGGCTGCTATCTAGACGTTAAACCATCCGGCGTTGAAAATCAAAATCCGGCCTTTTTGAAAACTTGCAACGCCATGACATCGTGCATCGTAGCCTGTTCCCCAAAACCCATTTTCAGCAGAATTGAACGGAAAAGATCTATGGGGGGAGAGAGGATTCCCACACTTTCTTAGCGTATTGTCTCTAATAAGTGCCCAGCCACGTCTTCAGCAAAGATCAGCAGTTCAACGGCGAAACACCACCGGTCGCCGCTCCATGACAGCCTGACCACGCGCGACTCCATGCACCTGTTGGAAGCCATAAAGCAGATCTTGGTTCACAACGATAAGTCGCAGGGTAAAGGTCATCGACACGCCATTGGTCATGATGCTGGCCGCGCCGACGAGGCGTGGCAGGTCATTCACGGCGCAGCCCGTGAGGACTTCGAGCTCGTTGTCGTCAATTTCCAGATCGGGCACGTTCGTCGCCGTCATGCCATCAGGCAGCGATGGCTCTGCGTCAAAGCTCCAATCGACACCTGTTTCCCAGTCAAGGGCCAGATCGACACCCTCGGGGTTGTCGGGAACGATGGTCAGGTGCCCGTTGCGCAATTCAAGACGCCCAGTCTCTGCTGGCCCGGCACCGTGGGGTATCACCATCGGCCCCGCGACCACGTATCCCGCCTTGAACTCGGTGACCCACTCGCCTTCGAGATGGTTTGAAACCGCCTCAAGCGCCGCAGCACCAGAAACTCCGCAAAGCGTTTCGCTATCCTTTGCGCTGGCGGGTGCCGCCAAAGCGGTGACGAGCCCGACTGCCGCCAGGGCATACTTTCTGATTGGCATGTGTCTCTCCATTGGTTGGCGGGTGGGATCGCGTCACCGTATGGTACGGTCATCCATAGGCCATGAAGCCCTTCGCAGATGCCCGCCTTGAACCTGCGTGGCACCCAGCACCCTTACATCCAGAAAAAGTGTCGTATTTTTTCGTTGTTTTTTCAACAGCGTCTTTCCACTTCTTTCAGATGATGCGCGCGAATGCCAAGATTGGCCACCGCGGGCACCACATCAAGATCACCAGAAAAACTTGCGATATCTGTGCTCTTCATGGGGGCACAGACATCCATGTCGGTCCTGAGCGCTGCGGATAACAAGCCTAACTTCCAAGAAAGGTAGCCGCCCTTGCCTGGTACCAAAATGGGTTCATCGTAAAACTGGCCGCTGTCGCCTGCCTCACTGAGCCAGGCCTTCGGCCACGCTTCTTCTTCGATGGTCGGCTTGGTTGTGACCGTCTGGTACGGCTGGAATTTCGTGGCTTTTAAGGAGCTGGTCAAACGGACTGTGGTGAACAAGAGCCACCGGGAAAAGGCCGTCGCAGTAGGTTGTATATGCTGGAAAAAAGCAGTCTATTTCCATCCGGACCGGCAGTCCGCTTAGGCTTGCACAATCGTCACTTATCGGTCAATTTTTGAACACAACCATGTGATGTCATCCACCGACAAGCAAGAGGCTGCGGAAAGACAATTATGACGTGCTTTAATGGATTGGTAGCGGCACCCACCTTGTGGATGGTCATCGGGGTCAGTGCAGTCGCGTGTCTTGTTTTGTTCTGGATGATGAAATTTCAGAGTTTTCAAGGTAAAAGCTACTACGCGCTTACCTTCCTTGCCATGATCTGGACATTGTTGATGATTGGTTTGGAGGCTGCATCGCGCAGTTTCTCCTGTCAGTTGCAATGGGCAACTCTGGCATGGTTGGGCAATGCCCTTTTGCCAGTTGCCTGGTGTTTCTTCGTCTTCGCCTACATCGACAATGCGGCCTGGCTTAAAAAGCGCAGAGTCGGCACGGTGTTGATCGTCGTCCCCTTGGCCATCTTTGCTTTTGCCGCCACCAACCAATGGCACCACCTTTTCTATACAAATTCCTCGTTCATTCCGCCGGGTGAGGTCTACGTAAACTATGCTCATGGGCCAGGGTTCTATGGGATTATAGCAACCATGTATGCGTTCGTGCTTGCGACACTCTTCTGTCTGGTGAAGGCTTTCATCCGAGCCAAGCGGGTTGCATGGCCACTGCTGACGATGCTGGTTGTGATTACGTTAACCCCTCTGCTTGCGAATGCCGCCTATGTTGGCTTTGGCTTTACCGTCTTTGGTCTCGATCCGACCGCTTTTATGTTCGCTCTTGGGCTCCTCCCCTTTACGTGGATGCTTCTGACCAACAAAACACTTGATATGGCCTCTGTCGGCCAGTCCATACTTTTCAACACGATGAGTGAACCAGTCGTTCTGATCGATAGACATCGAAATGCAGTCAAAATGAACACGGCAGCGAAACAGATTGAACGGCAGCAAGGCGCTGGTCGTTTGCTGAGCGACCTCCTCGCAAATAACGAGAATCTGAACGCGACCGAAGACGCCACCCAACTGAGAGTTGGACAGCGGGTTTACGAACCCAGAATCCGAGAAATCGAGAACCCACTTGATCCATCAGAAACCATTCTCGGATGGAGCGTCACGTTCGTCGACATAACAGATCGGCTGTCTATTACGTTGGCCCTAGAGGATGCACTTCAACGGGCAGACGACGCCAACCGGGCGAAAGACGAGTTCATCTCCGTTGTGAGTCATGAATTGCGGACCCCCCTGACCTCGCTCACCGGGGGGCTGACGCTCGCACTTAGCGGTCGCCTCGGTGATGTAGCTGATCCTATTCGTTCGCTTCTGAACATTGCCCACCGAAACGGGGCCCGCCTATCACGACTGGTCGACAACATTCTGCTGGCGCAAAAGATCGACATCGATGCGCTGACTTTGGAAAGCAAACCGGTCGATCTTGGCCATCTGCTTGAAGAGAGCTTCGAGGAGAACAAAATGTTCGCATCAGAATGCGGCATTCGGCTTGCCCTTGCTGACATCATGCAATTTGCAGTTGTCACTGGGGACGCCTTTGCCATCCGACAGATCATTGATAACCTGATATCGAATGCCATCAAGTTTTCGGAGGAACGTGGCGTCGTCGAGGGCGCGCTCACGACTTCGAATGGGCAGGTCAAACTGTCAATTAAGAACGCTGGCCGAGGAATCCCCGGCGGCATGGAAAGCCAGGTCTTCGGTCGCTTCGAGCAGTTGGAAAATAGTGGACAATCCTCCACCCAGGGATCCGGGCTTGGCCTGCACATCTCGAAGAAGCTGGCCAAGCAGATGTCGGGCGATATCTTCTATGAAAGCCAAGTGGGCATCGGTACGACGTTTCATGTTGAGTTTCAGTTGGTCGACCAACAAACGATCGAGCCCGCACAACTCGCAGGGTAAGGGGTGTTGCGGCCTCGTGCATTTGGCCGTCGGAAACCGCTATAAATCTGTACTTTGAAACGCCAGCGTCCGGCCCAAAGCCGACCTTCGTGCAACCACTGCGGATGCTACGGTGCGGCCCGTCAAAGCGGCCGTTGGTGCAGGGTGCAGCATTTTTGTCGACTGAAACGTAGGTGTTCGAGACTAAAGAGCCGTTCGCTGTACATCAGCACCCGAAGACCGGTGTACTCTCTATTGTGCGGACTATGCAGTTGTTTTGGACATGACTTTAGGCATTTGAAACGAAGACCTTAGAGCGATGGCACCCACTTCTTCAAAACACTTCCGGTGGCCTGGCCAATGGGCCCCAGCTTTCGGGATCAGGCAACCCGACACTCGCCCACGCTTCCTGCAAAACCTTGGAATCGGCGGACCGGGTTCGTGGCAGATCATCCAGGATATCGAACCAGGATATCTTGCTCTCAATGCCCGAGTGAACTGATGGCGCAAAGTTTTCCGGTTCATCAAGGCTTGATGTATGCACAACCAGATAGGCTGTTTTCCCCGGCCGAACCAGTTTGTATGTAAGGCTTGCACCACATTTGGGACAGAATCCGCGCTCCGCTATCGGCGAGGACGCGACATAGCTTGGTTCTTCATGCAAAAACCGAAATGCAGATAGCGGAAAAGCCGTCCATGCGTTTACCACTGATCCGGAGAATTTCCGACAGCAGCTGCAATGGCAGTACCCCGTGCTAATCGGCGGCGCTTGGACTGCGTATCGGACGGCTCCGCACAGACAGCCGCCCTGAATGACCATGTTTGCCAAATCGTCTTCGTCAAAATCCAGAAACCCCCCCACTTTTCCGGGTTTTGACCGGGTCATGTAGACATGAATTTGGGCATCCGAATTCTTGAGGCGCTTGTAGCCGCAGTCCTCCAGCGGCAGGTCGACCTTGCCTTTGATCTGGGCCATTACGTCGCCTGACACGGCGATGCCACCCGGTTCCGCCATCGCCTCAAGTCTCGCGGCAACATTCACTCCGTCGCCCAGCAAATCGTCCCCCTGCACCACCACTTCTCCGACAGACACACCGACCCGAAGCACAAGAGCCTCTTTGTCACCCGACTGACGCGCCGCGAGCGCTGATGCCCGTTGAATTCCAACAGCACAACTCACCGCTTCCATCGTGCTTGAGAACTCAGCGAGGAAACCGTCTCCCGTGGATTTGAAAACCCCGCCTCTATGCGCCCCGACCAGCATTTCGATCACGTCGCATTTGAGCCGTTCCAACCGCTCCAGAGTTCCACTTTAATCGCGCGAGACAAGCCCTGCAAAACCGACGATATCCGTAGCCAAAATCGCCGCCAACTTGCGTTCCATGTCCACCCCCTCAGATCAGTTGGACCCGCGTGAGTCCTCGGCATCATAATATCATGAAACGTCGATGCAGGGAAATTTGGTCATGATGTGCGTCTTATCCCAGCGATTTGTGTGAAGCCCTATGTGAAACAGGGCAAATCCGATGCGGTTGATGCCGCCGCCATCTGAGAGGCGGTGACGCGTCCAACAATGCGGTTTGTCGCGATTAAGTCAGCAGAGCAACAGGGCGTTCTCTTCCTCCACCGAGCCCGTAATCTGATCGTCCGGCAAAGAACCCAACTCAGTAATATGCTGGGTGGCTTGCTGGGCGAATTCGGTATCGTGATTGCGCAGGGGATCGGCAGCGCGATCAAGTTTGCAATGAGTGTGCTGGATGGCGATAAGCCACACATTCCAGAAGTTTCCATCGATGTGCTAACCAATCTGAGCAACCAACTTGTTGCTTTGCACCTCCGCGTGCGATGGTATGAAATGCGTCTACGGCTTCAAGCCAAGCAGGACCCCCGCGTGACGTTACTTCGGTCGGTCCCGGGTGTTGGGCCTGTGACCGCGTCAGCCATTATAGCAACAGCGGGTGATGCCAGTCAGTTCAAGAACGGTCGTGAATTTGCCGCCTGGCCGGGGCTGACGCCGCTCAACCGATCAAGTGGTGGCAAGGAGAAACTTGGACGTATCCCAAAGAAGAGGGATCGATATATCAGACGCCTGCTGGTCACTGGGATGACTTCTCGACTGAGGTAGATAAAAACATATCCCGAACGCGTTGATCCGTGGTCCCGAGCGTTGCTTGAACGCAAGCCAACCCGCCTTGCCACCGTGGCAATGGCGAACAAGACGGCGCGGATCATCCGGGCCTTTTTGGGCAAGAACGAATACGACAGACCGCACAGGATCTAAACTGAGGGGAACAGAACACACGAGACAGCAAGGCCATTGAAATGATGGAGCACAGTCAGCCCGTCAGCCAAGAAAACCCATCGAATGTCAGGGACATCACTTGTCCGCAGACCGGTTTGGGACTTGGTTTGCGGAAACCATCCACTGCCCGGCAAGACATTGCGAAGCAATGTCCCGAGAGGGAGGGCCAGCGGCCACATGTGCCGCGCAAACAGGCCGGACACACGTCTGCTTCTGACCAGTGCAAAACGAACTTCAAACATGTCTTGCTTTGCAGCAACTATCCACACAGGCCATTCGTCGATCCTGCAGCATTTTCGAAGGGTGAAGGTCGCCAACGCCTACAAATCCGACCATGCCCGGTTCCTAACCAACGGCTGGTTTAGATGGATCACGGGTCTTCTGGTTCACAAGTGTCAGGGATGAACGACCCTTAGCCGCATTCCATCACTCCTTCATCATGGAACGGATGTGCGTCGCTACATTCCGGGCGTCCACGACAGCCTCGCGCACAAGCCAGTCAAAATGACCTGAGAGAGATTTTACGCGTTCGAGTTCGCGAAAAGCGAGATAGCATTGACCGACATAAACGACAGCCAAATTGGGGCCAAATATTGTGACGGGCGAGCTGAACACGTGATGCGCGTCAAAAAGAAAGATGCGCAACCTTGGAAACATCTGATCGCACTGATCGGCAATGAAATTCAGTTGTTCGTACCGGACGCTTTCATCCACGCCCTTGTAGTAAGCGGTTCCCGCTGCACAGACCTCGATTTCGTGAAGGGGGATGGCAATCTCATAGTCGGAAACACCTGAGGACAACCATTCAAGTTGGTCGTGCATTGCGTCGAATGCTGCTGGCAAACGCTGATCGGCAACCGATGCATATTCCCACTCCAGTATGCGTTTGGTTTTTAGAATATCCGGCAATGTCGCAGGAACATGGCGCACCTTATAGCCTGCGGCCTCATGGTGCCATGCGAGCAACTGTGCGTCCGCCGAGGTGCGCTCGGCCGGGCTGAGCGACAGCGCCGCCGCAACGATATCGCCGGGAGTCTCGGGTCTGTTGGTGAGCCCGAGGAGCCAATCTGTGCTGACCCGCAGGGCCACGGCAACATCGGCTGCCAATTGCGCATTAGGGAGCCGGGGTTGGTCGTCTTTAAGGAGTTGACCAATGGTTGAGCGATCCACCTGTGTGGCTCTGGATAACGCACTGCGGGTCGTGCCGGTATGCGTCATCGCCTCGGAGAGACGTTTTCGGAATAAGTCAGCTCGATCACGCTTGTCCATTAGAAACCACCTTGTAGATAAAAAGCAACAGACAGGGATTAACGCAGCAAATTCACATAATGTCCACGCTGACTGTGGGGCGATATACAGACCCTAACGCAAAGTATGTGGAGAGACCCCTATGGACAGTAAAACCAGACTTCTCGCGAAAGCCGTCACTTGGCAAGTTTCGGGGTTCATCACAATGATGTTGATCGGGTTCCTTTTCACAGGTTCAGTCGCGGCAGGTGGTGGGATTGCCATCGTCGGATGTATCGTAGGCTTTATCGCGTATTTTATTCACGAGATCGCTTGGGCGAAAGTTGCGTGGGGGCGGGTCCTGGTGCCAGCGGCAACGCGTTTCCAAATTGGCATCAAGACATAAAGAGCTTCCTTGTGACGGTCAGCCTCTCTGACGCAAACGCCGCTTGCCGGATACGTGCATGATACCGATCAATCAGGTTGTGAAAAGCGATGTTTTGCACCTGTTGATCGGACAGTGTGCCGCTTGCGTACCTTACGGCAAGACGCAAGAATGATTGCCAACGCCTACCGAAAGGTCGGGGCCGAGGTCCAGGACACACATGCCATTCGCCGCGATCAACACCGGTGACTGCTCTGCGGACTTTCCTGCCGTTCGCCGCAGCAGTTCGGTTTGCGCCGCGGCGCGCATCGAAAAACCTTCAGGAAAGTGCCCTTTCGTTGCTGCTGCGCCAACGGCGGCTGAATGAGGGTTACAACAAGGTTGGATGATGCGGAAGCTTTCCAAAATAACACGTTTTGGTGGGGTCATCGAAATAGCGCCTATTGCAGGATCTTGACCATTTTGGCGTAGCCGCGTGACGTGGCGTGTTGCAGCGGTGTGACGCCATCGCGATCTGCGATCAATCTGTCTGCACCTGCATCAACAAGGATTTGCACTGTCTTGATATGGTCAGGCCCGCCATCCCCCAAGACAACTGCTTCAATCAACGCCGTCCACGCCAGATTGTTGATATGATCCAGTGGTGCGCCACCAGCCACAAGACGTGCGACAACATCGTGGTGCCCAAGGTGTGCCGCAGCGATCAAGGCGGTGCCCTCATAGACGCTGGTGATAAGGTCTGGCGCGTTACCAAGTTCGATGGCCAGCGATACCATTTCAGGGTCATCCGCGACGGCTGCGATTGTCAGCACATCATATGATCGGTTTTCAAGGGCGTTCATGTCCGCGCCGCCGTTTGCCAGTGCGATCAGCGCGTCATCCTGCGATGCAAAGGCCGCGACATGCGCAGGCGTGCGCTGTGACCGATCATGGATGTCTACATCGGCACCTGCTGCGAGCAAGCGGTTGATCTCATCCACGTCGCCCTCATGGGCTGCGAGATGCAAACCTGAGTAGGACGCTATGTCTGATGCGGATGGCGCAGTCTGTGCATGGGCAAAGCCACCGATCACAGTCATAGCGAGCAGTAAGAAACGAAGCATGGTGTCACCTTTCACGAGGGTGGCCCGCCCCGATGGGAGACGAGCCGAAATTGGATTATTCAGCGCCGATTGCATCAAGACCCGCACGTGCGCATGTCTCGTCAATGGCACCTGAGGGTGCGCCGCCGACACCGATACCGCCGACCAATGCGCCGTCGATACGGATGGGAAGCGCACCTGCTTGAACAACCATACGGCTGTCCATATAGCGCAGACCGCCGTTTTCAGGGTTGGCGCCGATGAAACCGGCAAGGCCAGCCGTGTCGCGGCCCATGCTGGCGGATGTGAAGGCCTTGCCTGTGCTGGACCCCACCGTGTGCGGGCCTGCGTTGTCGGCGCGCAACAAGACTTTGGTCTCGCCGCTGCGCGCGACGATTGCAACGCTCACGCTGTAGCCTTCAACAGAGCAGGCAGCGACAGCTGCTTGTGCGGCAGCGGTGGCCATGTCCAGCGGCAGGTAAGGTGCTGTGGGCAAGTCCTGGGCGAAGGCCGCGATTGGTGTCAGCAGCGCTGTGGCAAGTGCGATGGAACGGATCATTGGGGTATTTCCTTTTGTTGAACTTATGATCCGGTTCTAATCCGCCGCGCAGATCCGCGATATTCGTAGCATCCGCAAAGCTGTCCGTACTTCTACGGACAGGCCCGTTATTCTGCCCGTGCGTCGAGCCAATACCGTGTGAGTTCTGCCGCCGATGACGTGCCCGCTTTGCTCGCGATCGCTGCGCGGTGACTTTCCACCGTGCGGGGCGACAAGGTCAGCGCATCGGCGATCTGCTTTGTGGTCAGCCCCTTCGCTATCATTTCAAGGACTTCTTGTTCCCGTGCGGACAGGTGCCGGACCAAGGCCACCGCTTCTGCGCGTTCCGCCGACGCTTGCCTGCGTGTTTCAAGTTCTGCATGACCCTTCTGGATCGGGTCGATAAGATCCTGTTCGTCCACCGGCTTGCTCAGAAAATCAATCGCACCATTGCGAAACGCCCGCCTGCACGCCTCAATATCGCCGTGACCGCTGATGATCACGGTTGGCCATGTCACGCCTTGACCCGTGAGTTTTTCTTGCAGTTTCAGACCAGAAATAGCGGGCATCCTGATGTCAAGGATCAGACAACCCGGCACAAGATCAGGCGCCTGGGTCAGAAATATCTCGGGTGACGCAAAGCTGCGCACATTCAGCCCGACGGTTTCCAAAAGCAGGCTGAGCGCGTTGCGGACAGCCTCGTCATCATCAACGAGGTAAACGTGATTGGTCATGACGCGACCATGTGGCTAGAGAGCGGCAATGATAACCGAAAAGTCGTCCGGCCAGTATCGTTCAACAGCGCAATGTCACCGCCCATTTCCTCAACCAGCCTTTGACACAGCGCAAGGCCAAGCCCGGTGCCATCCGGCTTGCCCGTCACGAAGGGCTCGAAGATTCGGGGGATGATGTGTTCAGGCACACCTGGCCCAGTGTCGCTTACGTCCACAACAGCTGACTGCCTGTTTACATGCGTGCTAATCGTCACCTGCGCTTTGTCCGATGCATCAAGCGCGTTGCGCACGAGGTTGAACACAACCTGCTCTAACTCGACGGGATCCGCATCCACGAAAAGCGGATGATCGTGCAATGACAGGGTGATCGTGGCCCCTTTGGTTTTTGCTTCCAATGCCAACAAGTTTTGCACACTTTCGGCGGCCCCGTGAACAGCACAGGATTTGGACGGCGCACGATTTGGTTTGCTCCAACGTCTCAGGCGATCAAGAATATTCGCGGCTCGCTGGGCTTGCGACACCGTATCTTCCAGAACTGTGCCGAGACGTTCAACATCACCGCGCCGCGCCAAGTGGCAACCAGCCTGTGCTTGGCTCAGGATTGCGGTCAGCGGTTGCGCCAATTCATGTGCCATCCCGCTGGCCATTTCGCCCATAGCATTGACGCGCGACGCATGTGCCAGTCGGGTTTCCTGCGCGCTGAGTTTGGCGCGGCTTTCCGCATCTTTGGTGCGTGCGCGTTGCTTCAAGCCTAAAGACGACAGCCAAAAGAGTGTCGTGACCAGTGCAATGACAGACAGAACTTTTCCCAATGGCAAAAGGTCAGAAAGCCCGATTGCCAGAGACGTTTCGAAAATTAGAGGTTGCGACACACTGCCAAGCGGTTTGGAAAACCCGGTCTCACCGGATGAAAATTCTCCTACCAACGCTGTCTGGCCGTCCGGTGTCGCAAGCAGCAATGAAGCCGATGGCGCGTTCCAAAAGGGATCATCTGTCTCGATCAGTTCACGGGCGTCAATCACCAGCGCCAAACCATGCTGTGCCGCTTCAGAGTTAGGTGTGAGTTTCACAAGCAGGTAGTGATCCAGCAGGTCTGGCATTTGCCCTATTTGCAATGCCCCGGTCGAGCGGCGCGCCAATTCAACAACTTGCGCCCTTGCCTGAACCGACAGACCGGGCTGCGTTTCTATCATCGGTTGGGACTGGTCATATGGGACGACGTTCACCGACGTAATACGTGGGTAGAAGCGTGTAATCGTTGCGGCAACATCCAGCAACAAATCTTGCCGCCCTACCCCACCTGCCACAAAAATCGCAGACAAAGATGTCAAATGCGCATCATGCTGGTCAGCCCTTTGGGAGGCCAGGCGATGCAGCGTTGCACTTTTGGCCGTAAGGTCACGAACGGACTTTTGCCGTTCAAAGAACGCCAACCCGCTCAGCGCGAGTATGACGGCAAACGCCCATAGCAAAGCGTATCGCCAGAGATTTTTAGAGTACGAGACAGCCATTCGCATTTATCGCAGGTGTGGCCGCAAACACCAATCCGTATTTCTACGGGTACAGGGCGCTGCTGCAATGCCAACTTGATGGAAATTTCACGCCCAAAGGATCTGCCACTTTCAGGGTTCGTCAGGGGCAAAGGCTTGTGCCCCGGGTGGTGGTGTAAAACCGACGGTAGCGCGGGCTGAGTAGAGCCTTTGCGTAGCTCAGGCGAAGCCCGCGCGGTTTTCTGGGCGGCCATGGACGTTCTCCGGTAGGGTTGAGTT
>Ga0307981_1000199_pt1 | contig 62968 bp, 64 predicted proteins | sample OrgLakmetagen987_FD_201849 | JGI IMG/M metagenome (GOLD analysis project Ga0307981, IMG submission 201849) | Saline water microbial communities from Organic Lake, Antarctica - #987 | ecosystem: Environmental > Aquatic > Non-marine Saline and Alkaline > Saline | place: Antarctica: Organic Lake... | reverse complement strand
AAACGAGCCAGGGGCATCAGGGATACCGAATACTTCAAACTCAAAATTAGACAATCATCCATCCCAGATAATCAATCTATGTTCTATTTGAAATCCTAGAATAACTCAACAAAGCGGAGAAGAGCCGAAAAAACTTTGTGATTGGGCGCAACCTGCCAGCTTTTCCGAACATCTGGCATGGTCTACCCACGGTGCCGAATTCCTGAATGATCTGCTGCCCCTGCCCTATACCGAAAAAAACACTGACCCGTGTCGCCAGCCACATCGCTCAGGTACAAGAGACGCTGGGCCGCCAAATGCTGCTCGAAAACCCCTCAAGTTATCTGGTTTTCGCAGAATCAACCCTCTCCGAAACTGAATTTCTAAAAGAGCTTGTGAATAGGACAGGCTGCGGGCTGCTGCTGGATGTAAATAACGTCTTTATCTCAGCCACAAACCTTGGACTGTCGGCGCAGGCCTATATCGACGCCTATCCGCTGGCGCATGTTGGTGAAATCCACGTTGGCGGGCATGACGAAGACACCGATGACAAGGGCGCACCACTGTTGATCGATAGCCACGGTAAGCCTGTCGTCGATCCGGTCTGGGCGCTACTTGATTACACTCTGGCCAAAACAGGTCCAAAGCCCGTGTTGGTTGAATGGGACAATGACGTACCTGACTGGCCGACCTTGCGAGCAGAGACAGAGCGCGCCGCCAAGGCGTTGGCGGCATGACAAGCCAAAGCGCTTTTCGCGACGCGTTGCTTGATCCGTCAAAGGCCGTGCCAGACGGGCTTGAGGGCGCGGCACATTCACCGGCAGGTAAACGCTATAGCGTTTACCGCAACAACGTCACTCATTCGTTGATCGCAGCCTTGCAAACAGCTTTTCCTCTGGTCCGCAAGATCCTGGGCGCGCACAGCTTTGACAGTATTGCCCCGATCTACGTGCGTGCCCACCCCCCGACCTCGCCGCTTATGATGCATTACGGTGCCGAATTTCCCACGTTTCTTGCAACGCTGCCGCAACTCTCAAAACTGGGGTATCTGCGCGATTGCGCGCGCCTTGATGCTGCGATGCGCGTTTCTTATCACGCAGCTGATGCATCGCCCTTCGATCTTGAGTGGTTCCAGCAGCTGCCTCCGGATCAGATCATGGCGCAAAAACTGCACATCGCTCCGTCTGTCTGCGTTTTGCGCTCAGGTTGGCCATTGTTCGACATCTGGCGCTTCAACATGGTCGAGGGGGCCGCGAAACCGGAGATGCAGGCCCAGGACGTGATGATCTCGCGTCCTGAATTTGACCCCGAACCGGTCTTGTTGCCGCAAGGCGCTGCCGTGTGGCTGGATCATCTGGCGCAAGGTAAAACCCTTGGGGACGCTTATGAAGCGGCTGTTGTATCGGCACCGGAATTCGATCTTGCAGCCAGCCTGGCGATTGCGTTTTCGCAGGGCGTCTTTCGCAACATCACAGGAGGCGAGCATGTTGAAACTGCTTAGCGTTTACGATTCCGCGACCACGTGGCTTGCCCGACAAGACTGGTTTTTGCCAACACTTGCGCGGTTGGTTTTTGCAGCCGTTCTCGCGGCCTATTTCTTCAACTCGGGGCGCACCAAGTTGGGTGACGGTTTCTCTGGGCTTTGGACACCAAGCGCAGGGGCCTATGTGCAGATCTTGCCCAAAACCTTCGAGGCGGCCGGGTATGATGCAAGCGCGCTTGGCTTGTTTCACCATGCTGTCGTTCTGGGGGGCACGTTTGCCGAATTCCTGCTGCCTTTCCTCATCCTGCTGGGGCTGTTCACGCGGATCGCCGCATTCGGCATGATCGGATTTGTGCTTTTGCAGTCTTTGACGGATATCTACGGCCATGGTCAGATGGACGCCTTGGGCCGCTGGTTCGACCGTCTTCCGGATTCCGCCATCCTTGACCAGCGCGCACTTTGGGTTCTGTTGCTGGCGACGCTGGTCGTCAAGGGTGCCGGCCCGATCTCGCTTGACAGGGCCTGGCTGGGACGACGGGGCGCTAGGCTTTAAGCGCCGCCTCGACCTGCTTGGTCCAGCCTAGATACAGCGTTTCACCGTCAGCGATCAGCGGACGTTTCATCAAGGCGGGGTGCTGTGCGATCAGCGCTAGCGGGTCGTTCTCGCGCTCGGCAGGGCTTAGACCGCGCCATGTGGTCGACCGTGTGTTCAAAAGTGCCGCGCCGAACTGATCAAATGCACGCTGCATCACCCCCTCTGGTACGCCCTCGGCACGCACATCGACAAGGCGCGCATCAGGCAGGGCTTTCAGGGCTTTGCGGCAGGTATCGCAGTTTTTCAGACCGTAGATGATCATTTTCGCCTCGCTTTGCGGTGAATAGGGTCATGCGACATCGGCACGCACCCAAAATTCCTTGATTTCCCAGCGTAATGAACAATCTTTTTACACATGGTCAAGCCGGGATGGTTCGGGGTGGCCTGCGTGCGACGGCACGACATACTATGGAACAGGAGGCACCGAATATAATGCCATCAGGAACAGTAAAATGGTTCAACACCACCAAAGGATACGGATTTATCGCGCCCGAAAGCGGCGGCAGCGATGTGTTCGTGCATATTTCAGCTGTCGAGCGGTCGGGGCTGACAGGGCTTGCCGATGATCAAAAAGTGTCGTTCGAGATGTCAGAGGGCCGTGATGGCCGCCAGATGGCGACCGATCTGAGCCTGCTGTAAAGCACCGCCCGGTGCGACAGACACCGGGCAATCCCTCTGTCGAGATGCGGGCCTAGTTGCAGCCTTTTTCGCCGGGCAGACAGGAATAGGTCGCGCGGCGCGGCGTGTGGTAATGCGCCTTGTGGCGTTTTTGAACCGGCTGCGCCTTGACCTGCTGATAGCTCATATGCTGGTTGGGCGTACCGCAGCAGATCACACCCGAGATCGTCACAGGCTGCAGGCCTGCCGGGCAATAGTTTGCCTTGCTGGCGTATGGATAGACTTTGGCTTCGGCTGAGGCTTGCGCGGGAAGCAGAACCGCTCCCATCATGCTTGCTCCGACGATGAGTGCTGTTGGTAAACGCATTATATCCCTCGTTTAATATTATCTTTTGATCAGGTTTGCCCAGCGGGAGGGGCTAAGTCCAGCTTTTTCAACCATTCGTGGGCTGAAACCGTGGTTTTGCAGGGGGAAGCTGTGCTGTGCGCGTTTTGCCAGCGTGTTTGAGGTTTGGGGTGGGGCTAACTGTAGAACACGTTAGGGTTCTGTTATTGTTTGTTTACTCTTGATTTAGCGGGGGGGGGAGTGTCGCGCTGATGCAGACGGGAACCACCGCGCCCGAACCGAGGGCAGGAAGCGAAGCGCCCGCGTCACGCCGTAGGCGTGCCTTCGGCACGACGGGGGCGGTTCGGGCGCTGCCCAATCGGAGATTGGGCATGGGAGAATGGCTAGATGGTTCCTAAAAAGGGAACTCCGAAAACAAAACCTCTAATGATAGGTCATAATCTAAAGTTCCTTCCGCGGTAACGATCTCAAAACGGATAAATCCTTTCGCTGAGTATTCTTCTTTCATCTCTTGCCCTCCCCATTTGTTCCAAAACTCTTTTTTGAAAGTCGGCTTCACTTGCGCAAAAGCAGACGGCGAAAGGCGGCGTATTTCGGAGCTCATAAGGTGCTTTCGTAGCTTGCGTCCCTTTTGATCTAAAAAATCATCGAATGGGCACTCTTTACCAGCCAAGCTCATATTCCAGTCGCGGGTTGTAACGAAGTAATACGCTTCAATTTCAGGACTTCGATGTAAAGTTCTATTTCGAAGTGTCACTTCGAGAGAGAACTCACCCGTGTGGCGATAATCCGTTTTTGTTAGATAACCGGAACCATCTTTTGATGATACCGATATCCTTTGCTCATTTTCCTTGGCCACTTCACCGACAAGCCAAGAAAGCTTGTCACTAAGTTTTTCCGACAAATCTGCAATTGTTCCATTGTATATGACGTGGGTATGATGCTTGAGGTCGAAGGGAATATCTGTTGCGCTTTGCGTTATAAGGGCACATTTCTTACCCTTTGCGTGCGCATAACCAACTTCATAGAAAACATTCGGATTTTTTCCTGTCATGTCGGCAATGATAAAGTCGCTGTTTTCTATTTGGCGATAAACGCGCTCAAGGATGGTCTCAGAAAAGTGCTGCTCATCAACTCGTTCTGCGATAATTCCCAGTTCCTCTGCGGTTTTTTTGATGCCAAACTTGTAAATATCATCAAATTCTTTGTCGAATGGCATCAAGACAAATGCAAATGGCTTAACGTTTGACATTAGTTTTCCCTTGTCCTCTGGCCGCGCAGGCTTGCGCGTCCGTTTTGAACTCAAAACGCTCCACTGGAGCCTTTTGCCCCCGCTATGCGGGGTCGTTCAAAACCCCCATAAACTCCCGCCATTCGCCCTTGCTCATGCCAGAGGTCTCTTGCGTGACTTCCTCACCCTTTAGCATCCGGCGGATACAATCAAGGGATGTATGGGACAGGGTCGCTCCCCCCAGACGGTAATCCTCGAACGCTTTATACGCCGCAGGCACCCAGTCGGCGACCACGTTGCAGATCGCGTCGGCATAGACGCGGATTTCGTATTGGGCGTGGGCATCGGCGCGCAGGCGCAGGAAGTGGAACAGGTTGTGCAGATCGACCTTCCAATACCATTGCGTGTAGATGTTGGTGGGCAGGTTCATGCGGGCCAGCTCTCGGGCCAGACCGTCCTGGGGTTCGCCGTCGGGTCCGGTCTCGGCGATCATGGCTTCGTAGTTGTCATAGGCGCGGTTGCTGTCGGTCTTGAGGATTTCAAGCACGCGGGCGGCCTCGGCCCCTTCCAGCACACCGCCGCGCCCCTGATTGTTCACCACGCTTTGGGCGTTCACATGATCGGCGTGGGGGATGTAGAATTCGCGGTCAAGGATCGAATAGCGGGCGGAGTATTCGTTGACGTTGGCCGTGCGGTGGCGGATCCACTGGCGGGCAACAAAGACCGGAAGTTTGACGTGCAGCTTGATTTCGCACATCTCGAACGGTGTCGAATGCCAGTGGCGCATCAGATAACGGATCAGCCCTTCGTCGTTCTGGACCGATTTTGTGCCCTTGCCATAGCTGACGCGGGCCGCCTGACAGATCGCGGCATCGTCGCCCATATAGTCGATCACACGCACAAAGCCGTGGTCGAGAACGGGTATCGCCTTGTAAAGATGGGCTTCCATCCCTTCGGAGACCGCACGCAAGGTGGGTTGTGTATCTGCGCGCAGGGCGTCGATTTCGGCTTGTTGGTCGGGGCTGATCGGCATGAGGCGCGTCCTGTCAAATGGCATTGGATTCGCAGTCAACTATATATGCGCAAACCCGCGTTCGGAACCGCCATATACGGTATTGTTTTTAAGTAGCACTTTGCCTTGAAATGCACCCTAGGGCTGCTGGATTGTTGACAACGGCCGGATGGAATGGCGACTGTTGATCCAACAAATAAAAAACTTGAGGCAGACAGTTATGAAATTTGGTGCACTGGGGCTGATGCTCTGTCTTGTTGTTGCGGGCTGTGGCTCTGGAACGCCGTTTAATGGTGGGGCAGGAACAGGGACAGGGACAGGGACAGGGACAGGGACAGGGACAGGGGCAGATGGGCAACCCGACACAGGCGCGCAAGAAATTCCGGAAGTGCTCGCGAATAATCTGAAGGGTTTTAGCTACGATCCGTCGGCCCAGACGCTGTCGATCACTGGCATCAACTTTGATCACAGTCAGTTCACGGCAACCTACAGGCGGGCGGCTCTGCTCGACCGGAACGGGTACCAAGCCTATACTGCGCAGGACGGATCGCTCGACAGGCATGTCACCGCCTACGTCAAGGACATCAACGGAACGCGTGCGGTCGTGGTTGTCACAGGTGGCCAGTTTCAGGAGTTCTTCTCTGGCTCAGCCTATTCAAGCTCTTTGTATGAGGCACCTGAAACCCCGACTGGAAGCGGACTTGTTACATATGCCGGCAAATACGTGGGATTGTTGAACGTTCAAGGGTCAGGAGAAAATCTGACACCGGTGACGCCAGGTACGCCGGGCGAAAAGCTGTCTGTTCAGGCTGCCGAGGTCACCGGCAATGTTGTTTTGACCGGTGATTTCAAGGACGCAAACGTGGATGGCATTATCTACCAGCGCAGGGTGCTGGACTACGACAACACCACAGTTGAATTTACCCCAGGCGCGGCTGATCCTTTGCAGGTTGACGACATTGCATTGGATAGCACTAAGATCGAGGCAAACGGCACGTTCTTTGGCATCGCTTCGCAAGATAATGAGGGAGTTGGCCAATATGGCGGGATCTTTGGCGGCGCAGGCGCGACCCAAGTTGCTGGCACCCTTCATGCCGAAGAGCATATCGAGCTGTTTGAGGACGAAACAGAATATGGTGCGTTCGTCCTGTCGCAATGCGGTCAGCCAGATGAAGATCCGATTTGCGCGCAGCCCGTGCGCTGAGGACGCATGTGCTGAGTGTTGGTATACTCAGATACATGGCCCACCTTAGCGCGGTGTGCCTTGTGTTGCTCGTGCCGGCAATGGCGCAAGGCCAGCAGGATCGCGTTGTGCTTTCGTTGCCGGAGGCGCGAACAGTTGCGGTCCATGCCCTTGCCACAGGGCGGCCGGAATTGGCCGTTCAGATTACCGCAGGGCTTTTGCAAGCCGATCCAAGGTCTTCCTACGCGCATTTTGTATTGGCCAATGCATATGCTGATATGGGCCGCCACAAAGACGGGCGCAAATCGGCGGCGCGTGCCTTTCGATATACCAAGAAACCAGCGCAAAAATTTGAAGCGGCAGAACTGGCGGCACGCATATCTTATGCAGACTCCCGACCAACGTTAACCCAGCTATGGCTTCGCCGCGCGGTCCAAAATGCCCCGAACGAGCAAGTCGAAAAGCAATTAGCGCGCGATTATGGCAGCGTCCGACAGCAGAACCCGTTTTCCTTTTCCCTCAGAGGCGAATTGCGCCCCTCAAGCAACGTGAACAATGGCGCGGATACGGCACTTCAGGTGATTGACGGCCTGCCGTTCACAGGACAATTGAGCGGTTCTGCGCAGGCACTTTCCGGGCTGGTCGGTGCTTTTGACGGTACAGTCGGCTACCGTCTGCGCGGCACCCCCACATCCCGAACCGATCTGGCAGCGCGGATCTATGTCCAGAGAACCCATTTGGATGGCGATGCGCGCGCACTGGCACCCGACCTGAGCAACAGTGATCTTGGCAGCACCTACGGCAAAATTGAGCTTGGCCACAGGTTTGCCGTGGGCACCAACGGCGGCAGTGCAAGACTCTCGGCCGCTTTGGGGCAGTACTGGTCAAGCGGTAATCTGAGCTACAGTTTCGTTCGCCTGGAGGGCGCACGAAACTGGCGGCTGGACGCAAGATCATCGCTCAGCCTCAACGTCTCGATCGACCAGCGCCTTTCGGCGCGGTCTGACTTTTTTGACAGCACAACCTTTGGCGTCGAGGCCGGCGCGCAGCACACGCTCGCTTGGGGTGACAGGACCAGTTTTTCGGTGACCCTGCAGCAGTCCGACAGCGATTTCGTCAACAGTCGCGTCTCATCTGCGGCACTCCGAATGTCCTACAGTTTTTCAGAAAGGATAGGGCCCGCTCAGGTGTCGGGCGGGTTGGTTTTCGGCATCTTGGACTTCCCCGACTACTTCGCCGTTTTTGACATTCCGGACGGACGGCAGGATACTTCGACCCACGCCGATATAAATTTCTTTCTCCCCGACTTGGATTATGCTGGATTTGCCCCTACCCTAAGACTGCGCGCAGGGCGTTCGCGATCAAACGTCAGCCGGTTTGATACGCGCGAATTGTCCGTTTCTGTCAGCGTCAGGTCAAAATTCTGACAAGCGGTGGCAACAGACAATTGTCATGCTAGGATTTTGCAAGACATGATGAAAGGAATATCCCATGCCGATCAAATATCTTCACACAATGGTACGCGTCAAAGATCTTGATGCCTCCAAAGCATTCTACGAGATGCTGGGCCTGAAAGAACGCCGCCGCATGGAAAATGAAGGGGGGCGGTTCACGCTGGTCTTCATGTGCCCCCCCGGCCAGGATGATGGCCACGCGGATGTCGAACTGACCTATAATTGGGATGGCGACGATGCGCTGCCCGATGACAGCCGGCATTTTGGCCACCTCGCCTATACGGTCGAAAACATATATGACATGTGCCAGAAGTTGCAGGACAATGGCGTGACCATCAACCGCCCTCCGCGGGACGGACATATGGCTTTTGTCCGCTCGCCTGACAACGTGTCGATCGAGTTGTTGCAAGAAGGCGAGGCGCTTGAGCCGGCAGAACCATGGGCAAGCATGGAAAATACCGGTCACTGGTAAACTCAATGCTGAAACACGTCTCTTTGGCCGCATCCCTGTTGATCTTGCCTGTCGCCACATCGGCGGCAAATTGCAGGCTTGCCTTGGTTCTGGCGTTGGACGTGTCCAGTTCGGTCGATGCGACAGAGGACAGATTGCAGCGCGGCGGCACGGCCTCGGCGCTGCTTTCAGAGGACGTGGCAAAGGCGTTCTTTTCCTCTGATCTGCCTGTTGCCCTGGCCGTCTACGAATGGTCGGGGCGCTATAATCAAGAGCTGATCCTGGACTGGACCATGATCGACAGTCAGGCAGATTTGTTATTTGCTGCGGAAACCGTCGCGACAAGCACCCGCAGCCACAACGATTTTCCAACCGCGATGGGCTATGGATTGGGATATGGCGCAGGGTTGCTTGGGCGGGCACCCCAGTGTTTGTACAAGACATTGGACATGGCGGGTGACGGGCAGAACAACGAAGGCTTCGGACCAAAATCGGCCTATGCAGAGTTCGCCTTTGACGGTGTCACCGTGAACGGCTTGGTGGTCAACGCCGCCGATTTCGAAGCCGAGGTCGGCCTGATCGCGTTTTACCAAGCAGAAGTTTTACACGGGCCAGGTGCGTTTTTGGTCGTCGCAAACGGCTTTGACGACTATGAACGCGCGATGCGGATCAAGCTGGAGCGAGAGTTGAACCCGCCTGCCATCGGGGCGCTTCGCACACCTGAAAACGCCGGATGATACGGGCGCTAGTTTGTGCGATGGGTTTGGTCTGCGCCACTATGGCCGACGCCGCCTGCCGGCAGGCTTTGGCGCTTGGGCTTGATGTGTCGGGATCAGTGGACGCACGTGAATACCGCTTGCAGATCAATGGGCTGGCCGCCGCGCTTGACAATGCGGCTGTGCGCAGCGCCTTGCTGTCTGCGCCCGGCGCACCTGTATCTGTCATGACATATGAGTGGAGTGGGCCGTCAGATCAGGCAGTCATCGCCCCCTGGACGTCAATAGACAGCAGTGCAACCCTTGATGGTTTCATTGAAACACTGCTGCAAACGACGCGGCGGGAGGCATCGCCGGGCACGGCTTTGGGTGTCTCGATGAACCTTGGCGCGTTTTATCTGGATCAAAAACCTGACTGCTGGACGCGCACGCTTGATATCTCGGGTGACGGAAAATCCAATCTGGGCCCCCGCCCCCGCGATCTGAAAGACGCGCTTGGCGCGCGCGGCATCACGCTAAACGCTTTGGTAATCGGTGTAGACGACCCCAGTGCCGGTGATCAGCGTCAGGCCGAAATAGGCGAGCTTTCATCCTATTTTCGCGCAGAAGTTATCGTTGGGCCGAATGCCTTTGTCGAGACAGCATTAGGGTTTGACGATTACGAGGCCGCGATGACCCGTAAATTGCTGCGAGAGCTTGAGGTTTTGGCAGTCTCTGACCTCTCGTTGGACTAAATCTGGCGGACCTCGCCGGAAACGCGGATGGATGCGCCTTTTTCATCCGGTATTTCCGCCCAAATGACTGATTTTGCGCCCATATCTTCCCCTTGGATCAAGGTTACAGCGCGGCCGTGGGGCCAGCCCATATCGCGCAAATATCCAGCAAAGGCAGCCGCGGCCGCACCGGTTGCTGGATCTTCCATCACACCGCCGGACGCAAAGGCGTTGCGCACATGGAATAGCTGGTCATTCTCGGCCCAAACAAGCGCAATGGTCACCAGCCTGTTGTTCAGCATCAACGCACGTCCCGACGCCAGATCATAGGACATTGCTGCCAATTTTTCGCGGCTGCGAAGAACCAAGATCAAATGCGTCGCCCCGGCTTGAGCGAATGTTGGCGTAAACCTTGGGTCAAGATCGTCAAGTTCCAGCCCAAAGAGCGTCAAAGCATCTGCAGTCAGTTGTTGCGACGCGGGTGCGCTTTGGGTTTCGGGTGATTGTAACGCAGCGTGCATGTGGCCATCTTGATGGCGACCCTCAACGGTGATGTTTGTCAGGTTCAGGTTCAACTTGAAAACCCCATCCCCTTTTTGCGCGGCCAAAGCTGCGCCAAGTGCTATGGTGGCATGTCCGCAAAAAGGCACCTCTGTCTCGGGCGAAAAATATCGCACGCGCCATGCGTCACCGTCAGGGCAGGCAAATGCCGTTTCCGAATAGCTTAATTCTGCAGCGATCTTGCGCATATCTGCTTCTGGTGGATGCTGATCGGCGATCACCACGCCGGCAGGATTTCCACCAGAATTTTCAGTTGCGAACGAAGCAAGACGAAGCGGCTGCATTTGACATCCTTTGCCAAGAAAGCATGACACTGTTCTACTGCCACCACGAGGTCCAGAGCAAAGCAGCCCGTTATCAGAACCCGACAGATAATCTTTTTAATAGATATAGCGGATTTGGTCCGTCCAGTATCGTTCCATCCGCTTGAGCGAGTGGGTAATCTCCTCGATTCCCTCTGGCCCCAGCACGCCTTTGCTTTCTAAGCCGATCGCGTGACGCCCAAAAAGGTCAGAAACAACGCTCCGGATGTGACGGCCCTTTTCAGTCAGGCGCACACGCACTGAACGGCGGTCAATTTCGCAACGCTGGTGGTGCATGTACCCCATATCGACAAGCTTCTTGATGTTTGTTACGTAGGGGAGGATACGTTAGGTCACGAGTTGACCAGTGGAGACCTACAATGAACGACCAGCATCAGCGACCCCTCGCCCTCAGCTACCTTCGCTTCTCAAGTGCAGAACAGGTGAAAGACGCTAAGACGTCAGACCAGATCAGACGGGCGAAAGAGTGGGCAGACGAGAACGGCTACCAATTCTCGGAGACATCCTTCAGCGACCTTGGGGTATCGGCATACAAGGGCGACAACTCCTCCATCGGCGACCTAGCAAGGTTTCTCAATGCTGTGGAGGATGGCCTAATCCCGAGAGGTTCAGCCTTGGTGATCGAAGCCTTGGACCGCTTATCTCGGGAGAACCAGTGGCGGGGCCAGATGCTCCTCGGGAATATCCTGTCGAACGGTGTGGATGTCGTCACGCTCAATGATGGCCAGAAGTACACCTTCGAGGACCTACAGCAGGACATGGGTGTGGCAATCCGGATCATCCTTGCCTTTAACCTTGCTCACCTCGAAAGCCAGCAGAAATCTAGGCGTGTGACTGCCGGGTGGCAGAGGAACCTCGAGCAGGTACGCGAGGGCACACGGCTCCGATCAAGTGCAATCCCGAACTGGCTAAAGCTGGTGGGGACAATGGACGACGGGCATTTTGAAGTGATCGAGGATCGCGCTGTGGTGACCCGTGAGTTGTTCTCCAGGTTCGCTGATGGGCATACCGTGTGGTCGGTAGCTAAGGATTTCCGTGACCGTGGCATCAAGACCCCTCGGGGCAAAATTTTTGCACCCGGAAACATCTACCGATTGGTCAAGTCGAAGGCACCCTTTGGTATCCTCGAGATCGGACGTGGGACCAAGAACGACCGTACCGTGTTCGACCAGATCGACGACTACTTCCCAAGGATCGTGAATGAGGATGTCCAACGCCGGGTAACGATGCGTCTCGATGGTATTGCCATGCGCAAGGAAGGGAACCGGATCGTCAACGACCCCAAGAGGAAAACCCACGGTATCCTAACGGGGGTCATTCGGACCACCGAGGGAGAACGCTGTGTTTGTCGCAAGGGTACCGATGGTTCCTTCGCTTACGTCGAGACCACAACGAGGCGCTGGCTGGCCTCTAGGAACGTCATTGAGAGCAGGTTCCTTGATGGCTGGTCCACGGAGATCGTGGCTGCACACGATACCGATAGTGGCCCTGAAGTTGACGGCGCTGAGGCCGCTCTGGGTGCCGCTCATGAGGCCTTGGAATATGCCGAGAGGATTGGGTCGGACCGACTGGTCATGGCCGCTCAAGCGGACGCTGAGGAGGCTGAGAATGCACTCAAGGAAGCGCGGCGGGGTCAGACTTTGGCGGCTCAGGAAGTACCTGAGGACATCGCAGGGATGGAACCTTGGGAAGCCAACCAGTGGGTGCGGATGATCGTGGACCGGGTGACTGTGATCCGTGGTGACAAGAAGCGAGGACCAGAGCGGAAGACGATGTTGGTTGTGACACTCAAGAACGGCCTGAAGGTGCGCCTTGGGGACACTGAATTGCTTTTTACGGGGTAACAGGAACGCCAACCGGCATGAGAACCGAGGCCGAGGAAACGCCCTCGACAAGCCCGCTTTTACCTTCTTAGCGTAGAACCTATAGGAGCCCACTAAGAACCTGTTTTTACAGGCATTCTAAATAGGCCCCCGTACAGGAGAAGAATGGGGACGCGACACCCCTCATCAGAAAGAGACCATCACCATGACCAACACCTGCATGAGGTGCAACGCCACCTTCACCGCCCAGAGATCGACCAAGATGTTCTGCTCAGTCAACTGTAGGACCGGAGCCTACCACCAGCGCAACCGAGATGAAGCCAAGGCTGCACTCAAGCGCGAGACCAAGAACATCAAGCGCCGCACTCTGCGACGTCTCAGGCAACTCTGGTCGAGGGCCAACAATGCCATCGAGGATGCAATTGACGATCTCATCCTTGCCCGTGAAGAAGGGATCGACGCTCTTGGCTATGTCCTGACCGCTGAGGCTGCTGAGCAAAAGCGAGACGATGCCAAGTATGCGAAGCAACGCCTGCGTAAGTACATCGCCAAGGAAGCAACCAAAGCGGGTATAGACCTTGACCTGATCCTTGATGATTGAAGATTGAAGACCAGTAGATGAAGCCAGCCCATGGCAACGGTCATGGGTGCAGCTCATGCTGACCTCGAGATGAAGACCGAACAGGATTGACCAGTAACAATTCCCATTTGGTCTGATGCTCAAGCGACCCTCGACTAGCCCTCAGGATGCACTGCTATCGCGGTCGAGCCTGAGGCAGGGATTAGCTTCGCTTGTGTTGATGGCTGATCAGGTAATTCCAGTTCCAATCATCATTGGTCTTCCACACTGATAGCACCCTGAGGTGATCGCCTCAGGCAGGCCCAGTGAACACCGCTCAAGCCCTTCGCTCGCTCCCACTACGTGTGCGGGGGGCGGATTGGCGAACACCCCAAAACCACCACAGAAGAAACCCTTCGATCCACCGTGAGAACTCCCCACTACGTGTGCGGGGGGCGGATTAGCACGTTCAATAGAAAGGCAATGCCATGTTCGACATGACCCCCAGCGACACCGAATGCCCAGCCTGTGGCAAGCAGTTCACCCCGGCTCGCACCAACCAAAAATACTGCTCTCGCTTTTGCCAGAAGAAGGCGACACGGCATGCAGCCCGTGACTTGCGGCACCCCGAGAACTTCGCCCGAGATGAACTCGAAGCAACCCGTGCGCGAGACCTTCGGGAAATGCTCTATGCTGCACCCCCGGTTGAACGCTTGGGCATCATGAAGGACATCCTCGATGCCGCCTACCATGATGGTGGTCTACGAAACATCCTGACCCGCCCTGAACTGCTATCTGACAGACCCTTCTCCGCTGGACGTGGTCGCATGAACATCGCCAAAGCCGCTGACGCCTACTGCAAGAAGTTCCTGCAGATGTCAGTTCGGTCCTATATCCGGCATGTCCGTGCGGAACTCGATGATGACCTCTCAGTAGAACCCTTAGATGTCCAAATCGAGGTCGCGAAGGATAAGCAACAACGTGGTTCGGTACCGCAACTTCACCCCAAGCTGACCGAGAAGAACGTGAAGTGCATCCACAAAGCTCTCCCTGAGGGTGCCACCCAAGATGCCTCAGAGGTTGACTTCGAGAGGGTCTCCCGCATCTGCAAAGAAGTGCAGGAGCGTGTGGATGCACTCGACCTAGACCACAACATCCCCCTGTGTGACCCTAAGGAGGATGAGGTGCTGTCCTCAATCGACGGTCGCCACCGCGTGACAAGCGACAAGCGAGACACCAAGCGCAAGATCGCACTATCGCAAATCTGCTTTGACAAGGGTGTGAGCATCAACAGTCACATGGGCAGAACACTCGCCTCGAGTATGGGTATTCGCAGCCTCTGACCGACCACTGCCCGACACCACCGCCACAAGACCACTTGCTAGATTAACCGCTGGGCGGCTTGTCCACCTGACGCCCCTCATTTTGGAAGTACCAATCTCAACCTGAAACGCTGGAGCGGACACCCCTTGTGTCTGTTTTCCAGCCTTTCATGCTCGCTGGCCTGTATTTGATGCTCTTCATTCCAAAAATGATACGGATGGCCTCAAGCATGCTGTGGCTTTCAAAGCTGTTCTTGATTATCAATAGGTTGGCGGAGTAATGGGTAAGGATCGATCAGATGGTGAATGGCGACTTCGAGAATCCAGCTTTGGAACGCGACTCCACTGGTAAGTTTGATTCGTCGCCGTATCCTAAGGGTTGGTCGGCAAAAAGACGTGCTGGCCGTATGTCAGTTGAAGGTCTATGAAAAAGATGCAGCAATTTAAACAACTGAGATGCTGTCACTAATCGCAGATGTTTTAATCCTATTTTCTGCAGCAAGCTGGGTGAAAAACGTAACTAACAAAAGAGATTTATATTGGAATCCATTTCCCACAACAAAATCGTAAGTTTCATATGGTCCATCGCAGATGACTGCCTGCGGGATGTTTTCGTCCGCGGCAAGTATCGGGACGTTATCCTACCCATGTTCGTTCTGAGGCGGTTGGACTGCTTGCTGGAGCCCACCAAACAAGCCTTGCGTGATGAGGTTCAGGATCAGCGAGAGAACTTCAAACTGACGGAACTTGATGCGGGTGGGCTGCGGGAAGTCACGGGCTATGTTTTCTACAACACATCTGAGTGGACGCTCAAGTCGCTGCTGGGAAACCCGTCCCAACTCGAAGCCAACATGGATGCATACCTCAATGGGTTTAGCGACAACGTAAAAGAGATCATCGAAAACTTCGACCTCCGGACTCAAGTGCGCAAGATGATCGCTTCAGATGTCCTGTTTGATGTAATCGAGAAATATGTCGCCGAAGACATCAACCTTACCCCCCATTATAGACGTGGACCAGACGGGCGCGTTCAACCGGGGCTTTCGAACCTCGGTATGGGGTATGTGTTCGAAGAACTGATCCGCAAGTTCAATGAAGAGAACAACGAAGAAGCAGGCGAACACTTCACCCCACGTGAGGTGATCAAATTGATGACACACCTGTTGTTCGATCCAGTGAAGGACAAGCTACCGCCTGTCATCACGGTATACGATCCGGCATGTGGTTCGGGTGGAATGCTGACTGAGGCACAGAATTTCATCATCGATCCTGAAGGCGGTATAAAGTCATCCGCTGATGTTTACATCTACGGCAAAGAAGTGAACCCAGAGACCTTTGCGATCTGCAAATCCGACATGATGATCAAAGGGAACAATCCCGAGAACATCAAATTGGGATCGACACTGGCGACGAACGAATTCTCGTCCATGACATTCGATTTTATGCTGTCGAATCCACCCTATGGCAAGTCATGGAAGACCGATCAGAAGTTCATCAAGGACGGCAAGGATGTATTGGACCCACGGTTCAAAATCGACCTTGCTGGATACGATGGCACCATAGAGACCTGTGACGCGACCCCGCGTTCATCTGACGGCCAACTCCTGTTCCTGATGGAGATGGTCGATAAGATGCGAAAGCTGAAGGACAGCCCCGCCGGTTCGCGGATTGCATCGGTTCACAATGGATCATCCTTGTTCACCGGTGACGCTGGGGGTGGTGAAAGCAATATCCGCCGTCACTTGATCGAAAATGACATGGTTGAGGCGATCATCCAGCTTCCAAACAACCTGTTCTACAACACAGGTATCACCACCTACATTTGGGTTGTGACGAACAACAAGCCAACCCACAGGCAAGGCAAGGTGCAACTGATCAACGCATCGGAGATGTATACCAAACGGCGTAAAAACCTTGGCGAAAAGAACTGTGATCTGGCCGATGAACACATCGACACCATCACTGACCTCTTTTTGAGTCTGTCGGACGAAGGGGTATCCAAGGTTTTCGACAACGCGGATTTCGGGTATAACAAAGTCACAGTTGAACGCCCCCTTCGTAAGATGGCGCAATTCACACCCGAACGCATTGCCACGCTACGGTTTACCGCTGGCTTGCAAGAGATCATGGGCTGGGTTTGGGATCGCTATGGCGAGGATGTTTACACCAACCTTAAGGCCCATCGTGAAGCTATTGGGGACTACATCGAACGCGAAGAGATCACCCTAACACCCAAGAACCGCAAAGCTCTCCTTGATCCTAAAACATGGGCCACCCAGCGCGAGATCATGGAAGAAGCAGCAAGGCTGATGTCCAGTATCGGGCAAGAAGTCAGCGATGATTTCAATGCCTTCACCGCTGCGGTCGATGCTAACCTGAAATCCCGCAAGGTCAAACTGGCCGCTGCACAAAAGAACCAAATCCTGAACGCGGTCTCGTGGCGTGATGAGGGGGCCAAGAAGGTCATTAAGAGGCTGCACAAACTGAACGGCGAGAAGCTGGCGGCATTGATGGCAAAACTGGATGCCACCCAAGACACAATGCAGGATCATGGCTATTGGCTCACCGGCAAGGCTGGCGAATACACCGAATATGAATCTGACAGCGAGTTGCGGGACAGCGAGAACGTGCCGTTGAAAGACGACATACACGCCTACTTCCTGCGGGAAGTGCGGCCCCATGTTGACGATGCATGGCTCGACATCTCTTCGGTCAAGATCGGTTATGAAATCAGCTTCAACCGCTATTTCTACCAGCACAAACCACTGCGGGAATTGGATGAAGTTGCGCGTGACATCCTCGCGTTGGAAAAAGAGACCGATGGTCTGTTGAAGCGGCTGGTCAACCTGACGAGTGAGGCAGTCTAATGCAAGATATTACAGGCGACGATAAAACACTCGAAGTGCTGCTTTCAGGTTCCGCATTCGGTATCGATTATTATCAACGTGAATACCGTTGGGAACGAAAACACCTTCAGGAATTGGTGGACGATCTACATGGCCAATTCTCACAAACGTGGAGCCCCGGCACCCCGTTGGAAAAGCAATCTAAATACTTCCTTGGCTCAATCGTCATCAGCAAATCCGGTGACAAGCGCAATATCGTTGATGGGCAGCAACGCATCACCACCTTAACACTGCTACTGATCCACCTAAATCACCTACAAAAGGATATAGCGGACCCGGTAGAAGACCTTCCCCGGCTGATCTATGCACAAGAACCTGATGGCAAAAAGTTCAAGCTCGACATCGAAGAACGAAACCCGTGCATGACGGCACTTCTAAATGGAGACGATTACAATCCTGAAGGACAGTCTGAATCGGTTAAGAACCTTGTTGAACGCTACGATGATCTCAACGAGATATTCCCCAAAAATCTTTCAGACGATGAAGTCCGCATGTTCATCTGGTGGATCATCCGCAATGTGAAGCTGATCGAGATAACGGCCAACGACGATGGCGACGCCTACACCATCTTTGAGACAATGAACGACCGTGGCCTTTCCCTGACTGCGACTGACATGCTCAAGGGGTATCTGCTGGCCAACATCCAGGACCCATCCAAGCGGGTCGAAGCGGATAAGCTGATCAAGAGCTACCTGTTGAAGTTCGCCGAACACGGTAAAGAGGTTGATTCGGACTTCTTCAAAGCATGGCTGCGGTCGCAATATGCCAAGAAGATCAGGGAGCGGAAGAAGGAGGCCAAGAATGAAGACTTTGAAAAGATCGGAACTGAATACCACCGGTGGATACGCAACAACGCCGCGGCGGTTGGCCTGAAGTCTAGCGACGATTTCTACAACTTTGTCATCAAAAACATGCGCATCTTTGCCGATCTCTACCTGCGGCTGCTAAAGGCGTCCGCAACCCGCAAAAAACAATTGGAGAGCGTCAAGTATAACGCGGACGCAGGTTTCACCCTCCAGCACCATATCATCCTTTCAGCCGTCGATGCCGATGATGACACAAAGACGGCCATTGCCAAGATGGGTGTCGTCGCGGATTTCATCGACTGCTTGTTGAATGTGCGGTCGTGGAACTCGAAATCGAACAGCTATTCGCAAATGCAATACGCCGCCTTCACAGTTATCCGTAGCATCCGAGGAAAGTTGTTAGCAGATATCCGTAGTATCCTCCGTAAACGGCTCGAAGCAGAGATTACCGAAATTGATTTCGATAGTGAATTCAGTCTTTCCAAAACAAATGGAAAAACAGTCCAACGAACTTTGGCCCGTTTCACCGACTGGTTGGAACGGCAGTCCGATGAGCCGGGGCGCTACGAGGATTACATTATTCGGTCGGGTAAAAACGCCTATGAGGTTGAACACATCCTCGCCAACAAGTTCGAAATGTTCAGCAAGGAGTTCGAGGACACCGCCGCGTTTGAGGAATGGCGAAACTACATCGGGGGATTGTTGTTGCTGCCCAAGCCGGTGAATGCCAGCCTTGGTGCCTTCAGCTACAAGAAGAAGCTGCCGCATTATCTCAAGGCCAATGCGCTGACACAATCGTTGCATCCCGATTTTTACAAGAACAACCCAAGGGTTCTGAAGGCCATTAAAAAGCATGGATTTGCGTTCGAATCTCACGTCAAGTTTGACAGTGAGGAGATCAAGCAACGATCTGACCTCTACAGCGCCCTCGCCACCCTGATCTGGTCGCCAGATCGGCTGCTGGCGGAGGAAGTATGATGTTGGATGGGCAAGCGAAATACGACAGCTACAAAGATAGTGGTGTGCCGTGGATAGGTGCAGTGCCTTCCGAATGGGACGTGCTGCCCGGTCGGGCGTGTCTATACGAGAACAAAGACAAGAACACAGGCATGAAGGAAGAAACCGTCCTCTCGCTTAGCTATGGGCGGGTGAAGGTAAAGCCTGTGGAAGACCAGTTCGGCCTAATGCCCGAAAGCTATGAGACCTATCAAATCGTTCGACCGGGCGATGTTATCATACGCGGCACTGACCTTCAGAATGATGTGACAAGCCTGCGCACAGGGCTGGCCAAGGATCATGGGATCATTACGTCCGCTTACATCAATCTGCGGCCCCGGCCCAATATTTCGCCGATTTTTTTGCACTACCTTCTGTCCAGCTATGACGACATGAAGGTGTTCTATGGTTTGGGGTCTGGCCTACGCCAAAACCTGTCATACGCCGATTTCAAATACATCGGCATTACGGTTCCCGACCTTGACACCCAGAACCGGATCGTAAAGTTTCTTGACGAAAAGACCGCCGAGATTGATGCGGCGGTGGGTAAGAAGCGGCGGTTGATTGATCTGCTGAACGAGCAGAAGGCCATCCTGATCAACCGTGCGGTCACCAAGGGCCTGAACCCCACAGCCCCCATGAAAGACAGCGGCGTAGACTGGATCGGCGAGATACCGGCGCATTGGCGGACTGAAAATCCCAAGTGGCTATTTCGACATCGCAAAGATCGGGCACTTCGTGGGGAGCAACAGCTTGCTGCCACTCAAAAATACGGTGTCATTCCACAACATGAGTTTATGGATCTTGAAGGTCGAAGAGTTACCCAAGTATTTCTTGATTTTGAGATTTTAAAGCATGTTGAAAAGGGCGATTTCGTAATCAGTATGCGCAGTTTCCAAGGCGGAATTGAGTATTCAGATCACACTGGATGCGTCAGTTCAGCATATGTGGCGATGGAACCGGGCGGTCATGTTTATGCTCCATACTACAAGTATCTCTTGAAGAGTTCTAGATTCATAGAGGCTCTACAGTCTACCTCAAACCTTGTGCGCGATGGTCAAGCCCTTCGATTTGACAACTTTGCGATGGTGCTTCTTCCGCTGGTTCCTCTCAGCGAACAGTGCGAGATTGCAGCGCATATTGATCAGGTTCTCGATGAAAGTAGTAAGCTCGTTTCAGCTACCCGCCGAGAAATTCGCACCCTCAACGAATTCAAACAAACCCTGATCGCCAATGCGGTCACGGGCAAAATCAAGATTTAAGGCAGGTAACCATGGTCAGTGATCCGAGTGAAAAAGCCCTTGAAGGATTGATCGAAGCGGCGTTTCTGGCTGGTGGTTACACGCTGGGCAATAATGCTGATTTCGATGCTGCCCTCGCGCTTGATACCAAACAGTTCTGGGCCTTCCTTGAGGCCACGCAATTAGATGAACTCGACAAGCTGCGCCCCCGTCACAACTGGCAACGTCTCGTGCTGGAACGGCTGGACCGCAAGATCAAAAAAGACGGTGTGCTGACGGTTCTGAAAAAGGGGCTGAGCGTTGATGATGCGCATCTAAAGCTGCTCTACCGTCTGCCCTACAACACCAAAACCCCCGAGGTGGCGCGGCTGTTTGAGGCAAACATCTTTTCCGTCACCCGTCAGGTCTATTTCTCGACCATCGAGAGTAACCCGTCTGTGGACATGGTGCTGTTCATCAACGGCCTGCCCGTAGTGTCGATGGAGTTGAAACAGCCTTGGAAGGGCCAAACTGTTTATCACGCCCGTAAACAATATCAGGACCGCGATGCCCGTGAACCGCTGTTCCAGTTCGGTCGCTGTCTGGTGCATTTCGCGGTGGACACCCATCTGGTCGATATGGCCACCAAGCTGTCGGGCAAAAGCACCTATTTCCTGCCGTTCAACAAGGGTGACGCGCACGGCAAGGGCAACCCTACCAACCACACTGGCCACAAGACTGCATATCTGTGGGATGATGTTCTGACGCGCCACAGCCTGACCAACATCATCGAACATTTCGCCAAGCTGGTAGAGGAAGAAGACCCCGACACCGGCAAAAAGAAAAAAGTGCTGTTCTTCCCCCGCTATCACCAGTTGGACGTGGTGCGGCAGGTGCTGGCCGATGTGCGGGAACATGGCGTCGGGCAGCGGTATCTGATCCAGCATTCTGCGGGGTCTGGTAAGTCGAACTCAATCACATGGCTTGGGTATCAGTTGATCGAAACCTATGATGCTGCGGGGGAACAGAACCTATTCGATAGCGTAATCGTGGTCACGGATCGCCGCATTCTCGATAAGCAGTTGAAGGACAACATCAGGGCATTCTCCGAGGTGAAGAACGTCGTGGCCCATGCGTTTAGCTCTGCTGAGTTGAAGAGCGCGTTGGAGAACGGCAAGAAGCTTATCATCACCACGATCCAAAAGTTTCCACATATCTTGGATGGCATCACCGATCTAACCGACCGCAAGTTCGCGGTGATCATCGACGAGGCGCACTCGTCTCAATCGGGCAGTGCCGCCGATAAGATGAACGAAGCCATCAGCGGTGGTGGGGACGAGGAAGAACTAGAGGATTTGCAGGACAAGATCCTCGCCGCCATGGAAGCCCGCAAGATGGGCGCAAACGCATCGTTCTTTGCCTCACCCAAGAACACCACGCTAGAACGGTTCGGTCGCCCCAACAGCGATGGCAAATTCGTGCCGTTTCACCTGTATTCGATGAAGCAGGCTATCGAAGAACGCTTCATCCTTGATGTGCTGAAGAACTACACGACCTACAAAAGCTATTACGAGCTTCAGAAATCGGTCGAGGGCAACCCCGAGTTCAACACCAAGAAGGCCCAGAGCAAACTGCGGGCTTATGTCGAGGCTGATCCTACGACGATCAAGACCAAGGCGGGCATCATGCTGGATCACTTTGATCAGAACGTGGTGCGTACCAAAAAACTGAAGGGCAAAGCCAAGGCAATGGTGGTCACCCGCAACATCGAGTCCGCAATCCGCTACTACATGGCCCTCAGAGAGGCGCTGAGCGCCTCCGGTAGCCTCTACAGGCCCTTGGTAGCATTCACTGGCAAGAAGATGATTGATGGCGTAGAGCATACCGAGGACACGCTGAACGGCTTCCCCGGTGGCGACATCGCCAAGAAGTTCAAAACTGACGAGTTTCGTATTCTGGTGGTGGCGAACAAATTCCTGACTGGGTTTGACGAGCCGATGCTGACCACGATGTATGTGGACAAGAAGTTGCAACATGTGTTGGCTGTGCAAGCCTTGTCGCGCCTGAACCGGTCCAACAACAAGCTGGGCAAGGAAGAGACCTTCATCCTCGATTTCCACAATACGGTTGAAGACATCAAGGATGCGTTCGATCCGTTCTACACATCAACCGCTTTGAGCGAACCCACCGATGTGAACGTGCTGCACGACCTGAAAGATGCATTGGACGATGCAGGTATCTACGAATGGGCGGAGGTAATCGAGTTCAACGAGAAGTTCTTTGCTTCGGTTGATGCCGATCAGTTGTCACCCATGCTGGATACCGTTGCGGAACGGTTTGATGATTTGGTCGAAGAGCAGAAGCCCGACATCAAGATCAAGGCCAAGCAGTTCGTGAAAATCTATGCGCAGGTGGCCTGTATCATTCCATTCACCAACGCAGATTGGGAGATGTTGCATTGGTTCCTGAAATTTCTGATCCCAAAGTTAAAGGTCAAAGACCCGGATGAGGACGAGATCAACGGATTGCTCGAAAGTGTGGACTTGACCACTTATGGGCTGGAGCGGGTCAAGATCGGCTACACGATTGGACTGGACGACTCGGACAGTGAGCTAGAACCGCCGAACCCGAACCCCCGCAGTGCCCATGATGATCCAGAGAAAGACCCGCTCGATCTGATCATCGCAGCATTCAACGAACGCTTCTTCACCGGTTGGGATGCAACACCAGAAGAGCAGCGGGTGAAACTGGTCAACATCCTCAAGCATGCGATGGCTGACCCAGCATTCCAAGATAAGGTTGTCGGAAACCCTGATGAACAAAACCGGCGGATTGCCAGTGAAGCGTTGTTCGAAAAGGCGATGCGGAGCGAACGCCGTCGTGAGATCGACCTGTATCAGAAATATGCGTCAGATGATGACTTCAAAAAAGGTATGCATGATGCACTGTTGCGGATGATGGAGCAGGTCTTGAAAAATAAATCTGTTTCGACGGGTAACTGAGACTAGCCGAACATCCCTGCTGTACAGCCAATTTGCAATGATCTGAATGCTGGTCTCGAGACTCATATGATAAACGAAACTTCCCCAAAATTTGGATCGGAAACCGAGGCTTGGGTTTGCCATAAGTGTACTTCGGGTCACTCATTTAGATTTTAGATCAAAAATCTGAACACCTTATATAACGTGAGCCTTCCACCACTTCCCCCCGTGGCCCCCTCGCAATCCCTGAGTTCATACGACATGCACCCCATCCTTTTTGGATATATATTACAAACCTCTTGAGGTTATAGCTCACGTTACTGCCCTGATAGTAGCCGCGGGTTTTCAGCTCGCCAGCGGTGACTTCATTGTCACCGATATTGAAAAGCAACAACGCCTGCACCGCGTTGATTTCCAGAACGCCCACCCTTTCGAACTCATCCTTGATCACATCAAGCAAAAGTCGATGAAGCCGCTCCACCAGACTTAACGCCTCTAGATAGCCGACCATGAAGCCCTTTTTGGTGCCTTGCAGGACGATTGGGTCTTGGATGCTCATTATTTCTCTCCGACTGAAACTGCTCAGCCGGAACTTGGACAAAAAAGAGAAATATATCGTTAAACCAGATAGATGGTCATCTTCAATACCAGATCAGGCCCCACAAGCGACGTCAAAGCGGGTTCGCGGCAAGGTGGATTTTGATCTCGGACACGAGTGCGACATATTCGTCCGGCGGCAAGGTTTGCCCCGTAACCCACTGATATAGATCATGATCGTTTTCGCTTAGCATATCGTCATAAAGCGCCAAGGCCGCATCATCCATCTTTTCCAGCCGGGTCGCCGCATAGGAGGGCAGAATCAAATCCATCTCCTTGATGCCGCGCCGCATCGACCGCATGTGCAGGCGTTTCACCTTGTGTTCGCGTAGTTCAGCCATTGAATTCTCCCTGCAGCGATTTGCGAAGCCGTTTTTCAAGGCGGCCAAGCTGCTCTGCTCGTTTCAGTAGATCAGCGCGCAACTCGCGCATCTCATTCAGCACATCTTTAACGTTCGCATCCGCAGTGGCGCCTTGATCCGGCGCGTCCAACCCGTCACCTTCTCCGTTGATCAACCACATCATCGACACGCCCAGGATGCCGGCCAATGTTGCCAGGCGGTTCGCGCGAGGTTCGGACATATCGTTTTCCCAGCCGCGCAAAGTTGCCTGCTTGATGCCCATTCGCTTGGACAAGACGGCTTGGGTCATCTGTGCGTTTTCACGCGCGGCGGCGACACGGTCTCCAAAAGTGGCCACGTCCGGGCCATACCAATCTTCGTTCTCAGCCATTGCTTCTCTCCTATATCTCACCGAACGCGCTTGATCGGTGCGGGGGTCAGCCCTATGAATGTCCCGCACACATATCAAACTGAGGCCGAAATGGAACTGCTGTCCAAGACACTTGCACGCGTCAAACCGTCTCCCACCATCGCCGTGACTCAAAAAGCGGCAGAATTGAAGGCCGCAGGGCGCGATATTATCGGCCTTGGTGCAGGGGAGCCGGATTTCGACACGCCCCAGAACATTCAGGACGCAGGGATTGCAGCGATCAAGTCGGGCAAGACCAGATATACTGCCGTCGATGGTATCCCAGAACTGAAGCAGGCGATTTGCGCAAAGTTCAAGCGGGACAACGGGTTGAACTATGTTCCCGCCCAGGTCAGCGTAGGAACCGGCGGCAAGCAGATCCTGTATAACGCGCTTATGGCGACGCTCAATCCGGGCGAAGAGGTCGTGATACCGGCCCCCTATTGGGTCAGCTACCCCGATATGGTGCTGCTGGCGGGTGGCGAGCCGGTGATTGCGCCAGCCACGCTTGAGAATGATTTCAAACTGACGCCAGAGGCGTTGGAAGCCGCGATCACGCCACAGACGAAATGGTTTATCTTCAACTCTCCGTCAAATCCGACCGGTGCGGGCTATAGCTGGAACGAGGTCAAGGCGTTGACGGATGTCTTGATGCGCCACCCACACGTCTGGGTGCTGACCGACGATATGTATGAACATCTTGCCTATGATGATTTCAAATTCTGCACCCCCGCTCAGGTTGAGCCTGCTTTATACGACCGCACCTTGACCATGAATGGTGTCTCAAAAGCCTATGCCATGACCGGCTGGCGCATTGGCTATGCAGCAGGGCCGGAAAAGCTGATCGGTGCGATGCGCAAGGTGCAATCGCAATCGACCTCGAACCCCTGTTCGATCAGCCAGTGGGCCGCCGTTGAAGCGCTGAACGGCACACAGGATTTTATTCCTGGAAACAACAAGATGTTTGCACGGCGTCGCGATCTGGTCGTCAGCATGCTCAACGAGATCGACGGCATGGTCTGCCCCAAGCCCGAAGGCGCGTTCTATGTCTATCCGTCAATCAAAGGGCTGATTGGCAAAACGTCCGCCAAGGGTACTGACATCACCGACGACGAAGTGTTCGCGACGGCCTTGCTGGAAGAAACCGGCGTGGCAGTGGTATTTGGTGCAGCCTTTGGTCTGTCGCCGAACTTTCGGATCAGCTATGCAACCTCTGATGACGCGCTCAAAGAAGCCTGCAAACGCATCCAGGATTTCTGCGCTGGATTGAAATAAGACCTAAAGGACACCCTTCAATGTCGAGCGAGTTGCCAGACTATTATTTTCGAGTCCGCGAAAACGGTGCCGCTGTTTTCCGGATCGATACCGAGAACCGTCAACGGCGCATCGAAATGGATCAGATCGCCATTGCGAATATCCGCAATGGCGAGATCAAGCCGCAAGGCGACCGCGTTCTGTCGGAAGAAGACATAGACCACATCAAAGCTTGGATGGCAGAGCGCAAGGAAATCTTGGCGCACCGCGAAATAGATGACATTCACCGCGCTGTTGATCATCTCAACCTGACGACCCAATGGGTGCAGTCAAAAGCCACCGACGCCCAGCTTGATGATGTGACAGATGCCTTGTTGCTGGCCATGCACGATCTGCGCAGCACGCTGGTGCGCAAAAAATCCGAACGGATGACGTCAGACTAGACCTCCTGCTGGCGCAGGCTTTTCATATACGGGCCCCAGAACCGAGCATTTAGCAAAATTGCAGCGACGCCCAGCCCGATCACCAGCCCCAGCCACACGCCAATGCCCTCAAGGCCCAGAACGAACCCCAGCAGATAGGATGCGGGGATACCAACCACCCAGTAGCTGATTACGGCCAAGATCATTGGAATTTTGGTATCCTGGACGCCGCGCAACAGTCCCAACGCAACCGCCTGCGTGCCATCCACAAGTTGGAACAGTGCCGCCATCGCCAAAAGCCCTACACCTACGGCCAAAATCTGATCCCGTGCGGGTTCGTTTTCTTGCATGAACAGATCAATCAACGGCTCGGGCCAGAGGATGAACCCCGCAATCGTCAATGCTGCAACGAATACCGACATTGCCGTAGACGTGATCGCTCCGCGTGCCAAATGGCCCGGATCGCGCCGCCCGAAAGCATTGCCTGCACGGATCGTTGCCACATTACTGATCCCCAGATGCACCATGAAGGTGATGGAGGCCAATTGCAGCGCAATGCCATGCGCGGCCAGGGCAACTGTCCCCAGCCACCCCATCATCACGGCCGAGGCCGCGAACAGGCCAACTTCGCTAAGCCCTGTAAATCCGATAGGCAGGCCAAGACGAAACACGCGAGCCAGCATTTCCCAATCGGGCCGCCACAGCCGCACGAATATCTGGTGTTGCGGCAAGACCTTGAACACATAGATCACCACCGCCAGCAATGCGACCGAGTTTGATCCCAGCGATGCAATCGCCGCCCCGCGGATACCCAATTCCGGTGCGCCCCAATTGCCAAAGATGAAAGCATAATTCGCCAAGACATTTGCAACGGCAGACAAAATGGTGATCCAGAACACAACCTGCGTCCGCTCAAGTGCAGCCAGATAGCTTTTTAGCACCATTACGAGCAGCGCCGGAATAATTCCCCAACCCGCAATGGCCAGATATTGCCCGACCATCTCGGCCAAGGCTGGGTCTTGCCCCATCAGCGCCATGACCGGCCTTGACCAAATCATCAGAGGCAAAGCCAAGAGTGCAAAACCCAAAGACAGCCAAAGCCCCATACGCGTGGCACGGCGCAGGCTTGTTTCGTCGCCTTCGGCCTCAAAGGTCGCAACCATGGGCATGACGCCCCAGGCAAACCCTGACCCGAAGATCAGCAAAACAAGGAAATACGTGCTCGCAAGCGTGACTGCGGCCAACGCTTCGACGCTGTACCATCCCATCATAACGGTGTCGGTCACACCAATGGCGACTTGCCCCAGATGCCCGCCAACAAGCGGCAAGCCCATGACCGCGATCGCGCGGGCGTGGGCAGAATATGTCATGGCTGTTTTCATAAAGTTCTCATACGCCGACAATTGCGCAAGGGAAAGGGCTGCAGCACTTGGCCGCGAAAGGCCTGATTGCACGCGACCTGATGTTTCCAACCAATGCCCGCCGGCCCGGGCCAAGAGGGTTCAAAACCCATCCGCCAGGTCTGTTTTTCGCGCCGCGTCACGCTTGCCTAAAGGATCACTGCCCGTCACAGTCCGAACACTTCCAGCCAAAGGGTTTTCCATGCAAAATCGTATCGACCTTATCCGCCCTGATGCGCCCGAACTCGCCGCACGAGGATCGCATCTGGTGGGCGTGACAACGCATGAGTTTGAAATATCGGCGGGCAGATCTCTGACAACTGAAATCTGGTATCCTGCACACCCAGAGACTTTGCCCGGTACGCGATACCACACGCTGATCCGCGACGGGGTGACGCCTACGACCTTGCACGGTTTTGCCAGCCGCGACGCGAAGCCTGCACAAGGCAGCGCGCCGCTGGTCGTCATATCGCACGGGTACCCCGGCAACCGGTTCTTGCTTAGCCACCTTGCCGAAAGCCTTGCGGCCAAGGGCTATGTCGTGGCCGCCCCCGATCATGCGGGCAGCACTTATGACGATCAGCAGGCATTCGGCGTTACCCTGCTGAACCGCCCTCTGGATCAGCGCGGTATCATCGACGCGGTAGCGATGCTTGACGGCGAGCTCGGCGCTTTGGTCGAGTGTTCGAATGTTGGCCTGATCGGCTATTCGATGGGCGGGTATGGCGCACTTGTCTTTGGTGGCGCCGGCCTTTCGCCAGCCGCCTTAAACCATCCGCGCATTGGAAATGACACTGCACTTGCCGTGCATCTGGCGGGGTCAGACAGCCATGCGGCCCTGCGCGATCCACGGCTGAAAGCGATCATTCCCATCGGCCCTTGGGGCAATGCACAAGGCATATGGGATGCGGCCGGGCTGGCTCAGATGGACACCCCGATGCTGATGATGGCGGGCACCGCTGACGACGTTTCAAACTACGCCGCCATGCGTGGGGTGTTTGAAGGCGCGTCAGGCGAGCGCTATTTGCTGAGCTTTCAGAACGCAGGCCACAACGCTGCCGCACCCTACCCGGCCCCGACCGAAAGCTGGGCGATATCAGATGCGTTGGGCTGGCCCCCGTTCGAGCATTATGCCGATGCCGTTTGGGATACGCTGCGCATGAACAACATAGCCCAGCATTTCGCAGCCGCCTTTATGGGCCTGCACCTGCGCGGCGAAGCGTTCTCGTCCTATCTGGATGGCATGACCTGGCAAGGCTTTGCACCCGGAACCAACGTGGGGCTGACGCTCGAGCACAAACCAGCGCGGTAAACGCGTTTCCCAAGGAAGGCACGACACATGACAGCCCACTGGACCGAAACACAGCAGATCAACGGCAACCCGATCTTTACCCGACACTGGGGCAACAAGGATGCGCCGAAATTGCTCATGCTGCATGGCTTTCCCGAATACTCGGGCGCATGGGCGGATTTGGCACCGCTGCTGGCAGAGCGGTATCATTGCATCGCACCTGACCAACGCGGATACGGGCAAAGCTGGCGACCCGCAGAGGTCGAACACTACAAGACCTCGAAACTTGTGTCCGACATGGCCACCCTGATCGGCAACGACCCCGTGATCGTGTTGGGCCATGACTGGGGCGCGTCGGTGGCCTATGCGCTGGCGATCACGCGGCCCGAACTGGTGTCAAAGCTGATCATCATGAACGGTGTCCACCCCGCCCCGTTCCAGCGCGAACTAGCCAAGGGCGGGTCGCAAACCGATGCCTCGCAGTACATCCACTTTTTGCGGCGTGAAGGGTCTGAAGACATTCTGGCCGCCGATGATTTCGCCAAGCTGATGGGGCTGTTTTCCGCACATATGGAGATGGACTGGCTGCAAGGCGACACGCTGGCAGGCTACAAGGCCGCATGGCGCGATGCTTCCGGGCTGCGCGGAATGATCAACTGGTACCGTGCCTCCCCCCTGAAACTTGGCAAAACCGGGGAAGCCATTGATGATGCACTGGCGTTTGATCCGGCGCGACTGCAAGTGCGCTGCCCGCATCTGCTTGTCTGGGGGCAGGACGACACCGCGCTTTTGCCCCCCTCAACCGAAGGGCTCGAGGATTACGCCCCCGATCTAAGCCGCGTTGCGATCAAGGGGGCAGATCACTGGCTGCATCACCAAAAACCAAAAGAAGTCGCGGATGCCATTCTGGCGTGGCTCTAGCTGCCCTGTTTCTTGGGGCGGGTGAACACCATCTTTTGTTCATGAAGGTCTGAAGGCGCGCCCAACCACGCATAGGCCAGCAAGGCCGGTTCGCGGTCACCCACGGTGATACGATGCAGGTGCTCTGGCGGGTTGAAGATCATCGAGCCGGGTACATAGACGCCTTGGTGGTTCTCGGACACCGCCCCCGACAGACAGACATAGCTTTCGGTAATGCCCTTATGCGAATGCGCCGGATAGGTGCAGCCTGGGGCAAACAGGACAACACCAAGAATAATCTCCTCGCTGATCACCGGGCCTTGGGCACCTGCAATCTCAGCATAGGCATAGCTGTTGGTCAGCCCTTTAGGGACTTTCTCATAGCCATATTGCCAGCTGAGTTGTGGTGCCACCGCATCCAGGGCGCGCACCGCAGGGGCCAGCGCACCCTGGCGCCCCTCGTCCAAGGCGCGGCGCAAATGGGCGGTGACGGGTTTTTGCGCACACGGCTGCAGCCGCACTTCAGCGTTGGTTTTCAACAGCCGCGCGATGGCCTCGCGGGCTTTGCGCTGATGCGCCCTGATCTTTTCGCTGCCGCCTGCAGGCAGAAACCGATAAAGCTCATCGCATTCTTGCAGCATGTATCGCCAGTTGGGCGCATCGCGCAGGGTCGTGATGTGGGTCATGGGCGATACTTTCAAACGCAGATTTATCATGCTGATACCAAGATCACGCCCGAACGAAACGCCAAATTGCGACATGATCCACCCTTCCCCCGCCCCCTGCGCTCTGGCATAGTATGCGGCAATCAAAAGCAACAGACAGGCAGGCCCCAACATGTCCGATCTTCTTTCCGGTGCGCAGCCCAGTGGCAAGGAATATGACGCCTCTTCGATCCAGGTCCTTGAGGATATGGAGCACGTGCGCCTGCGCCCCGGCATGTATATCGGCGGCAAGGACGATCGCGCGCTGCACCATATGGTCGCTGAAATCATCGATAACTCGATGGACGAGGCCGTTGCGGGCCATGCCACATGGATTGAACTGGAACTGCACGAGAACGGCCACGTGACGGTGCGCGACAACGGACGCGGCATCCCGATCGATCCGCACCCCAAGGACCCGACAAAGTCCGCGCTCGAGATCATCTTTTGCACCCTGAACGCGGGCGGCAAATTCTCTGGCGATTCGTACGAAACCTCGGGCGGCCTGCACGGCGTGGGGTCGTCGGTGGTCAACGCCCTGTCGGACCATCTGCGGGTCGAGGTGGCGCGCAACCGCGAGCTTTATGCGATGGAGTTTTCGCGCGGAATCCCCCAAGGCAAGCTTGAGAAAATCGGTGCCGCCCCCAACCGGCGCGGCACAGCGGTAACCTTTCACCCCGACGCCGACATCTTTGGTGCGCTGACGCTGAAGCCCGCACGGCTGTTCGCGATGGCGCGGTCCAAGGCCTATCTGTTCTCAGGCGTCGAAATCCGCTGGAAGACGGCCCAGAAAGACGGCACCACCCCGGCAGAGGCGACCTTCCACTTTCCCGGCGGCCTGTCGGACTATCTGAATGAAACCCTGACTTCCTACACCACCTATGCCGAGGCCCCCTTTGGCGGCATGGTCGACTTCAAGGAAAAATTCGGTATCCCCGGCAAGGTCGAATGGGCGATCAACTGGACACCGTCACGCGACGGCTTCATCCAATCCTACTGCAACACCATCCCCACCCCCGAAGGCGGCACCCACGAGGCCGGTTTCTGGGCGGCGATCCTGAAGGGGGTAAAGGGCTACGGCGAATTGGTCGGTAACAAAAAGGCCGCCACCATCACCCGCGAAGACCTGATCACCGGCGGCTGTGCTTTGGTGTCGTGTTTTATCCGCGAGCCTGAATTCGTGGGCCAGACCAAAGACCGTCTGGCCACCGTGGACGCACAGCGCCTTGTCGAAAACTCGGTCCGTGACCATTTTGACAACTGGCTGGCGTCTGATACGAAATCGGCAGGGGCGATCCTTGATTTCCTTGTCCTGCGCGCCGAAGAACGCCTGCGCCGCCGTCAGGAAAAGGAAACCGCCCGCAAGACCGCCACCAAAAAACTGCGCCTGCCCGGCAAGCTGACCGATTGTACGTCGAAAACCCGCGAAGGCACCGAGTTGTTTATCGTCGAGGGTGATTCCGCTGGCGGTTCCGGCAAGGGCGCGCGCAACCGCGTCAATCAAGCGCTGCTGCCGCTCAAGGGCAAGATCCTGAACGTGCTGGGCGCGGCCTCGGGCAAACTGAACACCAATGCCGAGATCAACGATCTATGCGAGGCGCTTGGCGTTGGCATGGGCAGCAAATTCGTGCTGGACGACCTGCGCTATGACAAGATCATCATCATGACCGACGCGGATGTGGACGGTGCCCATATCGCCGCCCTGCTGATGACGTTCTTCTTCACCCAAATGCGCCCGATGATCGACGCGGGCCATCTCTACCTCGCCTGCCCGCCGCTGTTCCGCCTGACCCAAGGGGCCAAGCGCGTCTATGTCGCGGATGAAGCGGGCAAGGATTACTGGATGGAGAAAGGTCTGGGCGGCAAGGGCAAGATCGACATGCAACGCTTCAAGGGCTTGGGCGAAATGGACGCCAAGGATTTGAAAGAAACCACGATGGACCCCACAACCCGCAAACTGATCCGCGTGACGGTGCAAGAGGACGTTCCCGGCCAGACCGGCGATCTGGTGGAGCGTCTGATGGGCAAAAAGCCGGAACTGCGCTATCAGTATATCCAGGAGAACGCGCAGTTTGTGGAGGAGTTGGATGTTTGAGGGGGTTTGTACAAACATTTGCTCAGTACATTCGTGAACAGCGAGACGCGATACACTTTCTGCTCTCAAGGCAGTCGCGCAAGTTAGCTTCAAGTGCGAATTCAAAGCGTATAGCCCTCAACCGCCATGCGATCTCTGTGTCACCAAGGATTGCAATCGATACCGGTGTTTTGCAACTATTTGGGAAGAAGATCGTATCTCCTGAGGTAGTGTGGCCGTCATGGAAAGGCCGAGATACAGCTTTTCGTAAATTAGACACGTCTGACGATCTTCAAATTTTACAAAAAACCGATGAAATGAAATATTGCTTTGCGATCTGTGAGGCGTTCAGAGCAGGAAGTCTCAGAGCAGTTCAACTAGAAAGCATAGGTCGAGAACAGGCAGGCGCCAGTAATATACATTTCGCCCGCTATCATGGCCGCCTTCGTCTGGACTACAACGTCAACTACGAATTATTTGATTTCCTAGATTCCATCACTCATTCCAAAGAGATTTTTCGCAGGGTAAATATTGATCCCACCAAGATCGTTGATCTGAACTTTCCTCTTGATAGCAAATACATGAAATTGATCGGTCAATTGAGCGGGAACTCCCACAAGAAAGATCTTATACACCTCTTGGCATCCGATATCGGAAGAATTGATGTGTTCTTAACTATAGATCAGAAACTAATAAACGCTTTCGCCAGCTATCAGAATCGAAAAGGTGTCTATCAGTTGGGCATAAAGTTAATGAAACCAAGCGAACTTTGTTCTGCTTTGAAGATGAAACCAATTGATATCCCCATTCGCTAATGATCTTCCGCCCGAGGCCCCGCCTCGGGCTGCGCCCGCCGGGGCTCCGCCCGTTCGGTCCTGAAACCTTCCACTGGAAGGTTTCCGAGACGGGTCTCACCCTCCCCCACGGGGAGGGCGCACTTCGTGCCCTCTTGTTGCTGACACATCCCTTCGGCCAGAAAAGAACCACTCGACCTTTTGCAAAACGGCCTTCGGCCCGAGGTCGGGCGCAGCCCTGACCTTGTGCCTGATCGGAATGTCGCAAAGGGGGCTTAGCATCCCCCTTGCCAAACTCACTCAACACCCCCACTTTATCCTCCACAGGCCACCCGCAATCCGCGCCGCCTGTTGCCTCACCGGACCCGCTGCGCGTCTTGCGCCCTGCGCCTCTGAGCATCTACCCGATGGGCAGCCGCCGTTCGGGAACCTCATGTGAAAGAGCATCCCCATGTCCAAAGAAAAGAACAAAGGCAATAAAGAGACCAAAAAACCCAAGAAGGAAAAGGTCAAAGTGCTGGCCACCGCCAACAGCGGCACCAAGGACGGCACCAAGATTGCGGGCAAGAACGTCAAATAATCCGCCCCCCAAACATCCACCCTGCGCTGAACGTAGGGTGGGTGTAGCCCGCGCCCCGCACCCCCGTGCCGTTCACGTGGTTTTCACTTGAACCGCACAGCGGTTTCACCCAACTATCAAACATGATCCGCGCCCTTATCATCCTGTCATTGCTTGCCTCTTGCGGTCGTCCCCTGACCGACAGTGAACAGGCGTTTGCGCATACGATTATGGGCGATACGCTCAATTTCTCGAACGTCCGGCTGCATGACGGTGCGCCCTCAAAAGCGGTGACAATGACCCGCAAGGCGCGCCCGCGCACCACCTGCCGCGAACGGATTTTACCGCCCGAGAAGGTAGGCGAGGTGATCACCACCAAACCGGCCGCGATTGCCCTGTGGAACACCGTTCTTTTCGACAAGGATTGGTATCTAGACGACTATCTGCCCAAGTATCCAGACCAGATCGGCCTGATCGCCGCGATGATCTTTGGCCACGAGCTGACCCACGTCTGGCAATGGCAAAACCGCGCCACCACCGGCTATTCGCCGCTGCGCGCAGCACTTGAACATGGCGGCGGGGCGGACCCCTATCTGTTTGATTTAACGGCAGAACCAAAGTTCACCGATTTCGGCTTTGAACAGCAAGGGGCCATCGTCGAGGAGTTTGTCTGCTGCCGCGCCCTGGCCCCGCAAGCGCCGCGCACCCAGCGGCTGCACGCGCTGATCTCGCAGGTCATGCCTGTAGCCCCCCTGCCCCAAAGCCGCGCCTATGAGGTGGGAATGCCATGGGACGGGGTCGAATTGCGCGGGATCTGCGACTAGCGCTGGATGCTTTCCAGATACACCAGCAAGCCCGCCAAAACGCGCGGTGTCGGGGTCAACGCGCCGTCCAGTTCAACCGGAACCAGATCCAACGCCATTTCCTTGCCAAAGTTCGGCATGACGCGGGTCAGGTGGTTTTCCTGCGGGTCGCCATAGATATAGGCCAGCGTTTTCGTTTCGGGAAAGCGTCCGTCATTGTTGCGTGCCAGCAAGGTCAGGTCCGGCGGAGTGGTGGCCAGACTGCCCGCCAAAGGCCCGTCTCCGCGGGCCGACGTGCCGTGACAGGCAACGCAATTATCCGCAAAAAAAGCAGCACCTTCTGGCCGTTCTGGCATGCCAGTCTCGACGCAGGCGGCGAGCGACAGCACCAACGGGAGTATGGTGATCAGGGGCAAACGCATTTTCGGTTCCTTATATAACGTGGTCCAAGCCTTGCCGTACCACCTTTCGTTTGCCATGATCTAAATCAAATGGACAGATGAAACTGGTTTTCCCAAAGGATAGAACCCCAATAGACTTTGAAAAACAGCCGGATTCCTTCAAGATTTCGAACCGATTTGCAGGAATGAAACGGCGCGCCCCCCGGACGCAGATCGCACCCCCGTACCATTTGCTAGCCGGGCGACAACTGCCCGGCATCAAGGCGTATCTGACGGTCCATTCTGGCGGCCAGTTCAAGGTTATGCGTCGCGATCACCGCCGAGAGGCCGGTGCTGCGGACAAGGTCCATCAAGGTGGCAAAAACCTGATCCGACGTTGTCGGATCCAGGTTGCCTGTCGGCTCATCCGCCAGCAGCAAGCGCGGTTCGTTGGCAAGCGCGCGGCAAAACGCGACCCGTTGCTGTTCGCCACCCGACAAAGCGGCAGGCCTGTGGCTGGCGCGGTGTGCGATACCAACCTGATCCAGCAGCGCCAACGCGCGTGTTTGGGCCTCTTCCTTGCCGATACCGTTGGCCAGCTGAGGCAATACGATGTTTTCCAGCGCCGAGAACTCGGGCAACAGATGGTGAAACTGATAGATAAATCCGACGTCGCGGCGCCGCACGGCTGTGCGTCTGCGATCGGACTGGCCGGTCATATCCGTGCCAGCAATCTCGACCGTGCCTGAATCTGGTGTGTCGAGCAGCCCCGCGATATGCAGCAGCGTCGATTTACCCGCCCCCGACGGTGCCACCAATGCCACAACTTCGCCCGCTGTGACGGTCAGATCTATGCCGCGCAAGACAGTGACCTCATTGGGGTGGCCCGCGTTATAGGCTTTGGAAATGCCCGACAGGCGCAACACAGGATCATTCATAGCGCAGCGCCTCAACAGGGTTCATTCGCGCGGCACGCCGTGCAGGAAAAATCGTGACGATAAAGGAAAGGCCCAGCGACAAGCCAACAGCCGACATCACGTCGCCAAATTGCAGCTTGGCAGGCAGGAAATAAATGCCACGCACGGACGCATCCCACGCCGTACCGCCTGATAGCCAGTTCACCACACCAAAGATCTGATCAACATAAAGCGCGAACAGGCAGCCAAGGATCACCCCCATTGCCGTCCCGATGATCCCGGTGAAGGCACCGCAGATGAAAAACACCCGCAGGATCGATCCTTCGGTCAGCCCCATGGTCCGCAAGATCCCAATGTCGCGGCCCTTGTTCTTGACCAGCATAATCAGCCCCGACACGATGTTCATTGCCGCGATCAGCACCAGAATGCTCAGGATCACGAACATCACCCGATCCTCGATATCAAGCGCGTTCAGAAAGGACCCCGACGCATCGCGCCATGTCCAGACCATGCCGCGATCCCCCGCTGCGGCCAGTAAATCGTTGGTCAACGCATCGACGCGGTCCGGGTCTTGCACCATCACTTCAAGCTCGTCCGCCACCCCTTCACGGTTAAAGAACGACTGTGCTTCTGCCAGCGGCAGATAGGCACGGGTTCGGTCGATGTCATAGCGTCCTGCACTGAAAATATAGACCACATCATAGGCGTTGATCCGCGGGCTGGTGCCAAGTGCTGTCTTCACCCCATTGGGCGAGATGATCTTGATCCGGTCACCCAGCCCCACGCGCAGCGCCTGCGCGACACCCGATCCGATTGCAATGCCCTGATCGAAATTCGCAAGATCACCAAGCGCTGTATCAGGGTTCGCAATGCGCGGAAGGTTCGCCAGATCACTCCCCTCAATTCCATAAATCTCGATCCCGGCGTTGGCCTGGCCTTTGTTTGCCATCACCTGACCACGCACCAAGGGCGCAACTTGAGTGACACCCGCAACCTGCGCCACGCGGGCAGACATCTCGGCGTAATCCACGATGCCAGTCTGGCTGACGCCGTTCTCGTCAACCGTTGCCATGTTGTAGACCGTGACATGCGCGTTGGCGCCCAAAATCGTCCCCACAAATTCCGCCCGAAATCCGGAGCGCACGGAAAGCGTGGCAATCAACGCAAACACCGCCAGGGTAATGCCGATGAGGCTGATCCAAGTCATCACGCTTACCCCGCCCTCGGCGCGGCGTGCGCGCAAATAGCGCCAGGCGATCATCCACTCGAACGGGGCAAAAGGCGGTGTACTATGGGCGGGTTTGGCCATCAAAGGGCTCCGGTCAGATCAGTCGCGCGCAACCTGCTGGTTTGTGCGCACAGGGTCAAGCTGCGTATCAGCACGCATCAGGTCACAACGGCGCTACCGGCGGGTTTTAGTCGGCAATCACCTTGCTGCGCCGAAAAGGCATCGCAAACAGTCGAAGCACAAAACCAAGCGCGATCGCCCCAAACAAAAAGCCTGCGCCGGCAAAGATCAAACCTGCAAGGTTCAAAGGCACTGCAGGCTGGTACACCGCCCAAGCGGCCTTGGCGATCTGGGTGTCGCGCATCTGCGGCAGGTAATAGGCCCGCATGAACGGTCCCTGCCCTTCAAGCTTGGCAAGCGCGGCAGACAAGGCATCGTGGCGCTGGAATGTCGTGGTCATATCCAAACGCCTGCGATCCAAAAACGGCGTGCCGGTCATCTGGGCCAACGCGTCGTCCCGCGACAGACCAACCGATTGCGCGGTTGCATCAAAGTCAGCGGTCACATCCTCAAGCGCGTCAACTGCCCCGCCAAGTCGCTGAAGGTATTGCTGCGAAAATTCGGGGAATTGCGAGGTCACCGCCCCGCCTGCAAGCCCACCGGCCAAAATGATTGCGCGCAAAATCACATTCTGCCCCCGTCCAGAGTCTCACTTCTGCACGCCACCCCCGATACCCTTTTCTTAAGCGATATTTCGGTAAATCGCAGCCACCTTTTCGATCGCGGCCTCCGGCGGCATTTCTTCGCTTTCACCAGTCCGGCGAGAGGTCAGTTCCACGACACCATTCTTAAGGCCCCGCGGACCAACGGTTATCCGCCACGGCAAACCGATCAGGTCCATCGTGGCAAACTTGCCGCCCGCACGTTCATTGCGGTCGTCATAAAGCGGCTCAAGCCCCAGGGCCGTGATGCTGTCGTACAGCGCCTGACAGGCTGCATCAGCCTCCTCGTCGCCCTGCTTGAGGTTGACGATACCAACGTGGAAAGGCGTCACTCCTTCAGGCCAGATGATGCCCTTGTCGTCATGGCTTGCCTCGATAATCGCGCCAAGCAGTCGGCTGACGCCGATCCCGTGGCTGCCCATGTGCACGGGCACAGGCTTGCCATCGGGGCCTTGCACTGTCGCGCCCATGGGTTCGGAGTACTTGGTGCCAAAGTAAAAGATCTGGCCCACTTCGATGCCGCGCGCCGTGCGCTGGCGTTCCTGGGGAACCTCAGCGAACAAATCCGCATCATGGGTTTCATCCGTACGGGCATACCGCGAGGTGAACTCCTCCAAAACCGCCTGACACTGATCCACGGAATCGTAGTCTATCTCGCGGTCGCCGAACTTCAGTTCGGTGATCTGGCTGTCATAGAACACTTCGGATTCGCCGGTTTCCCCAAGCACCAGAAACTCGTGCGTGTCATCGCCGCCAATCGGGCCAGAATCCGCACGCATCGGGATCGCTTGCAAGCCCATCCGCTCGTAACTGCGCAGATAGCTGACCAGATGGCGGTTGTAGGCATGCAACGCGTCTTCCTTGGTCAAATCGAAGTTGTAGCCGTCCTTCATCAAAAACTCGCGGCCGCGCATCACGCCGAAACGGGGGCGGGTCTCGTCGCGGAACTTCCATTGGATGTGATAGAGCGTCAGCGGCAGGTCCTTGTAAGACCCGACATGGCTGCGGAAAATATCGGTGATCATCTCTTCGTTTGTGGGACCATAAAGCATATCGCGGTCCTGCCGGTCCTTGATGCGCAACATCTCGGGGCCATAGGCGTCATAACGCCCGGATTCCTTCCATAAGTCCGCCGATTGCAACGTTGGCATCAACATCGGAATATGCCCAGCGCGCTGCTGTTCTTCGTGCACGATATTCTCGATCTTGCGCAGCACCTTGAATCCAAGCGGCAGCCACGAATAAATCCCCGCAGCCGACTGCTTGATCATGCCTGCCCGCAACATCAACCGGTGGCTGACAATTTGCGCCTCGGCTGGGTTTTCCTTGAGCACGGGCAAAAAGTAACGGGACAGACGCATGATGATCCTCTCAGAGTAAATTCAGCTCTAATTATGCCAAAGCAAACAGGGAAACAATCACCAACCTTCCCAACTTTCCACGCCCGCCCCTTCTCTGGCCACGCCCCCGCCCCTTCTCTGGCCACGGCCCCGCCCCTTCTCTGGCTCTTAAATATCCCGGGGTTTGGGGCAGCGCCCCAATCACACCTCTAAGCAGCCGCGCGTTTGGCCAGTTCCAGCGCTACCTGCAGCGCCTTGGCCATATCCTGAACCGATATCCATTCCAGCGGTCCGTGAATTTCCTGCATGCCCGTAAAGATATTGGGGCATGGCACGCCCATCTCGGTCAGGCGCGACCCGTCGGTTCCCCCGCGAATGGGTACGGACACCGGCTCCATCCCGGCGGCGCGCACGGCATCATGGGCCAGGTTGACCGGGGTCATATCGTTTTCAAGCCAATAGCGCATGTTGCGGTATTGCGGCGTGATTTCGCAAGTGATCTGCGCGCGCGGCTCGGATGCCTGCACCGTGTCGCACACCTTGCGCAGCAAATCGCCCTTTTGCGCCAGACCTTCCCGCTCGAAATCGCGGATGATGAATTTGATCTCGGCCTCTGATGATCCGCCCTTGATCGTCGTTGCATGGATAAAGCCCTCGGTGCCTTGCGTGGTTTCGGGGGTCATCGTGACATGGGGCAACGTCATGATGATCTTTGAAGCCAGATGAAGCGCGTTGACCATTTTGTCTTTCGCCCAGCCCGGATGCGCCGATACGCCCGTGACCTGCACCACCGCTCCGTCCGCCGAGAACGTCTCGTATTCGACCTCACCGGGCTTCGAGCCGTCAAATGTATAGGCGAAATCGCAGGCAAAGTCGGCGGGCAGCCGTTCATGCACGCCGCGCCCGATCTCCTCATCCGGGGTAAAGGCCAGCCGGATGTCGCCATGGGGCACCTCGGGGTTTTCCAGCAGATGCCGTGCAGCGGTCATGATGATCGCCACGCCCGCCTTGTCGTCACCGCCCAGCAACGTGGTGCCACTGGCGGTGATGATGTCTTCGCCCTGCTTTTCGCCCAGATATGGCGCGTTTTCAGGTGATAGCTTCAGGTCCGGCGCATCGGCAAAGGTAATGTGGCCCCCGTTATAGCCCCGATGCACGACAGGCTTTACGCCCGTCGCATTGAACTGTGGGGCTGTGTCCACATGCGCGCACCATCCCATCACGGGTGCGCCCTGAACCGTGGCAGGCACCGTGGCCAGCACCACACCATAATCGGTCAGCTGCACATCGGCGGCCCCCATTGCCTTCAGTTCCTGGACCAACAGTCGCGACATGTTCAGCTGAATATCGGTACTGGGGCTGGTCTGGCTGTTTTCATCACTTTGGCTGTCAATTGCAGCATAGCGCACCAGACGCTCTTCCAGTTCATGGTCAAAATCACTGCGCATTGCAGGTCTCCTCATTTTGGGTCCAGTGGCAGTTTAGCAGCGCAAATTGTCAAGTCACATTGCCTGCTTGCATCTTGGACCCCGTCTTGGGCATCAAACCTTCGCGAAAGGCCGCCGAAATCCTTTGATCGCGCTGAAATCGACCGATTTGACCTTCCGCAGCCCTTGAAAATCTGTCCCTATTACGCAATGTCGAACGATAGCGTTTGCGGAGACAGCACATGGCCCTGCCCATCAGAGATCAATTGAAATACTGGGGCATCGCAGGGGCCGTTTTTCTTGTTGTCTTGTGGTTTACCGGCGACGTGCTGCTTCCCTTTCTGATTGGCGCTGCAATTGCATATTTTCTTGATCCTGTTGCGGATCGCTTGGAAAAGTTCGGCCTAAGCCGGGCGATGGCGACGACAGTGATCACGCTTTTTGCCATTCTGATCTTTGTGCTGATGGCTCTTTTGGTTATTCCCGCATTGGTCAATCAAGCGATCAACCTTTTTGAAGTAGCACCGGAGTTGACACGAAATTTCATTGATTTTCTAACAGAGCGCTTCCCCACCCTGCTGGTAGAGGGATCAACTTTGCGCAGTTCCATCGTCTCTGTCGGCGCTACAATACAGGAACGGGGGGGCGAGTTGCTCAATACTGCGCTGGCCTCTGCCGCGTCCTTGCTGAATATTCTTATCTTGTTTGTGATCGTTCCGGTCGTTGCTGTGTACCTGCTTTTGGATTGGGACCGCATGGTTTCGCAGATCGACAGCCTGCTGCCACGGGACCATGCGCCAGTCATCCGCCGTCTGGCAGGTGATATTGACAAGACGCTAGCCAGTTTCATTCGCGGCATGGGCACCGTGTGTCTGATCCTGGGCGCGTATTATGCCATTGCGCTCATGTTGGTGGGCCTGCAATTCGGTCTAGTCGTAGGGTTCATCGCAGGTCTGGTCACGTTCATTCCCTATCTGGGAGCGCTGCTGGGCGGCGCGTTGGCCATCGGCTTGGCGCTGTTCCAATTTTGGGGCGACTGGGTGTCAATCGGGCTGGTTGCGGGAATCTTTATTCTTGGCCAGACCCTCGAAGGGAACTTCCTGACGCCCAAGCTGGTTGGCGATTCCGTAGGCTTGCACCCGGTCTGGCTGATCCTCGCACTTTCCGTTTTCGGCTCCCTTTTCGGCTTTGTCGGAATGCTGGCGGCAGTACCCATTGCAGCCGCCTTGGGTGTGATTACACGCTTTGCAACCGAGCAGTACCGCGAAAGCGTTCTGTATCAGGGCACTGACAAGACATCTTTGGATGAAACGGTAGACTGACATGGGACAACAGTTAGGCCTTGCCCTTCCCAGTCGCACTGCACTGGGACGCGACGATTTTTTCGTTGCTCCATCGAATGCCATCGCCGCTGCCATGATCGACAACTGGCAAAACTGGGCGGGGCGCAAGTTGGCGCTTACCGGACCGCAGGGATCGGGCAAGACACATCTGACACATGTTTGGGCCGCTATGTCAGGTGCGCGGATCATCAATGCGGCCAATCTTATCAAGGCGGATGTCCCTGACTTGGCGCAATCCTGCGTTGCCGTCGAAGATGTGCCTGCGATTGCGGGTAATTCAAAGGCTGAAACGGCGCTTTTTCATTTGCACAATCTCGTCCTTGCCGAAGGCCACAGCCTCCTGATGACGGGCACGCCGCCTGTCGGGCTGTGGAACCTGACCTTGCCCGACCTGACAAGCCGCATGGGTGCCGCCGGATCTGCAGCACTTGAGGCACCCGACGATATGCTGCTGACAGCCGTGCTGGCAAAGCTGCTGGCCGACCGGCAGTTGACCCCAAAGCCCGATCTGATCCCTTATCTTTTGTTGCGCATGGACCGATCCTTTGCCGCGGCGGGTGAACTTGTTGCAGCGCTTGATGCCGCAAGCCTCGCACAGAAAAAACCGGTAACCCGAGCGCTTGCCGCACAAGTACTGGACAATCGTGCCTGACAAGCGCGATAGTCCTTCAAAACCATCTGTCATAAATCTGTTATAATCCAACGCCATAAGGCCGATATGACCCAAGCTGATTTCCTGAAGGCCTCCTTTGCCGAGGCAGAAGACGTTGCCGATCTCGACATCACGGGTCCAGGGCGTTTTTATAATCGTGAACTCAGCTGGCTTGGTTTCAACTGGCGTGTTCTGGAAGAGGCGCAAAACATCCGCGTGCCTTTGCTTGAACGCCTTCGGTTCTTGTCGATCTCGGCCAATAACCTTGACGAGTTCTATACCGTGCGTGTCGCGGGCCTGCGCGAGTTGGCCCAAGCCGGAAACACGACGCCTGCTGCCGACGGGCTTTCCCCCGCAGAGCAGCTGGTGCTTATCAACGAAAACGCCCGCAAACTCATGCTGACGCAGCAAAGCACGCTGGTTGAACTGATGACCGAACTGGACGCGCAAAACATCATGCTCGAACGCGCCGCCGATCTGGACAAGGCCGATCTGAGCTATCTTGAAGACGTTTTTCTAAATCAGGTTTTTGCGGTTTTGTCCCCCTTGGCAATCGACCCCGCGCATCCGTTCCCGTTTATCCCAAATACCGGCTACGTGCTGGCACTCCAGCTCGAGCGCAGCTCTGACAAGCGCCCGTTGCAGGCGCTGTTGCCGATCCCCGCCAAGATCGACCGCTTCGTGTCTCTGCCAGCGGCCGACGGCTGTTTGCGGTTCCTGCCCTTGGAGGATCTGCTGGTTCTGAACATTCCCAGTCTCTTTCCAGGGTACAAGCTCAAGGACCATTTCGAGTTTCGTGTTCTGCGCGATAGCGATCTTGAGGTCGAGGACGATGCCGAAGACCTTGTGCGCGAATTCGAAGTTGCGTTGAAAAGGCGGCGCCGCGGCGAAGTTGTGCGCCTGACCCACTCCGCAAATCCGCCCGAAAAACTGAAAAATGTGGTGATGGCCGAACTTGCCGTGCGCCCGCAAGACGTGATTGAAATCGACGGGATGATTGGCGTTGGCGATTTGTCAGAACTGGTGGGCGACAGCCGCCCTGATCTGCTTTGGCCACAATTCACACCGCGCATTCCCGAAAGGGTGACCGATCACGAAGGCAACATGTTCGAAGCGATCCGGTCAAAGGATATGCTGTTGCACCACCCCTATGAGACCTTCGATATGGTGGTCCGCTTTCTGGCTCAGGCTGCGCGTGATCCCAATGTGGTTGCGATCAAGCAGACGCTTTACCGCACCTCGCGCGACAGCCCTATTGTCGAGGCGCTGTGCGAAGCTGCCGAAGACGGTAAATCCGTCACTGCGCTGGTCGAACTCAAGGCCCGGTTTGACGAGGCTGCAAACATCCGCCAGTCGCGCAGGCTTGAGCGGGCGGGCGCGCATGTCGTGTACGGTTTTATCGATCTGAAAACCCATGCTAAAATCTCGACGGTGGTGCGCCGCGAGGGGTCTCAGTTGGTCACTTATACCCATTACGGGACGGGCAATTACCATCCAATCACAGCGCGCATTTATACCGATCTTTCGTTCTTTACCTGTGACCAAAAGCTAGGCCGTGATGCAACCAAGGTGTTCAACTATCTTTCCGGCTATGCGCAACCCGATATGCTGGATAACCTTGCGATTTCGCCGCTTACCCTAAAGCCCCGACTGCTCGAGATGATCGCGGCCGAGGCAAAATACGCCGCAGCAGGCAAACCAGCTGTCATTTGGGCAAAAATGAATTCCATCGTGGACCCAGATGTCATTGACGCGCTTTATGAAGCGTCTCAGGCTGGTGTAAAGATCAGCCTCGTGGTTCGCGGCATCTGCAGCCTGCGCCCCGGCATCAAAGGTCTGTCAGAAAACATTCGCGTGAAATCCATTGTTGGGCGGTTTCTCGAACACTCCCGCATTGTATGCTTTGGAAATAGCTACGGGCTGCCCCACAAAAAATCCCGCGTCTTCATCTCTTCAGCCGACTGGATGGGCCGAAACCTCGCGCGTCGGGTAGAAACTCTGGTCGAGATCGAAAACCCGACAGTCAAAGCACAGATCACCAGCCAGATCATGGCTGCCAACCTTGCCGATGTTGCCCAAAGCTGGGTGATGGCTCCGGATGGTAGTTTTACCCGCCACGCGCCGGAAGAAGGAACGTTCGCCTTTAATTGTCACCGCTTCTTTATGGAGAACCCGTCCCTTTCGGGTCGCGGCAGTGCTGGTGCGTCAGATGTACCAAAACTCACCCATACCGAAGATTGAACCAAGGTGCGCCAGCCCCGTGCGGCCAGTCCTTTTTGTACGCAACTTACCCGTTAGCGATTGACGTCCCCAGTCTGCTGGGCCAGTTTGCATGCGAACCAAGGCCCCCGCAGGAGCGTTTGTGGCAGATCAAAAAAACATCAATCCGCCCTCTCTTGTCCCTGAAACCGGCGTGACCGATTTGGGACTTTTCGGAAAACCTTTATTTCAAGACCCTTCGGCACGTGCATTGGCACGCGTCGGCGTTGTAGACGTCGGCTCGAACTCGGTCCGTTTGGTGGTGTTTGATGGGGCCGCACGGTCACCAGCATATTTTTACAACGAGAAAATCATGTGCGCTTTGGGGGCAGGCATGGCGGAAACCGGGCATTTGTCGCCCGAAGGGCGCGCTCGTGCACTGTCTGCCATGCGGCGTTTCAGCAAGCTTGCCGAAGGAATGCAACTGTCAGAACTTACCGTCGTTGCCACCGCCGCTGTTCGTGATGCGACGGACGGACTTGATTTTTGTGATCAAGTGCAGCGCGAAACCGGACTGAAAATCTGGGTGATCGCAGGCGAGGAAGAAGCGCGGCTTTCGGCGCAGGGCGTGCTTTTGGGCTGGCCCGGCGCATACGGTCTGGTCTGCGACATTGGCGGGTCATCCATGGAACTGGCCGAGATCTCGGCGGGTCGCGTGGGCAAGCGCGTAACCTCGGCCCTTGGGCCGCTGAAACTGCGCGACATCAAAGGCGGTTCAAAGGCCCGGCAGGCACATATCAGAGAAACCATGCAAGGGCTGGCCGACAAAATGGGCGCGCAGCGCGACCGCCTTTTCCTTGTTGGCGGATCATGGCGCGCGATTGCGCGCATAGATATGGTGCGTCAGGGATATCCGCTGCACGTCCTTCACGAGTACCGCATGACTGCCAAGTCAGTGCGTGACACCGTAAAACATATCCAAAATTCAGACCTTGAAGAGTTGCGCCAGACCAGCGGGGTTTCGTCTAGCCGGATGGCGCTGGTTCCCTTTGCAGCCGAGGTGCTGTCGCGGCTGGTCAAGACCTTCAAACCAAAGGACATCGCCATATCCAGTTATGGAATTCGCGAAGGCATGCTGTATGAACAGATGCCCCAACGTCTGCGCGACCGTGACCCGCTGATCGAGGCCTGTCGCTTTGTCGAAGATAAAGACGCGCGAACACCCGGTTTTGGCAAGGTTTTGTTCGAGTTCATCTCTCCGCTGTACAAATCCGCCTCACCGCAGCGCAAACGTCTGATCAAGGCTGCATGTCTGTTGCACGATGTCAGTTGGCGCGCGCATCCTGACTACCGTGCAGAAGTCTGTTTCGACAACGCAACCCGCGCAAATCTGGGCGGCCTCAAACATTCAGAGCGGATTTTTCTGGGGCTTTCCCTGCTGCACCGCTATTCGAACAAGCGTGAAAACAGCCGGTTTGAAGACCTTTTTGAGTTGGTCGACGAGAAAGCGCGGATCGATGCGGAAATTCTTGGCAAGGCCATGCGCTTTGGCGCGATGTTGTGGATGAACAAGGATGCAGAACGCGGCACCCTGCGCTGGTATCCGAAAAAGAAACTGCTTGAGCTTTGGCTAACCAACGACATGCTTCCCTTGTTCGGCGAGGTCGCAGAAGCGCGGCTGAACTCACTCGCTGCATCACTGGGTGCTCAGGTGCAGCTTAAGACGACGAAATCCTAGATATCAATCTGAGGCGTCTTATCGAGAAAGATCATCGGTCCCTTCGGGGTCTCAGGCTCGGGCTTGCGTTTGATGAGAATGTCACCGTTTGGCAAGATCTCGGGTGCCTCATAGACGCTCCAATCCTCAACGCTTTCCAGAATACTGCCCAGGGCGGGGCCCATTTCATTGGCAAAATCGCGCAGCGCAGGGCCAATTTTTTCCCCAAGTTCCGACAGATCTTCAAGTGCTGGGGACATTTCCTGCATCATACCGTCCAGAAACATCTGAGCACCCCGCTCCATCAAAGATGGGCCAGTGTCCGGCACAGCCTGCGCACTCGCAAGGGCAGGCGAACAGATCAAGACACAAATCAAGGCAAGGTTTTTCATTCCCTGACACTACACATCTTTGCGTGCACAGCAAAAGATATCATCTGTCCTGCTTTAGTCATCAAACTCAATTGTCACAGGAAAATGATCAGACGCCGTGATCAGTGCATCCCTTAACGCGGCATTCTGCCAGCAATCAGGATCATCCATCGGATGCCAGATCCGCCAGCGGGCATTGCGTTGCACAAAATCGGGGCTGACCATGATGTAATCCAAAAGCGCTTGCAAATACCGCTTTTCCGGAGCGATCCAGAACCGCGAGGTCGTTGGCACGGCACCAATACGCTGGCCCAAAGCACGCATGGCATGCGGTTCCATGAGTTCGTTTTCGCCGCGATACCCCATTACGATCTCGACCGAGGAGCGCCCGAACAGATCTTCGAACGTATCCAGACCCGGACCATCGTTCAAATCCCCCAACACCATCAGGGCAGCACCATTTGCAAGCTGCTCGTCAATGCGGCCGCGCAACCAGATTGCTTGTGCCAATTGTTTGCGACGGTTGGCTATGCTGATGCGCATCACATCCGCTTGGGTCTTTGCCCCGTGAGGCGCTTTCGACTTCAGATGTGCACCGATCATTTGAAAGGCAAACCCCGCCTTCGTCCGAACGCTCAACTCAAGCGGCGGTTTTGAGAAAACAACCAGATCTTCGTTGGCATCGATATCCAGATCAATCCGCAGAACGCCATCAAATCTTGGCGCGCCAGTGGCCCCTTGGGGCCCGTCGCCATGCCGCCCGGCGCATGCGATACCGTCAGTTTATCAGGGTCGTAAAGCAACGCGATTTCCTGCTGGGTTTCATTGGCAAACCCCATGATCGCGGCACTTGTGCGCAAATCAAAATGCGCGGCAAAAGCCTCTAATGCCTTGACGGTTTCATGCTTTCTGCTCTCGTCAGGGGCCTCGATGATCATGACAGCATCCGCATCCAAGGCACGAAAAACGGTTCCAAGCGCCCGGGTCTGCCGGGCGCGGGTCACGTTGTTGCGGCCCGACCAGGCAGCGTCATTAAAAAGCTTATTGTCCTCATCAAAAAGGTCGGTGAACCATTCCACATTATAGGTGGCAATCAGCATCAGCGCCCTTTACCAGACCATGTTTCCCACGCTCGATTGATGTCGATCATGCGTTTTTCCGCCATCGAGATTGCTTCGGGCGGCAGCCCCCGCGCCACAAGGGCATCAGGATGGTTGTCGCGTACCAATTGCCGCCACGCAGCCTTGGCCTGCTCCTTGGTTGCATTGGGCGCGATGCCAAGCACGGTGTGCGGCAACGGCGAGGTATCGGGCACAAACCGTGCGCGCAGCGATGCAAAATCGCTCTCATCCATCGCAAAAATCTCTGCCACACGGGCCAGAAACGCATCTTCACTGGGGTGATAGGTGCCATCCGCCATCGCGATATGAAACAGCCCTTCGATCAGGTCGCGCAGCATTTCGGGTTGGTCCGCAAACATGCTGGCAATGCGGGTCGCATAATCCTCAAAGCCAGTCACGTCCTGACGTGCAAGGTTGAACACACGTGCCGCCCCCTGCTGGTCGGCCTCTGCAATCTGGAATACCTCACGGAACGCTGTGACCTCGTCGCGCGTGACAAGCCCGTCAGCCTTTGCCATCTTTGCGCCCAATGCAATTACGGCGATCGTGAATGCGACCGACCGTTCGGGTGGGCTGCGCAGGCGATCGAAAACAGCCGACAACCCCTCGCCTGCGGCGAGCGCTGAAAGAGCTTCTGTGATGCGTGACCAAATCGACATGTAACCACCTTACTGCGCTGCAGCACAAAAGTCAGGGGGCGCTCAGTATTTTCTGCATCAAAATCAAATCCAGCCAACTACCGTTTTTGTGCGCAATCTGCGGCATCCGGCCCACATGTTCAAAGCCCAATACACTGTGAAATGCAACGCCACCGGGATTTGCCGAACTGACGCCAGCGACCATGACATGCAGACCCTGAATAGCCGCCATTTCCATGGCCTTATCCATCAAGGCCCGCCCGACACCGCGCCCGCGCGCTTCGTCTCTGAGCACGATACTGTGCTCAATGCTCATCCGGTAACCTGGACCAGACCGGAACTGGGCATAAGTCACGAAACCCAAAATCCCGTCGTCTTGCGCAACCCAGAACGCGCCCGGTCGATCCGCGATCATCGTTGCAACCCCGGCATCGGTCTTTTCATCGGTCGTAAAGGTAAACAATGTGTCGCGGATCATCCCGTTCCAGATCGTTGCAATCACAGGCGCATCCGCAGCAATTGCGGCACGCAGGATCATACTAAGACCAGTCGGCTGCCCGCCTTCTCGAAAACCGCTTTCAAGGCAGGCGGGGCCTTAACAAATGAAACACGCGCGTCCTTCAGAAAAGGTGCCAGCAGATCGGCCAAAAGCCCTGCCTCAGGGTGGTGAACCTCAAGTGCTGTCAGCTTGCACCCAGACGTGTCCAGCCGTTGCGCGGGATGGGCGTCTGCTTGCCACTCAATCAAAGCCGGCGCACAGTTATCAAACGGCAGTATTCCTGACCGGGGCACTGCCATGCGCCACCGCAGATCCCCGCGCTCCAGCTGAACAGGGGCACCAAACCCCTCTGGCAGGGCGGCCAGCGTGGCGTCCAGATCATCGCAGCGGCAAATCCAGTTCGTCAATCGCGCCTGACCTTGAAACCGGTCCAAATCAAACCACCGCGGACGGTCCGGAACGGGGGCATCGGGGTCAATCGCAATCGCCTCAAGATAAAGTCCATCCTCCAGCCCCATAAGCATGTTATGGGTATGAAAAACAGCGTGCTCGCCGCCCTTTTGCAGGGTGACGCCCAAAGCGTTTTGCACATGCTCTGTCGCCTCGCTCAATGTGACCGCCGCGACTGCGAGATGATCCAGTTCCATCTTCATATCTTCCAAATGGTCAAAAATCCTCGGGGGAGTTTGAGGGGGCAGACAGCCCCCTCATCTACCGTCCTAACCGCGTGTTTCGCGGATCAGCTTCAAGATATCCTGCGCTGCATCAGGGATATTCGTGCCGGGTCCAAAGATCGCTTTGACCCCTGCATCACGCAAGAACTTATAATCCTGCTGAGGGATCACCCCGCCGCAAATGACCAAGATATCTTCGGCACCTGCATCTTTCAGCGCCTTGATCAATTGCGGTGCCAAAGTTTTATGACCAGCCGCCTGTGACGAGATGCCAATCACATGCACATCATTGTCGACGGCATCCTGTGCCGCTTCCGCCGGGGTTTGGAACAGCGGGCCCACATCCACATCAAAGCCGATATCGGCAAAGGCTGTCGCGATCACTTTCGCCCCACGATCATGCCCGTCCTGCCCCATTTTCACCACCAGCATCCGGGGACGCCGGCCTTCGGTTTCGGCAAAATCCTCAACCGATTTCTGAATTTGGGCAAACCCGCTGTCGCCCTCATAGGCCGCACCGTACACACCGGCGAGCGTTTTGACCTCGGCGCGGTGACGGCCGAATTCGGTTTCCATCGCCATGCTGATTTCGCCCACGGTCGCACGCGCACGCGCCGCCTCAACGGCACCTTCAAGCAGGTTGCCGCCATCCTTGGCGCGGCGCGTCAACTCTTCCAGTGCGGCGGTACATGCTGCCTCGTCACGGTTGGCGCGCAACGTCTCCAGCCGCTTGATCTGGCTGTCGCGCACGGCGACATTGTCGACATCCATGATATCAATCGCATCCTCGGTCTCGCGGCGATACTTGTTGACGCCTACGATCACATCCGTCCCCCGGTCGATCTTGGCTTGGCGTGTTGCTGCGGCCTCTTCGATGCGCAGCTTCGGCATTCCAGAGGCCACGGCCTTGGTCATGCCACCAAGTTCTTCGACCTCTTCGATCAACTTCCAAGCCGCTTCCGCCATATCGCTGGTCAGCTTTTCGACGTAATAGCTGCCTGCGAGGGGATCGACGACATTCGTGACCCCGGTTTCTTCTTGCAAAATCAGCTGGGTATTGCGGGCGATGCGCGACGAGAATTCAGTCGGCAAGGCAATCGCCTCGTCCAAAGCATTTGTGTGCAGCGACTGGGTGCCACCCAGAACCGCCGACATCGCTTCGTATGCGGTGCGGATGACGTTATTATAGGGGTCTTGTTCCTGCAAAGAAACGCCCGAGGTCTGGCAATGGGTGCGCAGCATCAACGATTTGGGGTTCTTGGGCTGGAATTCATCCATGATCCGCGACCACAGCAGACGGGCGGCACGCAGTTTGGCGGCCTCCATAAAGAAGTTCATGCCAATGCAGAAGAAAAAGCTCAGGCGCGGTGCGAATTTATCAACGTCCATACCGGCGGCAATCGCTGTGCGCACGTATTCGCGGCCATCTGCCAGCGTGAACGCCAGTTCTTGAACAAGGTTCGCGCCCGCCTCCTGCATGTGGTAGCCCGAAATCGAGATCGAGTTGAATTTCGGCATATGATCCGAAGTATACTCGATAATATCGCCAATGATTTTCATCGAAGGTTCGGGCGGATAGATGTAGGTATTTCGCACCATGAATTCTTTGAGGATATCATTTTGAATGGTACCCGAGAGGACGGATTTATCGTGCCCCTGCTCTTCGCCAGCGACAATGAAATTGGCCAAGATTGGGATGACGGCCCCGTTCATCGTCATCGACACGGATACTTTGTCCAGCGGAATGCCGTCAAACAGGATCTTCATGTCTTCGACTGAATCAATCGCCACACCGGCTTTGCCCACATCCCCTTCGACGCGGGGATGGTCGCTGTCATAACCCCGGTGGGTCGCCAGATCGAAGGCGACGGATACGCCCTGCTGACCCGCAGCCAAAGCGCGGCGGTAGAACGCGTTGGATGCTTCAGCCGTCGAGAAACCCGCGTATTGCCGGATCGTCCATGGCCGTCCTGCGTACATCGTCGCTTTGACACCACGCGTGAACGGCGCAGCGCCCGGCACGCCGCCCAAATGCTCAAGCCCGTCAATGTCATCGGCGGTATAAAGCGGCTTTACGTCGATGCCTTCAAGCGTGTGCCAGGTCAGATCGTCAATGGAGCGTCCGCGCAGTTCGGCCTCAGCCAGATTGCGCCAAGTATCTTTGTCGGCTGTCATTGTTGTGTCCTTTTATAATGTCGCCCGTGGGCTGGCTTGTGCCTGCTCTTTTACGGGTCGGATTCCGTGTCATTTTGGCCAGACCATCCGCACCGGCAGCAAGCCAGAAAAGATCATCTGAATATGTCTCGCGCAGCGCTTCGGCCTGCGACGGGGTGAAAGGGTTCCAACGGCCGGTACTGTCCGGCAGCAAGTCCGCGTCCTGCCCCCGCTCTGCCAAAATGGCGCGCAGCGCAGGCAGGTCTGGTGCCCGGTTTGCCCAATGGCGTTGTACGTCCGGTGGTGCTGCGACCCCGGTCGCCTGCGCAAGCAAGTCATTGGGGTGGCCTGCGTATTCCTCGAAACATGACACCTGAATGTCGGTATTCGGCATCGCGCAGGCCAGATCCACAATAACGTCGCGCCAACTGCGCGGCGACATCGCAATGCGGGACAGCTTTGCCTGATCTGGCAGTTGATGGCCCCGCGATACCGCATAGGCGGCAGCCGAAGACCACCACATTTCTGGCGACCGTATGGTTAACACAATCCGGTTGATCCGGTGGTCGAACGCAGCACTATACCGCGCCATCCGTTCGCCAATGGCGGGGAAAAGCGCGCCGGTTCGAACACAATCTCGCGAACAGCCAATCATGTTCTCGTCCGAGATCAGCAATCGGGCAAGCCCTGCATCCCGGCTTTTGGCAAGCTGAAAGGCGATCCGTCCATTGACCCGCTCAGGCGTTGCGCCGGGCATGGCATGCCCCGGAACAGGAAAAAGGCCCGCAAAAAGTCCTTTTCGGGTGCGCAAGGGCCCCCAAATGCCGGTGCCCGATGCCAAAATAGCATCGGCGTTTGAACGCAGATAGCGTTGGAAGCTGGTTGTTGCCGTTCGGTGCGCGCCTAGATGCAGGATGATATCCATGAGCTTTTTACTCAACCTTCGCAAGGGAACCGCCCCAGCCGGTCCATTCAGGGAAACTATCTGTTTCATGGCCGAAGACCCCTTGCATTAAGGTTAATACGAGCTTGCGCCAATTTGCGCATCGCAATCCCGCTTAAAGACCTTATATCTGACGCAGTAGGAGAAAAAATGAAACGTGTAATAACCCTTGTTTTTGCTGGATTGTTTGCCGTAGCGGCATCTGCGCAATCGGCCACCGAACCACAGGAAACTGCCCTGTTTTTGCAGGCAGATATGGACGATTTAAGTGAATTCCATTGGAAAAAGAGACCAGTTTTGGTCTTTGCAGACAGTGAAAACGACCCTGCCTTCGAAGCGCAGATGGAGTTATTGCGAGAGCAGACCCAAGATTTGCTTTCCAGAGACGTGGTTGTTTTGATCGATACCGACCCCGCAGCACGCAGCCCATTGCGGCTGAAAATGCGGCCAAGGGGCTTTATGTTGGTGCTGGTTGGCAAGGATGGCGAGATCAAACTGCGCAAGCCCCGCCCTTGGGATGTGCGCGAGATCACCCGCAGCATCGACAAAATGACAATCCGGCAGCGTGAGATCCGCGATAAAAAAGAAGAGGCCGGGAATATCTTTGACTGAGGCACGCACAGAAGAACACCCGCCGATTTGGCAGATTGTGCCGGTTCTGTGGGATTGAATCTGCGCGCGTCACAAGCCATCTGATTTATTCAAACTCGATGATAACATCGTCAACGGCCAAGCTGTCGCCAGCGGTTGCGTTGATCTTGGACACGACGCCCTTCTTTTCGGCGCGCAGGATGTTCTCCATCTTCATCGCCTCGATCGTGCACAGGTTCTGCCCTTCCTGCACCTCGTCACCCACCTCGACGTCGATCTTAACCACAAGGCCGGGCATCGGGCACAGCAGCAGCTTTGACGTATCTGGCGGCAATTTTTCGGGCATCAGACGGGCAAGTTCTGCCTGACGCGGGCTGCGCACATGAACCTTCATGTCGGCACCGCGCGTGCGCACCCGGAAACCACCCGAGATTTTGCCTACTTTCAGGATCAAGGGCGTATCATTCACCATCATCTTGGCCAGTTGATCGCCCGGCGTCCAATTGCCCGCAACCCGCAACGAGGTGCCATCGACGAATGTGACGGTTGCCCCTTTCGGGTCTGCGTCGATTTCAACATCATAAGATTGCCCCCAAATGGCGACATTCCAGGCTGTGCCCACTTTGCGTTCGTGATTGTCCATGCGGCCGGACACACGGGTCCTGCGGATTTCGCCAACACGGTGCATCGCGGCCGTTGCAGCGGCAATGCGGCGCAAATCTTCTTCAGGCAGGTCAACGCCGACGAAACCATCAGGGTATTGCTCTTCGATAAAGGCAGTCGTCATGTCGCCCGCGATAAAGATCGGGTGGTCCATAACGGCGCTGAGGAACGGCAGGTTATGCCCGATGCCTTCGACCTCGAAACTGTCCAGCGCAACGCGCATCGCTTCAACCGCTTCGGCCCGCGTGGGGGCCCATGTGCAGAGCTTGGCGATCATTGGATCATAATACATGCTGATCTCGCCGCCCTCGTAGACGCCGGTATCATTGCGCACGGCCACGTCACCCGAGGGGGCATCGCCTTGCCATTTGCCATTCACCAGCATCGGGCCGGCTGCAACCTCCATCGGGGGGCGGTAACTGGTCAGACGGCCGATCGAGGGCAAGAAGCCGCGATAGGGGTCTTCGGCATAAAGACGGTTTTCGATGGACCAGCCTGTCAATTTTACGTCGTCTTGGGTCATGGTCAGCTTTTCGCCGTTGGCGACACGGATCATCTGTTCTACCAGATCGACGCCGGTGATCAGCTCGGTCACAGGGTGTTCCACCTGAAGACGTGTGTTCATTTCGAGGAAATAGAAATTCCTCTCTCCGTCCACAATGAATTCGACTGTCCCAGCCGAGGTATACCCAACGGCCTGCGCCAAGGCGACGGACTGTTCGCCCATGGCTTTGCGGGTGGCCTCGTCCAGGAACGGGCTGGGCGCTTCTTCAACAACTTTCTGGTTGCGGCGCTGGATCGAACATTCGCGCTCACCCAGATAAATGCCGTTGCCGTGGGCATCGCAGAGCACCTGAATTTCGATGTGACGGGGCTGTGTCACGAATTTCTCGATAAAAATACGGTCATCGCCAAAACTGTTTGCGGCCTCGTTTTTGGACGATTGAAACCCTTCGCGGGCCTCTGCATCGTTCCATGCGATCCGCATCCCCTTGCCGCCGCCGCCCGCTGACGCCTTGAGCATCACAGGATAGCCGACTTCGTTCGAGATCTTCACCGCCTCATCCGCGTCGGCGATAAGCCCCATGTAGCCAGGCACAGTCGATACGCCCGCTTCCTGGGCAATCTTCTTCGAGGTGATCTTGTCGCCCATCTTTTCGATCGCGCCAACTGGAGGGCCAACAAAGAACACGCCAGCTGCCGAAAGCGCTTCGGCAAACTTGGAGTTTTCGGACAGGAAACCATACCCGGGATGCACCGCCTGCGCGCCCGACGCCTTCACCGCATCCATCACCTTGTCGATGACGATATAGGACTGGTTGGCGGGTGATGGCCCGATGTGGATTGCCTCGTCTGCCATTTGCACGTGCAGCGCCTGCGCATCGGCGTCGGAATAGATCGCGACGGTCTGGATGCCCATCTTTTTTGCCGTCTTGATGACACGGCAGGCTATTTCGCCGCGGTTGGCGATCAGGATCTTATTGAACATGGGCTGTCCTTTGTGGTCTTGAGGAAACGGAAAAACCCCGCGTCAGCATCGGCTGAGCGGGGCATTTGTTTAGATTTGACGGGACGTTGGCGCGCAGAGCGCCAGCGGTTTTTAAATTACCGGCAGCGTACGGCACCCGACTGGCAGGCAAGCACATTGGCACCAGCACCGATTGCAGCACCTTCGACAATGCCGCCACCTGTGAGGGCAGCTGCACCAGCACCGACCGCGCCGCCACCAAGAGCTTGCTTTCCGATAGTGTCACCACAGGCTGCAAGGCCTGCACAAGCTGTAACGGCGAGGAGAATATTTTTAACTGACATAAGAATGATCCTTTTGATCTGAACTGATCTGCTGTTTGCATATGCTTATTAACGCAGCACTGGATCGAAGGTTCCGCCAGCTTGGGGCTTTTGCCAAGACCCAGCAAAAACGCAGGCGCAAATCCGCTAACATTGCGGCACTGATCTGCGGAACTTTGCTGAGCGGTCATGATCATCACTCCTCGAACACGTCAGGATATGATGCACGGGCGAGATTTACGTTGATCCTCAAAAGCGCTTCGTAGTCTTCAGGATCAAACGGATCCTGGGCTGGGACTACCTCGCGACCAAAAAGCCACGACAGACGACCCGCATCCAGATTGCCGCGCTCGAATGGTTCTTCGCCAAAGGAGTCCCACAAGGCTTGCATGAAAGCCGTATCCGCCCGCCGGTCAACAGACTTGCGATCAGAGCGACGCTCTCGCCGGGTAAGCGGCGTGACGCCTTTTGGATTGGCGCGACGGATGGTGAATTGAAAGTCCGAACCGGGCATGCGCCCGGGAAAACCGCGATGTTTCAGCATGATGCCCTCCGAACGAAAGGGGCCATGCGCGGCGCGTCAGATAGAACCGGTGAGAGGACAGGCGCGGACGCCTGCCCTCGGCAAGTCTTACTTGTACTTGCCTGTGTATACTGGCTCAACCGAGATTGGCTCGGGTGCAACCACAACATATTCTTCTTGCTGCTTTGGTGCGCATGCCGAAACGACTGCGATAAGGCCGAATGCGGCCAACATTTTGATGCTCTTTGACATCTAAGTCTCCTGTAACTGTTTGAAGGGTCTGACACTGCCTCATGCCGATGAGACCCCGATTTTGAGGTAAGGGATACTTGGGTATTCCTTGAGCTGACTTTACCGCAGTTGCCACGCATTGCATACGGGCTGCTTTCCAATCGGCAAGAATGTGGCGGCAAAGCCGCAGTTGCGTGTATAACCAAAGGTGGTTGCGCAAGATGTTGTGGTTGCATCACAAACCCTCCCAGATGCAGGTGCCGTTTTCCAGGCGATATGCTTCGAAAAACTGCGTCGTATCTGGGTCAGTGGAGCCAAACTCAACCGCACGGTCCGCCAGAGAGATCACAATCACGTCGCCCTTGAGCGCATACGCCGCGACATAGGGGATGACCAGAGTGTCGCACAGCGCAGTCATATCAGGGCCTGCAAGATCATATCCGACACTGCCGCCCTCGCGTGCGATTTGCGGTGCCACGAAGCGAAAGCGAAGCCAGGTCTCGACCCCTATCTGATCCACAAGCACCTCTTGCAGTTCCACCGGTTGACCCGATGGAACATCAACCGCCAGCGCGGATGTCGCGACAAAGATGAAAGCAGCGGCGAGTTTCATATTGTACGCTGGCCCGCCTGTGCGGGTATCTTTTTAGGGTCATCATTAAATGGCGGCATCACGCGCGTCTCCCGTCGCACCAAAGAATTTTTCGCCTTCGGCGAGGATATTTAAGAGCCAGAGAAGTTATAGCGGAATGTTGTCGTGTTTCTTCCATGGCATTGTTTTGGACTTATTGCGCAAGGACGCAAAGGCGCGGGCGATACGTTTGCGGGTCATGCGCGGTTGGATCACCTCGTCAATGAAACCGCGTTCTGCCGCAACGAAGGGATTGGCAAAGCGCGTTTCGTAGTCTGCCGCGTGGCTCACGATTTTTTCGGGATTTTTCAAATCGGCGCGGTGGATGATCTCGGTCGCCCCTTTGGCCCCCATGACTGCAATTTCGGCTGTGGGCCAGGCGTAATTGAAATCAGATTGCAAGTGTTTGGACGCCATGACGACATAGGCACCGCCATAGGCCTTACGGGTGATCACCGTCACCATCGGCACCGTCGCTTCGCCATACGCAAACAGAAGCTTCGCACCGTGTTTAATCACGCCACCGTATTCCTGGCTTGTTCCCGGCAGAAAGCCCGGCACGTCAATCAAGGTCAGAATTGGGATTTCAAACGCATCGCAAAACCGTACGAAGCGGGCGGCCTTGCGGGCAGAATCGATATCCAGAACACCGGCCAATATCATTGGCTGGTTTGCCACGACCCCGACGGTGCGCCCTTCGATGCGGATAAAACCGGTTACAATATTCTTGGCGAACTCTTGCTGGATTTCGTAAAAATCCGCCTCGTCCGCCAGCTTGAGGATCAGCTCTTTCATGTCGTAGGGCGTATTCGCATTGGCGGGCACCAATGTGTCCAGCGAAGGCTCTATCCGGTCGGGTTCGTCAAAGAACGGGCGGACGGGCGGCTTTTCTCGGTTATTTGCGGGCAGGAAATCTACAAGGCGGCGCACCTCGGCCAAGGCCTCGACATCGTTTTCAAACGCGGCATCGGCAACCGATGATTTTCGCGTATGTGTGCTGGCACCGCCCAGTTCTTCGGATGTGACCTGTTCGTTGGTCACCGTCTTGACCACATCGGGGCCGGTCACGAACATATAAGAGCTGTCTTTGACCATGAAAATAAAGTCGGTCATCGCAGGACTGTAGACCGCGCCGCCTGCGCAAGGCCCCATGATCACCGAAATCTGCGGCACCACACCAGAGGCCTGAATGTTGCGCTGGAAGACCTCGCCATAGCCCGCAAGGCTATCGACGCCCTCTTGGATACGCGCGCCACCGGAATCGTTGATACCGATGATGGGCGCGCCGTTTTGAACGGCCATATCCATGATCTTGCAGATTTTCTTTGCGTGTGTTTCAGAGACCGACCCGCCCAGAACAGTAAAGTCCTGCGAGAAAACATAGACCAGGCGGCCATTGATGGTGCCCCAGCCTGTGACAACACCGTCGCCCGCAGGCTTTTGCTGATCCATCCCAAAGTCGGTGCAGCGGTGGGTGACGAACATGTCGAACTCTTCGAAAGACCCCTCGTCCAGCAGCAGATCGACACGCTCGCGGGCTGTCAGCTTGCCTCGTCCGTGCTGCGCATCGATCCGGTTTTGGCCGCCACCCAAACGGGCACCTTCGCGACGGTCTTCAAGCTGTTCCAGGATATCTTTCATGACGCACCTCTGTTAGATTTTCACCATACTAGCTATTGCCGAGAGACAACCAAAGCTTCTTTTTGTAAATTTGCAAATTCTATACAGCGTCACTTTTGCAAATTGCAAATATGCGAACTGTGACAAACGCCATAGACAAGATACAACCGGAGGCATATTTGCATTTGCATGGATAATGCAAATGCCGTCCGATTTCTGGACAAAACCACCCCCCCGCATATCTCGACGCTGATCTTGCTGTCAGGAATCGGGGCGTTGGCAATGAATATGTTCTTGCCCAGCCTGCCTGCGATGGCCGACTATTTTGGCACCGACTATTCGATTATGCAGTTATCTGTACCGCTTTATTTGCTGTTCAGCGCAGGCTTGCAGCTGATCATCGGGCCGGTTTCCGACAATCTGGGGCGGCGCAACGTGCTTTTATGGGGGCTCGTCATCTTTATGGTCGCGACAGTGGGCTGCATCTATGCGCCGACCACTGCAATTTTTCTGATCTGCCGATGCGCCCAAGCCATCGTCGCAGTTACCATGGTTCTAAGCCGCGCAGTGGTGCGCGATATGTTTACCCAAGACAGAGCCGCGTCGATGATCGGTTATGTCACGATGGGCATGGCGCTTGTCCCGATGGTTTCACCCGCAATCGGGGGCATGTTGGATCAGGCGTTTGGCTGGCAGGCGACTTTCTGGGCGATGTTCGCGGTCGGCGGACTGGTTCTTGCTGTGACATGGTATGATTTGGGCGAAACGTCGATTGCTTCCGGAAAGACCCTGACCCAACAGTTTGGCGAATACCCCGAACTTCTGACGTCCCCCCGCTTCTGGGGATACTCCATGGCCGCCGCCTGCTGTTCAGGCGCGTTTTTTGCGTATCTGGGTGGCGCGCCGTTTGTCGGCAGCGAAGTCTTCGGGATGGAGCCCGCACAGCTAGGCCTTTACTTCGGGGCCCCTGCAGTTGGCTATTTCGTAGGGAATTTCATCACTGCGCGCATGGCGACCACATTGGGCGTCAACACGCTGGTGCTGCTGGGATGCCTTGCCAATGCGGTGGGCGGGTCTGTCTCGATGCTGATTTTCCTTGCGGGCTATGGCAGCCCAATCACCTTTTTCGGGATGATGACGCTGGTCGGGCTTGGCAATGGCTTGTGTATTCCCAACGCGACGGCAGGCCTTTTGTCGGTGCGTCCCCATCTTGCTGGCACAGCGTCGGGGCTGGGTGGCGCGATCATGATCGGGGGCGGTGCAGGACTTAGCATTCTGGCCGGATCGCTGCTGAGCCTTGAAACAGGTGCCTATCCGTTGTTGTGGATCATGCTGCTGACGGCTGTTGCCGGGGTTGCCTCCATCCTTGTTGTTATCCGCCGCGAAAAGGCGCTTGGCCTTCGCTGATTGCAGACTTGCAGTGGATAGTTTGCAAAGCTACCAATAGGTATCTGCAAATTTGCAAAGGTTACAATCGGCATGGCGACCCAAAAGCTTTACGCTGGCGCGAAACTGCGCGAAGTGCGCACAAAGAGAGGCAACACGCAAAAAGACTTTGCAGCCAAACTTGGCGTGTCCCTGCCCTATCTCAACCAGATGGAAAACAACAACCGTCCCGTCAGCACGACGGTTGTGCTGGCCTTGGCCTCTGAATTCGGAATGGACGTGACCGAGCTGTCCAGCGGTGACAGCCAGCGCCTGATCAGCGACATGCGCGAAGTGCTGTCCGACCCGCTGTTTGAAGGGGACGCCCTGCCGCTGGCCGATCTGCAGCTGGCCGCATCCAACGCACCAGGCTTGGCGCGGGCCTTTATCAAGCTGCACCAAAGCCACCGCCAAACACATGAACGCCTTGCTTATCTGGACGAAGCTTTGGGTCGCGAAGATGCCCGCGCCTCGCCCAGCCCGTGGGAAGAGGTGCGCGATTTCTTTCACTACTGCGACAACTACATCGATGCCGTTGACCGCGCCGCCGAACATTTTGCCCGCACCAGTCAGAACCGGGCATCCCTCAAGGCGACTGCGCTAAAAGCGCTTTCAACGGTTGGGACACAGGTCAGCTTTGACGACGTCGACGCTTTGCGCCGTTTTGAACCTGCTACGAAAATTTTGCATATCTCATCGCGCGCGCCGCAAGAAACGCAGATGTTCCAACTTCTGTTTCAAACGGCAATGACGCACCACGACGATCTGCTGGAAGCGACACTGGATCTGGCGCGGTTTCACAGTGACGCAGCCCGGGACATCGCCAAGATCGGTTTGGCGAATTATTTCGCTGGTGCAGCACTCATGCCCTACACAGATTTCCTGGAGAAAGCGCAAGCCTGCCGCCATGACCTTGAGGTGCTTGCCACCCAGTTCGGCGCGTCAATCGAGCAAACGGCACACCGCCTGTCCACCCTGCAAAGGCCCGGGTCGAAGGGGATCCCGTTCTTTTTCGTTCGGGTCGATCAAGCCGGAACAATCACCAAAAGGCACTCGGCAACCCGCCTGCAATTTGCGCGTTTTGGGGGCGCTTGCCCCTTGTGGAACGTGCATAGCGCTTTTGAAACGCCGGGGCGGTTCTTGCGACAGCTGGCAGAAACGCCCGACGGTGTCCGTTATATCTCGCTGGCGCGCGACATTTCAAAGCCAGCTGGGCGCTTTGGGGCACCCGTCAGGCGCTATGCGATTTCGCTGGGCTGCGAGGTTCGCCATGCTCCGGCGCTTGTCTATGCGGACGGTATGGACACCTCGCGCGCATCGGCATTTGAACCGATCGGAATTTCATGTCGGATCTGCGAGCGCAAAGCCTGTCACCAACGGTCGGTGCCCCCGCTCGAGCGGCAATTGGTCGTCGATCCCAACCTGCGCGATGTATTGCCCTATCAGGTGAAATGATCAGCGCCGTGCAGCGCGCCACCCTGCTGCACGCGCTTCCTCGGCCGAGCAGAACCACCGTTCACCCTTGTTGGTCTTGATCGAGGTTTTTTGATAATCGCGCTGTCCGGCCACATGAAAAATCCGGACACCTTTGGCACTGATATTACCTTTGATGGTACAGCCGTTTTGCCCGACCTGCGCAGGGGTTTTCGCGACAACGGCTGCGGCAGCGCGTTGCTGGGCGCGAAATTCCGACGGGCGGATCATCTGATATGCATGGATGCCGCGCCCTGCGCGTATCGCCGCCTTTTCGACGGCAATATAATCACGAGAGTATTGCGCAAAGGCAAAGGCCAAACCGCTGGCAACCAAGTTTTGCCCCACGTCAACGCCGCCCACAACACAGCGCGCCACGCTGCGCCCGTAACGGTCAATATCTGTCTGGCGGCAATCCGCCTGCTTGCCCCGATAGGCGTCGCGGACCTGGGTGGACACGAAAGTGCCACAGGCCAATTCTGTCCCTTGGGCATCGGTACAGGGCTGATCGCCTTCGGGTGCATCAATGCCGAACAAGCGCACGCGGGTGCCTCCGACATCGAAGGTGTCGCCGTCAATCACACGGATGGTGCCCTTAATCCTGGTTTCAGCGGCCAAGACGTCTGGCCCCAAAAGTCCTATGACAATGAGAACGCTCAAATTTGATATAAGTTTTAACATATCCAGTAACTGGGCCGGATCACCGCCCCAATCAATAGCATTCTTAAACGTACGTTAACTTTCGTTATACTCGGAGTCCTTGGACACCCGAATTTTGACGGGTTGACGTGGCGGTTGCGACCGATTCAAGTAAGAACATGATCCACCCCGGTTTTCTTTCTCCTGCAGAGCGACGTGAACTTGTGTCG